>SMEU01000091.1_pt1 | contig 14043 bp, 15 predicted proteins | sample 2456051 | NCBI WGS metagenome assembly SMEU01 (sample SAMN10132600, study PRJNA489261) | soil metagenome | isolation source: day120 un-amended silt loam soil | place: USA | collected 2015-05-01
CGGCAGGTAGGGGACGAGTAGGAGCGTCGTCACCCGCAGGCCCTCGACCAGGTTGTAGAGAACTTCATCAAGCCGGTTGGGGTCGGCCTCGTCCTTGGCCAGCTCCCACGGCTTGGTCTCCTCGACGAAGCGGTTGAGGCGGCGGACGAGCGTCCATGCGACCTCCAGCGCCTGGGTCAGCTCGGCGTGGTCGAGCAGCTCGATGAACCGCCCGACTGCGCCTTCAAAGTCCTCGGCCAGGGTGGCATCAACCGCAGCGACCGGCACCGTGCCGCTGCGGTAGCGGTCGACCATCGCCAGCACCCGGCTCGCCAAGTTGCCGTAGTCGTTGGCGAGCTCAGTCTCGTAGCGGGCCTCAAAGCCGGCGGTGGAGATCGAGCCGTCCTGGCCGAAGCTGACCTCGCGGAAGCAGTAGAAGCGCAGCGCGTCGGCGCCGAAGCGGTCGATCACCTCGAACGGGTCGAGCACGTTCCCCAGCGACTTCGACATCTTTTTCTCGCCCATCAGCAAATAGCCGTGAATAGCCATCCGCCGTGGGGGCTCGAGGTCCGCCGCCCACAGCAGCGCCGGCCAGATCACCGCGTGGAACTTAAGGATGTCCTTGGCCATCACGTGCAGGGTGGCGGGCCAGAAGCGGTCGGTCAGATCCTCGCCATCGCGGGCGAAGGTGAGCGCGGTGACGTAGTTCAGCAGCGCGTCGAACCAGACGTACATCCGCTGCTCCTGGTCCCAGGGCAGCCGCATCCCCCACTTCAGCTTCGGCCGCGAGAGCGAGACGTCCTCCAGCCCCTGCTTGATGAAAGCCACCGCCTCGTTGCGACGGAAATCCGGAACGACGAAGTCGGGCCGCTCCTCGTAAAGGCCTTCGAGCTGGCCCTGAAACGCGGAGAGGCGGAAGAACCAGTTCTCCTCGCGCTCCCGCTCCAGCGGGATCTCGTGGATCGGGCAGGTGTGGTCCGGGCCCAGCTCGCGCTCGGTTTTGAAGTCGGCGCAGCGCGGGCAGTACCAGCCCTCGTAGGTCCCCTTGTTCACCCAGCCGTTGTCGTAGACCCGTTGCATGATCTCGGCGACCTTCTCGCCGTGGCGCGGGTCCGAGGTGCGGATGAAGAAGTCGTTGGTCGCGTCAATGATCGGCATCAGCTCTTCGAACTTCGCTGCGTTGCGGTCGGCCAGCTCCTGCGGTGAGACCCCCTCCCGCTCGGCCGCCAGCTCGACCGGCTCGCCGTGCTCGTCGGTGCCAGTCAGGAAGAAGACGTCCTCGCCGCGCTGCCGCATGTGCCGCGCCAGCACGTCGGCCGCCATCGTCGAGTAGGCATGCCCGAGGTGCGGCTCGGCGTTGACGTAGTAGATCGGGGTCGTGACGTAGAAGCTCAAGGGGGCCTATCGTCGCGCCTCGCGACCGGTCAGCGCTTTGTAGAGGTCGTTGGCGCGGGTGCCGGTGAGCGCGGCGACGACGCTGGCGGCGGCGCGAGGGCGAGCGCCGGATTGGACCAGGTGGCGGAGGGCGTCGACCGCGAAGCCGACGTCCTTGTCGTGCTCCTCGGCGGCTGCGGGGCCGATTACCAGCACGATCTCGCCCTTGACGTCGCCGAGGCCAGAGCCGCCAGCGACTCGCCAATCCGGCGCGGCGACTCGAAGGCGACAACGGTCTCGGCGGACCGCAGCACACGCTCCATCTCGCCGGCGCGGCGCGGCAGGAAGCCCTCGAAGCGCCAGCGGTCGGTCGGCAAGCCGGAGGCGACCAGCGCCACCGGCACCACCGAGGGGCCAGGCAGGACCGTGACCTCGAGGCTGCGTTCGATGCAGCGGCGGATCAGCCGGTAGCCCGGGTCGGAGATCGCCGGCATGCCGGCGTCGGAGACAAGGGCGACGACGTCGCCGCGCTCGATCCGCTGCGCCATCTCGGTTGCACGCACCGTTTCGTTGCCCTCGTGGATCGAGATCAGACGCGGCGCCGGCCTGATGCCGAGCTTGTCGAGCAGCGAGCCGGTGCGACGGGTGTCCTCGCAGGCGATGAAGTCGGCGGTGACCAGCGCCTCGCGGACGCGCGGCGTGACATCGTCGAGGTTGCCGATCGGGGTCGGGCAAACGACCAGTTGTCCCGGCATCAGCCCGTGCCTCTTTCGAGTTCGATCCGGGCCATTGCGGCAGCGCCGATCATCCCTGCGTCGGGACCGAGCTCAGCGGCGAGGACCGGCACCTCGTTCATCGGCCGCAGCGCCTGGGCGCGCAGGGTTCGGCGCGCCGGCTCCAGCAGCAGGTCGCCCGCCGCCATTACCCCGCCGCCGATCACGATCACCTCGGGCTCGAAGACGTTGGCGAAGGTGACCAGGGCGGCTCCCAGCCGGGACCCGACCAGGTCGAAGACCGCGACCGCGGTCGGATCCCCGCCGAGCGCCGCCTCGGTGACCGCCTCGCCGTCGATCTTCTGGCCCTCGGCCAGCATCGTCGCCAGCACCGAGTCCGGATCCTCTTCGGCAGCGGCTCGGCCCTCACGCCCCAGGGCGGTCCCGGAGGCGAGCGTCTCGACGCAGCCGCGGCCCGGACAGTTGCCCTGGCAGGGAGGGCCGTTGACGTCGATGACCGTGTGTCCCAGCTCCGCCCCGGCGCCCCTGGCGCCGCGGTAGACCTCGCCGTCGAGGATCAGGCCGCCGCCGATCCCGGTCCCGATCGTCAGCATCACCATATGGTCGGCGCCGCGCCCGGCGCCGTAGAGGTGCTCCGCCAGCGCCGCGACGTTGGCGTCGTTGTCGACGAAGACGGGCAGCCCGAGACGCTCACTGACCAGGTCGCGGATCGGCAGGTCGGCGAGGGAAGCGGGTCGGGATCCCGAGGCCGACCGCCGCCGCGCCCGGACGTGCGGCCTTGGCCTCGCCCGCCTCCCGCACCAGCAGATCGACCAGCTCCTCCTCGCTCTGCCCGGTCGATGCCTCGCGGCTCTCCCAGCGCACCTCGGTCCCCTCGAGGGCGCCGACGAGCATCTTCGTCCCCCCCAGGTCCACCCCAATCGTCTCGCCGCCGCTCATCGGCGGTTGGGGAGGGGAGGGCGGGCGACCGGGCACATCGCCATGATTTCTAGCCCTTTATGCCCGATGACGGCGAGCAACGGCCCTCCGGGCCGCCCGAATACAACGTCTACCGTTCCCGCAAGGGCCTCCTCGCCCGGCTGCGATCGGCGGACCTCACCGGCCTGCGAGAGCGGGCGAAGCTGCCCGAGCGACCTGGGGGCGGCAGGTGGATGCCGCGCTGGAAACGGCGGGGGGCGGACGAGGGATTACCGCGCCCACCACGCAGCCGCCTCAAGCGCGTCCTCAAATGGGTCGCGCTGGCGGCGCTGGGCTGGATCCTGCTCAGCTTCCTCGCCTTTGCCGTCTCGGCCCAGCTTCAGTCCTTCAAGCTCTCCGACGAAGCGAAGTCGACCCTGCACGGCAACCCCTTCCTGCTGCCGAGCGCTCAGACGATCCTCGTCCTCGGGACCGACGCGCGACCGCCGGACACCAAGGAGCCCGGCGCTCCGCACAAGAAGAAGTGCTTCGAACAGCAGTCGCACGGCGACGCCCCCCACGACGGCTGCGAAGCCGGCGAATACCGCGCCGACACCCTGATGCTGATCCGTGCTGGCGGTGGCGCCTTCCGCAAACTCTCGATCCCCCGCGACAGCTACACGGAAATACCCGGCCAGGCGCCGACGAAAATCAACGCCGCCTACGCCTTCGGCGGCGCCGCTCTGCAGATCAAGACGATCGAGCAGTTCCTCGGGATCAAGATCGACCACGTCGCGATCGTCGACTTCACCGGCTTCGAAGACCTGATCGACGCGGTCGGCGGAGTCGAAGTCGACGTGCCCCACAAGCTCTGCGCCGACATCTCGGGCGGCGCCGGCGGTGGCCAGGGCGGGGTGACCCTGCACCTACACAAGGGCGAGAACACGCTCGACGGGCAGAAGGCGCTCGCCTACTCCCGCATCCGCGAGCCGAGCGAATGCCCCGGGCCGGGTAAGAGCGCCTTCACGCTCGGCTACAACGACCTCGACCGGGAGAAAGCCCAGCAGGCGGTGATCAACGGCATCAAGGACCGCCTCACCGATCCGCTCCGCGTCCCCTACAACTTCATCAAGGGCCCGATCATCGGCTGGGACGCGCCGAAGGCGTTCGTCAGCGACATGGGCTTCCTGACGATGCCGCAGCTGGTGCTGGCGGCCGGGGTTTCGCGGTCCCTAGTGCGGCGGCGCTGCGCGATCAGTCCGCCGTCGAAGCCGCGGCCTTGGTCTCGCTCGGCTTCGAGGAGGACTCGCTGCTCGACTTCGAATCCGACCCGCCCGAGCCAGAGTCACCCTTCGACTCCTTCGAGCCCTCGGCGCCGGCACCGTTGGCGGCGCCCTTCTTCTTGCCGTAGTCGGTGTTGTAGAAGCCAGAGCCCTTGAAGTGCACCGCGACCGGGTGCAGCACCCGCACCGCCGGGGCGCCGCACTCCTGGCACTCGGTGAGCGCCTCGTCGGTGATCTTCTGGATCACGTCGAAGACGTGGTCGTTCTCGCACTTGTACTCGTAGATGGGCACGGCGTGCAGGATTATCGCAGCCGATACGGTTCTGGCCATGGCCACGGCAGCGCAGCAGGGAACGGGTCAGACCGAAGTCTCGATGGAGGAGATCGTCGCGCTCTGCAAACGGCGCGGCTTCGTCTTCCCCTCCTCAGAGATCTACGGCGGGGTCGGCTCGACCTATGACTACGGCCATTACGGCGTGCTGCTGAAGAACAACGTCAAGGCCGAGTGGTGGCGGGCAATGCTCCAGGAGCGCGACGACATCGTCGCGATCGACTCGGCGATCATCCAGCATCCGCGGGTCTGGGAGGCCTCGGGACACCTAGAGGGCTTCACCGACCCGCTGGTGCAGTGCCTCGGCGATTGCAAGCGGCGCTGGCGCGAGGACCACCTGCGCGAGGCGGTCGAAGCAGAAGGCGGCGACCCGAACGCGGAGCTGCGCTGTCCGGAGTGCGGCGGCGAGCTCTCGGAGCCGCGCCAGTTCAACCTGATGTTCCAGACCCACATCGGCCCGGTCGCCGACGAGGGCTCGGAGGTCTACCTGCGACCGGAGACGGCGCAGGGGATCTTCATCAACTTCAAGAACGTGCTCGGCTTCGCCCGCAAGAAGCCGCCATTCGGGATCGCCCAGGTCGGTAAGTCCTTCCGCAACGAGATCACGCCGGGCAACTTCATCTTCCGCACCCGGGAGTTCGAGCAGATGGAGATGGAGTTCTTCGTCCCGCCGGCCGACGCGGAGAAATGGCACAAGCACTGGATGGAGGAGCGGGAGCGCTGGTATACGACGCTCGGCATCCGCCCCAACCACCTGCGAGTCCGCGCCCACGGTGCCGACGAGCTCTCCCACTATTCCTCCGCCACCAGCGATGTCGAGTACTTGTTCCCGATCGGGTGGTCGGAGCTGGAGGGGATTGCCAATCGCGGCGACTTCGACCTCACCCAGCACGCCAAGTTCAGCGGCGAGAAGCTCGAGTACTTCGACCAGGAGACCAAAGAAAGCTACGTCCCCTACGTGATCGAGCCGGCCGCCGGCGCCGACCGCGCCGCGCTCGCCTTCCTCGTCGACTCCTACGACGTCGAGGAAATCGAGGGGCGAAAGCGCACGGTACTGCGCCTCCATCCCCGCCTCGCCCCGGTCAAGGTCGCGATCCTGCCGCTCGTCTCCAAGGAGGGGATGCCCGAGAAGGCGCGGGAGATCTTCGAGCAGGTGCGCCACAGGATTCCCGCCGAGTTCGACGAGGGCGGCTCGATCGGCAAGCGCTACCGCCGCCAGGATGAGATCGGCACCCCCTGGGGGGTCACCATCGACGGCCAGACGATGGAGGACGACACCGTCACCCTTCGCGACCGCGACTCGCTCGAGCAGATCCGTATTCCGGTCGCGGGTCTCGGCGACGAGCTGGTGAAACGCCTAGAGGCGCCTTGGCAAAGCCCAAAGCTGGGCTGATTTTCAGCGGTGAGCGAGGAAAGCCCTCGCGGACGGAAAGTAACTCAATTGCTGAGGGGCCAGGAGGTCGATATAGCGCGCGGCCACAGAACCGTCCGGATCGATAACGGAAATGTGAGCTTCCCTTCTCCGCAAAGCACGCCTCAGCTGATTTGAACTCTCAAAGTCCAGACTCGGGCATGAATAACCGAAGATCAAGAGCTCATCGCAAGCTTCGAGGGCTTCCTCCGACTCTCTCCAAACCGGCTTCAATGCATTGTGCAGCACTGCGGACTTGTGCGTCACCGGGGGGACGACCACCGGCAGCGTGTACATTTTTCGTTTACCCCCCGTGTACGGCATTACCGGATTGATAAGGCTCCGCCGGGTGATCAAGAGCTCGCGGCTCGGATTGAACATCGCTTCGGGGCTGAGCTCTCGACTGTGGTGTTTCGAATACCAGTTAAGGGAGCCATGTAGCTTCAGCACCCGGATGATTCCTTCGGTTTCTTCACTCTCCTCAAAGACCTCCCAATTAGCCGGATTCCTGCTTGGCACGGTTAACTCATGCCTGCCAATGCGGTAGAGCCAAGGAAAACTGAATAACTGGCTCGACATCCTCTGCCAGCGACTCTTATGACTCATCAAGTAGAGAGTCTTCTCCACCTGGATATCCTGGTTAAAGGTGATGATCGTCAGATCTTCAGGTTGAACTTTGCATGTCCCAAGGTAGTGCGTGAGGAGCCGGTAGAGCCACCGCTTGTTCGTCGCATCGATGTTATTGGTGGTTTCCGCCAGCCTGCGATTGAAGAGCTGCAGAAGCGTACGAAAAGCGTCGCGTGCTTTTTCCTCAAGTGCGGGATTGAAGAGGTCAGTGTAGATCTGCCCCATAGTCGCCTCTAGGGAGTCAGCCGTCCCGAGATTGATCTCAGCGCCATATACCACTCGCATGTAGCGTGATACGTCATCGGCGAGCGAAGGGTGTGACTGCCGAGCCAGCTGGAAAAAGCCTTTGTCCAGTGGCGGTCTGTATTTCCGTGCCCTCGTGGCAACGTCGGACAGCGTCGCGCCGGCACCCAGCAAGATGACTACACGCATAAGGCGCGTCCCCCACTTCCCACCCTTTCAGTATTCAGCAAGACCCGGACGTACCCGATCGACTACACACCGAAGGGAGGCGAACCTCGTCACCGACCCATGAAGTCGAGTACCGCCTGGGCGTCGGCCTCGAGGGCGGCGAGCGTTTTCTTCGGGACCTTGCCGAGCGGGTCGATCGACACCTTTCCGTTGGCGTAGCGCCAGGTGGCGACGGCCCGGCCGTCGACCAGGGCGAAGGGGCGGAAGATGCCGTTGATCGTCACCAGAACCTTGTGCGGGCCGACGATCTCCTCGAGGGAAGTCCAGCCGAGCAGCAGCGGGTCGAAGGCACCGAGCAGGCGGGGCGGCGGCAACTCTTGGACGGGCTCGCGCTTGGCCAGGTCGACCAGGCCGTCCTCGCGTTCGATCAGCTCCGGGGCGATCGCCGCAAGCCCGGCGCGGGCGTCGCGCAGCGGCAGGCCGGCCCACCTGGCGAGGTCGCGATCGCCCGCTGGTCCATGGCCGACCAGGTAGCGCCGCGCCAGCTCAGCCAAGGCCACCGCACGGTCGACCGGCTGCAGCGGTCCGAGCCAGTCGCGGGTCAGCGCGTAGGCGTGTTCCCGGCCCACCATCGGGCCGCGGACAGCTATCCCACGAAGGGCTGCCAGGAAGAGCAGGTGGAGGAGCGACTGACCGGGAAGGGAAATACCGGCCGAGCTCAGGCGCTCCCTGAGCTGCACGCGCGTCAGCGGCCCCTCCGCGGCCAGCGCCCGCTCGATCGTCTCCACCCCGCGCTCGGCGGCGTTGGAGCTGACCCCCTCCTGCCGCAGCCGCCGCGCGCTCGAGGTGAGCAGCGGCGGCGTGGTCAGCGCGTGCAGCCAGGGATAGTCCTCGCTCCGCACCAGATGCAGGGTGCCGCGGTTGAGCCAGGTGATCAGCAGCGAGCGGTCCTCGGTCAACGCCCGGTCGACATCGGCCGCGGTGAGGCCCGTCGTCCGCGCTCGGACGGCGAGCCGCGCTCCGCGCGGGTCCTGACCCTGAACCGCCAGCAGTCGCTCCGCAACCTGCTCGGGTGCGCTCATCGGCCTGCCGGAGAGCCCCTGCGCGGCGATCCGCTCAGCTACGAGCTTGCGGGCTGACGTCACCGAGCGATCTTCCCGAATCGCCGGGCCTGCGCGCGGCTACTTGACCGCGAGCAGGTCGATCACGAAGATCAGCGTTTCGTTCGGCCCAATCACCGGCGGCGAGCCGGCGGGGCCGTAGGCGAGGTTGCCCGGGATGATCAGCTCGCGGCGGCCACCAACCTTCATCCCCGGGATGCCTTCTTCCCACCCGGCAATTACCTGGCCGGCGCCGAGGGCGAGGGTGAACGGTTCGCCCCGGTCCCACGAGGCGTCGAACTGTTCCTTGCTCTTGTAGCCGACGCCGACGTACTGGACGGTGACTTCGTCGCCGCTCTTTGCTTCCGGGCCGTCACCTTCGACGATTTCCTTCTTTTCGAGCGTCTTCGGGGGCGGACCGCTGGGGACTTCGACCTTCGGCTTCTTCTTCCCGACTTCGGCCGCGGCGCCCTTCGCCGCGGTGGTCGACGATTCGCCGCTGCTGGCGGTCGAGGACGGCGATGAGTCGCTGCTACCGCCGCAGCCGGCAAGCGCCAGCGCGCCGCACACCCCAATGGTCAGGATCGCTCCCCGCATCGGCGCGGGATTCTATCTGGGAGGCGGCAGCGCCGAGGCTTCGGCGGCGTCGATCTTCAGGGTCACGCCCCGTTCGAAGATCCGGTCGACCTCTGGCGCGTCGACAAAGCGGCGCCCGCCGAGACCGGCCTTGGCGTCGAAGACGATCCCGTCGAACATGTCGAGCGCGGAGTCGCGCCGAACCTCGACGACGCGGCCGAGGTTCTCACCGTCGCTTGAGAACACCGGCACGCCCTTGCTTAAAACGAGATAGGAGCTCGGCTCCCCCAGGTTCTCCATCGCGCGGGAGCGTAACGGAGCGCGCCACAGGCGCGGGCGCGCCACAGGCCTTGCCCCGCGCTCCCCCGCCTGACTATGCTCGCCATCGACAGGGGAACACGAAGAGGAGGAGTGAGATGGCGATTGGTCTGAGGCTGAAGTTCGACGGCGGCACCATGGAGCAGTACGAAGCGGTGCACTCGCACATCGAAGCCGACGCGAACCCGCCGGAAGGCATGATTTTCCACGCGGCGGGGCCGATCGAGGGCGGTTTCGGGGTGATCGACTTCTGGGAGTCGCGCGACCACTTCGACCGCTTCCTCGCCGACCGGCTCGGACCGGGGATTCAGGAGCTCGGCGACCGGGCGCCGCAGAACCCGCCCGACGTCAAGGAGTTCCCGGTCGCCAACTACATGAAGCCGTAGGACAGGAATGACCCTGAACCTCGCATCGATCCTCACCGAGAGCGCCGAGCGGTCGCCCGACAGCCCCGCCGTGCGCCTCGGCGAGGCGGGGCTGACCTATGCCGAGCTCGACGATCGCAGCGGCCGGCTCGCGACGCTGCTGAGAGACAGGGGCATGGAGCAGGACGACCGAGTGGGGGTGATGCTGCCCAACGTCCTCGAGTTCCCGATCGCCTACTACGGCGTGCTGAGGGCCGGCGGCATCGTCGTGCCGATGAACGTGCTGCTGAAGCGGCGCGAGATCGCCTTCTACCTCGGGGACTCGGGGGCGAAGCTGCTGCTGGCCTGGCACGGCTTCGCGGAGGAGGCGCGCGACGGGGCAGCCGACGCCGGCGCCGAGCTGATCGAGGTCGAGCCCGCTTCCTTCACCTCGCTCCTCGACGGCCTCGACCCGACCCCGGGCCTAACCGAGACCGATGAGGAGGACACGGCGGTGATCCTCTACACCTCAGGCACGACCGGCAAGCCGAAGGGCGCAGAGCTGACCCACCACAACCTCTACCGCAACGCCGACGTCTCCAGCCGCACCACCTCCGAAATCGCCGCCGGCGACGTGGTTCTCGGCGCCCTCCCCCTCTTCCATTCGTTCGGACAGACGGTGAGCATGAACGCCTCGCTGATGGTCGGCGCCTGCCTCACCCTGGTGCCCAAATTCGACCCAGGCGACGCCCTGGAGACGATGCAGCGCGACGGCGTCACCCACTTCTACGGCGTGCCGACGATGTACGGGGCGCTGCTGCACCACCCCGACCGGGAGAGCTTCGACACCTCGGCGATGCGGATCTGCATCACCGGCGGCGCCTCGATGCCGGTCGAGGTGTTGCGCGGCTTCGAGGAGGCGTTCGGCTGCATCGTGCTGGAGGGATACGGGCTCTCGGAGACCTCGCCGGTCTCCTCCTCCAACCACCCCGACAAAGAGCGCAAGCCGGGCTCGATCGGCACCCCGCTGGAGGGGGTGGAGATGCAGGTCGTGGACGAGGACGACAACCCCGTCCCCCAGGGCGAGGTCGGCGAGATCGTGATCCGCGGCCACAACATCATGAAGGGCTACTGGCAGCGCGCCGACGCGACGGCGGAGACGATGCGCGGTGGCTGGTTCCACTCCGGCGACATGGCCCGCATGGATGAGGAGGGTTACTACTACATCGTCGACCGCAAGAAGGACCTGATCATCCGCGGCGGCTACAACGTCTACCCGCGCGAGGTCGAGGAGGTGCTCTATGAGCACCCGAAGATCCGCGAAGCGGCGGTGGTCGGCGTCCCCCACGATGAGTGGGGAGAGGAGATCGGCGCCGCCGTCGTCCTCCACGAGGGCGAGGAGCTGCCTCCGGAGGAGGTCAGCGCATATGTCAAGGAGCGGATCGCCGCCTACAAGTACCCCCGGGTCGTCTGGTTCCTCGACGAGCTGCCGAAGGGCCCGACCGGGAAGATCCTGAAGCGCGAGATCATTGCTCCCTCAAGCGATCCCACCGCGGCACCGCAAAGCCCCTGAATTAAATCTGAGCGTTCGGGTAGGGCTACACCGATCAATGCACAGTTGGCGGTGCTGAAGGGAGGCGCCGCCCCACTAGGAAGGGGAAAGCATGTCGAAGAGACGCTTCGCAGCGCTCGTTTCCACGCTCGCCGTCTGCCTCGCGGGCACGGCGGTGGCACCCGCCAGTTCGTCCGCGATGGACCCGATTCTGTTCGTGCACGGCTGGTCGGGAAGCGCGTCGAACTGGAACACGATGATCGAACGCTTCGAAAAAGACGGCTACCCGAAATCGTTCTTGAGCGCCTACACCTACAACACCTCACAGTCGAACAAGGTCGACGCGGAAAAAGAAGTGAAATCCCACGTCGAAAGCCTGCTCAAAGCGACCGGGGCCAGCAAGGTCGACATCATCGCCCACTCGATGGGAAGCCTCAACACGCGCTGGTACATCAAGTTCGTCAAAGGCGGTGAAGAAAGTGTCGACGACTGGGTTTCGCTCGGCGGCCCCAACCACGGCACCGAAACGGCGAAATTCTGCTTCAGCGTTTCCTGCGAAGAGATGCGGATCGGCTCCAAATTCCTCAGCGAACTCAACGCGGGGGACGAGACCCCGGGCACGGTGAACTACGGCACCTGGTGGTCGCCGTGTGACGAATTCATCAACCCGGATTCGAGCGTGCCGCTGACCGGTGCCACCAACACGGAAACGGCGTGCCTTTCGCACCTCGCTCTGTTGACCGACGAAACGGTCTACAAACAGGTCCGCGAATTCGTCAAATAGCAGCATCTTCAGCGCGATCCTGGCTACACAGCCAGGATCGCGCTAATCTCCGCCCTCCCAATGCGACACCAAAAGGAGCAGAGATGAGCGTCGCCTCCCAGAGCCTGATGGACAACGTCACCTACGAGGACCTCTACCGTCGCTGGGAGCAGGGCAACTGGAGCGCCTACGAGATCGACTTCTCCGAGGACCGCGTGGGGTGGGAGGGACTCAGCGATATCCAGCGTCGCTCGGCGATGTGGATCTACTCGATGTTCTTCTACGGCGAGGACCGGGTCGCCGACACCCTCGCCCCCTACATCACCGCCGCCCCGACCGAGGAGCAGTCCTACTTCCTCGCCACCCAGCAGGTCGACGAGGTCCGCCACTCGGTCTTCTTCCACCGCTTCTTCAAGGAGGTGATCGGGGTCGGCGGAGAGTCGATCCAGTCGACCCTCTCCTCCACCCTGCCGCAGCTCAACTGGGGCTACCGTGGCGTCTTCGACCGCCTCGACCGGATGGCCGAGGAGCTGCGCAAGGACCGCTCGCTGCCCAAGTACGCGCAGGCGATCACCCTCTACCACCTGATCGTCGAGGGCAGTCTTGCCCAGCCCGGGCAGCACTTCATCGAGGACTTCTTCGCCTCTGAAGAGACGATGCCCGGCTTCAGCCAGGGCATGGCGAACGTCTCCCGCGACGAGCAGCGCCACATCGGCTTCGGCGTGAAGGTGCTGTCCGAACTGCTCGCCGAAGGCAGCCCCGGCTGGGAAGAGTGCCGGGCCGCCGTGGTCGAGCTGCTGCGCGAAACGCTGCCCTATGGCCCCGCCGTCTTCTACCCGCCCGACCTCAACCGCGAATACACCGAGTGCTACGGCTTCTCACTGGAGGACATCTTCTCCTTCGGCCTGAAGCTGATCCGCCAGCGCTGGCGCACGATCGGATACCCAACCGAGGAGATGCCACCCGGCGTCTTCCCGTTTGACCCCGAAGCGCCCGAGGAGGAGATCGCGGAGCGGCAGGTGAAGCTGATGATGGCCGGGGTGCTCGGCCCGCCGAACGGGAAGGTCCCGGAGTCCTCGCCGGAGGTCCAGGCCCTCTACTTCGACGTGATCAGCCGCGTCGCCGATCCCGCCGTCGCGAACGGCTCCCAGCTCGTCTACCAGTGGCGCTTCACCGACGCCGAGCCGTGGCACCTGGTTCTCGACAACGGCTCAACCCGGGCGGAGCCGGGCGAGGCGCCGAATCCCACCGTGACGATCGAGACCAGCTGGGCCGACTGGGTCGCCTCGGGCAAGCCCGACGCCAACCAGCTGAAGATGCTCCTGCAGCGCCGCATCCGCCCCCGCGGGAAGTTCCGCGAGATCGCCCGCCTGCGCAAAGTGTTCAACTGAGGCTGGCCCGAGGGCTCAGGAGATCGGCGGGCGCTTGTCCGCCCAGGGCCGCTCGGCCTCGAGCCGGCACCGCGAGTGGCATCCCATCGGCGGCGAAGCCGGCCGGCACCGACATCGCGGGGTTGCCGAGGTGGTTCCAGGGGACGCAGAAGGGATAGAAGCGGCTCATCCCCAGCACCGTGCGAAGCGCTCCCTGGCCCTCCCAGCGGCGCACAGGGATCGCGGTGCCGCCCATCACCGGCGTCATCAGCACGTCGAATGAGTCGAAGATCGCGTTTACCCGCGCGGCATCGACCTCGCGTCCCTTCAGGGCGCGCTCGAAGAGGGAGTCGGGGAGGGCGCTCCCGAGCCTGCCGAAGCCCCGCGTCCGCGCTTCGAGGCGCTCCGGGCGCGGGACTCCGCGCACGGTCTCGGAGACCCCGCGCAGGAAGCGCGGCGTGATGTTGTTGCCGATGCCGCCCCAGGCTGGATCGTGCTGGGCGACGTCGTGATCGAGCGAGCCTAGGAGCGCGGCCGTGTCCGCAACCGCCTCCTTGACGACGTCGGAGACGAGCGGCGGCGCAGCCGCTCGCGGCGGCTTGGTCGACCAGGCGACCCGTAGCTTGCCGGGCGGCGTCTTCGCAGATTCGACGAAGGGGCGCTCGGGCGGCGGTGGGGCCCCCGGCTCCTCGGAGCCCCCAGCCGTCACGTCGAGCCAGAGGGCGGTGTCCAGCACCGTGCGGCTGAGGCAGCCGTTGACCGCCAAGCCATTCCAGGCTTCCCGCTCAGGCGCGAGCGAGATCCTGCCGCGCTGCGGCTTGAGGCCGAAGAGTCCGCAGGAGGCGGCGGGCAGCCTGATCGATCCGCCGCCGTCGCCCGCCGAGGCGATCGGGACCAGGCCCGCGGCTACCGCGGCGCCCGAGCCGCCGCTCGAGCCGGCTGGGCTGCGCTGCCGGTCCCACGGGTTGCGGGT
>SMEU01000181.1_pt1 | contig 13901 bp, 13 predicted proteins | sample 2456051 | NCBI WGS metagenome assembly SMEU01 (sample SAMN10132600, study PRJNA489261) | soil metagenome | isolation source: day120 un-amended silt loam soil | place: USA | collected 2015-05-01
TAGCGCGGGAGCCGCAGGGATTTCGCAGGGACTGCGGAGGCGGGCCAGGCCGGCCCGCCCCGCAGCACTGGTTCAGGCCGCGGCCGGCGGCGGGGCGGAGGCGCCGCCCTTCCAGGCCATCGCCCCGCCGACCAGCAGGATCAGCGCCCCAAGGCCGAGCACTCCCCAGCCGAGGTAATTGAGCGATGGCGCCTGGGCGGACAGCTGCGCGGCGAATTCCGGCGGAATCTCGGCGGCGGAAATCTGGCTGCCAATCGAGTCGATGCGGCTCTTCGCGTCCATGAACCTCCAGACAAGCAGGCCGAGCGCGATGATCCCGAACCAGACGGCGTGCTTCGCCTGGCCCATGAAGGCCAGAATCGCGCCGAGCAGGCCGCAGGCGACGAATACGAGGCCTTCCCAGGATGTCCCCTCGCCGGGGAACATGAAGCTTGCGCTCTGTCCGTTGCCACTGGCGAAGGGCAAAAACGCGCCGATAATCAGAATCACCCCGCCGATGATGACGATCATCTTCTTGTCCATGACGTCCCCCTCTTCCTTACCTTGCCGTGACGATTATGCCGTTCCGGAGGAATGAGCGCACGATTTTTTTCCCCAGCCGACTCAGCCGCTTCCGGGGCTGAGCCCGTCCCGGAGCGGCCGGGACCCTATCGCAGGTGCTTTACAACCGGCCCGATTCGCGCCCTTCTGCGCCGCAGCCGGCGCGGGGCCGGCCGAACCAAGGGGATCCGAATATGCGCCTCACCATCGGCCTTGCCGCCATGGCCTCTGTCTGTCTTCTCGCCGGCTGCAACCGCGGCGCGGGCAATAACAGCGCCAATGCGGCGGCGCCCGCCGCCAACATGGCCGCGCCCGCCGCCAATGCCGCCGCGCCGGCAGCGCCGGCCGCGAATCGCGACAGCGAGATCGCGGAATGCAGCGCCGACATGGGCCGCCACCTCTCGGCGGGGGCCGACGTTGCCGCCTTCTGCGGCTGCGCCGTCGACCGCATCTCGGCCGGCGCCAGCCAGAGCGACGCCGTCACGCAATGCGCCGCCGAGCAGCATGTCACCGTGCAGACCGGCGAAGCCCCCGCGGGCGCCGCCGAAGGCAACAGCGCGGAATAGTCGCCGAAGCTAGCGGCCCCAGCCGCCGTCCCGCGGACCGCCGCTCAGTTAGCGGTCCGCGGCGCGGTTGGGGTCGACCATCGGCCGGGCATTGTTCATCGGCCGCGAGGCCGCCTGCTGCTGCGCCGCGGCTCTCGCCCGGCGATAGCGGGGATCGGTCTCCAGCCGGTTCGAGGCCTCGCGCACGCCCATGCTGCGCGTGCCGAGCGGCGGCAGCGGGCGCCCGGCTTCGACCTCGAACCGGCTGGAGACCGATCCAGCGAAGGCGAGATCGGCGACGACCACCGGATGCTGATCGAAGCGGATCTCGTAATGGATTGAGCGGCCGTCGACCTTGTCGACCCGGAAGGAGACATGCTGGCCCTTGCCGTCCTGGGCCGGCAGCGTGATCGTGCCCTGCTGGGCGAGCTGCGAGAAAGCGGCATAGACCTGGGCCGGCGACTTCTTCACCAGCCGGTCGAAATCCGGACTGTCGGACATGTACCAGGCCGCGCCCCCCGCGCAGAGTCCGGTCACGCCAAGCAGCAATGTCTTCATCCTTCCGGCTCCCGCCCGTTCGGCGAGGATTCTGGTGGAGAAGGATTAAGGAAGGCTCACCCGATAGTCATTCCGGCGGAAGCCGGGACCCATGAACACCGCCGCTTGAGAAGCAGCGCCAAGGGCCGAGACCGATTTCCGACCATCGTGTTCATGGGTCCCGGCTCTCGCCGGGATGACTAATTCCTACCCGATTGCCAGCTCTAGAGCCGCTCGACCCACTCCTTGGCGTCGGCGAGGCTGGAATGGGTGAGCTCGCGCAGGCGCTTGATCGCCTGGATTTTCTGGCCCGCTGCGACCATCCGGCGGAGCTCCGCGACGACCTCCGGCGGGATGCCGTCCGGGCCGTTCGGCAGCGGCAGGGTGAAGGGCGGCGGTGGCGGCGGCGCCAGCATGTGCGGCGGCTCCGAAAGGTCGCGGCCGCGGTCGCGCCGGCTCAGCAGCAGAGGAAGCCGAGCCAGCCGGAGCCGAGCAGGACGATCGCCCAGACCGGCAGATCCATGAGCCCCCTCCCCGAAGCCGCTTGCGCCCTTTGCATGCGGCCGGGCGTTGGACTAGGCAAGCCCCGCTTCGCCTCCCTGTTCTTCGAAAGACCGTCATGCGTCTCCTGCTCCTCCTCGCCGCGTTCTGCGTTTCCGCCACCGTGACCGCGTCAACGCCGCGCAGCCGGCCGGCGCCCGCCCGCGTGGTCGCGCCGATCCTCACCGGGCCGGATGCCAGCGACATCCAGACCTATGCCCGGCCGGAGATCGCGCGGGTTACCCATGTCGCGCTCGATCTGAATGCCGATTTCGAGACGCACCGCATGGCCGGCATTGCGACGCTCGACATCCGGGCGGCGCCCGGCGCGCGCGAGATCATCCTCGACAGCAAGGGCCTCGAGATCCAGGCGGTGACAGGACCGCGCGGCGCGGCCCTGCCCTTCACGCTCGGCGCGAATGACGAGACCCGCGGCCAGCCGCTGACCATCCGGATCGGCACGGCGCGGCGGATCGCGATCCGCTACCGCTCCGGCCCGGACGCCGAGGCGCTGCAATGGCTGACCCCCCCGCAGACCGCCGGCAAGCGCCACCCCTATCTGTTCAGCCAGGGCCAATCGATCCTCAACCGGACCTGGATCCCGACCCAGGACAGCCCCGGCATCCGCCAGACCTGGGAGGCGCGGATCACCGCGCCGGTGCCGCTGAAGGTGGTGATGTCGGGCGAGCGGCTGACCCCGAACGGCGTGGCCGCGGGACCGGGGCGGCGCGCCTGGCGGTTCCGGATGACCCATCCGGTGCCGCCTTACCTGATCGCGATCGCCGCCGGCGACCTCGCCTTCCGCCCGCTCGGCCGGCGCACCGGGGTGTGGACGGAGCCGGCGATGCTCGACCGGGCGGCGCACGAACTGGTCGACACCGAGCGGATGGTGGAGGCGGCCGAGCGGCTTTACGGGCCCTATCGCTGGGGTCGCTACGACGTGATCGTGCTGCCGCCGAGCTTCCCTTACGGGGGCATGGAGAATCCCACCCTCACCTTCCTGACTCCGACCTTCCTCGCCGGCGACCGCAGCCTGGTCGGGCTGGTCGCGCACGAGCTTGCGCACAGCTGGTCGGGCAATCTGATCACCAACGCCAACTGGCACGATTCCTGGCTGAACGAGGGCGTCACCTCCTATTTCGAGAACCGGATCATGGAGGCGGTTTATGGCCGGGCGCGGGCGGCGCAGGAGGCCTCGCTCTCCTGGGACGAGATGCAGGCCGGGCTTCGCGAGCTCGGGGCGACCTCGCCGCGGACCGCGCTGCACGATCCGTCCGACGAGATGGACGGCGGCAGCAGCGGCATCGTCTACGACAAGGGCGCGATCTTCCTGCGCACGGTCGAGCATATCGTCGGCCGGGCGCGGTTCGATGCCTGGCTTCGCTCCTATTTCGACCGCCACGCCTTCGAGCCGATGACCTCGGCCCGCTTCCTCGCCGACCTTCGCGCCAATCTGGTGCGCGGCGACCGCGCGCTGGAGCGGCGGCTGCAGCTCGACGCCTGGGTCTATCAGCCCGGCCTGCCCGACAATGCGGCGCGGCCCGATCCGGCCGCCTTCGCCCAGGTCGACGCGGCGGTGCAGGCGTTCAATGCGGGCGGGCGGGCCAGCGCGGTGCCCTATCAGGGCTGGAACTGGGCCGAGCGGGTCCGCTTCATCAAGGCGCTTGAGCGGCGCCAGTCCGCCGCGCGGCTCGCCGAGCTGGACCGGACCTTCGGGCTGTCGGAGAGCGGCAATGCCGAAGTGCTCTATGTCTGGCTCCGGCTCGGCATCGCCAATCGCTACGACCCCGTCATCCCGGCGACCGAGCATTTCCTGCTCGCCATGGGCCGGCGCAAGTTCGCGCAGCCGCTCTACCAGGCGCTGATGCGCGAGGGCGACTGGGGCCGGCCGATCGCCGAGCGGGTCTATGCGCGGGCCCGGCCCGGCTACCATTCGGTGACCACGGGCCCGATCGACCGGATCATGCGGGGCCAGTCGCCGGGCTAGGCGCCTTCCGGGACCAGGCAGGACAGCTCGACGCGCTGCCGGACATTGTCGAAGGTGATCGAGGAGCAAGGCGCCAGAGCGTCGGCGCCGAGCATGATATAATAGACGGCGGGCGAGGCGTCGGCGCGGGCGGTGACCACCACCTCGTCGGGCGCGGCCTCCTCGTCCGGCGTGGTGATCCCAGGCAGGCTCGTCTGGCCGCCGAAGTCCCGGGTCCGGACCAGCAGGGTCGCGATCGTCAGCCCCTCGACCGAGAGCGGCCGGGCGAGCTGCATGCGGCGCACCGGCCGCTCGATGCCGGTCGCCAGCGCGACCCGCTCCCGCTGCTCGCCCAGTTGGCCGCCATAAGCCTCGGCGAGCAGGGCGCCGGCGGCGGCGGTGGCAATGCTGGTCGGGCGCTCGGGCGCGAAGCCGAGCCGGACCTCCTGCCGGCCGATCCGGAAGCGGACCACGGTCGCGATCAGATTCTCGTGGATGATCGCGAAGCGGAGCCGGCGCTCGCCGGGCCGGGCCGGGCGGAGGTGGAAGCGGACCTGGCGGAACGGCAGGGCCTGCGGGCCGAGCGCGACGTCCGCGCCCGCCGCCATGGGCGAGTCGAACCAGGTGATTCCGCGCAGGAAGGACCGGCCCGCCATGGCGATCACGGCGGTGGACGGGGTGCCGTCGAGCCGCACCGGGCCGATCCGGATCGTGTGCGGCACCGGCACCGGAACCAGCCGGGCGGCGGTCGCCAGCCGGGTGGTGAGAAACGGCCGGTAGGGCATGGCCGGGCTGAGATGGATTCGCGCCGGAATCGCGGGCGCCCCCTCCCCCGCCGCGAGGACGCCGTCGAACATCCCGTCGGCCGGCACATCGAGCAGGGACTCGGCGGGCGGCGCGGCCTGGACGAGGGCGGCGGCCGCGAGAAAAAGGACGAAACCCGGCACAAGCGTTAATCCTTGGCCGGAATTTAACGTTCCATCAAAGTCTTGCAGGTAGGGCGGAGGTCCACCAGCGGGGCCTGCCATTTTTCGATGTTTCACGCGCCTTTAGCCACTGACGACAAGCAGGACCCCGAAGCGCCCGCGGGCGCGGCGCAGCCGGTCGATTTCGACGCCGGCAATGAGCGGCTGCGCGCCGCCCATCTGCACAACGGCCAGGTCGAGGCGCGCGCCCTGTTCGCTCCCTTCTTCGCGATCACCGCCTTCAGTGCCGCACTGATCGTCGGCTGGGCGATGTACGGCTCGCTTCCGACCCCCTGGGTGGTCGGCTGGGTCGCGCTCGTCGCCTTCGCCAACTGGGTGTCGTGCCGGAGCGCGATCATCGCTGCGCGGCAGGCGGGCAGCCGCACGATCCGGCCGCGCTCGAAATGGTTCGCCCTCGCCGAGGCGGTCGGCCTCGCCGGCCTCTGGGCGGCGCTGCCGACCTGGGCTTTCGCCACCCAGCCGCCCGACGTGCAGAACGTGATCGCCGGCGCGATGGCGGCAATGATCTCCTCCGCGGTCGCGCTCGCCGCCATTCCGGCGGCGGCGGTGGCCTGGATCGCGGCCTTCACCGGCGCCTTCTGCCTCTCTTATTATCTCGGCGGCAGTACGCTCGAGCCGAAGCTGACCCTGACCTATGCCCTGCTTGCCGGAGTGGGCGCGTTCAGCGTCGCGCGGCTCACCCGCTGGATCTTCGACCAGCTGCGAGGCCTCGCCAAGACCCGGGCCGAGGCCGAATCGATCCGCCAGCTGCTCAACGAATATGAGCATCGCGGGGTCGGCTGGCTGTGGCAGGTCGATAGCGAGAATCGCGTGGTCTACATCTCCTCGCGGATGACCTCCCTGCTCGGCCGCTCCACCACCCAGCTGGTCGGCCATTCGCTGCCGGCCGCGCTCGGCGGAAGCAGCGCGCTCGGCCGGATCCTGCTCTCGCGCCAGCCCTTCGCCAATCTCGAGATGGAGATCGCGACGCGGCGCGGCACGCGCTGGATCAGCCTGTCGGGCGACCCGATCATCGACCTCGGTGGCCAGTTCCAGGGCTTCCGCGGCGTCGGCCAGGACGTCACCGACGTCCGCCGGACCCAGGAGAGGCTGACCAATCTCGCCAATATGGACGTGCTCTCCGGCCTGCCCAATCGCGGCCGGGTCCGCCAGCTGCTGGGCGAGGCTTTGTCCGGCTCGGCCGGCGGCGAGACGCCCTGCGCAATCCTGTTCCTCGACCTGGACGGCTTCAAGCCGGTCAACGACACGTTCGGCCACCCGAAAGGCGATGCGGTGCTGAAGAGCGTCGCCCAGCGCCTCGTCAAGGAGACCGGGCCGTTCGGCCAGGTCGGCCGGATGGGCGGCGACGAATTCGCCATCGTCATCCGCGACGCGCAGAGCCGGCGGATGGTCGAGACGCTGGCCGAACGGCTGATCGCGGCGATCGCCGAGCCCTTCCACATCGACAAGGTCGAGATCCGGATCGGCGTTTCGATCGGCTGCGCCTTCGGGCCCGTCGACGGGCAGAGCGTCGACGACCTCATCCAGAAGGCCGACCTCGCGCTCTACCAGGCGAAGAATCAGGGGCGCGGCACCTCCTGCTTCTTCAATGCCGACATGCAGAACGAGGCGGAGGACCGCCTCCGGCTCGAGCAGGACATGCGGATCGGCGTGGCCTCAAAGCAGTTCCACCTGCTCTACCAGCCGCTGATCAGCGCCGCGGACCAGAGCCTGGTCGGCTTCGAGGCCCTGATCCGCTGGCACCACCCGACCCGCGGCATCGTCTCGCCCGTCCAGTTCATCCCGCTCGCCGAGGAATCGGGGATCATCATGGAACTGGGCGAATGGGTGATCGAAGAGGCCTGCCGCGCCGTCGCCTGCTGGCCGGAGAACATCTCGGTCGCGGTCAACGTCTCGGCCAAGCAGCTGATCTTCCCGGCCTTGCCCAACACGATCAACGACGCGATCCGCCGCTACCGGCTGCAGCCCAACCGGCTCGAGCTGGAGGTGACCGAGAGCGTGTTCATGGGCGACAGCGCCAATGCGATCGACGTGCTGAAGCGGCTTCGGGCGCTCGGCGTCTCGATGGCGCTCGACGATTTCGGCACCGGCTATTCCTCGCTCGGCTATCTGAACAAGGCCGTGTTCCACAAACTGAAGATCGACGGCAGCTTCGTGCGCGAGGCGCAGACCAACAAGGAGACGGTGGCGATCATCCAGTCGATCGTCCAGCTCGCCAAGAGCTTCCGGATGACGGTGACCGCCGAGGGCGTGGAGACCGCGGACGACTTCACCCGGATGCGCGACCTCGGCTGCCACCAGATCCAGGGCTATCTGTTCGGCCGGCCGATGACCTTCGAGAAGGCCAGCGAGCTGGTCACCGGAACGCAGCGTAGAATGAGCGCCTGATCCGGGTTAAGCTCCCCCGCACCAAGGGGGGAACCGACCATGGCCTTGATCCTGCTTGCCGCGCTCGCCGGGGCGCCGACCAGCACCTATTCCGCGCTCAATCTCGATGCCTGCGAGATCGTCAGCGTCGCCCATGCCGGGGAGGGCGACTGGGCGAACCGCCACTGCCGCGGGCGCTACGGGGTCACGCTCTTCGTCAACGAGGACGATGCCCGCTACGATCTCGACGCCGGGGTGGACAATGGCGAGTGGGAATCGGCGATGCAGCTCAACGAGCTCGGCCCGCAGATCGAGTGGCGGGTGGAGGGCGGGCGCCCCTTCGCGATCATCTACCGCTACAATATTCCCGAGGCGATGGCGGGCGGCCGCTCGATGCTCGCCGTGGAATCGATCGGCCGGACGGGCCGGCCGGGCTGCCTGGTCGCGCTGATCCGGGCCACGCCCGCCGCCAATGCCCGCGCCCGCCAGATCGCCGACCGCCGCGCCCGGAGCTTCCGTTGCGGGCGCGATCAGCAGATCAGGGAAGAATAGGAGCCGACCGCTCAGGCGCCGGACCGGCCTAGCGCGCGGCCGGCAGCAGCCGATCGAGCAGCACCTCGAAGGCGATCTCGCTCTGCCGGGGATCGTTGTAGAGGCCGGCGGTCAGCACCATCACCATATCGAGCTCCGGCATGATCACGACCCGCTGCCCGCCCCAGCCGACCGCCGCCGAATAAGGCAGATGTCGCTGTCCCTGCCCGGCCGTGCCCAGGAACCAGTGATAGCCGTAGCTCTGCAGGCCCAAAGGCCGGCTCGCGATGCGGACCTGCGGCGAAAGCGAGGCCTGGACCCAGGCTTCGGGCAAGATCCGACGCCCGTTCCAGCGACCGCGTTGCAAATAGAGCTGACCGATCCGCGCCATGTCGCGCGGCCGCAAACGAAGCCCGGAGGAGGCGATCGCCTTGCCGTCCGGATAGCGGAGCCATTCGTGGCGGGTGATCCCGAGCGGGCGGAAGAGGACGCGCGCCGCATAGCGGTCGATGTCCATGCCGGTCGCGCGCTCAAGAACCTCGGCAAGCAGCAGCGTGTTGCCGCCATTATAGACCCAGCGCTGGCCCGGCGGCGTGGCGATCGACCGCTCGAGCACATAGCGCGCGCGGTCCGGCGCGGCGTCCATCGCCGTCTCGCTGTTCGCGGGATCGCCATAAGGGCGGGAGCTTTCGTCCCATTCGAAGCCGGAGCTCATCGCCAGCACGTGGCGAAGGCGAATGGCGAGACGGTCGGGCGTCCTGAGCTCGGCGAATTCGGGAAAGTAATCGAGCACCGGGGCGTCGAGATCCGGGATCCTCCCTTCCGCCACCGCGATGCCGAAGAGGATCGAGACGATGCTCTTGGTGACCGACCTGCAATCGTGAAGCACGTTCGGACCGAAGACCACATTCCCGACCCGCCTCCCGCGCTGCTCGTCCGGCCCCCGGAAATATTGCTCCCAGACGACGCGGCCATGACGCATCACCACCAGGCCGTGAATGTTGGCATAGCGACCGGCCCGGATGTCGCGGGCCAGCGCGGCGAGCATTCCCCGGTCGAACTCCGCCCCTGTCGCGGTCCGGGGAGCTTGTTGCGCCCGCACCTGCGCCGGCGCGGCCACGCCCAAAAGCAGCAGGACGGCCCAGAAAAAACTCCCCTTCCCCATCCTCAGCCTCTCACCATGCTACAAAGGTAGCATAGGCATAAGCGCTTGAAAAGGCGGGGTCAGCGGTCGGGCCGGGCGACCGCGAAGCCAGCGAAATCCTGGTTCACCGGCATCAGCTCGAGCGCGTTGATGTTGACGTGCGGCGGCAGGGTGGCGACCCAGTGGATGGTGCGGGCGACGTCCTCGGCGGTCAGCGGCTCGACCCCGCCATAGAGCCTGTCCGAGGCCTCCTGGTCCCAGCCGTTGCGGACCAGGGTGAACTCGGTCTCGCACATGCCCGGCTCGATCGAGGTGACTCGGACGCCGGTGCCGTGCAGGTCCGCGCGCAGGCAGAGCGAGAATTCGCGGACGAAGGCCTTGCTGCCGCCGTAAACCGCGCCGCCGCGATAGGGATAGGTGGCCGCCACCGAGGAGAGGTTGACGATCGCGCCCCGGCGCTCGATCAGCCCGGGCAGGAGCAGCCGGGTCAACTGGACGAGGCCGGTAATGTTGGTCTCGATCACCTGCTCCAGCGGCCCCCACTCGGCGTCCTGCAGCGGCGCCAGCGGCGAGGCGAGGCCGGCATTGTTGAGCAGGAGGTCGATGGGCCCGGTCTGCTCCGCGAAGGCTTCGACGGCGGCGAGATCGCGCATGTCGAAGGCCACCGGGCGGAAGCTCTCGCCCAGTTCCGCGGCGAGCGCGTCGAGCCGGTCCTGGCGGCGGCCGGTGCCGATCACCTGCCAGCCATGCTCCGCGAACAGACGGGCCGAGGCCCGGCCGAAGCCAGCGGTCGCGCCGGTGATGAGTGCCGTCTTCGTCATGGCCGACTCCTGAGCTGCTCGGTCGGCCCGGCCATGTCGGCTGGCGCGGCTTTGCGCAAGCTCACCAGCGCCAGCTGAGCTCCGCGGTCAGACTCCTCTGCGGGAAGGGGTGGAAGAGGAAGTAGCGCGCGTTGGTCAGATTCTCCGCGCCGATCGCCGCTTCCAGATGGTCGGTCAGGCGGAATGTCGCGCGCGCATCCAGCACGACATAGGACTCGAACCCCTGAAAGGTGTGGGTGATGCGGTCGCTATTGTCGATCGTGCCGAAGGAACGGCTGGCATAGCGGCCCGCCAGGGTGAAGGACGCGCGCTCGCCGAGCCGCCAGGTCGCGAGCAGAGTGAGGCGGCGGCGCGGCACCTGCGGGATGTCCTTGCCCTCCGCCGCCGGGAAGGCGGGATCGGAGACGATCTCGGGATCGGCGAGGGTGAGGCTGCCGCTCAGTTCCAGTCCCGGGACGAGCGCGTTCCGCCATTCGAAGACCGCCTCGAGGCCATGGGTGCGCACGGCCGGGATGTTCTGGACGTAGGAGAAGAGCTGCGCCGAGCCCGGCACCAGCGGCGCGCTCTGCGAGATCAGGGCGTCGCGGATGCGCTCGCCGAAGAGCGAGACGCGGACGCGGCCGTTCGCCCAGCGTCGCTCAATTGCCAGCTCGGCCGAGCGCGCCCGTTCGGGGCGCAGGTTCGGATCCGGCACGGTGAGCGAGGGGCCGGTCGAAACGGCCTGGTAGAGCTCGCTGACGGTGGGGAAGCGCGAGGCCTGGCCCGCCGACAGCGTGAGCTGCCAGCCAGCGCCCGGCTCCCAGGCCAGGCTCGCCTTGGGCGAGAGCGCGCTGCGCTCCTGCTCCGGCTGGGCGACCGACAGCGCCGGGGCCAGAGAGAAGTTGAAGCCGTCATGCGCGCGCCACCATTCGGCACGGGCGCCGAGCGTCAAGGCGAGGCCGGGGGCGAGCGTCCAGCGGTCCTGCGCCCAGAGCGCCAGAGTCCGGGTCCGCCCGCGCGCGGCCTGGACCAGAGGGCCGGCGGCGCCATTGCGCCAGTCCGTCGTCGAATAGCGGGCGCTGGCCAGCCGGAAGCCGTCATAATGGCCGCCGAGGCTGAGATCGTGCGCGCCGCCGTCATGGCGCGCGACCAGATCGAGCGTGCGCCAGCCGGTCCCGTCCAGCTTCTGGATCGAGCCGGCGCCGCCGGTCCGCGCCGTGGGCAAGGCGACCGAGGGAATGCGCTGCACGTCGCGGTCGAAATCGTAGAGGCTGGCGACCGCCCCCTGCAGGGTCAGAGCGTGCATGAAGTGGCGCTCGTCGAACCGGTAGAGATTGTTGGAGAAGGCGCTGGCCGGGATCGTCACCGCGCGGCCGGCGATATTGACGGTGCCGGCGAAGACCGGCTGGCCGGCGCCGTCGCGAAGCCAGGTTTCCACGTCCGAATCGGTGTCGTTGAGGAACAGGCCGCCGCGATATGTCAGGCGAAGATGCGCGCCGAGATCGAGCGCGAGCTTGAGCTTCAGATTGTCCTGCCGCTGTCGCTCGAAGCCGCCCGCGCCGAGCACGTAGATGGGCGCGCCGCTGCGGTTCAGATCGTCGAAGGCGCCGGTGACCGGCGTTCCGGCCGCGCTCGTGCTGGCGGGGCGGGCGATGGTGACATAGGCCAGAGGCTGGCTGTCGCTGTCGACATGATTGAAGCTGACCAGCCAGGCGAATGGCCCGGTGCGACCGCCCCAGCTCCCCTGCCCCTGCCAGGCGGCGAAATCCCCCGACGTCGCATATTGGCGGAAATGCTGGCGAGTGCCGCCGAGGCTGAGCGAGGCTTCCGGCCCGTCCGGAACGCGGGTCGTCAGGTTGACCACGGCGCCGATCGAATTGCCCGGATAGGCGGCGGAGAAGGGACCGTAGAGCACGTCCACCCGTTCGATCTCGTCGGGCGAGACCATGCCCCAGCGCGGCGATGCGGAGGTATTGTTGTTGCCGATCAGCGCCGAGAGCAGCACGCCGTCGGCATAGATGAGGCTGCGGGCGCTGGCGCCGACGCCCGAGGTGCGCGTGGCGAGCGGCGCCTGGGTGTCGCCGATATGGCGCTTCCGCACCAGCAGGCTGGGCAGATAGCGGAGGCTGTCTTCCACGTTCACCGCGTTGACGGTCTCGTCGAGCCGAGCGGCGTCGACGCTCTCCGTGGTGGCGGGCGGCAGTTCGAGCGGCGCCGGCCGTTCGCCGGTGACGATGATGGTCCGCGGGTCCGGCGCAATCTCCTCCCCGGCCGCGCGCGCGGCGGCGGGGATGACGGCGCTGGCCAGCAGCAACAGACGCGCCTTGCGGCGCGCACGAGCGGAAATGCTCATTCCGATTGTCCTGACTGAACCTGAAAAAGCCGCGAAAAGCGGCGTCGGGATCAGCTCAGCGCCGGCGGTCCCGTCGCGGGCGGGCGGACATGGGCCGGACCGCGCGGCGACGCCTCGGCAAGGCGGGCCAGCGCCGGGACCGGCACCGGCTCGAGGGCGCGCTCCGCCAGCAGCGGCGGCACGGAGGGCAAGGCCGGGAAGAACAGAACGCCGAACGGGCAGGGCTGCGGCTCGGGCATCTGGTGATCATGCTGCGGCCGGTGATGACTGCGATGCGTGGCCGGGCGGGCGGCGAGCGCCGGCAGGACGCTCGGGCAGGGAACGATGCGCGGGAGGCCGCTTTCGGCGGACGCCAGCATCATGCCGGTGGGAATGCTCACGCGCATCAGCAGCGCGATCAGCATGATCCCCAGGAAGCCCGCCCGTTTCACCCCCCGGCCATAGACCCGGGACGCCGTGCGGGGAAGCCAGACCTGATCCAAATGCAACGTCCCCTCCCGTGCGGAGCGGGAGGGGAACGCGCTCGCCCCGGACTGCTTCAGGGCGAAGGGGGCTGGTTCCTGGGGATCAGTGGTTGTTCAGGCCGTCATTGTCATTGGCCTGCAGCGAATCCCATTCCGCCTGGGTCCGGCAGATGCGGCGGCGCATGCGGGAATCGCTGAGCCGGTCGCTGACGCAGACCCGGCGGTTCGGGTCGCGGGCCCGCGCCTGCTGGGTGGCGGCCCGTTCGGACTGCCCGCTCGACTGGGCGGAATCCTGACTGGCCGGGGAGACATTGGCCTGGGCGGCGGCCGGGATGGCGGCGGCACAGAACAGGGCGGCGGCGCCGGAGATCAGAATGTTGCGCATGGGGACTATCCTCTTACTCGCGTTGCACTCTCGCACCGCCTCGCCCCCTCGGCCGCGCGCACACCGTCTTATCGGGATAAGACAGTCAGCGCATTGACCGGACTTGCTAAATTTGTAGCACCCCTCGCAATTCGTCTCAGCGGGCTCTCGGCTTGGCGCGCGTCGTCGCCGGCGCGGTGGTCGGATCGTCGGGCCACGGATGCCTGGGATAGCGGCCGCGCATCTCCTTTGCGACCTCGGCCCAGCGGCCCTTCCAGAAGCCGGGCAGGTCGCGTGTCGTCTGGATCGGGCGGCCCGCTGGCGAGGTCAGGCTGAGGACGAGCGGGACCTGACCGTTGGCCACGTTCGGGTGGGCGGTGAGGCCGTACAGGGTCTGGACCCGGGTTTCGACCGTGGGCCCGGCCGCGGCCTCATAGTCGATCGGGTGGCGGCTCTCCGCCGGGGTCTCGAAATGGCTCGGGGCGAGCCGGTCGACCGCCTTGCGCCCTTCCCAGCCGAGCAGGGCGTCGAGCGTGCCGGCGAGAGCGCCCGGCTCCACGTCGCCGAGCCGCCTTTTTCCCGCGAGCAGGACGGGGAGCCAGTCGTCGAGCCCGGCCAGCAGCGCCGAATCCGAGAGATCGGCGATGGCGGGGTCGAAGCGGCGGGCGAAGGCGGCCCGGGTGCGGAGCGCGCTGGCCGCCCCGCTCCAGGGCAGAAGGTCCAGCCCGTGCGTGCGGACCCCGTCGAGCAAGGCGGCCTCGACC
>SMEU01000211.1_pt1 | contig 13743 bp, 14 predicted proteins | sample 2456051 | NCBI WGS metagenome assembly SMEU01 (sample SAMN10132600, study PRJNA489261) | soil metagenome | isolation source: day120 un-amended silt loam soil | place: USA | collected 2015-05-01
GCCGCCGCCGGCACAGCCCGGCCACTAGCCCGGTTGTTCGCCGCCCGGCTAACCTGCCAGGGCCGCCCGCCAAAAGGCGACGCGCTCGGCTCCGCCGCCCGCCTTGTTCGAATCCACAGCCAGAGCTAGGGCTTGGCCCAGACAGGGAGACGCACATGTCCGGGCTGGGCCTCGATTTCGAACTGGGCGAGATGGCCGACACGATCCGCGACACCACCGCGCGCTTCGCGGCGGACCGGATCGCGCCTTTGGCCGCGAAGATCGACGAGGAGGACTGGTTCCCGGTCGAGCTCTGGCCGGAAATGGGCGCGCTCGGCCTGCACGGCATCACCGTCGCGGAGGAGGATGGCGGGCTCGGGCTCGGCTATCTCGAGCATGTCATCGCGCAGGAGGAGGTGGCGCGGGCCTCGGCCTCGATCGGGCTGAGCTATGGCGCGCATTCGAACCTCTGCGTGAACCAGATCAGGCGCTGGGCGAGCCCGGAGCAGAAGGCGAAATATCTGCCGAAGCTGATCTCGGGCGAGCATGTCGGGAGCCTCGCCATGTCGGAGGCCGGGGCCGGTTCGGACGTGGTCTCGATGAAGCTCAAGGCCGAGAAGGTGCAGGGCGGCTATGTGCTGAACGGCACCAAATTCTGGATCACCAACGCGGCCTATGCGGACACTCTGGTCGTCTACGCCAAGACCGGCGAGGGGAGCCGCGGCATCACCACCTTCCTGATCGAGAAGGGGATGAAGGGGTTCGCGATCGGCCAGAAGCTGGACAAGATGGGGATGCGCGGGAGCCCGACCGCCGAGCTGATCTTCGACGATTGCGAGGTTCCGGACGAGCAGGTGATGGGGCCGGTCAATGGCGGCGTCGGCGTGCTGATGTCGGGGCTCGATTATGAGCGGACCGTGCTGGCCGGCATCCAGCTCGGGATCATGCAGGCCTGCCTCGACGTGGTGCTGCCCTATGTCCGGGAGCGCAAGCAGTTCGGCAAGGCGATCGGCTCGTTCCAGCTGATGCAGGCCAAGGTCGCGGACATGTATGTCGCGCTGAATTCGGCGCGGGCCTATGTCTACCAGGTGGCGCGGGCCTGCGACGCCGGGAAGACGACGCGGTTCGACGCGGCCGGGGCGATCCTGCTGGCCAGCGAGAATGCGGTGCGCGTGGCCGGCGAGGCGATCCAGGCTTTGGGCGGCGCCGGCTACACCAAGGACTGGCCGGTCGAGCGCTATTTCCGGGATGCCAAATTGCTCGATATCGGCGCCGGCACCAACGAGATCAGGCGGATGCTGATCGGCCGGGAGCTGATCGGCGCGTGAAGACCCTGCGCGTCCTCGCGATCGTCGCCGCCATCGCGGTGATGCTCGGCGAAGGCTATCGCTCCTGGGGCATGGGGCGGCCGCTTCATGCCTGGCTGGACGACATGCTGGCAGGGACGATGATGATCGCGGCGGCGATCCTGGTCGGGCGGCCGACACGGGCGAGGCGGAGCTTTTTCTCGGCTGCCTGGGGGGTCGCGGTCGGGATGCTCTACGGCAGCTTCTTCAGCAAGCTCGCCGACCCCGGAGATGCCGATCCCGGCAATTTCCCGGTCGGGCTGCTGACGACTTTGCTCGGCATCGCCTTTGTCGGGGCGATCGTGGGGCTGGTTGCGAGCATCCTGCTGCCGGATCAGGGCCCGCCGGAGGGAAGCTGAACGGGGCTGATCGTCATTCCAGCGAAAGCTGGAAACTCTCTTCTCTTGCCAACCGCTGCAAAGGCAGTGGGATTCCAGCTTTCGCTGGAATGACGGAGGGGGCTTTCGCCCCCTCCGGGTGATTACCAGATGCGGACGCGCTGCGCCGGGGTCAGGTAGAGCCGCTGGCCGCTGGTCACGTCGAACGCGCTGTACCAGGCGTCGAGGTTGCGCACCGTTTCCGCCCGATACCGGCCGGGGGCGTGCTCGTTGGTGGCGATGAGGCCGCGGAGCGCCGCCTCGCGCGTGGTCTCGCGGCGGCTCTGGGCGTAGGCGAGGAAGAAGCGCTGGTCGCCGGTCAGGCCGCCGATCACCGGCGCCGGCCGGCCGCCGAGCGAGGCATGATAGGCGTCATAGGCGGCGGCGAGGCCGGCCAGGTCGGCGATGTTCTCGCCGAGGGTGAGCTCGCCGTTGACGTGCACGCCCGGGAAGGGGCTGTACGTGTCATACTGGCGGGCGAGGGCGCGTCCGGCCTCCTGGAAATGGGCGAGGTCCGCGGGCGTCCACCAGTTCCTGAGCCGGCCCTGGGCGTCGAAGCCGGCGCCGAGATTGTCGAAGCTGTGGCTGATCTCGTGGCCGATCACCGACCCGATCGAGCCGTAGTTGAAGGCGGGATCGGCATTGGCGTCATAGAAAGGCGGCAGCAGGATCGCGGCCGGGAAGCTGATCGCGTTCTGCAGCGGCATGTTCACGGCGTTGACGGTCTGCGCGTTCATCCACCATTCGCGGCGGTCGACCGGGCGGCCGATCTTGGCGAGCTGATGGCGATATTCGTAGAGGCCGGCCCGCCAGGCGTTGCCGAAGGCGTCGTCGCGGCGGACCTCGAGCGTCGCATAGTTCCGCCAGCGATCGGGATAGCCGACGCCGACGACGATGCCGCGCACCTTCCGGCGCGCCTCGGCGCGGGTCTGCGGAGTCATCCAGGTGAGGGTGGAAAGGCGCCGGTCGAAGGCGTTGATGATGTTCTGCGTCATGCGCTGGACGTCGGCGCGGGCGGTCGCCGGGAAATAGCGGCGGACGTAGATCTGGCCGACCGCGTCGCCGAGCGCGCCGGAGGTGGCGGCGAGCGCGCGGCGCTCGCGCGGCCTTTGCTGCTGCGCGCCGGAGAGCACCCGGCCGTAGAAGCTGAAGCGCAGGTCGTCGACATCGTGCGGCAGCACCGAGGCGGTGCGGCTGGCGAGGTGGAACATCATCCAGTCCTTCCACACCGGCAGCGGCTCGCTGGCGACGAGGGCGGACAAAGCGGCGATCGGCTGCGGGTGCCAGGCGATGAAGCTCTGCTGGCGCGGCAGCTCGGCGGCGGCGAAGAAGGCGATCCAGTCGATCCCCGGCGCGCGGCGGGCGAAATCGGCGCGGGTCCAGGTCTGGGCCCGGCCCGGCTCCTGCGCGTCGACGGCGCCGACCTGGGCGCGGGCGATCTTCAGCTCGAGGTCGAAGATGCGGTCGGCGCGGTCATTGGCATGATCGAAGCCGAGCCGGGTCAGCATCTGCCTGATATAGGTGCGGTAGGCGGTGCGGATGCGGACCATCGAGGGATCGTCGGAGAGATAATAATCCCGGTCCGGCATGCCGAGCCCGCCCTGCAGCAGATAGGGCATGGTGTGGGTCGGATCCTGCAGGCCCTGGGTGACGAACAGGCCGAACAGATTCTCGGTCCAGAAATTGGTGGCGTTCAGCGGATCGACGTCGGTGCGCAGGCTCATGCCGAGCGCGGTGGAGAAATCCCGGACGTTGGCGATCGCCTCGATCCGCCGGAAATGGGCGTGGAGCGGGGCGAGACCGGTGCGGTCGAGCTGGGCGGTATCGAGATAGGCGGCGTAATAATCGGCGATCCTGCGCTGGTCGGTGCCCGCGCGCGGATTGGCGCGGCCGGCGCCCTCGATGATCTCGGCATTGCGGTGGTCGACGACCTCGCCGACCACCTGGAAGGCGCCGAGGCTGGTCCGGTCCGGCGGGATCTGGGTCGCGGTGCGCCAGGCGCCGTTGGCGTAAAGGTCGAAATCGTCGCCCGGCGCGACGTTGCGGTCGATGCCGGCGAGATCGATGCCGAGCGCCTGGCCCGTCCTTGCGGCGGGGGCGGGGGCCATGTTGGTGGCGGCGACGGCGGCGGTGGACAGGAGCAGAGCGGCGGCGAAAGCGATGCGGCGCATAGGAGTGCAGTCCTTGGAATCGGGGCGGGAACGGCGCGCCTTTAGTCCCTTTCACCGGACTGTCATAGTCCCCTCAGACAGCTGAGGCCGCGCGGCGCCCCGTTCCCGCAAAATCAGCAAGATCGATCAAGCGGCGCCCGGTGGCCGGTCCGGGATCGGAAACCAGGCGCGGAGCTCCTCGATCGTGTCGGTGGCATTGAAGTGGTGGACGAAGATCCCGCCCATCTCTTCCCAGAGGTGGCGGTGCCTGAGCTGGTCGTCGACGAGGACGTCCCCCTCTTTCGCATGGTTGCGCTTGTCGCGCGCCATGGTGGTGATGATCCTTGTGCCGGGGAAATATTGGGCGGCCCAGCGGACCTTCTGGTCGGCAGCCCAGTTGCCGCGAGGCAGGCCGGTGAGGATGATCGGGTGAAGGTGCTTCACCGCCTCGAACAGCTCGGTCGCGTCCGGGAGCAAGGGCAGGCCGAAATAGAAATCGGGCGCCGTCGCCAGCTTCTGCCAGAAGCGGCCCGGCCCGTGCCGTTTCTCGAAGGCGCGCGGGGGCAGGCCGAGCACCGCCGTCGCGCCCTTGTCGAAATCGGCGAGTACGCCGTCGCAGTCGAGATAGAGCTGACGCGCCATGTCAGGGCCAGCGGTCGGGGGCCAGCCGGACCGGCACGGGCTGCCCGAACGGCGTCCAGCCCAGGGCAGCGATCACGTCATTGCTCTCTTTCGCCCGCCGGCCCGGGCGAAGCGACCAGGTGATGTGCCAGGTCGAGCTGTCCGGCCGGTCGGTGGTGCCGGCGAGGCGGACGACCATCGCCTCGACTCCCTGGCCGTCATCGGCGCGGCCGAGCGTAGCGCGGCGGGAATTGCCGGAGGAGCTCCCTGCGCTGGTCGCGGTCGAGCTTCCAGCCGAGGACGGAGGTGGCGCTGGCCATGTACCAAGAACAGCCACGATCGGCGGGCGTTCCGGTCGGGCGGGCTCCCAAAAGGCGGCCGGCTGTGATTATGATCGGCGGATGACGCCGGTCCCGCCTTTCCCTCGCTCGGAATTGCCGACGCCGGCGCTGGTGCTCGACCGGGCGGCGCTGGAGCGGAATATCGCGAAGATGGCGGCCTTCGCGGCGGCGCGGGGCATCGCGCTCCGGCCGCATGCCAAGACCCACAAGAGCGGCGAGATCGGGCGGCGGCAGCTTGCGGCGGGCGCAGTCGGGCTGTGCTGCGCGAAGCTGGGCGAGGCGGAGGCGCTGGCGGCGGACGGGATTGCGGGCCTGCACCTGACCTCGCCGGTGGTTGCGGCGGGCGCGATCGGGCGGCTGGTTGAGTTGAACGGGCGCAGCGAGGCGCTGTCGGTCGTCGCCGATCATCCGGACAATGTCCGGCAGCTGGACGCGGCAAAACACGGCAGGCCGCTGGCGGTGTTCGTCGACGTCGATCCGGGGGTGCACCGGACGGGCGTCGCCTCGCCCGAGGCGGCCGTTGAGTTGGCGGACGTGATCGAGGCTGCCGAGAATCTGACGCTGGCGGGGGTCCAATTCTACTGTGGTTCACAACAGCATATCCGGAGCTTCGCGGAGCGGCGCACGGCGATCGTGGAGCGCACGGACTATCTTCGCACCGTGCTCGCGGCGCTCCGTGCCGCCGGCCACGCGATCCCGGTGGTGACCGGCGGCGGCACCGGCACCTGTCGGATCGACGCCGAGCTGGGCGTGCTGACCGAGCTCCAGGTCGGCTCCTACCTCTTCCTCGACCGCGAATATGGCGATTGCGAGCTGTCGCCGGGCGATGCGCCCGTGTTCGAGCCCAACCTGTTCGTCGACGCCACGGTGATCAGCGCCAATACCGCCGGGATGGTGACGGTGGATGCCGGGCTGAAGGCGCTCTCCACCGACGCGGGGCCGCCGGTCGTCATGGGCGGCGGGCGCTATGCGTTCATGGGCGACGAGCATGGCGCGGTCATTTCCGAGGGCGGCGCGCTGCCCGGGCTCGGCGGACGCGTCACGCTGCAGCCCGGCCATTGCGACCCGACCGTGAACCTCCACGATGCCTTCCACGTGGTCGAGGGCGACATGGTGGTCGAGATCTGGCCGGTGACGGCGCGCGGCCGCGGAACCTGATTGCCCCGCTGCCCACCGGGGGCTACGCGGTCAACATGAACGGTCCGCTCGAATGGTATGCTGCAATATCAGGCGTCATCGCGGCGTTCATGATTGCTGGTGATTTCGGCAGGAGGACGACCGGGCTCGGCTTCCTACTCTTCTCGACCGGTTCTGTCGCCTGGATCACGGCTGGACTGCAGGCGGGGACACCGCCGCTGGCCGTACAAAATGCGATCCTGCTGCTGATCAACCTTTACGGCATGTGGCAATATTGGCTGAGCCCGAAGAACCGGCGCAAGATCGAGGTGATCGAGGCGGCAGTCGAGAAATTCGAGGAAAAGGAAGCGAAAGCAGAGGCGACCGCGTGACACAATTGACCACGAAGATCGACGAGAATTCGGACGCGTTCAGGCGTTACGCCGCGCACAACCGAGGCCTTGCCGAGGAGCTGCGGGCGAAGGTCGCCGAGGCGGCGCTTGGCGGCACTGCGGCGTCGCGGGAGCGGCACGTGAGCCGGGGCAAATTGCTGCCGCGCGACCGGGTGGAGAGGCTGCTCGATCCGGGCGCGCCCTTCCTCGAGATCGGCCAGCTCGCCGCCTGCGACATGTACAAGCATGAGGTGCCGGGGGCGGGGATGATCGCCGGGATCGGCCGCGTGTCGGGGCGCGAGACGATGATCGTCTGCAACGACGCGACGGTGAAGGGCGGCACCTATTATCCGATGACGGTGAAGAAGCATCTGCGCGCGCAGGAGATCGCGCTGCAGAACCGGCTGCCGTCGGTCTATCTGGTCGACAGCGGCGGCGCGAACCTGCCGCACCAGGCAGAGGTCTTCCCCGACCGCGAGCATTTCGGGCGGATCTTCTACAACCAGGCGCAGATGTCGGCCGAGGGGCTGGCGCAGATCGCCTGCGTGATGGGCAGCTGCACGGCAGGCGGCGCCTATGTCCCGGCGATGAGCGACGAGAGCGTGATCGTCCGTAATCAGGGCACGATCTTCCTCGGCGGCCCGCCTCTGGTGAAGGCGGCGACCGGGGAGGTGATCTCGGCCGAGGAGCTGGGCGGCGGCGACCTGCATGCGCGCAAATCCGGCGTGGTCGACCATCTCGCCGAGAATGATGAGCATGCGCTGACCATCGTGCGGGACATCGTCGCCCGGCTGAACACGGTGAAGGAGGTCGATATCGACCTCGCCGAGCCGGTGGCGCCGCGGCTCGATCCCGAGGGGCTGTACGGGGTGATCCCGGACGATGTGCGGACGCCCTATGACGTGCACGAGGTGATCGCGCGGATCGTGGACGGCAGCGAATTTCACGAGTTCAAGGCGCTCTACGGGAGCACCCTGGTCTGCGGCTTCGCGCGAATCTGGGGGATGCCGGTCGCGATCCTCGCCAATAACGGCATCCTGTTCAGCGAGAGCGCCCTGAAGGGAGCGCATTTCATCGAGCTGGCCTGTCAGCGGCGGACGCCCTTGCTGTTCCTGCAGAACATCTCCGGCTTCATGGTCGGCGGCAAATATGAGTCGGAGGGGATCGCCAAGCACGGCGCCAAGCTGGTGACCGCAGTGGCGACGGCGCAGGTGCCGAAGATCACGGTTTTGATCGGCGGCAGCTTCGGCGCGGGCAATTACGGCATGTGCGGCCGCGCCTACAGCCCACGCTTCCTGTTCACCTGGCCAAATTCGCGGATTAGCGTGATGGGCGGCGAGCAGGCGGCGAGCGTGCTGGCGACGGTGCACAAGGATGCGGAGAGCTGGACGACCGAGGAGGCGGAGGCGTTCAAGGCCCCGATCCGCCAGCGCTACGAGGACGAAGGCAATCCCTATCACGCCACCGCCCGGCTCTGGGACGACGGCATCATCGATCCGGCGCAGACCCGGGACGTGCTCGGCCTTGCGTTTGCCGCGACCCTGAACGCGCCAATTCCGGAGCGGGCGAAGTTCGGCGTGTTCCGGATGTGACGAGGGAGGCGAAGATGCGGGTATTTCATATGAGCGTTGCGGTTGTGGCGGGGCTGCTGCTCGGAGTCACCGGCGTTGCGGCGATGGTGCCGGCGGGTCCACCGTTGCGCCTTCGATGCGGGGCGCAGCACGCTGGTCTATGTGATCGGCAATGAGTTCATGGTCCGGACCCGCGCCGGGCGCAGCGTCTGCCGGATCAGCGACAGGCAATTCAGTGCGCTGTCGGACGGCGGCAGCATGAGCTGCGGCGGCTATCGGATCACCATCCGCGAGACCGGGCGTTCGGTGGGGCACCAGGAGAGCGACAGCGCCAGCGCGCCCGCCACGCTCACCGTCTCCGGGCGCGGCCGGCCCTGGACGGTGCGCGGTCATTGGGGGACGGCCTGCTGAGATGATCGGATCGCTGCTCATCGCGAACCGGGGCGAGATTGCCTGCCGGATCATCCGCACCGCGCGGAGGCTCGGGGTGCGGACCGTGGCCGTCTATTCCGACGCGGATGCGAAGGCGCTGCATGTGCGCGAGGCGGACGAGGCGGTGCATATCGGGCCGTCGCCGGCGCGCGAGAGCTATCTGGTCGGCGAGAAGATCATCGCGGCGGCGAAGCAGACGGGCGCGGAGGCGATCCATCCGGGTTACGGGTTTCTGTCCGAGAATGCGGGCTTCGCGCAGGCGGTGATCGACGCGGGGCTGATCTGGGTGGGGCCGGACCCGGCCTCGATCACTGCCATGGGGCTGAAGGATGCCGCGAAGAAACTGATGGCGGAGGCCGGCGTGCCGGTGACTCCGGGCTATCTGGGCGAGGACCAGGACCCGAAGCGGCTCAGGGCCGAGGCCGACGCGATCGGCTATCCGGTGCTGATCAAGGCGGTGGCGGGGGGCGGCGGCAAGGGGATGCGGCGTGTGGACGCGGCCGGGGAGTTCGCGGACGCGCTCCTGTCGTGCAAGCGGGAGGCGGCCTCCTCGTTCGGCGACGACCGGGTGCTGATCGAGAAATATATCCTGCGGCCGCGCCATATCGAGGTGCAGGTGTTCGGCGACCGGCACGGCAATGTCGTCCACCTGTTCGAGCGCGACTGCTCGCTGCAGCGGCGCCACCAGAAGGTGATCGAGGAGGCGCCGGCGCCGGGCATGGACGAGGCGACGCGCGCGGCGGTGTGCGGCGCGGCGGTTAGGGCGGCGCAGGCGGTGAACTATGTCGGCGCGGGGACGATCGAGTTCATCGCCGATGCGAGCGAGGGCCTGAAGGCCGACCGGATCTGGTTCATGGAGATGAACACGCGGCTGCAGGTCGAGCATCCGGTGACCGAGGAGATTACCGGGCAGGATCTGGTGGAGTGGCAGCTCAGGGTGGCGAGCGGGGAGGAACTGCCGCTGACGCAGGAAGAGCTGACGATCGACGGCTGGGCGATGGAGGCGCGGCTTTATGCCGAGGACCCGTCGAACGGATTCCTGCCCTCCACCGGGCCTCTGAGGGTGTTCACGCTCGAGCCCTTTGACACGGATGTGCGCATCGACACCGGCGTCCAGGAAGGCGACGAGATCAGCCCCTTCTACGACCCGATGATTGCGAAGATCATCGCCCACGCGGAGACGCGGGATGACGCAGCCGATGCCGTCGCGGCGGAGATGCTCAATCTGGCGGTCTGGCCGGTCCGGACCAATGCGGCCTTCCTAGTCAATCTGCTGCGCGATCCTGCCTTTGTCGCGGGGGACGTCCAGACTGGATACATTGCTCATAATCTGGACAGGCTCATCGATTTCGAGCCTGCCAATGAGGCGGTGCTCAACAGCGCTGCCGAGGCTTTGCTCCCAGAGGAAGAACAATCCGTCTGGGAACTGCGCTCCGGCTTCCGGCTCAACGCCCCAGCAAACCAACGTCTCCGCCTCGCCGATGAAGCTGGCGCGCTGATCGAGTTTGACCAAGGCCCCGGCTATGACCCGGTGTTCACTCATGTCGTCGATGGCAAGGCAGTCCACCCCTTCATGGGTAAGACCTTTGTGTTTGGTCCATATCGTCCGGGTGGTGTCGCAGGCGCAGCCGCGGGCGACGGGGCGATCGTCTCGCCCATGCCGGGGAAGATCATCGCGCTGGAGGTTTCCGCCGGGCAGGCGGTGACCAAGGGCCAGAAGCTGCTCACGCTCGAGGCGATGAAGATGGAGCATAGCCTGACCGCCCCGTTCGACGGTAAGGTGGCGGAGCTGAACGCCGAGGCTGGCGCGCAGGTGAGCGAGGGGGCCCTGCTGGTGCGGATCGAGAAGGGGGAGGGGTGATGCCCGGCCGCTATTACGAGCAGTGGACCCTCGGGGACCGGATCAGGCACCAGCCGCACCGGACGGTGACCGAGACGGACAATCTGCTGATCTCGACGCTCACCCACAATCCGCAGCCGCTGCATCTCGACGAAACCTATGCGGAAGGCACCGAATTCGGACGGATCGTCGTCAACGGCACCTTCACCTTCGCTTTGCTGGTCGGGCTTTCGGTCGGAGACACGACGCTTGGGACGCTCGTCGCCAATCTCGGCTATGACAAGGTCAGGATGCCGAAGCCGGTGTTCATCGGCGACACGCTGCGCGCGGAGACCGAAGTGGTTGGGCTGAAGGACAGCAATTCGCGGCCCGAGGCGGGGATCGTCACCTTCGAGCACCGCATGTTCAACCAGCGCGAGGAGCTGGTCTGCGTGATGGAGCGGACCGCTCTGATGCAGAGGCAGAGGGGATGAGCGGGTGTGTCTACTACAAGCCCCTCCCCTTCAGGGGAGGGGTTGGGGTGGGGAAGGTTCTCGCCCGTCGACAAGCCCCACCCCCGGCCCCTCCCCTGAAGGGGAGGGGTGAGTGAAGCTCCGTTCCCTGCTCTTCGTGCCCGGCGACCGTCCGGACCGGATGGAGAAGGCGCTGGGCGCCGGCGCGGATGCGTTGATCCTCGATCTCGAGGATGCGGTGGCGCCGCAGAACAAGCAGGTGGCGCGGCACGAGGTCGCGCATTTCCTCAACCAGCATAATGACGCGCGGATCTTCGTCCGGGTCAATCCGCTCGACAGCCCGGACAATGAGAAGGATCTGAACGCGATCGTCCCGTCGCATCCGGACGGGATCGTGCTTCCCAAGGCCGAGGGCGGCGCCGCGGTGACCGAGCTGGCGAAACGGCTGTCGGAGCGGAGCAACGCCACCGCCCAGATCCTCGCGATCGCAACCGAGACTCCGGCGGCGATCTTCGGGCTCGGCACCTATGGGGGCGCGCGCCGGCTGCTCGGCCTGACCTGGGGCGCGGAGGATCTGCCCGCCGCGATCGGCGTCGCGACCAGCCGCGAGGAGGATGGCAGCTTCACCGCGCCCTACGAGATCGCCCGCGCGCTCTGCCTGTTCGGCGCGGCCGCCGCCGGCGTGCTGCCGATCGAGACCGTCTATCCGGCTTTCAAGGACCTGGAGGGCCTGGCCGCCTATGCGGCACGGGCGCGGCGCGATGGCTTCCTCGGGATGATGGCGATCCACCCCGCGCAGGTGCCGGTGATCAACCAGGCCTTCACGCCGAGCGAGGCCGAGCTCGCCCATGCCCGCGCGGTGATTGCCGCGTTCGAGGCCAATCCGGGCGTCGGTACGCTCTCGCTCGAAGGCAGGATGCTCGACCGCCCGCACCTCGTGCAGGCCCAGCGCATCCTGTCGCAGGCGTGAGCGCGGGGGCCTTCCCCGACATCCCGCTCTGGCTCGCTGTCCTGCTCGGCGGGCTGCTCGGGCTGGTCATCGGCTCGTTCCTCGCCACCCTGCTGATCCGCTGGCCGAAGGGGGAGCGGGCGCTGGCCGGACGATCGCGCTGCGATGCCTGCGGAGCGGTGCTCGGGCCGCTCGAGCTCGTGCCGATCCTGTCCTGGCTGGTCCGGCGCGGGCGCTGCCGCGCGTGCGGTGCGGCGATCGATCCGCGGCACGTCGCGGTCGAGCTTGCCGCGGCCATGATCGGGATCGTCGCCGCGCTGGCGCACCCGCTGCCGCTCGCGCTGGTGACGGCGGGGCTCGGCTGGTGGCTGCTGCTGACCGCCGCGCTGGATCTGGAGGCCGAGTGGCTGCCCGATCTGCTGACCCTGCCGCTGATCCTGCTCGGCCTCGCCGCCGGCTGGGCGGGATTCGGGCCGCCGCTCGTCGAGCGGCTCTGGGGCGTCGGGCTCGGCTGGGCGAGCCTGGAGGCGATAAGGCTGATCTACCGCCTCTCGCGCGGGCGAGACGGGATGGGCGGCGGCGATCCGAAACTGTTTGCGGCGGCGGGCGCCTGGGTGGGGGCGTGGAACCTGCCGGTGATCCTGCTCAGCGCCGGCCTGCTCGGCATCGCTGCGGCGCTGACCATGCTGCTGCGCGGGCAGAAGGTCGCGGCCGGGATGCGGATGCCGCTCGGCACCCTGATCGCGCTCGCCCTGTGGCCGGCCTGGCTCCTGGTCGCCATTCAGCCTTCGTCCATCTTGGGCTTGCTATGAGGGAGGCTTAAGGGCGACGTCGATCCCTAGCGGCGTCGCCCGCCTTCGTTTTCCGCCCCCCTCTCCACCCCTCTGCGAATCGCCTTGCGCACGGCCGGAAAAGCTGTGAACGTCCGGTGGGTTGCGACTCTTCGGGGAAGGGGAGGCGTTTTCCGCCGCCAATTCAATGCGATGAGCCGTCCGGATTCGCCCGGCGTCCGTGTCCGTTTGAGTCACGTGCCGGCCATAGCTGGGGCAGATTGTGTTCCCGGGGGAGGTTTAGACATCGCATCGCGGCTTGCCCTGACCCCGCGCGTGCGGCTGATCGTGCTGCTCCGGCGCCTGACCATCTATTCGGCAACCGAGCTGGTGCTGCTCGCGCTGATCGCGGTGCAGACGGCGCGGCTGTTCTGGATCATGGTCGCGCCGCTCGGCCCGGTCGGCGACTGGAAGGCGACGACCGGACAGCCGGTGCGCGCGGACGGCGCGACGCTCGCCGCCTTCGATCCCTTCTTCCGGCTTTCGGCCGGCGGGCCGGTGGTGGTCACCTCGCTGAACCTGAAGCTCACCGGCGTGCGCGAGGACCGGGCGACCGGGCGCGGCGCCGCGATCATCCAGCTGCCCGACGGGCGCCAGCTCAGCTTCGGCGTCGGTGAGGAGATCATGCCGGGCGTGACCCTGACCGCAGTCGGCTTCGACAATGTCACGATCAGCCGCGGCGGGAGCCAGGAGCAGATCTTCCTCGACCAGTCCCAGCCCGCGGCGGTGGCCGGCGATCCGAACAGCACCACGGTCGTCCCGCCCGGCACCCAGCCGCAGGTGGTGACTCCGCAGGGCCCTGTGGCGCCGGGGGCCGGCGCGGGCGCGATCAACTTCACGCCCCGGCTTGCGGGCGGCGGCATTAACGGCGTGGTGGTGACTCCTGGCAATGATGGCGGGCGGACGTTCAGCGCCGCCGGCTTCCAGCCGGGCGACGTAATCGTCGCGGTGAATGGACAGCGCGTGACCTCGCTCGAGCAGGCGCGCGCGGCGATGGGCGCTGGCGGGGTGGTCAGCGTCATGGTGGAACGGGGCGGCCGCGGCGTGCCCTTGCTGGTGAGGCTCAATTGAGACGTTTGTTGCTTGCTTTGGTGCTGCTCTGCACCCCGATTTCGACCGCCTGGGCACAGCATGTCCTGAACCTTCGCGACGCCGACATCCGCGCCTTCATCCAGGACGCGGCGCGGGTCACCGGGCGGACCTTCATCATCGATCCGGCCGTGCAGGGTCGGGTTTCGGTGGTGACCCAGCGGCCGCTCTCCACCTCCGAATATTTCGAATTGTTCCTCTCGACGATGCGCGCCAACGGCTTCGTCGCCGTGCCGGTGCGCGGCGGCGCCCGCGATC
>SMEU01000417.1_pt1 | contig 13727 bp, 13 predicted proteins | sample 2456051 | NCBI WGS metagenome assembly SMEU01 (sample SAMN10132600, study PRJNA489261) | soil metagenome | isolation source: day120 un-amended silt loam soil | place: USA | collected 2015-05-01
CGGGGGTTGCCCGGCGGACTGGACGGTGAGCGAGGTGGGCGACGGCAACGTCAACTTTGTCTACGCCGTGCGCGGCCCGGGCTCGACGGTGTGCGTCAAGCACGCCGCCCCGTTCGTGCGGGCGATCGGGCCCGACTGGCCGCTCACCCCCCGCCGCGGCTTCTACGAGTACCGGGCGCTGGTCGAGCACCGGGCGCGCGTCGGCGAGCTGGTCCCCGAGCCGCTCCACTATGACGAGGAGCACCGATTGCTGGCGATCGAGTACCTCGAGGGGTACGCGCTGCTGCGCGACGTGCTGAGCGCCGGCCCTCCCCCCGCCGGCTTTGCCGAGCAGGCCGCGGAGTACCTAGCGCACTCGCTCTTCCGCACCTCCGATCTCGCCCTGCCGGCAGCCGAGAAGCGGTCGCTCGTCGGGACCTTCGCCGGCAACGCGGAGCTCTGCCAAATCATGGAGGACATGGTCTTCACCGACCCGTACCTGGAGCGGCCCCGGAATCGCTGCACCGCGCCCTTCATGGACGGCGCGGCGCGCGAGGTCCGTACCGACGCGGAGCTCAAGGCGGCGGTCTCGCGGCTTAAGCTGCGCTACCTGACCTCAGCCCAGGCGCTGCTGCACGGCGACCTGCATACCGGCTCGATCATGGCGGGCACGACCGGCATCCGGGTGATCGACCAGGAGTTCGCTTGCTGCGGCCCGATCGGGTTCGACGTCGGGACGCTGCTCGCCCATCTGGCGATGGCGTACTTCGCGCAGGTCGGATTCGGCGAGGAAGGGCGGAGCAATCAGCGCGGCGAGCGACTGCTGGAGGCGATCGCCGCGACCTGGACCGGCTTCGAGCACAGGTTCCTCGACCTGTGGGCGACCGGTCCGCACGGCGACGCCTTTCCGCCGAGCCTGTTCTCTGGCGAGGAGGGACTTCGCTTGTTGACCGCGGAACGGCAGCAGTACATGGACGAGCTCCTAGCGGACTCGCTCGGCTTCCTGGCCGTGGAGATGCTGCGCCGCCTGTTCGGCTTTGCTCGCTCGGCCGAGCTGGAGGCGGTCGAGGACCCCGAGCGCCGGGCACGGTGCGAGCGGCCCTGCGTCACCCTCGCCCGTGACATTCTCATCAGGCGGGACCGGTACCTGACGGTCTCCAGCCTGACCACGGCCATGCGGGCGCTGGGGGCGTCCGTCGAGGCGTAACAGTTCACCGTTCACTTATCGAGGGTTACTCTTCACAGATGGCGGATGAGACGGGGGTCCTGCCATTGGAGGAGGACCTCAGGCAGGGGCGGATCGAGCGGGCGCTGCTGTGTCACGTTCACGACCGGTGGTACCTGGGAGAGCTGTTCTGCCATGCCTCGTGGCTGGGATCACTGCGCGGCGCGGGCATTCCCTGCTCGGTGTGCACCAACCCGGCGTACCTCGAACTCTTCGAGCGTCTGCCTGGCGTGGACCTGTTTCCCGCACAGGATCTCAACGACGCGCTGCTCGAACGGTTCGATCTGGTGATCTTTGGTACCACCCATCCCCCGAATGCCTACAAGCCCCGTCTGCCGCGCACCATCTATGCGTGGAACGAAGGGCTTGCCTTCGCTCGTCACGGTCAGGTCGAGCTGGAGCTGCCGCGGTCGGCGCCGAACCTGTTCGTTGCGACCTGCCACCGTCACGGTGAGACGGCGCTGCCCGACGGTGAGTACCCGAGCCTCCACCTCACCGAGGCTGAGCTGGCCACCGCCGGCCGGTGGATCGACGATCTGCTCGACCGAGACGCCCCGGTGGTGGTGTTCAACCCCAGCGCCTCCAACGCGCACACGCGTGCCACCGACCGCCCGAAGGCAGTTGAGAACAGGCTGACCGGCGAGGACTGCGAGCGGATCGTCGCCCAGCTCCTCAGCGAGCTGCCCGGCCACGCCGTCCTCATCGCCGCACCGCTGAAGCCGGGAGACCGGGAGAACCACGGCGCGCTCACGGCCCTCGGGGGACGCTTCTCCGGGGAGCCGCGCGTTCTTGCGCCGACCGCAGACATCGACCCCACTGACGGGCTGACGCTGCGAGCTTTCGCCGCCCTGCTGCTCGACGGCCGCGTGCGCGGGATGCTTGGCAACTCAACCGGCTCGAACACTCATCTCGCCGCCGCCCTTGACGTCCCCGCGGTCTCACTCGAGCGCGGCGCCGACGAGCAGATGCGCGGCAATTGGCGCTCCCCGGGACGGGGACAGATGGGCTCCTTCCGCTGGCGCAACCCACACCCGTGCACAGCCGCAGTCGCGCTTCGCTGGGAGCGTCAAGCGCCCGCGCAAACCCGTCGCGCGGTGCGATTGCTGCGTCGCCGTATCGCGGTGCGCGAGCAGGGCTGGGCCGCTGCCCTGGGCGTCGACCGCGGGATCGCCGAGGCGCGTGCACGCGAGGCGCTAGCGGCAATCGGCGAGCCGTCGCCCGGGTGGATGGCGAGCCTGGTGGCCTTCGCGGAACTGATGGACCCTGAGCATCGGGAGCTCGTATTCGACTTTCGCGACGAGGCCGAGTACTTCGACGCGACCGGGCGGGCGGCAGCCGCGGCGGCGATGGCAGCGCTGAGTGCGATCGGCGCGGGCACACAGCCGCCGCGAGGCGCGGGAGGGTCGGCGCTTGACGGGTCCGAGCGCGAGCTCGTCAACGGCATGATCGCCTCGTCCAACCTGTTCAAGGACCTCGGGGCGGCGGCGGGCGAGTCTGGGATAAATCCCCTCTCCGGCCTCGCCGGCTAGGACTCTCCGTACGACTTCAGCAGGCGCCAATCGGGAACCCTCCGGCGCTCGGCGCCGACTTCGGCGATCAGCGTGTCGTAGGCGACACCGAGCTCGCGGAGTTGGCGCGCGGCGAGCTCACGTCGCCCGTCCAATCCCCCGTCGAGCTTCCGCGCGCGCACCCAGGCGATCGAGAGGCGGTCGATCACCGATCCGATCGTCTCGGTGTGCAGTGGCGCGCCCATGGCCTGCTCGACGTGACGGCACATCCAGCTGTCGATCGCGTCGATCAGATCGCTGCGGCTCGCGTTCATGCGATCGATCCGCCGCTTGACCGCGGCGAGCCGCGCCTCGTCGGCGGCCACGGCCCGCGCTTCGTCCTCGGCCTCCCATTGGCGCCCGTGCGCGCGACAGAGCTCGGAGGCGATCGCGAGCGGCACGCTCGTCCCGGGCTCGGGGGACTCCGCCCGTGAGAACGCCACCATCAGCTCGGCAGCCCCGGGGGGCGCCACTCCGGCGGAGCGCGGAGTCTTCCTGTCCCCCGCCTCTAGGTTCGGGACCACCAGTCCACATTAGAGAAAACCTGAGTGTTTAGGGAACCACAGTGCACGCGGGCGAATTGCTCTGGCTCGAAGCCTCGATGCTTCTGAGCCCGCGGCTTGGTGGCGCCCCCGCGCTCACTGGCACGGGTGTTTGGGGTCCACTTTCCCGATTGCGACGGAGACCGAGGTGCCCGGGAAGACCTGGGTGCCCACGCCGGGATTCTGGGTCTTGACCACGTTGATGAAATCGCAGCTCGGGTCGTTGACAGTTACGGAGCCGCCGAATTTGAGGCCGACTCCGGCACGGAGACCCGCTGCGGGGAGATCTGCACGGTGGCGCCCGATTCGGTGGCCGAGACGTTGGTGATCTGGACCGTCCCCAGCGGGTTCGCCCAGGTCGTCCCGACCGGGAGTCCCGCGTCGCCGAAGAAGCGGGTGTTCGGGGTCATGTCCAGCAGCTGGGATTGCGGCACCCCTACCGACACGACTTCGCGGTGGATCAGCAGGCTGGGGTCAAGGCCCCCCGGCGCATCGATGCCGATCGGCCTCCTGTACTCGATCCAGAGCGTGGTCGGGCCGTCCTGGAGGCGTATCGCCCGCGTCCCGTGCGGAAGCGCGGTGAAGGGTTTGAGGACGAAAGTGCTGACGAATTCGCTGGCGACGACGTCCGCGTACTGGTTTTCCAGCCATCCGAGCCGCTTGGCGTAGATGGCGTTGAAAGCGCCGTTGCCGCTGCCCATCACGTCGAAAGGATCGTTGATGTCGTTGACGACGCAGTTGTTGCTGAGCGGCACCGCGGTCCCCGGCCCGTTGGGGCCGAAGCATTCGAGCGTGTGGGCATGCGGCAGGCCGAGCAGGTGCCCCAGCTCGTGCATCGGCGTGTTGCCTTTTCTCGAGAGGCCGATCCCGTTCCCCAAGTGGATCCCAAAGAAATTGCAGAAGGGCCTTGACCAGGTGACGGCGATGACGTCGTAGTTGGACGGCGTCAGCCCGTGCGCTCTGGCTGCGGCTTCGGCCCCACCGCGGACTTCCGAGAACCATTCGTCGTTGTTGCAGACCTTGTCGTTCGCCGGATCCTGGAAATGCGGAGCCGCGATCATGTAGTCGCCCGCGGCGGCGACCTGGTAGGCCTGGAAGATGCCCGGCGCCGAGGCGGCAAACCATTCGTTGACCGGGCCGTCGATGTAGCTGGCGTAGTCTTTCGCGCCGCCCTCGACGAGGGGGGCGTTGGTGTGGATGTCCCCGGTTTCCCATCCCACGTTGATGACCAGGATCGATGGGGTCCCGGTCGGAGGTTCTTCTTCGCATGCGGTGACGCAGGGAAGAGTTTCGGCCGCTGCGGGAGCGGCGGCCACCGCCCCCAGCACGGTGAGAAGCAGGACGACGACAAGCACCGGCAATGACGAACGGGGGCGGCTTTCCACGATCACGGTTCCTTTCGGTGGCAGGGCATCGAGCAAGCTAGTGGCGGATCCCTGCGACTAAGCGAATAGCGAAGCCGTCGCCCCGACATGCGTCGAGGGGTCGGTGCTGGATGATCCCGCTCTACCCCCGGAGCTTTCCCTTGTCGATTCCGGGGTATCTCATTCGTCTACCTGGTAGAGGCGGAAGAATCGGACCCGAGCTTCCGCGGATACGAGAGAAAGGACCCAGGATGAGAGTGATGGCGATCGTCAAGGCGACCGAGGACTCCGAGGCCGGCAAGATGCCGAGCGAGGAGATGCTCGCCGCGATGGGCGAGTTCAATGAAGAGAGCCGGCTACTGGCTGATGCAGGTGGACTCGCTGCAGGAGGCGGTCGAGTGGATCAAGCGCTGCCCCAACCCCCACGACGAGCCGGGCGCGATCGAAATCCGCCAGGTCTTCGAGGCCGACGACTTCGGCGAGGAGTTCACGCCCGAGCTGCGCGACCAGGAGGAGCGGATCCGGGCCCAGGCCGAGCAGAACCAGTAAGCCTTCATAGCTGCGCCCTTAGCGGTGCGCCGGTTACGCTGCCCGGCGAGGGCGACGTGAGCGAGCTGTCATAACTGAGGAGGTCAAAGCAGGCACGGCCGAGGCGGGGGCGGAAAGCCAGCGGCTCGGCCTCCTGCTGGCGATGGCGATGTTCGTGCTCGTCGTCGATACCTCGCTGATGAATGTCTCGATCTCGGCCGTGGTCAAGGACCTCGACACGACCGTCAGCGGCGTGCAGTCGGCGATCGCGCTGGAGGCGCTGGTCTCCGCCGCCTTCATCCTGATTGGCAGCAAGGTCGGTGACCTGTTCGGCCGCAAGCGGGCCTATGTGCTCGGCTTACTCGGCTACGGGGTCGGCGCAATTGCGATGACCCTTGCCCAGGACCTGACGGCGATCATCATCTTCTGGGCGCTGATAGGTGGGATCGGCGCCTCGCTTCTGCTGCCCGCCATGCAGTCCCTCATCCACGGCAATTTCGAGGGGGAGGCGCAGCGGAAGGTGTACGCGATGGTCGGAGCCGCGGCCGCGGTCGCCGCCGCGGTCGGGCCGCTGCTTGGCGGCTTTATCACCACCTACCTGTCCTGGCGGGTCGGCTTCCTGCTCGAGGCCGTGATCATCGCGATCGTCCTCTCCGGCATCGGCCTCGTGCGCGACGCCCCCTACACCGGCCCGCGCGGCGTCGACGTCGTCGGCGCCGGCCTCTCCGTCATCGGCATGGGCGGCGTCGTTCTGGGCATCCTCGTGTGGCAGGAGGGAGGCGAGTCGGTCGCGGCGATCCTGGCGGCCGGCGCGGTCGGACTCGGGTCGCTGGTCCGTTGGCTGCGGCGCCGCAAGGCGCAGGGCAAGCCGTCGCTGCTCGACCCGACCCTCTTCACCTCCAAGGTCTTCAAACTCGGAGTCACCGGGCAGATGCTCCAGCAGATAGCCCTCGGCGGCATGATGATCGCGCTGCCGATCTACCTCCAGATGGTGCTCGAGTACAACGCGCTGGAGGCGGGTCTGTCGATCGCGCCGCTCTCGCTGACCACCTTCGGAATGGCCGTGCTCGCGGGGAGGAAGGCGGGCGGGCGGAGCCCGAGCTCGATCATCCGGGTCGGGTTCGCGCTCGTGGCGCTCGGGCTGGTGGCGCTGATCCCGATCGTGCCACGAGCCGATTCGGGCTGGTACCTCCTGGTCCCGCTGGCGATCTCGGGGTCAGGTCTGGGACTGCTGGTGTCCCAGCTCAACAACTACACCCTCTCCCCGATCTCGGAGGAGCGGATCAGCGAGGCGGCTGGGGTGAACTCGGCGGGGGGGTCATTCGGGCTGTCGTTCGGGCTGGCCTTCTCCGGCGCGATCATGCTGGCCACGCTCTCGATCGCCTTCACCGCGCAGGCGGAAGCCAGCAAGGTGCTCGCCCCGGCCGAGCAGCAGCGCGTTGCCGACGCTCTGGAGGACGACGCGGAGGTGATGAGCAACACCCAGCTCGAAGAAGTGCTCGCCGGTCAGCCCAGGGACGTGCGAGAGGAGATCGTCAGCATCAACACCGACGCGAGGCCGCTCGCCCTGCAGGTGGCGCTGATCGTCCCGCTCCTCGCCGCCCTGATCGGGCTCTTCAACTCCTTCCGCATGGTCCGGTTGCCGGATCCCACGCCCTCGGCCGCGGTCGAGGGAGCTGCGCGGGGCTGACGAGGATCTCGTCGGGAAAAGGTCAGGGGGTACGGTTGGAGCGATGGCCTCTCCCGATTCCTGGCCCGCAGTGCCCTACGAGGAGTGGCGCGAGACCCTCGACACCCTCCACGCGCACACGCAGGTGCTCGGGAAGCTCGCCGCCGTCCTGGCTCCGCCCGAGCCGCAGCTCCAGCACGCGGCGCTGCGACTGACCGCAAGGGGCTGGGAGACGGCGCCGCTGCCGGCGCCGGACGGCTCGGGCGCCTTCGTGGTGGCGCTCGCCCTGCACGCCGACGAGGTCATCGTCGAACACGGTGACGGGCACCACCAGGTGGTGCCGCTTGTCCCCGACCGGCCAGTGGGTGAGGTGACTCGCGAGGTTCTGGCCGCGGTGCGGGCAATCGCCGGGCCGGTCGAGATCGACCCCACGCCCCAGGAGGTCGCCTGGTCCGTGCCGCTCGACGAGGACACCGAGCACGCCACCTACGACACGAGCCAGGTCGCCGGCTACTTCGCGGCCGCCACCCGGGCCGCGCTGGTCCTCGCCGCCTTCCGCGCCCCCTACCGCGGCCGCTCGACCCCGGTCCACGCCTGGTGGGGGTCGTTCGATCTGGCGGTGAGCCTCTTCTCCGGCGCTCCCGCCGAGCCGCCCTCCTCGGACTTCATCATGCGCAACTCGATGGACTCGCAAGAGGTCGCCGTCGGCTGGTGGCCCGGAGACCCACGCTACCCGCGCGCGGCCTTCTACGCCTACGCCCACCCCGCACCCAAGGGCTTCGGCGAGGCCCAGCTCTCGCCCCCGGCCGCCCACTGGGACTCCGAGATGGGCCTCTACCTGCTCGACTGGGATGAGGTGCGGACCGGCAAAGACCCACACGGCCTCGCGCTCGAGTTCGCCCGCTCGGCCTTCCAGCACGCCTGCCTCGTCTGCGGCTGGGACGACAAGCTCGCCGCCAGCGCAGAAGGCGAACCCCCGCCAGTCGCTTAGTCGGGGCAAGCGTGGCGACTTTTTGGCCTATTTGGCCAGTAACTCGCCCGCCGGCTATTCGGGAAGCTCGGCGGGGACTACCTCGACGGCGGTCAGCTGCCCGCCGCGATCAATTCGGAGCGTCACGGCCTGGCCGATCCACTCGCCGCTCATCAGTCGCTGCAGGGCGCCGACGTCGGCCACGGCCTCGCCGTCGGCCTCGATGATCAGGTCACCGGCGCGGAGCCCGGCGTCCGCGGCCGGACTGCCCTCGACCACCTCCACAACCTCGACGCCGCTCGTCCGCCCGATCGCGGCCGCCTGCTTGGGAGGCAGCGGCCTCGCCCCGCCGGTCACCCCGATGTAGGCGCGGCGAACGCGGCCGTCGCTGATCAGCTCGGAGACGATCCGCCGCGTCGTCGTGTCGATCGGCACAGCCAGTCCCAGGCCGACCCCGGCAACGGCGGTGTTGACCCCGACCAGGTTGAGCGCGGCGTCGGTCTGGATCACGTTCTCGATCAGCCTGGTGGCGGAGCGGGAGCGGGTCGGCAGGGAGCGCCCCAGGGCGGAGACCACGCCAGCGGTGACCGATCCGCTGAAGCCGAGTGGGCTGCCGATCGCCACCACGAGCTGGCCGACGCGCAGCTTCTCGGCGTCGCCAAGCGGGGCCGGGACAAGGTCGCGGCTGTCGGCCCGGAGCACGGCGAGGTCAGAGAGCGGATCCGCCCCGACCACCTCAAGCCCAAAGTCGCGCCCGTCCGGGAAGGTCGCGTAGCCGCGGCCATCGCTTCCGGCGACGACGTGCGCGGCGCTCAGCATGAAGCCGTCGGGGCTGATCGCAACCCCACTGCCGGTCCCCGCACGGCGCGAGCCGCGGCGGCCGTGCCGCGTGACCGTGACGTGGGCAACCGACGGCCCCAGTTGCTCGGCGACCTCCGAGACGGTTCGAGAGTAGGCATCCAGGGCCTCGGTATCGGGCAACGACTGAAGGCGCGCGCCGGGCCTAGGATCGGACTCCGAGGCGATCGGGTGGAGAGCTCGCATCGCCTCCCGAAGGTAGCAATGCCTCAATCCCGCCCGAACGCCTTCGCCGCGGCGGAATTTCCTCAGCCGCCGAACGCCTCCGGGGCGATCATGCCCCGCTCTTCGTCGGGTCGGTGGAAGACGATGTCGGCGAGGGAGAGCACTCCGACCACGTCGTCGCCATCGCAGACCGGCAAATGCTGGATTTCGTGCTCTCGCATCCGCTCTGTCACCGCGTCGACGTCCTCAGCGGGGGAGCAGGTGAAGGGCCGCATGGTCGCCACGTCCCGGACCAGCATCGCGCGTGGCTCCCTTTCCTCGGCGAGCACGCGGATCACGATGTCGCGCTCGGTGAGGATGCTTGCGCACTCACCCTCGTGATCGAGGACGGGGATCGCGCCGACGCCGCTGGCCCGCATCAGCTGCGCCGCTTCGATCAGCGTCGTATCGGGGCGCACGGCGGACACGTCGGTGCTCATCCGTTGGCTGACCGTGCTCATCTCCCGACCTCTCTCCGTGGACCAACATGCACGGATACCCGCCTTTCGCCCTCCCAAACTTCGGCGGACCTCACCGGTTTCGTCGCTGGTGCGGAGTGGTACAACCGAGGTATGCACAATCCGCTTCGATCCGAGGCGGACGCGTTCCGCTTGGCGGTGATCATCGGGCTGGGGGCGGCGTTGGTGATCGCGGTTGCCCGCCTGCTCAGCACCGCTGCCGGCGCGGTTCTGGCCGCGGCCCTGGTTGGCTTCGGGGTCGGGATGGCCTACCGGAGCGCCCGCGGGTCGCTGCCGCGCCAGGTCCCGGTTGGCCAGCGACGCGAGCTGGAGGAGATCCGGAACCACTGCCGTGGCCAAGATTGCGAGATCCTCCTCGTCACTCCGGCCCTGGTCCGCTCGCGCGCCGCCCACTGGGCCTCCGACCTCGACGAGGCGATCGAGCAGGCACGGCGGCGGATGGCGGCCTCGCTGCGCGCGATCCGCGGCCTTGGGCTCGAGGCACGCGGCCAGATCGGCGACTCCGATCCGAACGTGGCAATCGAGGACGCTCTGCGGGTCTTCCCGGCCGATGAGATCGTGATCTCGACCCACCCGCCTGAGCGCTCTCGCTGGCTGGAGGGGGGCGTGGTGGAGCGCGCCCGCGATGAAATTGAGCTGCCGATCGCCCACGTCGTCGTCGACCTAGTCGCCGAGCGGGAATCCGGTCAGACGCCGGTTGCCTGACCTGCGTGGCGTTTTAGTCTCCCTATAGGGCTACTAAAACGCCACGCATAAGATGCAACCGATGCCCGCGAGAGGACGAGGCGGCTCGAGCGCCTGGCGTCAGGCGCGGGCGATCGCGCTGCTGCCCGGCGTCGTCACGGTGCTGGTGCCGCTCCTCGTTGTCCTCGGCAACGGCTCGAACGTCGGCTGGGGCCTCCCCACGGGCGTGGCCGTGATGCTGGTCCTGCTCGGCATCACCTTGATCGGCGCCGGCTTCGCGCTCTGGCTCTGGACGGTGCGGCTGCTCGCCCGCTTCGGCAAGGGAACCCTCGCCCCCTGGGACCCAACCCGGCACCTAGTGGTCGAGGGCCCCTACCGCCACGTCCGCAATCCGATGATCACCGCCGTGCTCGCGGTATTGGCGGGCGAGGCGGCGCTGCTCGGCTCTCCCCCGCTGCTGATCTGGTTCGCGCTCTTCTTCGTGGTCAACCACGTGGGTTTCCACATATACGAGGAGCCGGGACTGGAACGCCGCTTCGGCGAGGAATACCGAACCTACAAGCGCAACGTGCCGCGCTGGCTACCGCGGCGCGAACCCTGGACGCCCTACTCGACCGATTCAGCCGACTTGGCGCCGCCGGGCTGAGAGAAGAGCTCGCCGGCGCGGATCCGCGCCGCCATGTCCTTCGACTCCTCGCGGTAGGTGCTGCCGTCCTCGAACTCGATCGCCGGGTACTTGCGCTGACCGGAGAGCTGCGCGAGGGCGTCGCGCTTGCCGGGGCGGAGCGGCCCCTTGACCAGCTCGTACTCGATTTCCTGCTCGTCGAGCGCCTTCTGCACTTTCCAACAGGGGTGCGCGTCGATCTTCACCCACTCCAGGGAGCAGCGGTGCAGCTTGATCGCCATGGCGCGAGCATAACCTCGCGGGACCGCGCGGACAACCCAGACGGCCCGGCGACCGGGCCAAGTCTCCCTCAGCAGATCCCGGGTTCGATGATCGCCGAGTTGTTGGTCTCGTCGGTCTCGTCGATCTGTTCGAGGTCGTCCACGGTCGCGTAGTAGGTGCCGCCGCAGTCGAGGACGAGCGGCCGGGTCATCATCGCTCCAGGTGCGAGGCCGGGGAACTGAATGGTGCCGAAGGCGACCCTGAGGCGGAACGGGCCGGCGGCGCCTTCGCCCAGGTTGGCGATCGTAACGTGGTTCGAGTTGAACGACCTGACCGTCAGGTCGGGCAGCGGCCCTTCCGGCGGGGGCGGCGTGGCTCCGCTTTCCCCGATCAGTTCCGGCACGATCGTTTCGAGCCGGTAGGTGAGGGAGGCCTCGTCGCCGCCGTAGCCCTGTCGGCCGCCGAGCACCTTGGCGCCCGCGGTGCTGGCACGGCGCACCAGCGTTCCCAGCGGGTAGCCGATTCCGACGATGTCGCGGTTGTCGAAGCGGTTGATGTCGCCTTCGTCGTCGGACCCGTAGAGGCTGTCGTCCTCCCGCAGGTTGATCCAGACCGGGATCTTCGACCCGCGCGAGTCGCGGGGGGTGAAGTCCGGCGCCTGCCAGATGCGGTTGTTGTCCTCGAGCCACCGGTTGATGTCCTGGTCCTCGTAGAACGGCTTCCCGTTCACCCGCAGAGTCATCCCGCCGAGCTTCCAGCCGCCGGCGACGCCGTCGGGGGTCTTTTGCCCTGCTCGAAGTCGTTGGTGAAGTTCTTGTCGAGCTGGAAGCGGAAGTTGTCCTGTCCGCGGCGACCGAGCCGCAGGAAGACGTCGTCGTCGGTGCCCGCCCAGCGCGTGTCAGCGGTATCGACCTCGACTTCGATCGATTCGACCGGTTCGGACTCGTTCGATTCGGCCGGCACCGCCTTGAACCAGGTGAACGGCGCGTTGGGTTTCGGGAAGGCGAAGCCGTCCTCGCCGTGGATCACCGCCGAGGTCATCCTCTGGCCGTCGATGCCCACGTTGGCGTAGACGTCGGCCTGGTCGGGCCCGGGGTCGCCGAGCCCTTCCCCGCGGTAGTTGAGGATGCGCAGCACCACCAGCCGCGTCGAGCGCTGCAGGGGCTGGCTCGAGGGCACCGGCCCGAGCTGCCCGCTCGGCACCCGTTCCGCCACCCGTTCGATCAGCTTCTCCCACCGGTCCCTGTAGACGGTTTTGTCGTGGGGGAGGTTCGAGATGTTTTCGCGCGGCTGGAAGTAGGCCTTGACCGCTTCGCGAAGGTCGAGCAGGTTGCCGCCCGGGCCGCTGCTCTGGCCGCCGGTCGGTTCGCCCTGCCCCTGCCAGTGCCCCGAGTAGACCATGATTTCGTAGCGGCCCGAGAGGTCGTGGTCGAGCTGGCGCTGGTTGGCCTGGTAGCGCTGAGCCTCGCGCCAGAAGGCGTCGTCGTTTACCCATGAGCGGACCGCCTCGATCCATTGGCGAGTGGCGAAGTAGGCGGAGGTCGCCGCGGCCATGTACAGCGGCCGGCCCGGCCAGTCCTTGTTCACCCCGTTCACCATCGTCTGGTTGTTGTCGGCGTTCCAGAGGCCGTGCCAGCGGTCGTGGCCGGGCGTGTTGTCGCCGTAGATCGTGACCTTCTCGCGCTCTTCGGGCGGGATGTCGAACCAGGTCGGGCTGCTGCCGAAGCCGCGTTCCTGCCAGCCGGGGCCGTCCACGCCTGTGACGCCGTGACCCGCCCGCGGTTCGACCCAGTCGGTGTGCGTGTAGAAGTCCTGCAGGGGGTGGAGGCTGATCCCGAGCACCGCCAGCAGCTTCTCCGGGTCGTCCTGGTCGCGAGCTTCCTGGACCAGGGTCCAGACCGCCCGCCGCAGCCGGTTCCACTCGCCGGTGATGCCGGCGGTGGTCCCCAGCTGCGCCATTTGCGCTTCCGGCCCCACGCCGGGCCAGTTGTCGAAGTGCATGCGGGTCGCCGCCGCGACCACGCTGTCGGGCCAGTCCTCGGCGCTGACCGCCCCCGCGACCAGGCGATACAGGAACCCGGCCTGGCCGGAGTAGCCGATTTTCTTAGCCGACAGGTCGTGGTAGAGGTCGGTGAACCAGTTGTTGACTTGCACCACGCCGACCGCATCGCTCCTGAAGCCCTCCGCTTCGAGCGCGCTGGCGGTGATCTCCTGGTGTGGCCCGGTGTCGAAGGCGAGAGCGTGCGCCGGCAGGGCCAGGGCGGCGACTGCCGACAGGGCGGCGACTGCCGACAGGGCGGCGACTGCCGACAGGGCGGCGACTGCCGACAGGGCGGCGACTGCCGATTTCGCGCACATCGTCCAGCTCACAGACCGGTTCAAGGACTGACCTCCGTTCGAGCGACTCGTTGCAACGTCGCGGCGAGTCAAGCACCGCGTGCGCGTGCTTGGACAAATGCCCGATCGGGAACGTCGGCGTTCTACTCGGAGCTGAGCCCTGGGTGGACGCCGCGGCCGATCTCCTGCTCGTCGACCAGCTTCTGGAGCAGGGCGACCAGCTGCTCGCGCTCGGCTGCGGTCATCCCCCGGGTCAGCTCCTCTTCGTGTTCGCCGGCGATCTTGCGGGCGCGCGTGAGTAGACGGCGGCCGTCCCCGGTCAGGTAGAGGGCGCGGATGCGGCGGTCACTGGGGTGGGGCCGGCGCTCCACCAGGCCGCGCCGCTCGAGCTCATCGACGATCGCCACCATGCGGCTGGCCGGCGCCCCGATCGCCGCCGCGATCGCCTGCTGCGA
>SMEU01000114.1_pt1 | contig 13719 bp, 7 predicted proteins | sample 2456051 | NCBI WGS metagenome assembly SMEU01 (sample SAMN10132600, study PRJNA489261) | soil metagenome | isolation source: day120 un-amended silt loam soil | place: USA | collected 2015-05-01
GGCGTACCCCTAACCTACCTGCCGACGCGGGCTCCGGCGCCGTTCAGCGCGATGGCGCTGCGCCGGAGCCGGGCGCGGCGGCTCGCCGCCCGCCTAGTGGCGCCGGTCCGCGGGGCCGGTCCGGTGAAGCACTGGAACATCGCGCTTCGGCGCGACGACCTGCCGCCGGACATCCGGCATTTCGATCTCGGCGCCTACGCGCCGCTGCCGCTGGACCCCGCGGCTTTCTATGCCGATCCCTTCGTGGTGGAGCGGGGGAGGCGGACATTTCTGTTCGCGGAAGCCTATCCCTATGCGACGGGGAAGGGGGTGATCGTGTGCGCGGAGGTTGGCGAAGACGCCGCGCATTGCGCTTTCCGGACCATCCTCGAGAGGCCCTGGCACCTCAGCTATCCGTTCGTCTTCGAATGGGAAAACGAGACATATCTGGCGCCGGAGGGGAGCACGCACGGCGGCGTCGAGATCTACCGGGCCACGGCCTTCCCCTGGGAATGGACGCTGGCGCACCATCTGTTGCCGGAATGGCGCCTGGTCGACCCGACCTTGTTCGAGCATGAGGGCCGGCTGTGGCTCTTCGCGGGCGCCGCGACCCCCGGCGGCTCGGACTGGGACGAACTCTTCGCCTGGCACGCGCCGGCGCTCGCCGGCCCCTGGACCCCGCACCGGCTGAACCCGATCAAGTCGGACTGCCGGGGTGCGCGGCCGGGAGGGCGGCCGCTTCGGCTCGGAGGGCGGCTGCTGCGTCCAGCCCAGCGCTGCGAAAACGGCTATGGCGAGGCCCTGGCCTGGCTTGAAATCAGGAGGTTGACGCCGGAGTCGTTCGAGGAGGTGGAGGTGGCCTCATGGCGCGCCGGCGGCCCGGGCCTGAGCGGCCCGCACGGCGCCGACCTCGGCAGCCGGCTCCGCGCCGTCGATTACCGGATGTTGCTCGAGCGCTAGTTGCGCGACGGGAAGATGCCGACCAGCGCGATGCAGAAACTCACCACCTGGAAAGGCTGCCGGTTCTCGTGCGGCTGGCTGCCGCCGATATTGCTGACCGACGCCGGCGCCATCCCCACCAGCGAGTTGGGCGGCCCGTAGAGGCTCACATTGGCGGTTTGCCCGCCCTGCAGCGAGCCGGTGGCCGGCGCCAGCACCTTGGTGTTGCCGGGAACGGAAGCCGCCGCCGTGGCGCCCGGCGCGGTGGTGTTGGCGTTCAGCACGTGAAGATGCGCCGGCATCTCCGACTGGGTGACCGTGTGGAATTCCTGCCCGCCGGCCTGGCCCAAAGTGAAGCCCGCGCCCATGTGCATGGCGACCCGGCCACGCAGATCCGGAAGCGCGAAAGTCGTCTGGCCGTTGCCGCCATAGGTGGTGCCGAGGATCGAGAACATCGCCTGGTTCTGGTTGATCGGCAGTTGCTGTCCGTTGCACAGCGCCCAGCCCTTGGGAGCGAAGATGAACGAGTACATGACGATCTCGCCGATGAACGGATTGGCTGACATGATCTGCTTCCTTCGTCCTGAGCTTATCCGCGGGGCGGGAACACGCCCTGCAGGGCGATGATGTAGGTGATCGTCAGATAGGGCATGAGGTTGTTGTGCGGCAGGCTTTGGCCCGCAATCGCCAGCGCCTGGAAGGCCATCTGGGCGTTTGGCGCGCTGGTCGAGTAGAAGCCGATGACACCGCTTTCCGCTCCGGAATCCCAAAGGCCCTTGGCGACCTGCTGCCCGGCCGGCGCGCCTTCGGCAGGATCGTTGTTCGAGGCCATGATATTGTGGGTGTGGACCGGGATTTCGCTCTCGAGCAGGGTGACGAATTCCGAGCCCTGCATCTCGCCCTCGAACCATTGCGAAAGACCGGAGCCCTGGCCCTGCTGCAGCGGGATCGTCCCCTGGAGGTTGGGCAAGGCGAAGGTCGATTTCCCGTCGCCGCCATATGTGGTGCCGAGCAGCGAGAAGAGCGCGGTGTTCTGGGAAATGGGCAGGATCTGGCCGTCGCAGGTCGCATAGCCGGTCGGGGCGAAATTCCCTGCGAACATCTTGATCTCAGCGACGAACGGGTCGGACATTTATCGTCTCCAACAGGGGTGCGGCGCGGCTCAGCGCTCCTAGTTCTGCGAGGGGAAGATGCCGAACAGCGAGATGATGAAATTGACCGCCAGCGTCGGCTGGAAGTTGTCGTGCGGCTGGCTGCCGCCGATCGGGCTGACACTGGCCGGATTCAGGTTCACCTGCGGCGGATCGGTGCCGTAGACCTTGGGATCGACGATCGTGGCCGGTGCGGTCGGCAAAGCGAGGACATTGCCCGACGGGGAGGCGACCGAGCCGCCCGCGCTGGTCGCCAGCATCGGGTGCGTGTGGCTCGGGATCTGCTGGGTGCTCAGAGTCACGGACTCGACGCCCCCAGTCTCCGCGAGCTGGTAATTCTGCGTGATGCCGGGGCCCTGGCCCTGGTGGACCGGCACCCGGCTCGCGAGGCTCGGGAGCGCGAAGGTCGACTGGCCGTCGCCGCCATAGGTGGTCCCGATCAGGTTGAAGAGCGTCTCATTCTCCGAGATCGGAAGCAGCTGGCCCTGGCACAACATCCAGCCGGCCGGCGCGAAATTGCCTGCGAAGATCTTGATCTCGCCAACGAAGGGTTGTGACATCGGCCTCCCCACCCTCAGGATTTCGCGCCGTCCGGAGCCCCGTTCAGCACGAGTCTGAAGGGCTCCCCGGCGCCCGGGCCGCACAATGTGCCTGTTCGCGGCCGCTGTCAAATGGCGATCGTTGCGCTTACGAAAAACAACAAAAATCAAGCACCAATAGTTTGTAAGCGATGACTTGTTCTTGAAATCAAAGAAAATCGCCTCGCCTTTTCTTCGGCTTATTGTCTTCGCGCGGACTGTATCACGAAGGGATCAAGCCCCCTAGCAAGGGGGTTTTTTGTGTGCGAAGACTGTCGGTACAGGGTTAACCGAAGGTAACGACTCGCGCGCAGACGCGCGCGACCGCTTATCCAAAGGGTGGGGAATGATATGGCCGTCTCGACTCGTAGCGCCCGTCAGCTTGGCAGCCTCTTCCAGAACCAGCTTGAAAATCGCAGCCTCGACAGCAGTGGCGACCATATCGCCGCCGCCCGGGCGAGCGTCCACCTCCAGGCCGCCAAGACCCTGAGCACGACCGGCGGCGAGCTCGCCCACGACCAGGCGATCACCGCGGCCGGCGTGGGCAAGGCCGTGGCCGCGACCGGCGGCGAGCTGCAGGCGTCCCCGGGCGGGGTGATCGAGGCGACGAACATCCTCACCGCCGACTCGCTCGGCTTCGGCGGCGGCCAGCATTTCCTCACCGCCGCGAACCTCTCCGCGATCGGCGAGGCGGGCGATCCCTCCGCCTGGAACAAGCTGCAAATGGGTCTTGCGGACATTTATGTCGAAGCGCAGCTCGGCCTTTCCGGCCTCAGCGGCGGCGCGCGAGACGCAGCCTTGAGCTCCTTCGTCAGCAGCAACAGCATGGCGCGCGTCGGCGACGGCTATGTCGCCATCGACGCGATCGCGTCCGACGGCGATGGCGCCGCCCTGCTCGCCGCGCTGCAGGCGCTCGGGCTCCAGCAGGGCGCCTCGTTCCGCAATTTCGCGGGCGGCCTGATCCCGATCGACCGGCTCGACGACATCATGGGCCTCGACCAGCTCGCCTTCGCGCGCCCGGTCCTCGCGGAAACCAATGCGGGCACGGCGATGAGCCAGAACGTCCAGGCGATGAACGTGGACTATCTCACCGCCACGCATCCCGGCGTCACCGGCGCCGGCATCACCATCGGGGTCCTCTCGGACAGCTTCAACATGCGCGCCGCGCCGATCACCAATTACGCGCAGGACGTCACCAGCGGCGATCTCCCGGCGGGCGTCAACATCCTGTCCGATTTCAGCGGCCCGTCACCGGCGCCGACCGACGAGGGCCGCGCCATGGCGCAGCTGGCCTTTGACGTCGCCCCCGGGGCGAGCCTCGCCTTCCACACCGCGTTTGTCTCGATGGCGGACTTCGCGCAGGGCATCATCGACCTCAAGAATGCCGGCGCTAACATCATCGTCGACGACGTCCGCTATTTCGCCGAGCCCTTCTTCCAGGATGGCATCATCGCCCAAGCCGTCGACACCGTCTACGCCGCCGGCGCGATGTATTTCTCCTCGGCGGGTAACCAGGGCACTTCGTCCTATGCCAGCAACCAATGGCGCGGGTCCGGCCAGCTGATCAACGTCAGCGGCGTGCTTTACGAGCTTTACGATTTCGATCCGGGCGCCGGCGTGGACTTCGTCCAGGGGATCACCAAGAGCGGCACGATCACGCAGGTGCTCAATTGGGATCAACCCAATTTCTCGGTTTCGGGGGGCCTCGGCTGCCGGACCGAGATGGTCCTGTTCGACGTTACCGCCGCCAATGCCTTCCAGACCGCGAACACGATCAACACCGGCGGCGACGCGATCGACGCCTTCTCGAACGGCGGCGCCTTTGTCGGCATGGCGGTCGGCCTCAGGGTCGGCGATGCCGCGCCCGGTCGTTTCCAATTTGTCACCTCTGGCGGCAGCTTCACGTTCAACGAATTCAACACCGCGAGCGGCACCAGCTACGGCCACTCCAATGCGAGCAGCGCGATTTCGGTCGCCGCCGTCGACTGGGTCGACAGCGGCCGCTTCGCGGCGCCCTATATTGCCGGCGAGCCGATGCCCTATCTGGAGAATTTCTCCTCGCGCGGCGACATTCCGATCCTGTTCGACACCGCCGGCAACCGGCTGGGGGCCGGGATCGACCGCTCGACCGTCGATTTCGCGGCCAGCGACGGCGGCAACAACACCTTCTTCGGCTCCGATGTCGCCAACACCAGCGTCTATACCGGCTTCGAGGCCGACACCTTCCCGAACTTCTACGGCACGTCCGCGGCCGCGCCCAATGCGGCCGCCGTAGCGGCCTTGCTGATGCAGGCCTTCCCGACCGCGACCCGCGCCCAGATCGAATATGCGCTGAAGGCGACCGCGATCGACGTCCAGGTGGACTTCAACAACGTGCCGATCGGCGACGGCTTCGACAACCGGGCCGGCTACGGCTTCATCCAGGCCGACCGCGCCTACGACTTGCTCGCGCAGATGCTGACCAACTCGACCACGTCAGGCGCCGGCGCGATCGCGATCATCGCCTACAATACCGGTCAGTCCGACGGCTCCGGCAACCCGCCGACCGTCGATGCGATGCGCTTCGTCGCGCTCGAGAATCTCGCCGCCGGTACGGTCATCTACTTCACCGACCGCGCCTGGAACGGCACCACCTTCACCAACGGCGCCAATGACGGCGTCGCCACCTATACCGTGCCCGGCGGCGGCCTCGCCGCGGGCGCGACCGTGAACCTGACCGGCGCCGCGCTCGGCACGCTCAATCCCGAGGAAACGGGCGACGCCATCTACGCCTATGAGGGCAGCACGGCCGACGTGCCGACCCGGTTCCTCTATGCGATCGAGATCGGCGACGGCAACACGGTCTTCAACGGCAGCCTCGTCAACACCGGCCTGACCAACGGCGTCAACGCGATCGCCGTGGGCCTGGACAGCGGCTCCTACCAGGGCCCGACCACCGAGGCCTTCTCGCACCTCTACAACGGCGAATCCCTGCTCGAGAATATTTCCGACACCGGCAACTGGGAGGGCGACAACAGGGGCGGGCAGAACGCCCTCGACCAACCGGATCATACCGGCCCCTATTTCACCGCGCCCGATTTCAGCATCTGGTCGGGCGCCACCGGCGGCGGCGACGGCATCCTCAGCGTGCATGGCGATTCCACCGTCACCACCACCATTGCCGGCGATCAAAGGACCTTCGGCTTCAACCTCAACCAGCTGATGACGCTGGACAATGAGGATTTGACCGACACTTTGGTCGCGCCGCGCGACATCGTCTTCGACACCGCCCGCGGCCTGTTCTTCATCGCCGATTCCAACATCAGCGGCGGCACCAACCGCATCCTCCAGGGCAATATTTCCGACCTGCTCGGCAATCCGGGCGTGGCCCCGCCGATGACCGTGCTCTACAACGACACGGGCACGACGACCCAGTCGCAGATCTTCAACCTGTCGCTCGATTCCGATCACGGCATCGTCTATTTCACCCACGGCGACAATTTCGAGAAGGTCGTGTACAACACCGCCGGCCAGACCCCGGTCGTGCTCGGCGACTTCGCCGTCGGCAATCCCAATGGCAGCACCAACAACTTCATCGACGATTTCGTCATCCATGGCAGCGACGTCTATCTGACCAGCCACCGCATCACCTCGGCCGCCGACGGCGACCAGGTCACGCGCAATTATATCTACCATATCAGCGGGCTCGATTTTAACGACGGCGCCGGCGCCTTCAGCTTCGGCGGCGGCAACATCACGGTGCTGAACTTCAGCCCGGACGACGACGATTCGAACAACGGCATCAATTTCGCCGCCGGCGAGGGCTTTCCGCAGGAGGAAGGCACGCTCGAGGGCATCGCGATCAGCCCGGACGGCAACACGCTCTATTTCGCCACCGGCACCACGCTCTACGATCATGACGGAAATGCCGGCACGGCCCCGCAGCTGCTTTACGGCGGTATCTTCAGCTACAGCCTCGTCGGCAACCCGAGCGGCGTCTACACCCAGCTCTACGGCGAAGAGACGGCCGGCGGACCGAAGGGCATTCTCGACGACCTCGAGGTCGATCCCGTCACCGGGCGGATCTATTTCACCGACCTCACCGGGGTCAGCGGCGCCGTCGTCAACGACGGCGAGGGCATCTACCAGCTCGATGCGGACGGCACCCACATCAGCTTCTTCCAGTCCATCTCCAACACCAACTCGCTGACCGCCTCGAGCCTGTTCCTCAATCGGGCGCCGACGGTCACCAGCTCGACCCAGGCGACTCCGACCAGCACCGAAGTCGCGGGCGTCAATTCCGGCTTCTCGAACCTCGTGCAGCCCTTCACCGCGCTCGACGTCACCGACCCCGACACGGCGGGCCAGGTCAACCAGCTGAACGCGGCGGTGGTCCGCATCTCCGACAATTTCCTGCAGGGCGCCACCCACCAGGACCGGCTGACGATCAACGGCAACACCTCGGGCGTGCTGGACTTCGGCACCCAGGACATCACCTTCAGCTACAACAGCACCACCGGCGTGATGACCCTGACCGGGCCGAGCACGTTCAACAATTACGAGAGCGCGATCGCCATGGTCCGCTACTCGGTCAGCGGCGACAACCCGACCGATTACGGCAGCAATCTCACCCGCACGATCGCCTGGACGGTCAGCGACGGCCTCGACCATAGCGACGAGATCTCGACCACCGTCACCGTCACCGGCGCCAACGACGCCCCGGTCAACACGGTCGGCGGCACCACCGCCGCGACCGAGGATACGGGCATCGCCGTCACCGGTATTTCCGTCTTCGACGTCGACGCCAATCCGGCGACGCAGGACATCGTCGTCACCCTGACGGTCGGCCACGGCACGCTCTCGGTATTCACCAATGTCGGCGGCGGGATCGAGGCCGCGGACGTCCAGAATGACGGAACCGCCACGGTCACCATCACGGCCACCCAGAACCAGATCAACACCACCTTCGCCGCGAACGGCCTGACCTACACGCCGACCGGCAATTATAACGGCGCCGACACGCTGACCATGTCGACCAACGACCAGGGCTTCAACGGCACCGGCGGCGCGCAGACGGACCTCAACGACGTCAAATCGATCACGATCGCCGCGGTCAACGACGCGCCGACCGTGGTCAACGGCGCCACCCAGGCGGCGGCGACGATCCTCGAGGATCAGCCGAGCGCGGTTGGGCAGAGCGTGACCAGCCTGTTCAACACCCATTTCAGCGACGCGGCCGACCAGCAGCAGACCGGTCCCAACCCGACCGGCTCGGTCGCCAACACGCTCGCCGGAATCGCGATCATCGCCAATGGCAGCTCCGGCGCCACCGGCAACTGGCAATATTTCAACGGCGCGACCTGGGTGAATGTCGGCGCGGCGTCGGCGCCACCGGCGGCACCACCCGCTATTCGGCGATCGGCACCCCGATCACGCTCACCGAGACCGTCACCCCGGTCAACGACGCGCCGACCTCGACAAATCTCAACGGCGACATCGCGGTCTGGACGGAGGGCGGCAGCGCCGTGAAGCTCGACGTCGGCACCAACCTCACCGTCGCCGACATCGACAGCACCGACTTCACCGGTGGCTCGCTGACCGTCCATCTCGGGACCGGCCTGGTGGCGGCGGAGGACCAGCTCGGCATCGTCTCCACAGGCGCGGTCACCGTGAACGGCTCAAATCTGGAGTCTGGCGGCCTTGTCTTCGCGACCTTCAGCGGCGGCGGCGCGGGCGGCGGCGATCTACTCATCACCTTCACCTCGTCCGGGACGCCGGCGACTCCCGCGCTCGTCCAGGACCTGATGCGGGGCATCACCTTCAACAATAGCGGCGGCGACAACCCGACCGAGGGCACGCGCAACGTCAGCTGGACGCTGGTCGACGGCGACGGCACCGCCAATGGCGGCGCCGACACGCTCAGTGTCAGCACCCAGGTCAACGTCATCGAGGGCAATGACGCGCCCGCCGGCGCCGACAATACGGTGACGATCAACGAGGATGCGACCTACACCTTCCTCGCCACGGACTTCGGCTTCACCGACCTCGACGGCAACAATTTCAGCGGCGTCAAATTCACCACCCTGCCGGGCGCGGGCACCATCTTCCTCGACACGGACGGCCCGGGCGGCGCCGCGCCGATCGCGGTCGGCGCCGGCAATATCGTCGCGGTCAGCGAGATCGTGGCCGGCCATGTCTATTACGTGCCCGCCGCGAACGGGAACGGCATCGGCTATGCCAGCTTCACCTTCCAGGTGCGCGACGACGGCGGCACGCTGAACGGCGGCGTCGACCTCGACCAGAGCCCGAACAGCTTCACCTTCGACGTGACCTCGGTGAACGACGCGCCGACCTCGACCAATATCAGCGGCGACGCCGTGACCTGGATCGAATGCAGCGCGCCCGTCCATCTCGATCTCGACCATCACCAACGGCAGCTTCATCCAGGACCAGCTGGGCATCGATACCACGGGGACGGTGACCACCTCGGGCAACCAGGTGCTGGTTGGCGGCATCGTGATCGGCACCTTCGCCATCGGCCCTGGCGGCGGCGGCTTCAACTTCAACAGCGATGCCACGCCGGCCGCCGTGCAGGAACTGGTGCGCGCGATCACCTTCAACAATTTGGGCGGCATCAGCCCCACGCCGGGGGTGCGCACCATCAACTGGGTGCTGAAGGACGGCGACGGCACGGCCAATGGCGGCAACGATACGCTGAGCTTCTCCACTACCGTGGACGTGCAGGCGATCAACGACGCGCCGACCGGCCAAGACGCCACCTACATGATCAACGAGGACACGACCTACACGTTCAGCGAGGCGAGCTTCACCTATGCCGACGTCAACGGCGACGATTTCTCCGGGGTCGTGGTCACCACCGTCGCCGTGCCTGGAACCCTGTTCTTCGATTCGGACGGCGCCGGCGGGGCGGCACCGGTCGCGGTGAGCGCCGGCCAGTTCATCAGCGCGGCCGACATCGCGCTCGGCCATTTCTACTTCATGCCGGGGGCCGATCTGAACGGCTCGCCCTACACCAGCTTCACCTTCCAGGTCCGGGACGCGCCGACGTCGACGCGTCGACCCTGACGGTGACGCTCAGCGTGTCGAACGGCACCCTGACCCTCGCCAGCACCGCCGGGCTCAGCTTCACCGGCGGGTCGGACGGCACGGCCGACGTGACCATGACCTTCTCGGGCACGGCGGCGGCGATCAACACCGCTCTGGGCTCGGGCCTGACCTACAACCCGACCGCCGATTATCACGGCGCGGACGCGATCAGCGTCAACGTCACCGACAATGGCGAAACCGGCACCGGGCCGGTGGGCACGGACAGCGATTCCGTCGGGATCACGGTCAACAGCGTGAACGACGCGCCGTCTGGCACCGACACTACGGTGACCGGCAGCGAGGACGATCCCTATGTCTTCACGCTGGCGGACTTCGGCTTCAGCGACGTCCATGACGCGCCCGATAATTTCAACGCGGTCAGCATTCTGACCTTCCCGGCCGCGGGGACCCTGTTCCTGGACTCGGACGGCCCGGGTGGCTCGCCGCCGGTCGACCTCAGCACCGTGGGCGCGGGCGTGTTCGTCTCGGCCGCCGACATCGTCGCCGGGCATCTCTACTTCCAGCCGGTGATGGACGCCTTTGGCAACAATTATGCCAGCTTCACCTTCAAGGTGCAGGATGATGGCGGCATCACCAATGGCGGCGTCGACCTCGATCCGACCGCCAATACCATGACGATCGACATCGCGCCGGACAATCAGCCGCCGCAGGTGGATCTGAACGGCGGTGCCAATGCCGGCAACGACTTTGCGACGATCTTCACCGAGGACGGTGCGGCGGTCCTGGTCACCTCCGGCAGCGGCGACATGGTGGCCGAGCCGGACTCGGTCACCCTCGGCGACCGCATCGAGAAACTGACGGTCACCCTCACCGACCGGGTTGCGGGCGACGATCTGAGCTTCAACGCGCCGCTGCCGGGGGGCTTCAGCGCGGTCACCACGAACGGCGCCGGCTTCATCGAGATCGAGATCACCGGGACGGGCACGGGCCCGGACTATTCGTCGATCCTCGCCTCGATCGTCTATTCGACGACCAGCCAGGATCCGGACGTCGGCGGCACCCACATGACCCGCACGATCACGGTCGTGGCCAATGACGGCGACCTGGATTCGATCACGCGGACGTCGACGATCAACATCGTCGCGGTCGACGATTTGCCGGTCGCCCAGCCCGACGCCTTCACGATCACGGAATCGGAGCTGATCACCAATGGCGACCTGTTCGCCGCGAACGGCTCGGGCCCGGACAGTGATCCGGACGGCCCGCCGCTGACCATCTCGGCGGTGAACGGCTCCGGCGCCAATGTCGGCTCGCAGTTCACCCTGGGCTCTGGCGCCCTGCTGACCGTCCATTCCGACGGCACCTTCGACTATGATCCGAACGGGGTGTTCCTGCCCACGCCGACGCCGGGCTCCGGCGCCTCCAACACGCCGTCCCATGACGGCTTCACCTACACGATTGCCGGCGGCAACACGGTGACGGTCAACATCACCCTGACCGGCCTCGACACGGACGACCTGCTGCGCGGCACCTCCGGCGTCGATATGCTCTACGGCGGCGTCGGCAACGACCTCTACTTCGTCGAGAATGCCGGCGACCGGACGATCGAGAATGTCGGCGAGGGCAATGACCGGGTGATGACCTCGGTGAGCTATGTGCTCTCGTCGACCGAGGTCGAGGAGCTGACCACCACCAACCATCTCGGGACGGGGGCGATCAACCTCGCGGGCAACGGCTTCAACAATCTGATCATCGGCAATGACGGGGCCAACATTCTGAACGGCGCCGACGGCAACGACACGATCATCGGCCGCGCCGGCAACGACATCATCTATGGCGGCAACGGCGCGGACGATCTCTACGGCAATACCGGCAACGACTTCTATTTCGTGGACTCGGCCGACCAGGTCCACGAGCTGGTCGGCGAGGGCAGCGACCGCGTGTTCGCGGGCGCGAGCTTCGTGCTCGCGGCCGGGGCCGAGGTCGAGATCCTGTCGACCGACAACGATGCCGGAACCGCGGCGATCAACCTCACCGGCAACGGCTTCGCCAATGCGATCTACGGCAATGCCGGGGCGAACATCCTCAACGGCGGCGCCGGCGCCGACCTGCTGGCCGGCCGGGGCGGCGACGACATGTATTATGTCGACAACGGCCTCGACGTGGTCGCCGAGTGTGCTGCCCAGGGCAATGACCGGGTCTTCTCGTCCGTGAGCTATGCGCTTGCGGCCGGGGCTTCGGTGGAGATTCTCTCCACCGACTTCAATGCCGGGACCAGTGCGATCGACCTCACCGGCAACGAGCTCGCCCAAGCGATCTTCGGCAATGACGGCAAGAACATCATCACCGGCGGCGGCGGTGCCGACAGCCTGGTCGGCTTCGGCGGCGACGACAATTATTTCGTCAGCAACTCGTCGACCAGCGTCATCGAGGCGGTCGGCGGCGGCGTCGACCGGGTGTTCACCAGCGTCAGCCTCGCGCTGACCGCCGGCTCCGAGGTGGAGCTGTTCACCACCGACTGGCAGGCAGGCACGGACGCGATCAACCTGACCGGCAACGAGTTCGCCAACACGATCTACGGCAATGCCGGCAACAATGTGCTGGACGGCAAGGGCGGCAATGACAGCCTGGTCGGCCTCGCGGGCGCCGACACGTTCCAGTTCACGACGGCGCTGGGCGCGGGCAATGTCGACGTGGTGTTCGGCTTCGAGCATGGCACCGACAAGATCGCGCTGGACGATGCGGTGTTCGCCGCGATCGGACCGCTCGGCGCGCTCAATGCCAATGCGTTCGTGGTCGGCTCGGCGGCGGCCGATGCGAGCGACCGGATCATCTACAACAACCTGACCGGCCAGCTTTATTACGACGCCGACGGCAACGGCGCCGGCGCCGCGATCCAGTTCGCGACGTTGAGCCCGGGTCTCTCGCTGACCGCGAGCGACTTCCAGGTGATCTAGGGACGGGTCCCCCGCCCGCCGCGACGGGCGGGGGATGCGCCTCTTTCCAGACCCCGAAAAAGCGTTCATCTGGGCGCAAGAGCGGCCGGTCTATGGCTCCCGTCGGAACCCCGGTTCGCCAAGAAAATGTTAGTATTTCATTGATTTGGTGGTAGGACCGCTGGCAATTCCAGCCTCGGGAAGAAGGGTCTGAAGGGCTTAACATGAAGAAACTTCGCGCGAATCTCACCTTCACCGGCGACAATGGCCCTAACACGCTGACGGGCGGCCCCGACAATGATCTGCTCCAGGGCCTTGGCGGCAACGACGTCCTGAACGGCGCCGGCGGCGCGGACACGATGGAGGGCGGCACCGGGGACGACTGGTTCTTCGTGGACAATCCCGGCGACATCGTCGTGGAGGCGGTCGGCGAGGGCAATGACCGAGTCTTCGCGAGCGTCAGCTACACGCTGCCGACCAATGCCGAGGTCGAGCTGTTCACCACCGATTTCAACGCGGGCACCAATCCGATCAACCTCACCGGCAACGGCTTTGCGCAGGCGATTTACGGCAATGCCGGCGCCAACACGCTGGACGGCCGGGGCGGCGCCGACGCGATGGTCGGCTTCGCCGGCGACGACGTCTACTGGGTCGACGATGCGGGCGACCGGGCGATCGAGAATGCCGGCGAGGGCAATGACCGGGTCTTCGCCAATGTCAGCTACACGATCGGCGCCGGCTCCTCGATCGAGTTGCTGACCACCGATTTCCACGCGGGCACGACCGCGATCAACTTCACCGGCAACGAGCTGGCCAACACGATCTACGGCAATGACGGGGTCAACACGCTGAACGGCGGCGGCGGCGCGGATACCCTGATCGGCCGCGCGGGCAATGACGTGCTGAACGGCGGCACCGGCATCGACACCACCATCGGCGGGACCGGCGACGACTGGCACTTCGTCGACAACGCCGCTGACGTCGTCCAGGAGGCGGTCGGCGAAGGCACCGACCGGGTCTTCGCAGGCGTCAGCTACACGCTTGCGGCGGGCGCCGAGGTCGAGCTCCTCACCACCGACTTCAACCCCG
>SMEU01000116.1_pt1 | contig 13672 bp, 12 predicted proteins | sample 2456051 | NCBI WGS metagenome assembly SMEU01 (sample SAMN10132600, study PRJNA489261) | soil metagenome | isolation source: day120 un-amended silt loam soil | place: USA | collected 2015-05-01
GCGTCCTTGATCTCGGCCCGCTCGTAGAACTTGGTGCCGCCGATCACCTGGTAGGGCACGTCGAAGCGGTTGAGCGTGTCCTCCAGCACCCGGCTCATCGCGTTGGTCCGGTAGAAGACGGCGACGTCGGAGCGAGCGACGTCGTGCTCCTCTCCGAGCCGCTCGATCTCCGCCGCCACCCAGCGCGCCTCCTCGTGCTCGTCGGCCAGCTCGGACAACCGCACCGGGTCGCCACCCTCGATCTCGGTCCAGAGCCGCTTCGGTCGCCGTTCGCGGTTGCGCTCGACCACCGCGTTGGCGGCCGAGAGGATCGTCTGAGTCGAGCGGTAGTTCTGCTCCAGCTTGACGATCTCGGCCTCCGGGAAGTCCCGCTCGAAGTCGAGGATGTTGCGGATATCGGCGTGCCTGAACCCGTAGATCGCCTGATCCTCGTCGCCTACAACCATCAGGTTGCCGTGCTCGGAGGCGAGCAGCTGGAGCAACCGGTACTGGGCGTGGTTGGTGTCCTGGTACTCGTCGACGAGGACGTGGCGGAAGGTGCGACGCCAGCGCTCCCGCACCTCCTCGAACAGCTCCATCGCGTTGACCATCCGCACCAGCAGGTCGTCGAAATCCATCGCGTTGGCCGCCAGCATTCGCTTCTCGTAGAGGGGGAAGGCTTCGGCGACAACCTCCTCGAACGGGCCAGCCGCGGTTTCCGCATAGCTCGCGGCGTCGATCAGCTGGTTCTTGGCCCCGGAGATCTTCGAGCGCACCGCGCGCGGCGGAAAGCGTTTGGGGTCCACCCCCAGCTCGGAGAGGCAGCGTTTCAGCATCCGCAGCGAGTCGGACTCGTCGTAGATCGTGAAGCCCTTCGAGTAGCCGAGCCGCTCGGCGTCGGCGCGGAGCATCCGCGCGCAGGCCGAGTGGAAGGTCGTCACCCACATCGCCCGCACCGAGCGACCGACCAGCTGGCCGACCCGCTCCCGCATCTCCGCGGCGGCTTTGTTGGTGAAGGTGATCGCGAGGATCTCCCCCGGCCTGGCGGCACCGGTCGCAAGCAGGTAGGCGATCCGGTGGGTCAACACCCGCGTCTTGCCCGAGCCAGCGCCGGCCAGAACCAGCAAGGGGCCGTCGCCGTGACGGACCGCCTCGCGCTGCGGCGGATTGAGCCCTGCGAGCAGGCGTTCGACCCGGTCGGCGCCCGGCTCGGTCGGAGCGCCTTCCGCGGCCTCCAGGCCCGGCGGCTGCCCCTCGAAATCGCTTTGCAGCGTCACCCGCCGAGCATAGCCAGTGGCTCGGCGGGCGATGCCGGGTGGGTCAGCCTAGGTGCAGCTCCTGGCGATTTCTTCGAAGCCCTTGCCGGCGCTCTTGAAGAGCAGTTCTTCGACTTTCGCCTGGTCGGCTTCTTCGAAGGCTTCGAGGAAACAGGTGGCAAACTTAGAGCTCGCTTCGCCGGACTTTTCGATTTCCCGTTCAAAGGTTTCGATCAGCCTGGCATGGTCGAACTTGGTGAACTTGACGACTTCGTTCAGCTTCCACTGATCGCCTTCCTTGGCCAGCGCGACTTCCAGCGTTTGACCGCTAAGGCTGTTGCCACCGGCGAGCGTGACTTCGGCGGTCGCAGCGGAGCCGTTCACTTCGACTTCGGCAACCGTGGCGCCTTCCGCGTTTTCTTCCTTTTCAGCTTCTTCTTCGCAGTTCTTCACGGCCGCCTTGCCGCTTTCCTGAGACGTCTGTTCCATGAATGCCTGAGTCTGGAACTTGGTGCAGTCAGCGGGATCGGTGGTCGTCGCGGCGGTTTCGATCGCTTCTTCGACCTTGCCTTCTTCGTCGCCACCACCGCTGCCGCAGGCAGCGAGAGCGAGGGCGGAGAGAAGTAGGAGGCCGAGCAGGAGCAGAAGGCGTTTGCTCACGTCGATTCCTTTCGTGGGGTCGGACGGACGAACGGCGCGAGGCTATCTCAGCCGCCGGCCGAGGAGCGGCCGGTGCGGGGCCTGATCCGCGGCTGCCCCCCCGAGGCCGGGCCATCGCCGCCGTCGAGCTCCGAAAGGCGTCGCTCGAGTTCGGCAATCCGTTCCGAGAGGCCCTTGATGGCCTCGGCGATCGGGTCGGGAAGGTGGATCCAGTCGGCGTCAGGACCTTCGACCCGCTTGCCCTCGACCCGCACCGGGTGACCGGGATTGCCGACCACCGTCGCCCCGGGTGGCACATCCTCGATCACCACGGTGTTGGCGCCGACCTTGGCCCCGTCCCCGACCGCGATCGGGCCGAGCAGCTTGGCACCGGACCCGACCGTGACGTTGTCGCCCAGCGTTGGGTGGCGCTTACCCCGCTGGAACCCGGTGCCACCCAGCGTCACCCCCTGGTAGAGCGTCACCCGGTCGCCGATCTCGGCGGTCTCGCCGATCACCACCCCGGCGCCGTGGTCGATGAAGAACTCGTTGCCGATCCTGGCCGCGGGATGGATCTCGACCCCGGTCACGGCACGCGCCGCGTAGGCGATCGCCCGCGGCAGCAGTGGTACGCCGTCCTCCATCAGCGCGTGGGCCGCACGATGGGCGAGCAGCGCCTGCACCCCTGCCCAACTGGTCAGGATCTCCAGCGTAGGGACGTCTTGCGCGGCGGGGTCGCGGTCGCGGGCCGCGGCAACGTCGGCGCGCACCTCCGAGACCAGCCGCTTCCACCTGCTCATGGTGCAAAGAAGGGTAGGGACATGTACCGCTCGCCCGAGTCGCAGACGATCGTCACCACTCGCTTTCCGGCCATCTCGGGTCTGGCGGCGACCTCGAGCGCAGCGTGGATGTTGGCGCCAGCGGAGATCCCGGCGAGGACCCCCTCGCGGCTCGCGGCGAGGCGGGCGGTCTCCAACGCGTCCTCGTCGCTGACGCCGATCACCTCGTCGATCACCCCGCGGTCGAGCACCTCGGGGACGAAGCCAGCACCTATTCCCTGGATCTTGTGCGGCCCCGGGGCGCCGCCGGAGAGGACCGGCGATGAAACGGGCTCGACCGCGACGACCAGTGCCTCCGGCGCGCGTTCCCGCAGCATCCTTCCCACCCCGGTGATCGTCCCACCGGTACCGACACCGGCGACGAACGCCCCGACCTCGCCGTCGGTGTCGCGCCAGATCTCCTCCGCGGTGGTGCGACGGTGGATCTCCGGATTGGCCGGGTTGGAGAACTGCATCGGCATGAACGCTTTGCGCTGCTCGCGAATCTCCTCGGCCAGCGCAACCGCCTCGCTCATCCCTCCCAATGATGGGGTCTCCCGCACCTCGGCGCCGTAGGCGCGGAGCAGCTTTGCCCGCTCGCGGCTCATCCCCTCGGGCAGGGTGAGGATCAGCTCGTAGCCGCGCGCGGCGCAGACCATTGCCAGGGCGATCCCGGTGTTGCCGCTGGTCGGCTCGACCACGACCGAGCGCCCCGGCTTGACCAGGCCGTCCGGCCATCCGCATCAGATGGGGCACATCCTAGGCGGCGAGGCTCAGACGGCGCCGGCTCCGTTGCCCTGGCCGACCACCCGCAGCCCCTCCACGGCCTTGCCTTCATTCGTAGCCTCCGCCTCCGCGGGGGGGTCGACCTCCGCGGTCGCAGCTGCCCGACCGCCGCTCTCGGACTCGACCTTGTCGGCCGTACCCCCCAGCTCGAGCGCCAGCTTGCGCACCTGCGCCACCACCGCGTCGCGCTCGAGGTTGAGGTCGCCGATCACCTTTTCGACGTCCGCACGGCGACGGTTCGCCTCGGCGATGATCTGCTCGGCGCGCTGCTCGGCGCTGCGCACCGCCTGCTTGGCCTCCTTGGCGGCGTTCTCGCGCAGCTCGTCGCTCTCGCGCTTGGCCTCAGACCGCGTCTGCTCCGCGTATTCGTCGGCCTTCCTGCCGGTCTCCGAGGCGTACTGGTTCGCCGCCTCGCGGGTCGAGGTCGACTCCACCCGCGCCTCGCGCAGCTGCTCGCGCGCCTCGGCCTCGGCGCTGGCCCGGCAGGAGTCGGCCTCGGCCCTGGCCCCCTCCAGTAGCTCCCGGGTCTCCTGCTCGGCTTCGCGCCGCAGCGACTCGGCCCCGTCCTCCGCGTCGGCGAGGATCTTCGCCGATTTGTGGGCGATCCGCTCGAGCCGACGCCTGACCACGTCGCCTCCGCCGCCTTCGATCCACTCGGCGACCTCGCTGAGGAACTGGCGGACCTCACCCTTGTCGTAGCCTTTCCGCTCCTCGGAAAAGGTGATCGTTCGCAGCTGGTTCTGCATCTCGTCGTCCATCAAGCCTCCCCGGTCTGGGCCATGAGGCCGGCAAACATAGCCTGAGCAAAGAGACCAGATGGGCTCTTGGCCGGATGTCCGGACGGATGGACGAGTACCGGCATCGCGAGTTCTCAGCGCCCGAGCGTCAAGGAGACCTTCGCTCCCGCCGGGAGGATCTTGCCCCGCTTTGGGCGCTGCCCGACAACCCTTCCGATCTTCATGCTCACGCCCTGCCTCCGCCGCACCTTGCCCAGAGCGCAACCAGCGCGGTGCAGCTTCCTCTTTGCCCCGGTCAGCTTCACTCGCTTCACCGAGGGCACAAGGCAGTACGACGGGGCGGGCCCCGACGGGGGATTGGGGGAACCGCCGCCCGAGCCCCCTCCGCCGGTGCCGCCTCCTCCACCATTGCCACCGCCTCCGGACCCGCCGCCCCCCGTCGCCCCTTCGTAGGTGTACTCGGCAGGCGAGACCCCCGTGCCGGCGTCGGTCGTGACCGAAACCGCGACCTTTCCCGGCGTCACGGCTGGCGGGACGACGGCGGTGATCTGGGTGTCGGAGTTGACGATGAAGCTGAGCGCAGCGGCGGCACCAAACCGGACCGCCCTCGCGCCTCCCAGGTCCCTGCCGATGATCGTCACCGAATTCCCCCCTCGGAGCGGCCCAGAGAGCGGTTTCAGGCTGGAGATCGTCGGCGCCGGCTGAACTTCCGCGTCGAAGCCGAGTTCAAGCGGGAGCGGGGAGACCACGCCGGTCCCGGCGGCACCGTCAAGCGGCGGCGGGAGAAACATCAGGTACTGGCTGCCGGCCACTTCCCTGGCCCCGACCGGCGCTTCGGGTTCGACGTCGATTCCGATCGAGTCCCCGGCGTGAACCGGGAGCGCGGTGGAGAACGTTTCGATGCCCGACCCCATGGGCCGTGCTGCGGCGCTGGTGCCGGCTCCGGTGTATTCGAGCCCGTTCCCGTGCCGCAGCACCCGCAGCCGGTACATCGCGGCGTTGGACCCACCGACCATGCGCCAGCGGACGATGATGCCATCGACCGGCGAGGTGGCGGTGGCGCCCGGCAGCATGCTCGGTGCCAGAGTGCAGGCCCGAATGCAGGAGACCCCTTCCGTGAACGACTGGGTCAGCGGACTGCCGACCATGACGACCCCCGCCTTCGCCTCTGTAGAGGCGCCCGTAAGGCCCACCAGCACCGTCACGGAGGCAAGCAGCAGTCGACGCCTGCCAGAGGCCCTGAAAGACATTCGCGCGATCCCTTCCTCGGTGGGCACGGTCGGCCAGCCATACGCGCGGGACCTGGCCGCAGTTCAGCGACGACGAGCGATTTCAGCGAATTAACGAGCGCTGGAGGGCGGCGTCTACGCGCGCATTTGGGGGCACCACGGGCCCTCCCACAATGAGCGCCTCGACCTGCCCCGGCGCGGAAGCCGACGCGTCTGCTCTTACCCGCGCATAGGGCGTGCGGGAGCAGACGCATGCTCGCCGCCTGAAGGTCTGAAATCTCCGGCGGTTTTATATGAAGTACATGCCCGAGCCGGCCTCCTCGGCCTCGCGGCGGGCGACTTCTGTCCCACCTTGCCGTCGAGCGCCTGCACCACCTCGAGCACGGTGATCTCGTCGGCCGGCCGCGAGAGCGTGTAGCCGCCGCGCATTCCTCGGTGGCTGGTCAAGAGGCCGGCGCGGCGCAGGGTCGAGAAGAGCTGCTCGAGGAACTGCTCCGGGATCTCGCGACGCTCCGCCAGCTCCTTGATCGGCACCGGCCGATCGCCCGAGCGCGCCAGCTCGGCGAGGGCAACGACCGCATAGCGCGACTTCGAGGTGATCGAGATCACTGCGCCTTTCTACCGCACCGTCGCCGCCTGGGCTAGGATCGACCCACGGGCGCTGAGAAGCCGGACCGAGCCCCACCAGTCAACGAGTGATCGGAACGCAGCCCTGAGCGAACGCCCCAACTGCCTCGTGATCGACGGTCACCCGCTCGTCCGACTTGGAGTTCGAGGCGTGCTCGAAAGCGACTACGAGGTGCACGAGACCGAGAGTCGGGAGGAGGCGCTGGAGCTGGTTCGGGACATCGGCGACTTCGATGTCGCGATCGTCGACATGCGCTGGCGCAGCAACGGCGCGATGCCGTCGATCAGCGGCCAGGAGGCGATCCGGGAGCTGCGAAAATCGGCGCCGGCGCTCGGCATCGTCGCGCACGGCGAGCTGCCCGAGCGCCACATCGCGGGCGCCGCGATCCAGGCCGGCGCCAGCGTGTACGTCTCGCGGACGGCAAGCGCGGAGCAGCTGCGCAGGGCGGTCGAGGCTGCCGCCTCTCAAGAGGCCTTCGTCGACCCGGCGGTGCCGCCGAAAGGAAGCCGCGGCAAACTGACCCGGCGCCAGCGCCAGATCCTCCAGCTGCTCGCCAACGGCGAGTCGACCACCGTCGCTGCGCGCGAACTCGACCTCAGCGAAGAGACCATCAAGACCCACACCAAGAACGCGCTGGCGCGACTTGGAGCACGCAACAGGACCCACGCCGTCGCGATCGCGCTGCGCGAGTCGCTCGTCGACTGACTAGATCCAGCCGCGGTCGCGGGCGGTGAGCACGGCCTGGGCCCGGTCGACCGCGCCGATCTTGCCGTAGACGTTGTGGAGGTGGGTGCGAATGGTTGAGACCGAGAGCTGCATTTCGCTCGCGATCTGCTTGTAGACCATGCCCTCAGAGAGGTGGCGGAGGACGTCGAGCTCGCGGGCGGAGAGCGGGCAGGGCTCGCTGATCCGGGTGGCGTCGGTGCGCGGCAGCGGCATCTCGTAGAGCAGATCACGCAGCGCATCGGGTCCGAGACCGCAGCGCTCGGCGCTGGACTTCAGCCGCTCCGGCGCGATCGCCTCGCCCTGGGAGTAGTGGGCCACCATGTCGGCGGCGGCGACCATCGAGGCCAGACCGTTGGCGTCTTCCGCGTGGTGACGCTCGATCGCCACCGCGATCCGCTGCGGCAGGTTCCAGCGGCGGGCGAGGACGCCGCCGACCAGCGCGTGGTCGATGCCAAGCTGCTCACGTTCGTCGCGCAGGCGCTGCTCGGGGGTGCGGGAGATCGCGTCGAAGTAGACCTTGTAGCCGGGGTGCAGGCGGGAGATGACGAGACGCCCGACGTCGTGCAGCAGAGCCGCGACGGCGAGCTCATCGCGTTCGACCCAACCGACGACGCGGCCGATCTGGTCGGCCGCGCGTTGGGTGGCCAGGGCATGGACGCGGAAGCGCTCGGGCTTCAGCTCCCAGCCGCCGTTGGACTCGAAGAAGTCGAAGCTGGGCGCCGTGCCGGCGATCGCCAACACTCCGGAGGGCTTGAGGACCTCGACCGCTTCAGGGATCCCTCCCACTCCGCCGGAGGCGACGCCGGCGCGGTTGGCGAAGCGCAGCACCGAGATCGAGAGGGCGACGTCGGACTCGACCGCTTCGACCAGCTCGCCGACCCGGGCCGTGTCGGCGGTTGCCGCGGCGATCACTCGCTCGCGCGACTCAATCAGGACGGGGAACCGCTCAACCGCCTCGAAGGCTTCGGCCAGGCGACTGCCGGGAGCGGCCACCCGCCCACCGGGCTTGGGGACGTCCTTCGCCGCGACCTTTCCATTGCCCTGAACAGCCTCTGCTTTGCCCTCTGCGGTGGGTGCACCCATCGGGCGCTTTATCGGCAGCGGAAGACGTTTGGTTTAGCCGAAAGTAGGTTTGCGAACCCAAATGTAGGTCCGCTATTCGTCCAGCTTGGCCACGGCAAGACGCTCTACCGCGGATTTCAGCCGATCGAGTGAGGACTGGCGACCAAGCTCCGCGAGGGACTCGAAGATTCCGTGCGAGACCGATGTGCCGGTGATCGCAACGCGGATCGGCTGGTAGAGCTTGCCCGGCTTGACGTCGAAGCGCGCCGGCAGCGCCGCCAGCGCCGCCTCGATCTCCCCCGGCCCGAAGGGATCGACCGGGGCAAGGGCCTCCACCGTAGCCTCCAGCAGCTCGCCGGCGCCTGGCTTCATCACCTTCTCCCACGCCACCTGATCGTCAACTGGTGGCTCGAAGAGAAAGCGGATCAGGGGCCACACCTCGGCAAGGGTCTGCGCTTTCTCCTGGACGATCGCGCAGGCGGCGCGCAGCCGCTCGTCGGGGTCGCGGCCGAGATGACCGGCGACCGCGGCGGTGTACTCGTCGAGGCTCATCTCGCGCATGAAGCGGCCGTTCAGCCAGCGCAGCTTCTTCTCATCGAAGATCGCCGCGGCGCGGCCGACGTCCTCGATCCGGAAGCGGGCAACCAGCTCCTCGGTCGACATCATCGTGGTGTCGTCGTCGGTGCCCCAGCCGAGCAGCGCCAGGTAGTTGCGGACCGCGGCCGGGAGGTATCCCGCCTCGCGCAGCTCCTGGACCGAAGCGGCGCCGTGACGCTTGGAGAGCTTCTTGCCGTCCGGGCCGTGCAACAGCGGCAGGTGGGCGTAGCGTGGCGCCTCGTATCCGAGCGCCGCAAGGACGAGCAGCTGCTTGGGGGTGTTGGAGAGATGGTCGTCGCCGCGGACCACGTCGGTGACCCCCATCTCGGCGTCGTCGACGGCGGCGGCGAAGTTGTAGAGGACGGAGCCGTCGCCGCGGGCAATGACGAAGTCGTCGTAGCTCGCGTTGGGGAAGGCGACCGGACCGCGGATCAGATCCTCGACCACCGTCTCACCCTGGTCAGGGACCCGCAGCCGCACCGCCGCGTCGGGGTCGTCGCTTGGGGCACCCCGATACCCCCTCCCCGCGCCGTGCTCGGCCTTCCAGACCTCGACGTCCTTTGCGGTGGCCGAGTCGTGGTAGGCGGCACCGGACTCGAGCAGCCGCCGCAGCGCCGCCGCGTGGCGATCGGAGCGCTCGACCTGCGAGAGCGGGCCCTCATCCCACTCGAGCTCCAGCCATTCGAGCGCGTCGATGATCTGGGCGACGTTCTCGGCGGTCGAGCGCTCGCGGGCCGTGTCCTCGATCCGCAGCACTAGCCTGCCGCCCTCGTGACGGGCCGCGAGCCAGTTGTAGAGTGCCGTCCTCGCTCCGCCGATGTGCAGGGCGCCGGTCGGCGAAGGGGCAAATCTCAAACGGGGGTTTTCGCTAGTCATGTTGATCGGGGCGCACGTATCCACCGCCGGCGGGCTGGCCACCGCGGTGGAGCGTGGCAAAAAGCTGGGCTGCGAATCTATCCAGATCTTCCACCAGAGCCCGCGGATGTGGCGTCCGACCAAGCACGGCGAGGAGGACTTCGCCGCCTTCCGTGAGGCGATGGAGGCTTCCGCGGTCGAAGCGGTGGTGATCCATGCCGTCTACCTGATCAACTGCGCGACCAACGACAAGGAGCTGCGCCGGAAATCGCTGACCTCGCTGACGCACGCCTTGCGGATTGGAGACGGGATCGGCGCCGCAGGCGTGGTCCTCCACCCCGGGGCGCAGAAAGGCGAGCCGCACGGCCCCTCGATGAAACGGGCGGCGAAGGTGATCGCGGCGGCGCTGGAGGACAGCGAGAGCTGCCGCCTGCTGCTTGAGCAGACCGCGGGCCACAAAGGCCTTTTGGGACGGGACTTCGACGAGACCTCGCAGCTGATCGAGCTGGCCGGAGCGGGCAAGCGGCTCGGCCTGTGCCTCGACTCCTGCCACCTCTTCGTGCAGGGATTCGACATCACCGACGAGGCCCGCCTCGGCGCGGTGCTCGACGAAGCCGATGCCAAGGTCGGCCTCGAGCGGCTCGGCTGCGTCCACGTCAACGACGCCGCCGCCCCGCTCGGCTCCTGCCGCGACCGCCACGCCAATATCGGCAAGGGCGAGATGGGCCGCCGCGGCCTCTCCGCCTTCCTCTCCGAGCCCCGCTTCGAGGGTCTGCCAGCAACCCTCGAGACGCCGGGGCCAAAAAAGAAAGGCTCAAGCCGAGCCGAAGTCACGGCAGCTAGGAGACTCCGGCGCGAAGGGCTCGAGCGCCGCGAGGGCTGAAGGGCGGCGACCCCCTCCCCGTGAATTTCCTCGCTCCGGCCCTGCGGGCCTCCGCTCCGAACCTGGAGCGCGGCTTCGCCGCGCAATAACCAGATTGCATATCGCCGCTTCGCGACATTCCCGGTGAGGGGGTCGCCGCCCTTCTCCCAGGCCGCGTCGATTCCCGGCTGCCCGTCGACCACCACCTCCTCTGAGCCGAAGGGGCCCGACCCTGGAACGCCGTCCCGAAGGCCGTGTGGAGAGACTGGTTGTCCCTCCAATCGAATGTGGCCGATGGCCGCGATATGCAATCTGTCTGTTGCACGGCGAAGCCGTGCTCAAGATTCGGAGTGAAGGCCCGCAGGGCCGCAGCGACGAAATTCGATTGGAGGGACAACCAGTCTCTCCGGCCACCGCCTACACGGGAGCAGGCGACAAGGGCCGGCGTCCCCGCCGACCCTTGCTCTCCCGCCGTAAGTCCTATTTCACGTGGACGCCGGAGATCGCCCGGGAGATGACCAGGCGCTGGATCTCCGAGGTTCCCTCGAAGATCGTGTAGATCTTCGCGTCGCGGTGCATCCGCTCGACCGGGAACTCGCGCGTGTAGCCGTTGCCGCCGAGGATCTGGATCGCCCGCTCGGTCGCCCACACGGCGACCTCGCCGGCCTTCAGCTTCGACATCGAGCCCTCGGCGTTTTCGAAGGTGTGGCCGTTGCGCCCCATCCACGCGGCGCGCCAGACCAGCAGTCGCGCGGCGTCGATCTCCAGCTTCATGTCGGCAAGCGCGAAGGCGATCGCCTGGTTCTCGACGATCGCCTTGCCGAACTGGCGTCGCTCTTTCGCGTACTCGAGCGCGTACTCGTAGGCGGCGCGCGCGATGCCGAGCGCCTGGGCGCCGACCGTGGGTCGACTCGCCTCAAAGGTCTGCATCGCCGCCTGGGACTTGGAGCGCTTGCCTTCACGCACAAGGGCCAGTCGCTCGTCGAGCTTGTCTTTGCCGCCGAGCAGACAGGCGCCGGGGACGCGGCAGTCGTCGAGGTGGACGTCGGCGGTGTGGGAGGCACGGAGGCCGTGCTTCTTCACCTTGGCGCCCTGCTCGCACCCCTTGGTGCCAGGCGGGACGATGAAGGCGGCGTGGCCGCGCGAGCCGAGCTCGCGGTCGACCGAGGCGATCACCACGTGGACGTTGGCGATGCCGCCGTTGGTCGCCCAGGCCTTCTGCCCGTTCAGCACCCATTCGTCCTTCGCCTCGTCGTACTTGGCGGTGGTGCGGATCGCGGAGACGTCAGAGCCGGCGTCGGGCTCGGAGGCGCAGAAGGCGCCGAGCTTGACGTCGTCGGCCGTCCCGAAGCACTGTGGGATCCACTCCCCCATCTGCTCCGGGGTCCCCTGTCCAAAGATCGCGGCGACCGCGAGCGAAGTGCCCATGATCGCCATGCCGATGCCGGCATCCCCCCAGAAGAGCTCCTCGTTGGCGATCGGCAGCGTCAGGCCGCTCTGGTCCGCCCAGAACTGACCCAATGCTTCGAAGCTGTAGAGGCCGATCTTGGCGGCCTCCTGGATCACCGGCCACGGGGTCTCCTCGCGCTCGTCCCACTCCGCCGCGGCGGGCCTGACCACGCCCTCGGCGAAGCCGTGCACCCACTCGCGAATGTCCTTCTGGTCCTGGTTGAGCTCGAGCGTGAACACCGGGCCGCCCTGCTCCTCGCTGCCGCCGCCCATCTCACTCAGCACCTGGTTGGCATCGAGCTCCGCAACTTCCGCCGTCTCGGCCATGGCGGCGAATCCTACATCAAACCGTGTCCCATCAAACGTCGCGCAGATCGAAGGCACGAAGTCCTTCGGAGCCCCCGTCCGTGCAGTCGAAGAAGCGGCGGTTGACGCAGTCGTAGGACTCCCCCCCGCCCTCGTAGGCGCGCTCGACCGTAAATTGACAGTGCGGCAACGGCTCGCCGATCATCTTCACCCCGCCGAACCCGCCCGGCTCGAGCACTGCGGAGAGCTCGACCTCGGCGGCGAACACCTCCTGCATGCAACCGATGTACTGCTCGCCGCTGAGCCGGTCGACGTAGCTGTAGAGGTAGCGGCAGCCAAGTTCAATGCATCCGCGCGGCTCGACCATCTTGTCGCAGAACGACCGGCACTGACGGCACTCTCCGACTTGGGTGCGCGTTGCAGGCATGAAGGAAGTCTAGGGAGCGGAGACCCCGGAACCAAGCGGTTTCCCGGCTACGCAGCCAGGGCAGTCGAACCCAACACGTGCTCCAGCTCGGTGCGGAGCATGCTCGAGGGGCGGACGCGATAGCGGTCGCCTGCCTTGAGGCGGGTCTCGCCCACCAGCAGGTGGACGTCGGCATCGCCGCTGTGGTGCTCGAGCACCGCCTTCACTTCGTCGAACAGCGCCTCGCTCCACCGCGCCGCGTCGATCGACACCTCGAAGGCATCGCCTCGGACCGCGGTCACCTTCGTCGCCCGGGCGACTTCCTCCGGGTCGGGCTCGAAGCGCTGCGCCTCCTGGACGACCAGCTTGGTCTCGCCGCGGTCCTTGTGGTCGAGCCTGCCGCGCACCAGGACGATCGCGTCCGGCGCGATCACGGTCGCGTTCTCCGACTCATCCGCCTTGAAGACGAGCATCTCCACCTGCCCCTCGATGTCGTCGAGGGTGGCAAACATCATCTGGGTGCCGCTCTTGGTGCGGATCTTCTTGCAGTCGACGACGATCCCGCCGACCGTGACCCAGGCGCCGTCGGGCTTGCCGCCAAGCTCGGCGAGACTGCAGTCGACCCGGGCTCGGAGGGCGTCGCGCACCTCGGCAAGCGGATGCGAGGAGAGGTAGGTGCCGAGCGTCTCCTTCTCCAGCGCCAGCAGCTCCCCTCGGTCGAACTCGGCAGCCGAGATCGGCGGTCGGTGGTGGGAGGGCGCGTTGGCTCCGGCGCCATCGGCCTCGCCAAAGTCGAAGATCGAGCCCTGGCCGAGCTGCGCATCCTCCTGCGCCTTCTGACCCGCCGACTGCGCCGCCGGCAGCGCCTCGAGCATGCCCTTGCGGGTGGCATCGGTCGAGTCGAGGGCGCCGCACTTGATCAGGCACTCGATCGCCCGTTTGTTGACGGCGCGCGAGTCGACCCGCTCGCAGAAGTCCCAGATCGAAGCGATCGGGGAGTCCTCGCGGGCGCGCAGGATCGCCTCAACGGCCGCGTGACCGACGTTCTTCACCGCGTCGAGGCCGAAGCGGATCGCGTTCTCGCTGACCACGAAGCTGTGGCCGGATGCGTTGACGTCGGGCGGCAGCACCTCGATCCCCATCTCCTCGCAGCGGTTGACGAAGAAGGGCACCTTGTCCTTGGTGTTCATCACCGAGGAGATCACCGCCGCCATGTACTCGGCCGGGTAGTTGGCCTTGAGATAGGCGGTGCGGTAGGAGATCAGCGCGTAGCAGGCGGCGTGGGACTTGTTGAAGGAGTAGTCCTGCGCCTGCTCCATGTCCTTCCAGAGCTGGTT
>SMEU01000032.1_pt1 | contig 13634 bp, 12 predicted proteins | sample 2456051 | NCBI WGS metagenome assembly SMEU01 (sample SAMN10132600, study PRJNA489261) | soil metagenome | isolation source: day120 un-amended silt loam soil | place: USA | collected 2015-05-01
TGAAGCGCCGCCGCGCGGGCCCTTGCCGCCTCGTCCTCCCGCTGCCACTCGTCCGCGGTCAGGCAGCGCCGGCGGGTGCGGATATGGCTGCCGAGCGAGCGCTGGCCGCCGCCGCGGCAGATGCGCTCCCCGCCCTGGCCGGACGCCGGGGCCGGCGGCCCGGCGGCGAGACTCAGCGAGAGCGCGAGGATGATGGCGTTGCCGAACATAATCCCTCCAGACCGGGCCCATCGCAGCGAGGGTGAGGGCGGTTCGAAGGAGAGTCAATCAGGACATGGGTGTCCGCCGTCGCGTTCTACAGGCAGGCCTCAAGATAAGGCTGGTCGAAGCCGAACATCTTGGCTTTTTCGAGCGTGTAGGGGCGAAGGCCCATCGAGCGATATTCGCCGATGATCTTGCCGTCCGGAGTCTCGTCCAGATATTCGAACTTGAAGAGCTCCTGGGTGACGATGACGTCGCCTTCCATGCCGATCACTTCGGTGATGTTGGTGCAGCGGCGGGAGCCGTCGCGGAGGCGCTTCACCTGGACGATCAGGTCGACCGAATCCGCGATCTGGCGGGAGATCGCCTCCTTCGGGACCTTGATGTCGGACATCATCACCATATTCTCCATACGCGCCAAGCATTCGCGCGGCGAGTTGGAGTGAAGCGTCGCCATCGAGCCGTCATGGCCGGTGTTCATCGCGGCGAGCAGGTCGAAACATTCCGCGCCGCGAATCTCGCCGAGGATGATCCGGTCGGGACGCATACGCAAAGCGTTGATGACGAGGTCGCGGATGGTGATCGCGCCTTGGCCCTCGAGGTTGGGCGGGCGGGTCTCGAGCGGCAGCCAGTGCGGCTGCTGCAGCCGGAGCTCGGCCGCGTCCTCGATGGTGAGCACGCGCTCGCCCGGGTCGATCAGCTTCGACAGAGCGTTGAGCATCGTCGTCTTGCCCGAGCCGGTACCGCCGGAGATGATGATGTTCATCCGGCTCGCGCCGGCGATCTTCAGCACCGTCGCCATCTTGTCGCTGAGCGAGCCCCAGCCCTTCATCATGTCGACCGTGATCGGCTTTTCGGAGAATTTACGGATCGAGATGGCGGTGCCGCGGAGCGAGAGCGGCGGGATGATGACGTTGACGCGGCTGCCGTCCTGGAGGCGGGCGTCGGCGAGCGGCGTGGTCTGGTCGACGCGGCGGCCGACCTTGTTGACGATGCGCTGCGCGATCTGGAGCAGATGCTCCTCGTCGCGGAACTGGATCTGTGCGACCTCGAGCCGGCCCTTGCGCTCGATATAGGTCTGCTGCGGGCCGTTCACCATGATGTCGCTGACATCCGGATCGTTGAGCAGCTCCTCGAGCGGGCCGAGGCCGAGCAGCTCGTCGACCAGCACCTTTTCCAGGGCGAATTGCTCGCGCCGGTTGAGGTTGATCTTCAGCTCGGTCAGCACCTCGCCGATGATCGGGCGGAATTCCTCGGCCAGCTCGTCCTTGGAGAGCGTGGCGGCCGCCTCCGGGTCGACGCGCTCGAGCAGGCGCGGCAGCACCTGCTCCTTGATCCGGTGGATCGAGGCCTCGAAGCCCTCGGACCGCGAATTGGCCTGCTCGCCCGACTGCGCCTGGCGGTCGGCGAGACGGGCCATGGCGTCGGAATGGCCGCTGGGCAGCGAGGTGGTGACCGCGCCGTCCATGTCGAGCGTCTCGGGCTCGAGCGGCGGGAACTGGGCGCCGCCATCGGCCGGGCGCGGCTGCGCGGGTGCGGGGCCCTTCATCGGCTGGGCGGTCCCGAAGCTCGGCCGGCCGGAGCCGGTGCCGGAGGTGCCGCTGCGTCGTCCGAAAGCACTCATCTGGTCGTTTTATCCCGCGCTGTCTTTTTCGGGCTTTCCCGGTCGGAGGGTGAATAAGTGGGAAACTTTGACAATTAGCTAACCGGCCGCCGAAGATGGGTGGCTCGCCGCAGCGGAAGGTCCTGGCTGCCTTTTGCGGTCGTGATTGCAGAAAGCGGGTGCCGGAGCCGGAATGATCAGCTGCCGTACAGCTTCGGCCGGGCAGGGTGCGCGGCTGGAAGGGGACGGTGATGACGGGCTCGATCCTGCTCGCGGCGGCGCTCCAGGCCGCCCAGCCCGCCTATGGGCCGCTCGACTGGCTTGCGGGGGACTGGGCCTGCCGGGAACGGATCAGGATCGGTCCGGCCTGGCGAGTCTTCAGGCTGGAACGCGACGGCCATGGCCTGACCGGCAGCTTCGGGCGCGAGCGCACGACGGCGGGCCCCCGCGAGAAGGTCACCGAAGGCAGGCTGCGCATCGCCGGGGAGGGGAGCGCGACGCGCCTCAGCTTCATGCCGGCGAATGCCCGCGCGATCCGCTACCGGCTGGTGCGTAGCGACCACGACCGGTCGGCGCTCGGGACGCCGGTCGCAGTGTTCGAGACGCGCGCCAATGTCCCGGCGCAGCATATCGTCTTCCGGCGCAGCCCGTTCCGGCTGGTGGTCACCACCTCGCGGCTGGACGGCAGCGGCGCCGAAACCACCTCTTATTCGCCGCCGGGCCTGCACACCGGCGTCGGCGCCTGCGACGGCAGCCGCTAGGCGGCGTCGGTCTCGCCGCCGGCATTCTCGGCGAGGACGGTCAGGCCCTTTTCGCTGACCTCGGCAAAGCCGCCCTGCACGGCGATCTTCTCCGGCTCGCCCGGCCAGGCGCGATAGATGGCGATCTCGCCGTCGCGCAGGGTCGACATATAGGGCGCGTGGCCCTCCATCACGCCGAAATCGCCCTCGCTGCCGGGGACGACCACCATCGCGACCTCCTCGGAACGGAGCAGTTTGACCGGTGTGACCAGCTCGAAGTGAAGGGGCATGATATCAGGCTTCCTGGGCCAGCTTCTCGGCCTTGGCGACCGCTTCCTCGATGCCGCCGACCATGTAGAAGGCCGCCTCGGGGAGATGGTCATATTCGCCGTCGACGACCGCCTTGAACGAGCGGACCGTGTCCTCGATCTGCACGAACTTGCCGGAAATGCCGGTGAACACCTCGGCGACGTGGAAGGGCTGGGAGAGGAAGCGCTGGATCTTGCGGGCACGCGAGACGGTCAGCTTATCCTCTTCCGACAGCTCGTCCATGCCGAGAATGGCGATGATGTCCTGCAGCGACTTGTACTTCTGCAGGATCTCCTGGACGCGCCGGGCGGTGTCGTAATGCTCCTGGCCGACGGTGCGGGCGGTGAGCACGCGCGAGGTGGAGTCGAGCGGGTCCACGGCCGGGTAGATGCCCAGCTCCGAGATCGCGCGCGACAGCACGGTGGTTGCGTCGAGGTGGGCGAAGCTGGTCGCCGGGGCCGGATCGGTGAGATCGTCCGCAGGCACGTAGATCGCCTGCACCGAGGTGATCGAGCCCTTGTTGGTCGAGGTGATCCGCTCCTGCAGCGCGCCCATGTCGGTGGCGAGGGTCGGCTGGTAGCCCACCGCGGAGGGGATTCGGCCGAGCAGGGCCGACACTTCCGAGCCCGCCTGGGTGAAGCGGAAGATGTTGTCGACGAAGAAGAGCACGTCCTGACCCTCGACGTCGCGGAAATATTCCGCCTGGGTGAGGCCGGAGAGGGCGACTCGGGCGCGGGCTCCAGGCGGCTCGTTCATCTGGCCGAAGACGAGCGCGACCTTCGAACCCTCGGGGGTCGGCTTGCCGTCGGCGTCCTTGGCGATGACGCCCGCGTCGAGGAACTCGTGATAGAGGTCGTTGCCCTCGCGGGTGCGCTCGCCGACGCCGGCGAACACCGAGGTGCCGCCATGGCCCTTGGCGATATTGTTGATCAGCTCCTGGATGAGCACGGTCTTGCCGACGCCGGCGCCGCCGAACAGGCCGATCTTGCCGCCCTTCGCATAGGGCGCGAGCAGGTCGATCACCTTGATGCCGGTGACGAGGATCGCGGTCTCGGTCGACTGGTCGACGAATTCGGGAGCCGGCGCGTGGATCGGGGCGGTGTCCTCGGCGCCGATCGGGCCCTGCTCGTCGATCGGCTCGCCGACCACGTTCATGATCCGGCCGAGCGTCTTCGGGCCCACCGGGACCCGGATCTGGGAGCCGGTGTCGGTCACTTCCTGGCCGCGGGTCAGGCCCTCGGTCGAGTCCATCGCGATCGTGCGGACGGTGCTCTCGCCGAGATGCTGGGCGACCTCGAGAACGAGGCGGTTGCCGCCATTGTCGGTGGTGAGCGCCGAGAGAATCTCCGGCAGCTCGCCGTTGAAGGTCACGTCGACGACGGCGCCGATCACCTGGCTGATGCGGCCGACATTGTTGGTGGTGGCGGGCTTCGCGCTCGCCGTCTTGGAGGCCGTCTTGGGCTCGAGCATGTTCTCTTCCTTCACATTCAATGCAATGCCCGCGCGCGGCGGGAGTGGTTCCTAGGCAAATGTCTCCGGCAGCAGCCGGTGATTGAAAAAGGTGCGGACGTTCCTGGACTTCAGCAGCCAAACGGCGCCGATGAGCTCGATGGCGAGATCGAGCACCACCCAGCCGCTCAGCTCGCCGACGACGACCCGGTGGTCCGGCCGGAAGGCGGAAAGGATGAGGTTCTGCAGCCAATAGCCGGGGTAGCCGCACCAGAGCAGCGCCCCCGCCGCGACATAGGGAACGAAGCTGCGCCGGACCAGCACCAACAGGGCGATCGCGGCAAAGGCGGCCGCGATCTCGACTATGGTGAAGAGCATGGCCAGCGACGCGAAGCTGCCGAATTCGGTGCTCGTCGCCGCATTCAACATGCTCAGCGCAAGGCGCAGCACCAGGCCGTTCTGATAGAGGCTGAGGCCGAGGTACAGGCACAGGACGACGATACCCGGGATCACCCAGGCTTTCACCGCGTCCTGCTGTACCGTCGTCGTCACAGTGCCTCGGCCCCCGAAATGATCTCGATCAACTCCTTGGTGATCGCCGCCTGGCGGGTGCGGTTATACTGAATGGTCAGCCGGTTGATCATGTCGCCGGCATTGCGCGTGGCATTGTCCATCGCGGTCATCCGGCTGCCCTGCTCGGACGCGGCATTTTCCAGCATGGCGCGGAAGATCTGCACGGCGACGTTGCGCGGCAGCAGCGCCGCCATGATCTCGTCCTCGTCCGGCTCATATTCGACCGCGGCGCTGGCGGAGCCGCCCCTGGCCTCGTCCGCCTCGACCGCCGGCACCGGAATGATATGCTGGCCGACCGGCTCCTGGACGAGCGCCGACTGGAAGCGCGCGTAGAAGAGGTGGACGACGTCGATACCGTCGGTGAGGTAGCGGTCGATCACGTCCTTCGCGATTTCCTGCGCGTCGGCGAAGCTGACCTGCTTGATGTGGCCGGTCTCGTGCTGGTGGATGATCTGCTTCGGATAGAGGCGCTGGATCACCGCGCGGCCCTTGCGGCCGACCAGGTAGAAATAGACGGTCTTGCCCTCGGCGATCAGCGCCTCCGCCTTGCGGCGCGCGGCGCGGACGATGTTGGAGTTGAAGCCGCCGGCGAGGCCGCGGTCCGAAGTGCAGACGATCAGCATGTGCGCCTGGTCCCGGCCGGTTCCGGCAAGCAGCTTCGGGCTCTCCGGACCGACCGCGACCTTCGAGACGATGCTGGTCACCACCGCGGCCATGCGCTCGGCATAGGGGCGCGCGGCCTCGGCGGCCTGCTGCGCCCGGCGCAGCTTGGCCGCGGCGACCATCTTCATCGCCTTGGTGATCTTCTGGGTCGACTTGACCGAGGTGATCCGGGTCTTGAGCGCCTTTAGCGAGGCCATTTATTTCCCTCTTCGTGCTCCTGCGGAGGCAGGAGCGCTGTGAGTTGCATTCGCAACGCTCCGGCCTTCGCCGGAGCACGTTTCAGTTCCGCCCGATCAGGCAAACGTCTTCACGAAATCGCCGATGATCGTCTTCAGCTCGCCGGCGGTGTCGTCGTCGAGCGTCTTGGAGTCGCGGATCTTGCCGAGCACCGCCCCATGGTCGGCGCGCATATGGGCCAGCAGGCCGGCCTCGAAGCGGGTAACCGCATCGGTCGGGACCGTGTCGAGGAAGCCGTTCACGCCGGCGAAGATGGAGACGACCTGCTCTTCGACCGGCATCGGGCTGTACTGGGGCTGCTTCAGCAGCTCGGTCAGCCGGGCGCCGCGGTTCAGCAGGCGCTGGGTCGAGGCGTCGAGGTCCGAGCCGAACTGGGCGAAGGCGGCCATCTCGCGATACTGGGCGAGCTCGAGCTTGATCGAGCCGGCGACCTTCTTCATCGCCTTGGTCTGCGCGGAGGAGCCGACGCGGCTCACCGACAGGCCGACGTTGATCGCCGGACGGATCCCCTGGAAGAAGAGCTCGGTCTCGAGGAAGATCTGGCCGTCGGTGATCGAGATCACGTTGGTCGGGATGTAGGCCGAGACGTCGCCCGCCTGGGTCTCGATGATCGGCAGCGCGGTCAGCGAGCCGGCGCCGTTGTCCTCGTTGAGCTTGGCGGCGCGCTCCAGCAGGCGGCTGTGCAGGTAGAAGACGTCGCCCGGATAGGCCTCGCGGCCCGGCGGACGGCGCAGCAGCAGCGACATCTGGCGGTAGGCGACGGCCTGCTTGGAAAGATCGTCATAGACGATCACGGCGTGCATGCCGTTGTCGCGGAAATACTCGCCCATCGTGCAGCCGGTATAGGGCGCGAGGAACTGCAGTGGCGCCGGCTCCGAGGCGGTCGCGGCGACGACGATGGAATATTCCATCGCGCCATTCTCCTCCAGAGCGCGGACGATCTGCGCGACCGTTGAGCGCTTCTGGCCGACGGCGACGTAGATGCAATAGAGCTTCTGGCTCTCGTCGTCGCCCTTGTTGGCCTCGCGCTGGTTGATGAAGGTGTCGATCGCGACGGCGGTCTTGCCGGTCTGGCGGTCGCCGATGATCAGCTCGCGCTGGCCGCGGCCGACGGGGACCAGCGCGTCGAGCGCCTTGAGGCCGGTCTGCACCGGCTCGTGGACCGACTTGCGCGGGATGATGCCCGGCGCCTTCACCTCGACGCGGCGGCGCTCGGCCGCCTCGATCGGGCCCTTGCCGTCGATCGGGTTGCCGAGGCCGTCGACGACGCGGCCGAGCAGGCCCTTGCCGACGGGGACGTCCACGATCGTCTCGGTGCGGCGGACGGTCGAACCCTCGGTGATCTCGGTGTCCGAGCCGAAGATCACCACGCCGACATTGTCGGCCTCGAGGTTGAGCGCCATGCCCTTGATGCCGCCCGCGAACTCGACCATTTCGCCGGCCTGGACGTTGTCGAGCCCGTAGATGCGGGCGATGCCGTCGCCGACCGAGAGCACGGTGCCGACCTCCGAGACCTCGGCCTCGGTGCCGAAGCTGGCGATCTGGTCCTTGATGACCTTGGAAATTTCAGCGGCGCGGATGTCCATTTTCAGCCTTTCATCGCTTGCGCGAGGGTGTTGAGTTTGGTGCGGATGGAGCCGTCGATCATCTGGCTGCCGATCTTGACGACGAGGCCGCCCAGAATGGCGGGATCGACGTTGAGGTCGACGGTGATGTCGCGCCCCATGCGGGTACGGAGATTCTGTCGGATCGCGTCCACCTGATCGTCGTCGAGACTGTGCGCGGAAATGACCTCGGCGGTCAGCTCGCCGCGGTGGCGGGCGGAAAGGGTGTTGAAGGCGCGGATCACGCCGGGCAGCTGGGCCAGCCGGCGGTTCTTCGCGAGCACACCCAGGAAGTTGGCGGTGATCGGGTCGAGCCGCATCGCGGCGGCGGTCGCGGCGACGGCCTTCACCGCCTCGTCGCGGCCGACCAGCGGGCTCGTGGTCAGCGCCTTGAAGTCGTCCGATTCGGCAAGCGCCTGCGCGACGGCGGCGAGGTCCCTGCCCACCGCCTCCAGCTTCTTCTGCTCATTGGCCAGCTCGAACAAGGCGAGGGCGTAGCGGCCCGATAAGCTTGCCTGAATGCCGCCGGAAATATCCACGCGCGTCGTAACTCCTGGATCGGATTTGGCCCCGTGCGATTGCAGAGTGCGCGAGGCGCTCCCGCAGGGTCGCGGGCGCCCTAGCAGGGGCTTTGCTGCGATGCAAGATCGCTATGGAGCGGTACCAGGCGCCAGCGGCTGTCGCCGGTGCGGGTCGTAGCGCTCCGGCCGGTCTCCACCACCTGCATTTCGGCCTGGAGCGAGGGCGCGGCCAAGGCCGCGACCAGCAGCAGAATCCCCATTCACTTTGAAAGCAAGCAGCGGGACGCGGTGTCTCCGGCCTTCCGGCAAAAGGGCCGAAATCTTCGAGGAAGGACAGGAAATGGCATATCGGATCGAGGGACTGGCGCCGCAGGCGTTCGAGAGCCTGTTCGGGCTGATGGACGGCGAGCTCGCGGCGCGCGGCGCGATGCGGGTGACGGCGGATTCGGACTTCGGCTTTCCCTGCCGGGTCAGCCTCCAGGATGCGGCGCCCGGCGAAGAACTGGTGCTGCTCAACCATGTCTCGCACGACGTCGACGGCCCCTTCCGCACCACCTATGCGATCTTCGTGCGCAAGGATGCCGAGGCGCCGGGCAGCTATACGGATGAGGCGCCGCCCTATCTCGACCGGCGTACGCTGTCGCTGCGCGGCTTCGGCGCCGACGGGCTGCTGAAGGACGGGCTGCTCGCCATGCCCGGCGAGGCCGACGCCGGCATCCGGCGGCTGTTCGAACGGGCCGACGTCGACACCATCCACGCGCATGCGGCGACCTATGGCTGCTTCCTCGCGCGAATCGAAAGGAACTGAGCATGGCCAGCCTTGCAACCCTGCCGCGCGGGGCTAGACCAATCCCCGTGAACGACATGCAGCCGATCACCGATGACGAGGCCTGGGCGGCGTTCGAGCGGCGCGACCGGACCTGGGACGGCCGCGTCATCGGCGGGGTGAAGACCACCGGCATCTATTGCCGCCCCTCCTGCCCGGCGCGGCGGCCGAAGCGCGAGAATGTCGAATTCTTCACCAGCGGCGCGGCGGCGGCCAAAGCGGGCTACCGGTCCTGCCTCCGCTGCCTGCCCGACGAGGTCAATCGCGAGGAGGTGGCGCTCGAAAAGGCCTTCCGCCTGCTCGCCGAGGCCGAGGAGGCGCCAGCGCTGGAGGCGGTCGCCGCCGCGGTCGGCTATTCGCCCCATCATTTCCATCGCCTGTTCAAGCGCGCCACCGGCGTGACCCCGGCGGCTTATGCCCGGAACCTCCGCGCGAAGCGGGCGCGGGCCGCGCTGGCCGGCGAGGGGCGGATCACCGATGCGATCTACGATGCCGGCTATTCGGGGCCCGGGCGGTTCTACGCCGATGCTGAGAAACGGCTCGGCATGACCCCGTCCGCCTGGCGCGACGGCGGCCGCGGCGCGGTAATCCGCTGGGCGACCGCGGAGACGGACCTCGGCACCATGCTGGTCGCGGCCACCGAAAAAGGCATTTGCCGGCTCTCCTTCGACGAGGACGAGACGGTGCTGCACCGGCGCTTCCCAAAGGCCGAGATCGCTTATGGCGGGCCCGACATGGCGGCGCTGGTCGAGCGCACGGTGGCGGCGGTGAACGCGCCGGAAAAGCCGCATGATCTGCCGCTCGACGTCCACGGCACCGCCTTCCAGGAGGCGGTCTGGCGCGAGCTCACCCGGATCCCGCCGGGCGAGACCCGGACCTACGCGCAGATTGCGGCGGCGGTCGGCCGGCCGGCGGCCGTGCGCGCCGCGGGGACGGCGAACGGCGACAACAATGTCGCGGTGCTCATCCCCTGCCACCGCGTGATCCGCACCGACGGCACGCTCGGCGGCTATGCCTATGGGCTGGAGCGCAAGGCGGCCCTGCTGCAGCGGGAGCGGGCCGGCAATTAGGACCGGTGCGGGCCTTAGTGCCCCGCCTCCGTCTGCCGCTGCTGGTCGTGGGGCGTCAGCAGCGCCGTGAGCCGGTTGAGCATCTCCAGCGGGGTCTCGTGGCGGACGGTGCCCGCCTGGCGGTTGCGCTCCTCCAGCTCCTCCCGGCGGCGGCGGTCCGCGTCCGATTCATTGCCGCGATGGGGGAATGAATTGGCCTCGGGGCGAATGATCGCGATCGCCTCGGGGATCATCCGCCGCTGCTCGAAGTCGCGGGCCAGATCGTAGCGGATCTCACCGTCGCTCGGTGCCAGCTCCATGGCGTCATAGAGCGCGTTCTGCGCGTCCTCGGGCGGCAGGCCGCCCTGCAGCGCATAGCCGCGATAGAAAGCGCGAAGGACGACCGGATCGTGCGGTGCTGCAGTCTTTGCGCGAAGCAGTGGCGCCCGGGCCGCATTCCAGGCGGCGGCGTCGTGATTCTGCGCGGCGGCGAGCCCGGCGACCTGGATCAGCCCCTTGGTCATCAGCGCCCGGGCATTGTTCGGCTGGACCGCGAGCAGCCGGTTGGCCGCGTCCATCGCGCCGGCCGTGTCGTTGGCGAGCCAGGCGCTTTCCATCACCAGCTGGAGGGCGAAGGGATCGCTGGGGAAGCGGGCGGCGATGCCCCTGACCTCGTTGGCGAACTCGACCGCCTCGCGCTGCGGATAGCCCTGGCTGAGCTTGATCTCCTGAAGCATCAGCGCCTGCTCGGCGGGGCCGGGCGTGGTGACGGTGATCGGGCCGACGTCGATCGTCCGGAACGGCAGGTTCAGCACGTTGAAGCGGGCGCTGCTGGCATAATTGAACAGCTCCGCGTTGAAGGCGGCGAGATCGGGGAAGGCCTGTTGCGCGGCGGCGGCATAATCGGTGCCGTTGTTGATCAGCCGCAAATAGGTCTGCAGCTGCCGTTGCCGGTTCTGATGCTCGAAGGTGTAGCGGACCAGCAGCCAGCCCTCGGCATAGAGCAGGAAGACGTTGGCGCCGCCCGCCTCGCGATAATTGTGGATCCGCAGCAGCCGGTCGAGCGGCAGCCAGCCGAGCGCGCGGAAAGTGGAGAAGCGATGCTCGGCCGGGGCGCCGACCGAAACGACATCATTGGCGTCGAACCGGGTCGAACCCCAGAATTCCGCGAAGCCCTCGCTGTACCATGTCGGATAGGCGGCCGGGAAATACTGGTACATGAAATGGTGGGTATATTCGTGGAGCAGGATGCTCTCGGGATCCAGGTTCGCCTCGCTCTGCGCGGAGCGCGAATCGCCGCTGTTGTTGCTGCTGTGGGCGCTCGTTCCGACCAGCATCAGGCCGCGTGAGTCGGGCACATAATAGCCCGCGACGCTGCTCGAGCCGGCCTGCCGGCCGACCGCGCCGGCGCTGGACAGCAGGAAGACGCGAAGCTTGTTCGGCATCGTCGTCGCGCTGATCCGGTGGAAGGTGCGCAGCACATAGTGGAAGCGCTCCAGCTTCGCGGCGAAATCGCGCGCGTCATTCTCGCTGGACTGGCTGTAGACGATGAAATTGTTGGACGTCGCCTGGTGCCATTCGGCCCGCGCCGCCGTCGTCGTCAGGGTCGCCGCAATCGCGGCAATTCCAACCAAGAGCTTGCGAATCATCAATTTTTCCCCACCCAAAACTAGCGCGCCTCTAAAGCGAAGAGGCCGAAATCTCAACCCGGTTCAGCGCGGCCGCCGCTGCCCCGCCCGCTGGTTCTCGCAGCTGTAGACCAGCCTTTCGTTGGGCAGCTGGGGCAGCATCGCGGTGATGTCGCGCTGCTGATCGGCCAGGATCGTGCGCGCATCGGCATCGCCGCTGCAGGTCCTCGGCTCGTTCGCCCGCCGTGCTGCGCGCACCCGGTCCATCGTGGCATTGTCCAGCTGATAGCGGGTCAGCACATATTCGCCGGTCGCGGGCCGGAACTCGGACACCGAGACGAGCGGCTGCTCGTTCGAGATCAGGATCCGGCTCCAGACCTGGCCGTTCTGCGCATATTGGGTGCGGCCGTTGACGCAGCCGTTCGCGTTCCAGTCGAGCGGCACGTCGGCGCTTGAGCTGATCGTGAGGCGGCTGCGTTGCTGCACCAGCCGGCAGACATTGGGGCCCACGAAACGGTCCGGCGCGGCCTGCGCGCCATTCTCCCTGGCCTGCGCGGCCTCGACCGAGGACAGGCTCGGCCTGGCGATGAAGGCAATGATCGCGCCGATCAGGAAGGCGCCGCCGATCCCGCCCATGATCCTGGCGTGCTTCGGCCGGTTCTTGATGACCAGCAGGAAGCAGCCGCCGAAGGCGAGCAGCGAGAAGACCAGCAGCAGCACGGACAGAGCGAGCCGGTTCTCGCGCATCTCGGTGATCTCGGCGACGCTGCGCTCGCGGCTCTGCTGCGCCTGGCGCGCCTGATTCTCGGTCGCCTGCTGGCGGGCGCGCTCCTCGGCGGCGGCGCGCTCCTCGTCCTCGCGCAGCCGGTCGGACATGGAGACGCAGGGGGTGGTCACCGACTGATAGGGCTGCCGGTTCTGGCCGAGAAAGGCGGTGAGCTCGCGGTTGGCGACCGCGAAGGCGAAGGGCGCATCGCCGTCCTGGTTGCGGGTGATCAGGGTGTTGACGCCGAGCACCCGGCCGCACTGGTCGAGCAGGGGCCCGCCCGAATGGCCGCGGGCGATATTGGCGGTGTGGAGCAGGGTGGTGATGCCGTTGATCGGGCGGACGTTGGAGAAGATGCCGACCGAGCGGGTCGGCGGCAGCGGCTGGATATAGTCGTCCGCCGAGCGGGCGGTGGCGAGATCGACATTGCCGGGATAGCCGAGGGCCGCGATCGGCACGCCATCGTCGAGCGGTCCGACATAGAGCGGGATCGGCGGCAGCCGGCCCTCCTCGACCTCGAGCAAGGCGAGATCGCGGGCGGGATCGATCGCGACGACGCGGGCCCGGCTGGCCTGCGCGCCCTGCGAGGGAACGACGCCGATCGAGACGGTGCGGCCCTCCTGCTCCGCCTGCTGCGCCTGGGCGACGACATGGGCGTTGGTGACGACCCGGTTCGGCGCCACCGCGAAGCCGGAGCCATGGCCGAAGCCGGTGACCTCGCCATCCTCGCCGAAGCTGATCACCACGACCCGGACGACCGAGCGGCCGGCTACGGAGATGTCGTCCGCGCGCGCGGGTGCGGCCGGCAGCGTCGCCGCCAGCAAAGCGAAGAGGAAAAGGATGACTCGACCCACGTGCACTCCCGGTCATTCTCTATGGGAAGGGGCGGGGAGGTGGCAAGCCGCGCCTAGTCCAGGTCCCGGCCACGGTTCGTGGGCCGAATCGGGATGAGCAGCGCGTCAGCCGGAGGCTCGGCGCCCTCGGCCAGGTTCCGGATCAGGGCGATGATCCGCTGCGCGGCCTCGCTCCGCCAGCCGCCATGGGCCGAATAGGCGATCGGCGAGAGCACGGTCGCGGCGGCGCGGTAGCGGCGCGCCCGGATGAGCTCGCGCGCATAATATTGGCGCACCTCTCCGGACTGCGGGACCAGCTCGAACGCCCGCTCGACCGCGGCCACCGCCGGCGGCGGCGCCTGCACGCCCTGCCGCCCAAAGGCGCGATAATATTCATAGAGGGTCCTCGGGTCGTCCGGGCTCGCGGCGTTGGCGCGCCTGATCCACTCGCGCGCGGCGATCCAGCGCGCGCCGTCGGTGACATGCCCGCGCTCCAGCAGGGCGATTTCGGTCAGGCCCTTGCGGAGCAGGGCGCGCGGCGCATCGGGCTGGCGGGCCAGCACCGCGTCGGCGGCGCGGCCCGCGGCCTCCAGATTGCCGCCGAGCGCCTCGACGTCGGCGAGCAGTTGCAG
>SMEU01000170.1_pt1 | contig 13623 bp, 15 predicted proteins | sample 2456051 | NCBI WGS metagenome assembly SMEU01 (sample SAMN10132600, study PRJNA489261) | soil metagenome | isolation source: day120 un-amended silt loam soil | place: USA | collected 2015-05-01
GGCTATCTCACGGTCAGCGCCGGCGATCCCGCGCGCCGCGAGCGCAAATATCTCGCTTACTGGGTCCGCCGGGCCGAGGGCTGGCGGGTCGCCGCCTATCGCCAGATCCCGCTCCAGCCCGGCGGTGCGCCGGGCGAAGCGCGGCCGCCTTTGCTCCCCGCCTTCACCGCCGCGGCCAATCCCGATCCAGCCGTCAGCCGGCGCCACCAGGCGAGCCTCGCCGCCGCCGAACAGGCCTTCTCCGACCGCGCCCAGACGGTCGGCCTCGCCGCCGCCTTCCGCGAGTTCGGCCGCGCCGACGCGGTCAATCTCGGCTCGGGCCAGACCGCCTTCGTCACCGGCGCCGAGGCCATCGCCGCGAGCATGGACAATGGCGGCCCGCCGAGCCCGCTCCGCTGGTCCACCACCCGCGCCCTCGCCGCTTCCTCGGGCGACCTCGGTCTCTCCATGGGCCTGATCCGCCGCAACACGCCCGGCGCGGACGGCCGCCCCGACACCATCTCCTTCTTCACGGTGTGGTACCGGGAGCGGCCCGACGACGCGTGGCGCTATATTGCCGAATAGGGCCTAGGCGGCTTCGACGGTCTGCTCGATCGCGCCGAAGATGGAATGGCCCTGCGCATCCTCCATCCAGATCCGCACCCTGTCCCCGGCCTTGAGGAAGGGCGTCGCCGCGGCGCCGTCGAGGATGGTCTCTACGGTCCTGACCTCGGCGAGGCAGGAATAGCCCTTGCCGCCGCGGTCCACCGGCTTGCCCGGGCCGCCATCGGCATCGCGGTTGGAGACGGTGCCGGAGCCGATGATCGTCCCCGCGCCCAGGTTCCGGGTCTTCGCCAGATGCGCGATCAAAGTGCCGAAGTCGAAGGTCATGTCCTCGCCGGCATCCGCCCGGCCGAAGGGCTCGCCGTTGAGATCGACCCTCAGCACGCCGGAGAGCTTGCCCAGGCTCCAGGCATCGCCCAGCTCGTCCGGAGTCACGAACACCGGCGACAGCGCCGAGGCCGGCTTGGACTGGAGGAAGCCAAAGCCCTTGCCGAGCTCGGCCGGGATCAGGTTGCGCAGGGACACGTCGTTCACGAGGCCGATCAGCCTGATATGGTCCAGCGCGTCCGCCGCCGAGACACCGCGCCGCACGTCGTCGGTGACCACCACGATCTCCGCCTCGAGGTCGCAGCCCCAGGTCTCGTCCGCCAGCGGGATCGGGTCGCGCGGGCCCAGCATCTCGTCGGAGCCGCCCTGGTACATGAGCGGGTCGGTCCAGAAGCTCGCCGGCATCTCGGCGCCGCGCGCCTTCCGGACCAGTTCGACATGGTTCACATAAGCGGAGCCGTCCGCCCACTGATAGGCCCGCGGCAGCGGCGCATCCGCCTGGCGCTCGTGGAAGCGCTCGCGCGGGATCACGCCATGCTCGAGGTCCGTCGCCAGCAGCTCCAGCTGCGGCGCCGCCCGCGCCCAGTTGTCCAATGCTGCCTGCAGGGTGGGGGCGAGATGCGATGCGTCCGCGCACCAGGCGAGGTCGCGGCTGACCACGACCAGCCTGCCATCGCGTCCGCTCTTCAATGATCCGAGTTTCATGGCCCCGCACTGGCATTTCCCCCTGGTCTTGGCTAGGGGTCGCGGCGAGTCAGGAGTTTGAGAAACATGGGTAAGCAGGAACGTATTGTCGCCACCGACGAGCAGGCGGAGGCCGCCACCGAGATCGCCGCTCTGATCGCGCGGGCGCGCAAGGCGCAGGCCGAGATCGAGCATGCCTCGCAGGAGCGGGTCGACGAGCTGATCCGCGCGATGGTCTGGTCGGTGGCCCGCCCCGGCGTCGCCGAGGAGATCGCCCGCCACACCGTCGAGGAAACCCAGCTCGGCAATTATGACGGCAAATTCCTCAAGATCTCACGGAAGATGCGCGCCGCGCTCATGGACATCATCGACGACAAATCGGTCGGCGTGATCGAGGAAGATCCCGAGCGTGCGATCGTGGTGTTCGCCAAGCCCGTCGGCGTGATCGGCGCGCTCTCGCCCTCGACCAATCCCGAGGCGACGCCGGCGATCAAGGCGATCAACGCGGTCAAGGGCCGCAACGCGATCGTCATCGCCCCCCATCCGCGCGCCAAGCTCACCAACAAGCTGGTCGTCGACAAGATGCGCGCGGCGCTCGTCAAGATGGGCGCCCCGGCCGACCTTGTCATCGCAATCGAGACGCCCACGCTCGAGAAGACCAACCAGCTGATGAAGCAGTGCGACCGCATCCTCGCCACCGGCGGCAGCCCGATGGTGCGCGCGGCCTATGCGAGCGGCACCCCGGCGCTCGGCGTCGGCGCCGGCAATGCCGTGATCACGGTCGACGAGACCGCCGATCTGGACGACGCCGCGGAAAAGATCCGGATCTCGAAGACTCTGGATCAGGCCGCGTCCTGCTCGTCGGACAACAGCGTATTGCTGGTCGACGCGATCCACGACGAGATGTTGGCGAAGCTCAAGGAAAAGGGCGGCCTCGTCCTGACCGACGAGCAGAAGGCGAAGCTGCAGGCGGTGCTCTGGGTCGACGGCGCGCTCAATGCGAAGATCGTCGCCCAGCCCCCCGAGACGATCGCCGCGATGGCCGGCTTCGAGATTCCCGAGGGCACCAAATTCTTCATCGTCCCGGAAACCGGCACCGGCCCGGATTATCCGTTCTCCGGCGAGAAGCTGACCGTCACGATGACGCTCTACCGGGTGAAGGACATCGACGAGGCGATCGCGATGACCAACCGGATCCAGGCCTATCAGGGCCAGGGCCACAGCTGCGGCATCTATTCGCGCTCGGACGCCAATATCATGAAGCTCGCCGAGGCGACCCGCACCTGCCGGGTGATGGTCAATCAGCCGCAATCCGCGTCGAACAGCGGCAATTTGTGGAACGGCATGCGCCAGACCTTCTCGCTGGGCTGCGGCTCCTGGGGCGGAACCGGCACCAGCCACAACATCAACTGGCGCGACCTGATCAACGAGACCTGGGTGTCGAAGCCGCTGGCCGTGCCGAAGACGCTGCCGAGCGACGAGGTTTTGTTCGGCGACGTGATCGAAAGGCTGGGCTGACGACGGCTTCCCCCCGACCCGGTGTGGCGATGCGACTGCTCCTTGCCCTGCTCGCCCTCTGCGCCCTCGCCGCCACCCCGGCGCAGGCGCAGAAAAGGATCGCCTTCAGCTTCGACGACGTGCCGCGCACCGCCGGCGCGTTCATGACCGTCGAGCAGCGTACCGACCGGCTGATCACCGCCCTGCGCCGCTCGGGCGTCCGCCAGGCGGCCTTCTTCGTCAATCCGGGGCATCTGCTGGAGCCCTATGGCGCCGGCGGCGAGGCGCGGATCGCCCGCTACGTCCGCGCCGGCCATGTCATCGCCAATCACAGCTTCAGCCACCCGTCGCTGAGCCAGATCGGCGCCGAGGCCTACCTCGCCAATATCGACCAGGCCTCGGCCTGGCTGCAGGGCCGGCGCGGCTATCGCCCCTGGTTCCGCTATCCCTATCTGGACGAGGGCACGCGCGGCCAGCCGGACATGAGCGTCCGCGACGCGGTCCGCGCCGGCCTGACGCAGCGCGGCCTGCTGAACGGCTATGTCACCGTCGATACCTATGACTGGTATCTCGACAGCCTCGCCAACCAGGCGCGCCAGGCTGGCCAGACGCTCGACATGAACGCGCTCCGCGATCTCTATGTGCGGATCGTCGTCGAGACCGCCGAATGGGAGGACCGGATCGCCCGCGAGACCCTCAATCGCCAGCCGATTCACGTCTTCCTGATGCATGAGACCGATCTCGAGGCGATGTTCCTCCCGGATGCGGTCCGCGCCTTGCGCGCCCGGGGCTGGCGGATCGCGACGATGGACGAGGCCTATCGCGATCCCATCGCCGGGGTCGCGCCCGAGACTCGCTATCTCGGCGGCGGCCGGGTCAATGCCATCGCCGCCGCCGCCGGCCGAAGCCCGCGCGACCTGATCCCGCCGCTGAACGAGGAGCAGGAGATCCTGCGGCTTTTCAACGCGCAGGTTTTGCACCAAGGGCCGACGCCATGAGTTACAGCGACATTGCCGGCGCCCCGCGCCGGTCTCCGGACAAGAGGCAGAGATGAAGGCACTGGTCAAAAAGGAACGGGCGCGGGGCCTGTGGCTCGAGGACGTTCCCGAGCCCGAGGCGGGCGCCAATGACGTCAAGATCGCCGTGAAGCGCACCGCGATCTGCGGCACCGATCTGCACATCTACAAATGGGACGAGTGGGCGCAGAAGACGATTCCCGTTCCCATGGTCGTCGGCCACGAATTCGTCGGCGAGATCGTCGAAGTCGGCGAGAACGTCAACGATTACGCCCCGGGCATGATCGTCTCCGGCGAGGGCCATATCGTCTGCGGCCGCTGCCGCAACTGCATGGCCGGGCGCCGCCATCTCTGCCCCTATACGAGCGGCGTGGGCGTCAACCGGCCGGGCTGCTTCGCCGAATATGTCGTCATCCCCAATGCCAATGTCTGGCACCATGCCGACGGCATCGATCTGGACATCGCCTCGATCTTCGATCCCTATGGCAACGCCACCCACACCGCCTTGCAATGGGATCTGGTCGGCGAGGACGTGCTGATCACCGGCGCCGGCCCGATCGGCGCGATGGCCGCGGCGATCTGCCGCCATGCCGGCGCCCGCCATGTCGTCATCACCGACGTCAACGACTACCGCCTCGATCTGGCGAAACAGCTCGGCGCCACCCGTGCGGTCAACGTCTCGAAGGAGAAGCTCGCCGACGTGCAGACGGAACTCGGCATGACCGAGGGCTTCGACGTCGGCCTCGAAATGTCCGGCAACCCGTCGGCCCTGCGCGACATGCTCGACAACATGGCGCATGGCGGCAAGATCTCCATGCTCGGCATCCCGTCCGAGGAGATCGCGATCGACTGGAACAAGGTCGTCTTCAACATGCTGACCATCAAGGGCATCTATGGCCGGGAGATTTTCGAGACCTGGTACAAGATGACGGTGATGATCCAGTCCGGGCTCGATCTCTCCCCGATCATCACCCACCGCCTGCCCTATACGGATTTCGAGGCCGGCTTCGAGGCGATGCTGCAGGGCGGCACCGGCAAGGTCGTGCTCAACTGGGAGTGAGAAGGGAGAAGCTGGAGTGATCCTCGTCGCAATGGCGCTGGCGGCCGCCACGCCCTACGAACTGGTTTCCAGCGGGCCGCAAGGTCAGCGTGTGGCGGTCCCCTATCCGTCCCTGGAGGAGTGCCAGCGGGCGCAGCAGGTTGCGATTCAGGAATGGCAACGGCGCGCTTTTGCTGCCGAATTTGTCCGCCGGAGCCCGCCACCGGATTCGGTATGGTATCAGGCGATGGCCTGTGTGCCTGCCGGTACGCTGACAGAAGAATATAGACGCTCAACGGGTTGGATTGGGCAAGGAAGGGACTGGGGAGAGGTTCTGGTAACTATCCCCTTCGTCGCCCCTTACTGAAGAGGATCAACATGTACGGCGACTATCAGCAACACCTGCAGGCCGAGCTCGACGGCATCCGGGAGGCGGGCTTCTACAAGGAGGAGCGCGTCATCACGACGCCGCAGGGCAGTCACGTCCACGTCGCCTCGGGCGAGGACGTGATCAACCTCTGCGCCAACAACTATCTCGGTCTCGCCCAGGACCCCCGCGTCAACGCCGCCGCCAAGGAAGGCCTTGAGCGCTGGGGCTACGGCATGGCCTCGGTCCGCTTCATCTGCGGCACCCAGTCCGTTCACAAGCAGCTGGAGGATCAGCTCTCGGCCTGGCTCGGGACCGAGGACACCATCCTCTATCCCTCCTGCTTCGACGCCAATGGCGGCCTGTTCGAGACCCTGCTCGGCGCCGAGGACGCGGTCATCTCCGACGAGCTCAACCACGCCTCGATCATCGACGGCGTCCGCCTCTGCAAGGCGCAGCGCTACCGCTACAAAAATGCCGACATGGCCGATCTGGAGGCGCAGCTGCAGGCCGCCGACGCCGCCGGCGCCCGCTTCAAGCTGATCGCCACCGACGGCGTCTTCTCGATGGACGGCTATATCGCTCCGCTCGCTGCGATCTGCGACCTCGCCGAGAAATATGGCGCGCTCGTCCATGTCGACGACAGCCACGCCACCGGCGTCGTCGGCGCCGGCGGCCGCGGCACGCCCGAACATTGCGGCGTGATGGATCGGGTCGACATCGTCACCGGCACGCTTGGCAAGGCCCTCGGCGGCGCCTCGGGAGGCTTCACCTCCGCGAAGCAGGAGATCGTCGACCTGCTCCGCCAGCGCTCGCGCCCCTATCTCTTCTCCAACACCGTCGCCCCGGCCATGGTCGCCGGCGCCGCCAAGGCGGTCGAATTAGCGGCCGCCGGCCAGGACCTCCGAGCGCAGCTGCGCGACAATATGCGTCCACGACGCCCGCCGCGCCTCCGCGCTCGCCGACGCGCTCCTGAAGAAAGGCGTCTACGTGATTGCCTTCTCCTTCCCGGTCGTGCCGAGGGGCAAGGCCCGCATCCGCACCCAGATCAGCGCGACCCACACCCGCGAAGAGCTGGAACGCGCGGTGAAAGCCTTTGCCGAGGCCAAGGCGGAGATTGAGGAAATGGCGTGAGCGGCTGGGACCCAGCATGAAATATGACGACGCCAGCTGGCACTATGGAGGCGAGTTCCCGGAAGACCTCCCGCAGGAAGCCGGGGCTACGCATATCGCCATGTTCCTGGCATGGGCCGCCGCGTCCGGCCTTCTCGGCGAACTTCACACCGACGACGATCCTGACTTGCTCGCCAGACTGCTCGACCGTTCCATGACTCCCGGCGCCTGGTTTATCGCAGCCTGCGACGAGAAATTTACGGACGAGGATCTGAACGCGGAGGGGAATGCGTTTGCCACAACCTATTATGTCGAGGGGGAGGCGTCAGATCCCGCTGCACCCAAATATCTCGGCGACTATTGCGACGTATTTCCTGAGTTTGAGGATGTTTACCGTGTCCCCGACAGCTGGGAATCGTTCGAGCGCCTGAAGCCTTTGCTGGACAAACGTTTCGCTGACTGGAAATCGCCGAAGCCGCGCGGATGGAGACGATTATTTCAATGACCAACCAGTTCGACCTCACCGACGAGCAGCGCCAGATCCAGGAGATGGCGCAGCAATTCACCGCCGGCGCGATCACGCCGCACGCTGCGGAGTGGGACGAGAAGCATATCTTTCCGCGCGACGCGATCCGCCAGGCGGCGGCGCTCGGCTTCGGCTCGATCTACGTCTCCGAGGAGTCCGGCGGCATCGGCCTCGGCCGGCTCGACGCGGCGCTCATCATGGAGGCGATGGCCTATGGCTGCCCCTCCACCAGCGCCTTCATCTCGATCCACAATATGGCCGCCTGGATGATCGACCGCTTCGGCGCGCAGGCGGTGAAGGACAAATATCTCCCGCAAATGGTGACGATGGAGCGGATCGGCTCCTATTGCCTGACCGAGCCCGGCTCCGGCTCCGACGCCGCCGCGCTGAAGACGAAGGCGGTCCGCGACGGCGACCATTATGTCGTCACCGGCTCCAAGGCCTTCATCTCCGGCGGCGGCGAGAATGAGAATTACATCTGCATGGTCCGGACCGGCGTGGACGGCCCCAAGGGCATTTCCTGCCTCGTCATCGAGAAGGAGATGCCCGGCGTCTCCTTCGGCGCGCAGGAGAAGAAGCTCGGTTGGCACAGCCAGCCCACCGCCCAGGTCAATTTCGACGGGGTCCGCGTGCCTGTCGAGAACCTCGTCGGCGGCGAGGGCGAAGGCTTCCGGATCGCGATGATGGGCCTCGACGGCGGCCGTCTGAACATCGGCGCCTGCAGCCTCGGCGGCGCCCAGCGCTGTCTCGACGAGGCGGTCAAATATACCAAGGAGCGCAAGCAGTTCGGCACCGCCATCGCCGACTTCCAGAACACCCAGTTCATGCTCGCCGACATGGAGACCGAGCTGCAGGCCGCGCGCATGCTGCTCTATGCCGCGGCGGTGAAGGTCACCGAGAATGCGCCGGACAAGACCAAGTTCGCCGCCATGGCCAAGCGCCTCGCCACGGACAGCGGCTCCTCGATCGTCGACCGCGCCCTCCAGCTGCACGGCGGCTACGGCTATCTGCAGGATTATCCGATCGAGCGTTTCTGGCGCGACCTGCGCGTCCACTCGATCCTCGAGGGCACCAACCAGGTCATGCGCATGATCGTCGGCCGCGAGCTGACCCGGCAATAAAATGGACGTGAAAGCGGGAAGCCTCGCCCCCGCGCAAGAAGGGGGACAAGTGACGGACAAGGTAATCGCCCGCATCGAGGGCCGGACCGGCAGGCTCAGCCTGAACCGGCCGAAGGCGATCAATGCGCTCGATCTCGATATGGTGCGCGGGATCACGGAGGCGCTCAGGAACTGGCAGCATGACCAGGCGGTCAAGCTGATCCTGATCGATCATGCGGAAGGCCGGGGCTTCTGCGCGGGCGGCGACGTCGTCACCATCGCGAAGAGCGCCGAAGGGCATGGCGCGGCCGGCCAGGCCTTCTTCTTCGACGAATATCGGATGAACCACCTTATGTACACGTACCCCAAGCGCGGGGTCGTGTTCATGGACGGCATCACCATGGGCGGCGGCGTCGGCATTTCCTGCCCCTGCAAGTACCGGATCGCGACCGAGCGCACCGTCTTCGCCATGCCGGAGACCTCGATCGGCCTGTTTCCGGACGTCGGCGGCGGCCGCTATCTCTCGCGCCTCCGAGGCCGGATCGCGCAATTCCTCGCGCTCACCGGCGCCCGCCTCGACGGCGCCGAATGCGTCGCCTTGGGCCTCGCCACCCATTATATCCCCTCGGACCGGCTCGAGGAGGTGAAGCGCCAGCTGATCGAGGTGCCCGAGCATGTCGAGGCGATCCTTCGCAAGGCCAGCATCGAGCCGCCGCCCGCGCGCATCGTGAACAATTATGCGATCATCGACCGCTGCTTCGCCTCGGACCGGCTCGAGGACATCCTCACCTGTCTGGAGGAGGACGGCTCCGACTGGGCCCGGAAGGAGTTGGCGACCTTGCGCACCAAGTCGCCGACCGCCTGCAAGGTCTCGCTGCGCCTGCTCGTCGAGAGCCCCAGGCAGTTCCACTTCCTCGACGAGATGCGGATGGAATATGCGGTTGTCGTGCGCATGTTCCGCCATCCCGACTTCATCGAGGGCGTCCGCGCCATGCTGATCGACAAGGACAATGCGCCGAAGTGGAACCCGCCGACCCCCGAAGGCGTCACCGACGCGATGATCGACGATATCTTCGAGCCCCTCCCCAATGGCGAGGCCTGGACCCCGCTTGGAGCAGATTCATGACCGACTCCCGCGTCTGGCACCTTCCCGACAGCGCGCCGCAGCCGGCCGAACTGGCAGCCGCCTGGACCCGGGTGATCGAGAACGGCATCGCCGCGATCCGCGCCGGGGCCGCGCACACCCCGGCCAGCCTCGCTTTCGATCCGCTGGCGCCCGCGCGCGCCATGGCTGATTTCTCGGTCCAGCTCTGGTCCAACCCGATGGCCGTCCTGCAGGCGAGCCAGGCCGCCGCCTCGGAATGGATGGAGCTCTGGGGCGCCTCGGCCCGCCGCCTCGCCGGCCAGCCGGTCGAGCCGGTCATCGCTCCCGAACGCGGCGACCGCCGCTTCGGCGACGCCGCCTGGAGCGAGGACCCGGTCTTCGACTATCTGAAGCAGGCCTATCTGCTCGCCTCGAAGCAGGCCGCCGATCTCGTCGCCAATGCCGAGAATGTCGACGAGGCCACCCGCACCCGCGCCGAATTCTACACCCGCGCCTGCCTCGACGCGCTGAGCCCGGCCAATTTCGCCTTCACCAATCCGGAGGCGATCCGCCGCGCGATCGACACCGGCTCGATCAGCCTGCTCTCCGGCCTCGCCAATCTGCTCGCCGACGCCGCCACCGACGCGAAGCTCCCGGTTCGCCGGGCCAGCGCCGAATTCGAGCTGGGCCGCGACCTCGCCGCCACGCCCGGCAGCGTCATCTTCCAGAACGAGCTGATGCAGCTCATCCAGTACGCGCCGACCACGGACGAGGTGTACAAGCGGCCCTTGCTCTACGTGCCGCCGCTGGTGAACAAATATTACCTGCTCGACCTGCAGCCCAAATCGTCGCTGATCCGCTGGCTCGTCGAGCAGGGCCACACGCTCTTCGTCATCTCCTGGGTCAATCCCGGGCCCGAGCTCGCCGGCAAGGGCGTGGACGATTATCTCGACGAAGGCCCGCTCGCCGCGCTCGACGTCATCAAGCAAGCGACCGGCGAAAAGGAGGTCGACCTGTTCGGCTTCTGCATGGGCGGCACCCTCGCCGCGATGGCCGCCGCCCGCCTCAAAAAGCGTGACAGTCACGCTTTTTCCTCGCTGACCACGATCGGCTCGATGTTCGACTTCACGAACATGGGCCAGTGGGCGACCTTCCGCGAGCCCGCCCAGCTCGAGCAGATGGAAAAGCATCTCGAGGCGAAGGGGGTGATGGCCGCGCACGAGCTGCAGGCTTTGTTCTCGGTGGTTCGCGCCAACGATTTGATCTGGTCCTCGGTCGTCAGCCACTACCTGCTCGACAAGGAGGTGCCGCCCTCCGACATCCTCTACTGGTTCGCCGACGGCGCCCATATCCCCGCCGCCTTCCTGATGGACTGGGTGAAGCGCATCCTCGTCGCCAACGAGCTCACCCGGCCCGGCGCGCTCGCCTTCGACACGCCAGCCATGATCATCTCGCTGAAGGACGATCACGTCTCCGCCTGGCAGGCGTGATCAACCCGCCCAGCGCCAACCGGCACGGCTACTGGACCAACGCAAAGATGCCCGACACGGCCGAGCAGTGGCTCGAAACCGCCACCCGCCACGAAGGCAGCTGGTGGCCCGAATGGCAAGGCTGGCTGGTGCGAGACGGCGCCCCGAAGGTGAAGGCCCGCAAGCCGAAAAACGAACTCGAACCCGCGCCGGGGTCATACGTACGGATGAGATAGTCGTGCTCCGGCGAAGGCCGGAGCGCCGGATGAAGCAAAAAAGCGCAAGCGCGCAACGCTCCGGCCTTCGCCGGAGCACGACAGTGAGGACGACATGGCAGATTACGAAACCATCCTGGTCGAGCAGAAGGGCGCGGTCACGCTCGTCACCCTGAACCGGCCGCAGGCGCTGAACGCCCTGAACTCCACCGTCCTCGCCGAGCTGATCGCCGTCTTCGCCGCCTATGATTCCGACGCCTCGCAGCGTTGCCTCGTGCTCACCGGCAGCGAGAAGGCCTTCGCCGCCGGTGCCGACATCAAGGAGATGGAGGCGCAGGGCTTCGCCGACATGTACGGCGCCAACTTCTTCGCCGGCTGGGAGAAGGTCACCGCGACCCGCAAGCCCTGGCTCGCCGCCGTCTCCGGCTTCGCCCTCGGCGGCGGCTGCGAGGTGGCGTGGGGGGCTCGCAGCGCCTGACCCGCGCAATCGGCAAGGCCAAGGCGATGGAGATGTGCCTGACCGGCCGGATGATGGGCGCCGAGGAAGCGGAGCGCGCCGGCCTGGTCGCCCGGATCGTCCCCGCCGCCGACCTCGTCGCAGAGGCCCTGAAGACCGCCGAGACGATCGCCGCCATGGCCCCGCTCGCCGCCATCGCCAACAAGGAGATGGTCAACGCCGCCTTCGAGACCGGCCTCGCCCAGGGCATCCTGTTCGAGCGGCGCCTGTTCCACGGCCTGTTCGGCACCGAGGACCAGAAGGAAGGCATGACCGCCTTCGTCGCCAAGCGCACGGCGGAGTGGAAGGGGCGCTAGTTGATCCTCCCCGGCACGGGGAGGGGGACCATGCGAAGCATGGTGGAGGGGGCCCGGTGCGAGACCCTGCCCCCTCCGTCAGCGCTACGCGCGCTGCCACCTCCCCGTCCCGGGGAGGAGCAAGGAGTAAGAAATGGCCAAGGTAGCATTCATCGGGCTCGGCAATATGGGCGGCGGCATGGCCGCGAACCTCGCCCAGGCGGGGCATGAGGTCGTCGCCTTCGATCTCAGCGAGGACGCCCTTGCCCGCGCCGAAGCACGCGGCGCCACGCGGGCGACCAGCGCCGCCGAAGCCATGAAAGACGCCCACGCCGTGGTCACCATGCTTCCCGCCGGCAAGCATGTCCGCGCCGTCTACGCGGAGAGCGTGCTCGGCAAGGCGCCCAAGGGCGCGATCCTGATGGACTGCTCGACGATCGATGTGGAGTCCGCCCGCGCCGTCATCGCCGAGGCGGCCGCGGCAGGCTATGAAATGGTCGACGCCCCGGTCTCCGGCGGCATCGCCGCGGCCGAGGCCGGCACCCTCACCTTCATGGCCGGCGGCACCGACGCCGCCTTCGAGCGCGCCCGCCCCTTTCTCGAGCAGATGGGCAAGGCAGTGATCCATGCCGGCGAGGCCGGGGCCGGCCAGGCCGCGAAGATCTGCAACAACATGCTGCTCGGCGCCACCATGGTGGCCACGTGCGAGACTTTCGCCATGGCGAAGAAGCTCGGCCTCGATCTGCAGACCTTCTTCGACATCTCTTCCAAGGCCTCGGGCCAGTGCTGGTCGATGACCAGCTACTGCCCCGTTCCCGGAGTCGGCCCGGAGACCCCGGCCGACCGGGATTACGAAGGCGGGTTCGCGGCCGCCCTGATGCTGAAGGATCTCCGCCTCGCCATGGAGGCGGCGCAGAGCGTCGATGCCTACACGCCGATGGGCTCGGAAGCCGAGACCCTCTACGCCCGCTTCGCCGAAGGTCTGGGCGGCGCCGGCAAGGACTTCTCCGCGATCATCCGGATGATCGACGACAGCTGGACGCCGCCCGCATAGGGAGCTTCGCTGCGTCGCCGAATGCAGCTGATCGTCATCCCGGACTTGATCCGGGATTTTCGTCAGGATGACGCAGCGAAGCTTCCGGTTCAGTGCGCCGCAGGCGGCGCCGCCGGCGTGTCGGGCCCCGGCCGGGCCGAGCCGATCTGCCCCTCGATGCCGATCATCGTCGCATCGGGCACGTTGCGGCTCAGAATGATGCACGGCTCGTGGAAGCGCGGCCGCGCGCAAATCTGCCAGCGGTCGCCGGGATGCAGCGAGAGGGAGCGGATGTTCCAGTCGGTGTGCACCGTCGTCGCCGCCTCGTTCACGATATGCTGGTCGCCGTTATAATTGGCTTCCTTGTAGAGGATCAGCTCGCCGTGCACCGAGTGCATCTTGGTGTCGACGCCCTGCCCGCTCGGCTGCGCAAGCAGCGGCATGGCAGCAATGCCGGCGCCGGCGGCCAGCGCGAAATAAATCTTCTTCATGATGAGCCCTTGTTGCAGTCTTCCCCACACAGGCCGCCGAGATTAGGCTCCGCGCCCTGTATTGCAAGGGCTTAGCAACCTCTGGCTGAACCTGGGCTGTCCACCCCGCTCAGGCGGAGAGCACCGAGGCGATCGCCTTTCCCCACCCGGCCAGCCGCGCCGCCCTGATCTCGGCCGCCATTGCCGGGCGGAAGCGCTGCACGTCGCCGCGCATCGCCGCAGCCTGCTTCAGGCCATCGAACAAACCCGTGCCGACGCCGGCCAGCATCGCCGCGCCGAGCGCCGTCGTCTCGATGAAGGCGGGCCGCTCCACCTCCAGCGCCAGCA
>SMEU01000180.1_pt1 | contig 13598 bp, 8 predicted proteins | sample 2456051 | NCBI WGS metagenome assembly SMEU01 (sample SAMN10132600, study PRJNA489261) | soil metagenome | isolation source: day120 un-amended silt loam soil | place: USA | collected 2015-05-01
CCCGACGATGTCCACGACGCCCTGATCGGCTTCCGCCAGGGGCGCGACCAGGGCGGGCTCTTCCTGCAAGGGGTCGGGCTCGGGGAGATCTCCTCCTCAGCCGACGCCTACACTGACCTCAGCGTGGCCTCGCCTTTGCTGCTTGGTCTGGTTTCATTGATCGCGACGCCAGTCGCCGCCCGTAACGAGTGGGACGGCGCTCCGCTGACCGACATCAAGGTTACGGCCGGCCTCGAGGACACGGTGTCGAGCAAGGGGAAAGGAACCCTTCCTCTGCACCAGGAGGACCAGCATCTGGACAATCCGCCCGATGGCTTGGCGCTCCTGACCGTCCGCGGCGGCTCACCCACTCGCCTAGCACCGACCGTCGAGATCATCACGGCGCTGGAGGAAGCGGCTGGTGCCGGCATGGTCAACACCCTCCGCCAGCCGCACTTCAAACATCGCCTGCCCGACAGCTTCGAGGGCGAGGTCCCGGATGAGGCAACCCCGATCCTCTTTGGGTCACCCGAGATGCCTGAACTCAAGGTCGACCTGACGACGACCGAAGCGGTGAGCGACGAGGGCAGGGCGGCGTTCTCGGCCTTGGTCGAGGCGACCGACTCCGTAGCTACAGATCTCGCCCTTAGCCCGGGCAACCTGCTCATCTTCGACAACCGTCGCTGGTTGCACGGTCGCGGTAAGACGATTCCGACGAGTTCCAGCCGCTGGCTCCTCCGCAGCCTCTTTGTCTACGACAGCTGGCGTATCCAGAGCGGTAACGAGAGCGAACTAGTCGTTTACGCATAGATCAAGTCCGACCGAAACCCGAACGCGCTGATTCGCGCGTTCGGGGCACGGGAAGCGGTGGTGATCGACACAAACCCAGCCATCGTCACAGGCGAAATCAAGGCGGGAACGCAACACATTTGGCAAGTAGCACCCCTCCAGCTCAAATGTGAAGTCGCCAACCTCGAAGGCACAGCCGAACAACCGATACCACCGGCCCAAGAGTCGCAACAGACAGTCGAAGACTTTACGGTGACAGCAACATACAGCAGCTGCCACGGCGTCAGTTTTAGAATGAACGGCTGTCACTATACATTCACAGGCGATACGCAACAAGCGCCGACCACGACAACATTTGAAACAAAAATCTTGGGCTGCACAGCCAACAAAGTGATCGAAACAGAAGTGCCGTTCGTATGCACGATAATGGACCGGTGATGGGGGTCTCTGTCCTACCCCGGGCACGCCTATGACCTTCAGCGGTGAAACAACAATCAGAGCGTTCGAAGACACCCAAACGCAAGAGCAAGTCACCCAGCACGGTCATCAATTCACCAGGCACATATGCGGCACCCAGGTCGGCATCTTCGCCGAGTAGTCGCATCAAGAAAAGCAGGGCCCGCGCTTAACGCGGCCCTGCTTTTCTTCATCCCGCCCCGCACTAAATGAAGCGCGCGATTTGGTGTCGTCGCGTATTTCCAGGCCCTTTTGGCGCTGAGGTGACCGGCCACGGCCCATCACTCGATAGGCCTTGACCGATGGGCCGGAGGCCGGTATTGATAAGCGGCTTCAACCGGTTCGCGGTCCAGCCCTAGGCTTGCCGCGCCGCCGGACAACCACTACACAAAGGAGTTCATAAGATGATCCGCAATATCAAGGCGCTGGGGCTTGCCCTGGTCGCGATGATGGCGCTCGGGGCGGTGCTCGCCTCGGCGGCACAGGCAGCACGGGAAGCGGTGGTGATCGACACAAACCCAGCCATCGTCACAGGCGAAATCAAGGCGGGAACGCAACACATCCTGAAAATTCCCCCGCTCGAAATTAAATGCGAAGTCGCCAACCTCGAAGGCACAGCCGAACAAACGCCGGGCCAAGAGTCGCAACAGACAGTCGAAGACCTCACGGTGACAGCCACATACAGCAACTGCCACGGCATCGTAGTGAGGATGAACGGCTGCAAGTACACAATCACAGGGGAAACCCAAGCACAACCAACCACGACAACAGCGCAAGCTAAAGTCACCGGCTGTACAGCCAACAAAGTGATCGAAGTTGAATCTCCATTTGTTTGCACGATCACAATCGGTGAACAAAACTACCTCTCGCACGTTATATTCTCGAACACAAACCCCGGCCTTGGCAAACCAGACGAAACACAAACAAAAGACATCGATGTCAACGCAACAGTCAGCGGTATCCAATGGACCGGTGACGGGGGTCTCTGCCCAACGCCGGGCACGGGTGCGTCCTTCAACGGTGAAACAACAGTTAGAGCATTCGAAGACACCCAAACGCAAGAGCAAGTCACCCAGCACGGTCATCAATTCACCAGGCACATATGTGGCACCCAGGTCGGCATCTTCGCCGAGTAGGCGCGGAGATTGGTGAAGCCTGACGGTCCAATTCGACCGTAAGGCGCCTTAAAGCAGGGCCGCGCTGAGCGCGGCCCTGCTTCATTTCACAATGGTTTCTTGACAAATACTAAGACGTTCCGATAACGTGAGGGCGCCGAGTGGGAGCCCGAGTGGGAACGGCTAAGGAGAGCCAGAGGGTGATGCAGAGGAAAACGAGCGGGGGACACGGGGCTAGAAGACCAAAGGTGCCCTGGTCCTTGGTCTTGGCGACGCTGGTGAGTCTGATCGCCACCCAGGTAGCAATGGGGGCGGCGATTAGCGACGAAGAAGAACTGGCCCCATTCGGGGGTGTCGGCGAAGCGACCGGGAAACTGAATCTGCCACTCGGCCTCGCCACCGACCCAACCACCGGTCACGTCTACGTTTCGGACTTCGGCAACAACCGCATCAGCGAGTTCACCGCCTGGGGGGGCTTCGTCAAGGCCTTCGGCTTCGACGTGGCACCGGGGGCGGTGAACGAGCAGCAGGAAGTGCGGCTGCAGGCCTCGGCTGGCGAGTTCAGGCTCAAATTCAAAGGTGAACAGACGGCGGAACTGCAATGGGGCGCCGAAGCCGAAGAAGTCAAAGCTGCTCTGAACGCCCTGCCCTCGATCGGCGCCGGTGGAGTGGAAGTCCAGGAGCGGGCCGGAGTCCTCGACGGCACCGTGCCGATCGTCTACGTGGTGAACTTCAAAGGCCCTGCCCTGGAAGGCGAAAACCAGCCGCAGCTGGAAGCGGTGAGCGGAACCCCCCCGCTGAGTGGGGGGGTTCCCTCGACCAGCCTCCTGGTCCGCACCCAGGCAGACGGACACCCCACCACCACCGGCTTAGAGGCCTGCACGGCAGAATCGGGCTGCAAAGCGGGGGTAAAAGGGGGCGGTACGGGACAGTTCAGCGAACCGAGTGGCATCGCGGTTGATGCAGAAGGCGACGTCTTCGTGCGGGAAGTCCCCAACCACAGGGTCCAGGAGTTCGACTCGGCGGGGCGCTTCGTGCGTCAGTTCGGCAGCGAAGGTACCGGTGACGGGCAGTTCGGCAAAAGCGGCGGCGGGGTCCTCGCGCTCTGTCCGCCCGGCCCGCTCTGCCCCAGCGGGGCACTGTTTGCCGGCGACGGCTTCCGCGTCGAGCGCTTCGGCCTCAGCGGCGAATACGAATCGCAGTTCGAAGTGGGCGCCGGCAACCTGCAGGGCATCGCCTTCGATCCGGCAAGCGAAGACGTCTATGCGACCTTCGGGGAAAAACAGGGAGTCCACAAGTTCAATCCGGCGACGGGTGAAGAGGGGCCGGTAAGCGAAGGTTTGGCGAAACTCAAAGGGCCAGGTGCGATCGCGACCGACAGTGCCGGGAACCTCTTTGCCCGCGATCAGGAAAACGAGGTACTCGAGTTCGATGCCTCCGGCAACTCACTCTCGCCCCCCACTTGCTGTAAGGCGATTCCGCCGCTTCGCCTAGCAGGCCTCGCCACCAACGCGATCGGCGACCTCTACGTTGCCTACTCCCAAAACGGCGTCGACAGCCTCGTCCGCTCCTTCGGACCCGCCCCCGCCTTCTTCGAAGCGCCGCCGCCGGTGCCGCCGGAGATCACCGCCCAGTTCTCGAACTCGGTGCAGCGCGACGGGGCGAGCGTCGGGGCGCTAATCAACCCCCGCTTCTGGTCGGACACCCGCTACTCCGTCCAGTACGGCACCGGCAAGTGCTCTGAAGGGGGGTGTTCCGAAGAAGTGCCGCTGGCGCCGGGGAAATTGCTGACCTCCAAGGTCTTCGGCGCTTCGCTCAAGGCCGCGGTCGACCTGGAAGACCTTGAACCCGGCACCACCTACCACTACCGCTTCGTGGCGCAGAGCGGCGGCGGCGGTCCCGTCTACGGCATCGACCCAGACGGAGAAGCAGGGCCAGAAGAAGCGAGCGCCGAAGCGGGACTGGAAGCCACCTTCACGACCTATGAGCCCCTGCCTCCGAAGGCATGCTCAAACCAGGCCTTCCGCACCAGCCTCGCCCAGCGTCTGCCCGACTGCCGGGCCTATGAGATGGTGAGCCCCCTCGACAAAAACAGCGGCGACATTGCGGCTATCCTCGACATCACCGGCTACACCACCGCGCTTGACCAGAGCGCCGCCGAAGGGGGAAAGCTCACCTATACCTCCTATCGGAGCTTTGGAGCGCCCAAGGGCGCTGCCTACGTCAACCAGTACATCGCGAGCCGCGACCCGCAGGGGGGCTGGTCAACCGAAGCGATCAACCCTAGCCAGACCCCGATCGGAGTGCTGGGGCAGAACCTCGAGAACCCCTACAAAGCCTTCTCAGAGGACCTCTGCCAGAGCTGGCTGGTGCTGAAGGCAGAACCGCTGCTGGCGCCAGGGGCGGTCCCGGGCTTCCCCGAGCTCTACCGGCGGGAAGGCTGTGGAGGCAAAGAGATCTTTGAAACCTTAAGCGCGGGAGAAGTGGAGCCAAGCGCAAATGAGCGATTCTTCAACCCCGAGCTACAGGGGACCGCCGCCGATGAGCGCACGGCGCTGGTGCGGGTCGAAGACAAGCTGACCCCCGAAGCGACCGCGGGCGTCTACCAGACCTACCTCGCGAGTGAAGGGGGGCTGAAGCTGATCTGCTTCCTGCCGAGCGGGGCGCCGACCGCGGGCAACTGCTCGGGGGGGACGGGCGTTGAGACCGGCGCTGGACTCGCCAGTCTGCACCGCACGACGAGCGTCAAGCACGCAATCTCCGAAGACGGTAGCAAGGCCTACTGGACCGACTCAGGACCGACCGCACAGGGGGAAAACAACTCCGGCCCGGGGACGATCTACCTGCGCGAAAACCCGGCCGCGGAGCAGAGCGCTGAGGCGCTCGGAGGCGCGGTCGGGGTCGGCGAACTGAACCGAAAGGCGCTGCCGAATCGAACAAAGAAGCCCCGCTGGAAGGCTTCAGCGCCTGCACCGAATCAGAAAAGTCCTGCACGGTGCCTGTCTCGGAGACGCAGACGGACAGAGCCTCGGTCTTCCTGGGGGCGAGCGCGGACGGCTCGAAGGCGCTTTTCGAAATCGATGACAAAAATCAGCAAAACCCGACCTCGAAAAACCACAACCTCTACGAGTTCACCGTCGGGGCGAGCTCTTCCTTGGTCGCTGGCAAGAGTCTCGGGGTGGTCGCCACCAGCGAAGACCTCTCGCGGATCTACTTCGCCTCCGAAGAAGCCCTGGCGGGCCCGAACGGGGAAGGCAAGGAACCGAGCGTGGGCAAACCGAACCTCTACCTGGACGAAGAAGGGACGAAGAGCTTCATTGCAACGCTGTCTAAAGAGGACGTAAAAGATCAGATTCTTTCGGACACCGAGGCAAAGCCGGTCTTCCACCCTGCGCGGGCGACGGCGGACGGCACCGTGCTGGCATTCATCTCGACCGCGCGCCCGACCGGCTATGACAACACCGACCTTCTGAGCGGCAAAGCCGACTCAGAGATCTACCGCTACGAAGTCGGGGCACCTGGCCCTGTCTGCATCTCCTGCAACCCAGGCGGTGCCCGCCCGCTCGGCATTGACCTGAAGGCCAAGGCCGAAGTAGGCACCTCGCTGTGGGGGGCGGCGCTCCTTCCCCCGGGTGCCACCGACCTGTATGTCCCACGCGCTCTCTCGGCCGATGGCAAACGCCTCTTCTTCGACAGTTTCGACGCGCTCTTGCCGCGCGACACCAACGGCACTGAGGACGTCTATGAGTGGGAGAGTGCACCCAGCCAGCAGGCCTGCGAAGAGGCTGGAGCGGAGGTCTACGTCGAATCTGCCGAGGGCTGCCTCAGCCTGATCTCGGGCGGCACGAGCCCCCAGGACTCCGAATTCCTCGACGCGAGCGCGACCGGAGACGACGTCTTCTTCGCGACCGGAGCGAGCCTCCTGGCGCGCGACCCGGGCCTGATCGACGTCTATGACGCCCGCGTCGGAGGCGGGATCGACGAACCGCCGCCGTCGCCCGAATGCCAAGGGGAAAGCTGCCGTGCCCAGGTCTCCCCGCCCACCGAACTCACCCCCTCCTCTTCCACCTATAGCGGCCCCGAAGACCTGAAGGAAAAGCCGAAGAAGAAGCATCACAAGGGAAAGCACCACAAAAAGCAAAAGCGCCACCACGGGCGAGGGACCGGACGATGAAGGGGTTGGCGAGAACCTTCAGTGCCATCTGCCTCGCGGCGCTGCTCACCGCAGCCCCGGCCCAGGCCGGCTTTGGCCTGAACAGCTTCAGCGCAGAAGCGGTAAACGAAGATGGCTCCGCCGCAAGACAGGCGGGTTCCCACCCCTTCGCCTTCAAGGTCGCCTTCAAGGTCAACACCCGAGAAGACCCCGAACTTGGAGAACCGGTCCCAGACGGGGACGTGAAGGAGCTTCACTTCCAGCTCCCTCCGGGCCTGATCGGGAGCCTCACCGCGGTTCCGCGCTGCTCAAGCTCCGACTTCCTCATCTTCAATCACTCCACCGGTCTCCCCAAATGCCCGGATACCACCGCAGTGGGAGTGACCGAGATCAGCGTAAATCACGCGGACTCCCTGAACGTCTATCCCCTCTACAACCTCACCCCACCACCGGGCGTCGCGGTCAAGCTCGGCTTTGTCGTGAACGAAGTCCCGGTGACGATCGAGGTTGGGATAAACGGCGAAGAACCCAACAATGTGACCGCGGGACTCATCAACGTTCCCCAGGTCCTTCCTTTCTTCGGTGCCGAGACGCAGATATGGGGCATTCCCGCCGCCCACTCCCACGACCCTTTCCGGGGGACGTGCCTGGGAGAGTTGAAAAACGGCGAACCTACCTCCAAAGGCATCTGTAACACCGCCGCCGCCGAAGTCCCCTTCCTCACCCTGCCGGGTTCCTGCGCCGGCTCGCTGATCACGAGCTATGAAGCAATTTCCTGGCAGGAACCGAGCGCCCCGCCCGACGAAGGATTCCTCGAGGCGCCGGGGATGACCGGTTGCTCCAAACTCGGTTTCTCGCCCAAGATCACCTCCACCTCGACCACCGCCTCGGCGGAGTCCGCCTCGGGCCTTGACTTCAGCATCGATATCGACGACGAAGGCCTCGCTAGCCCCACTGGGCTCGCCCAGTCGGAGGTAAAGGACCTGGCGGTGACGATGCCGGGAGGGATGACGCTCAACCCCTCCGCCGCGAACGGCCTCGAAACCTGCTCCGAAGAAGCCTATGACGCCGAATCCCTTGGCTCCCAGAGATGTCCGCAGGCCTCCAAGGTCGGCGAGATCGAAGTGCAATCGCCGCTCCTAGCAGAAGGCGAAACGCTCAGGGGCTCGGTCTTCCTGGCGAGCCAGGAAGAAAACCCCTTCGGTTCTCTGCTCGCTCTCTACGTCGTGATCAAGGATCCCGACCTCGGGATCCTGATCAAACGCGCTGGGGAAGTTGTGCCGAGTGAAGAACAGGGTCCGAACGCGGGCCGCATCCTCACCATCTTCGAAGGGTTCCCTCAGATCCCCTTCTCCCACCTGCACTTCCGCTTTACCGAAGGCGCTCGGGCCCCCCTCGTCACCCCGCCCACCTGCGACACCTACGCGACCGAAGCCGAGTTCATCCCATGGGCAGACCCGACGAATCCCTACTTCACCACCTCCAGTTTCAAAGTCAGCTCCGGGGTGGGCGGAGCGCCCTGCCCCTCGGGAGGAGTGCCGCCTTTCAATCCTCATTTCCAGGCCGGCTCGCTGAACAACGCCGCTGGCGCCTACTCCCCCTTCGACATGCGCCTCACCCGCGCTGACGGTGAACAGGAGATGACCCGCTTTGACGCAGTGCTGCCACGGGGCGTCACCGCCAAGCTAGCGGGCGTTGCCCGCTGCCCGGAAGCGGCGATCGCCCAGGACAAGGCAAAAACCGGCCGTGAGGAGATCGCCAACCCCAGCTGCCCGGCGGCCTCGGAGATCGGCCACACCTGGGCTGGGGCAGGCGTCGGCGGCGTCCTCACCTACGTGTCCGGGAAGATCTACCTGGCAGGACCCTTTGCAGGGGACCCGCTGTCGGTGATCGCGATCACCCCCGATGTCGCCGGCCCCTTCGACCTTGGTACGACCGTGGTGCACGAGGCGCTTGCCGTGGATCCCGAAACTGCCGAAGTCAAGGTCGTCGGCGCCCACTCCGATCCGATCCCTCACATCCTGCGGGGGATCCCACTGAAGCTGCGCGACCTGCGCGTCTACGCCGATCGCCCGAACTTCAGCCTCAACCCGACCAGCTGCGCCAAAAAGGAAGCGAAGGCAGCTCTGTTCGGCAGCTTCCTCGACGTCTTCAGCTCCGCCGATGATGTACCGGTCTCCCTAGCAGACCGCTACCAGGCCGCAAGCTGCGCATCGCTCAAGTTCAAGCCGAATCTTTCGCTGAAGCTGAAGGGCGGCGCCAAGCGGGGCGCCCACCCGGCCCTACGAGCCACCCTCACCTACCCCAAGGGACCAGGCTACGCCAACATCGCCAAGGCTGTTGTGACCCTCCCACACTCAGAGTTCCTGGAGCAGTCCCACATACATACGGTTTGCACTCGGGTTGCTTTTGCGGCCCATCAGTGCCCGCCCGGATCGGTCTACGGCAAGGCGAAGGCGATCACGCCGCTCCTCGATGAACCTCTCGAAGGCCCGGTCTACCTGCGCTCTTCGAGCCATCCGCTGCCCGACATGGTGATCGCCCTGCACGGGCTGGTCGACTTCAACCTGGTCGGTCGCATCGACTCCGTTGGCGCCCGCATCCGCACCAGCTTCGAATCGGCCCCAGACGCGCCGGTCTCCAAGTTCGTCCTCGAACTGCCCGCTGGTAAAAAGAGCCTCCTCGTTAACAGCCGGGACCTCTGTGCCCATCCAGCTCGCGCGGTCGCCTTTTTCACTGCTCAGAGCGGGCGGGTCTACGAACAGAGGCCCAATGTCGGGGTGAAGTGCAAGTAGGACCAACGAGCTGTCTCTATACGCTATCGTTCCTTGACAATCACCTTCTCATTCCGCTAGGTTATCTGTGCCTGAGATGGGACTCGGGCGAGGGAACGGGAGTCATTCACGATGGGGATCGGGGGAAGCTTGCGGTCAGGCTCAATGCACGCCTTCCGGGTGATGCGCCCGGCTCCGCACACCGATCTGTTTAAGCCCAGTCTCCGATCCCGTTGCCTTCCAGTTGTAACGACACAAGCAATGCGCAAGTCAACTCCTAGGGAGGAATCTGATGATTTCGCGATTCCATAAACGTTTCGGAACGGCCGGTTTAGTAGTGGCTGTGGTGGCGCTTATTGCGGCCGTGGCGGGAACCGCCGTTGCGGCATCGAAGCTCACCGGTCCGCAGAAGAAGGAAGTAGAAAAGATTGCAACGAAAATGGCCAAAAAGTATCCCGGGCCTACTGGGCCACAGGGACCGGCCGGTACTAATGGCAAAGATGGAACCAACGGCAAAGACGGTTCTGCCGGACCCGAAGGGAAACAGGGGGTGACCGGTACCCAAGGTGTAACGGGGCCAAAAGGGCCCACCGGCTCAACGGGTCCCGCCGGCGAACCGTGGGTCCCTAACGGAACCCTGCCGAGCGGAGCTACCGAGACCGGCACCTGGGCATTTGGCGCCATCCCACCTGGAGTAAATGTCGGATTTGCACTGAGGGTTCACGTCCCCATTTCCTTTACGATTCCCCTTGCAGAAGGGTTGAGCGGAGCGGGCTGCGGGGAAGAAGAAGAAGGTCACGTGAAAAGCACGTGTAAAGTGCATTTTATTAGTGTGGCCGGCAAAGAAGTGATTGCATTCGGAAAAGAACTTTCCTCTCACCCCGCCTGCACTGGCTCAGCGGCAGCACCAACCGCTTTACCGGGCAACCTCTGCATATATACTGGGCTACTCACTACTTCGAGTTCACCGCCGAAAGCCATTATCTTCAATTCGCTTATTAGCACTGGCGTGCCAGAAGGCGAAACTGAAATACCCGGCGCTTCGACTTCTGGAGCGATAATCTCAGTCGTCGGCGCGCAAGAAGAAACCCGCGGGTACGGTACGTGGGCGGTAACGGCTGAAGAAGAATAAGTAATTAGACAACACTGGACGAGGTCGCTACTTGGCGACCTCGTCCTTCATGACAAGTGGCGATCAAATCCGGAGCGGAAAGGTGTTTGTTCTCGCCAACTGCTTTTGAGCCGCCATAGGTGCGGCCGACAGGTCTTGCTGTCGGTTCGAACTCGTTAAGGCTGTCGGTTCCGCCTAATATACTGATCACTAGTTTGTTTGAGAACGGAGTCCCCTGTCCGCTAACGGGAACCGCGTCCGATTCGCGCGGGCCACGAAGGCTTGGTCTTTCCCGCACACGGCGGCTGACCCCCTGCCGGCCTCTGGATGCCTCGCACAGCTTCGAGATTGGCAAGGCCGCTCGGCCACACACCCGCGCAGCCGCGCCAACGCCAAAGACCAGAGCACCTTTGCTCTAGTCCCGCGTCCCCCGCACGTTTTCCTCAGCATCGCCCTCTGGCTCCCTCGGCAGGTTTCCCACTCGGCACCCCTCACGTTATCGGAACGTTTTAGTACTTGTCACGACACCATTATGAGATGAAGCAGGGCCGCGCTCAGCGCGGCCCTGCTTAAGTGCCTGACGGCCGACTAGACCGACCGTCAGGCTTCACCAATCTCCGCGCCTACTCGGCGAAGATGCCGACCTGGGTGCCGCATATGTGCTTGGTGAATTGATGACCGTGCTGGGTGACTTGCTCTTGCGTTTGGGTGTCTTCGAATGCTCTAACTATTGTTTCACCGCTGAAGGTCATAGGCGCACCCGGGGCAGGACAGAGACCCCCGTCCCCGGTCCACGCGATACCGTTAATTGTGGAATTGAAGTCAAGGTCTTTTGTTTGTGTTTCGTCTCCCCGGCCAGCTCCCGGGTTTGTATTCGAGACCACAACGTGCGAGAGGTAGTTTTGTTCACCAATTGTGATCGTGCATACGAACGGCACTTCTGTTTCGATCACTTTGTTGGCTGTGCAGCCCAAGATTTTTGTTTCAAATGTTGTCGTGGTGGCGTTTGTTCGGCTGTGCCTTCGAGGTTGGTAATTTCGCATTTGATCTGGAAGGGCGATATTTGCCAAAGGTGTTGCGTCCCCGCCTTGATTGCCCCTGTGACGATAGCTGGGTTTGTGTCGATCACCACCGCTTCCCGTGCTGCCTGCGCTGCCGAGGCGAGCACCGCCCCGAACGCGATCATCGCGACCAGGGCAAACCCCAGCGCCTTGATGTTGCGGATCATCTTGTGAACTCCTTGTGTAGTGGTTTGCGGAGCAAGGCCTATTGTCAGGGGTCGGATGTGTCCGTGTCAAGAACAGTTGGGTACGCGACGAGGACTGCTATCCTGGTAGTTCAGTCAAGGGAGGCTGATCTATGTGGCGTGTACGCAAGCTGATCCTGGTGGCATACACCCTGGCCGTGGTGGTGGCGGCAGGCTGTGGAGGCAGCCCCAGTGGAGGAGATTCCGCCTCAAATCCGGCCAAGGCAAATTTCATCAAGAAGGCAGATGTGATCTGTACGAAGGCGGACCAGACGCAGAAAACGAGACAGCTCGCGTTTCAGAAGAAATACCCGGAAGCGAACGAAACTCGGCCGTGGCAGGAAAAAATCGTAGTCGCGGCAGGACTACCCTCGATCCTCGCCGAGGCCGAAGAACTTGGGTCACTTACCCCTCCGAGTGGTGATGAGAGCGAAATCAACGCCATCGTCCTAGGAATGAAGGAAGCAGTCAGAGCTGCAGCTGAGGATCCCAGGACGATGCTTCAAAAAGGCTCAAGCGGTCCGTTCAGCGAAGTGATCACGCTGGCACGCGAATACGGCTTTAAAGCCTGCTCGAACCCTCTCTGACCGCCCGCCCACTCGTTGGGCTCAGATGAGCGAGGTACAGGCGTTGAAGCCGTATTCGCCAGCCACGAAAGCAATGGGGCGGAAAGGGTTCTCTCTCGGAATTTCACCCTCGATCGCGTAAGGGTTCTTGTGGGCTTTCCTCAAAGCCGCTTCGAACCCGGAGAGGATCGCGTCGACCTTCTTGGCTTCTCCCTCTGGCGCTCCCAAGGCCCTGATTTCCTCGATCTGCTTTTTGATAGACGGGAACTCGATGGCACGGATCGTCTGTTCCTCTCTGGGAATTGGTTCAAGGCGGTTAAGTTCCTTTGCGTGTGCGTTCACGTACTTCTTTGCTTCTTCGTACTGCGCTTCGTCCGCCTTTTCGCAGATTGCCTCTGCCTTCCTGATGAACTCCGCCTTGGTGAGCGGGAGATTCTGGCTCGCGTTGGAAGATGCTTTGTCGCCCGCGTTTCCGTTTCCGCTCTCGTCTCCACAGCCCGCGACCATCGTGACGGCGGCTAGAAAGAGGAGAAATGGGGTCAGTCTAGGCATTGAGAACTCTCTTATTACTAAAGAAACTAATAGCACAGAATGAGGCGGAGCACCGGGGCTTAGTGAAAACAGCGGAGTTTGTTTGCTCTGATCTTGTCTATCCATTAGGGGCGAGAGGACGCAGCGACGCCGCGACTGGACGCAGGCGCCTTCTCGGGCTCATCAGTTAGCTCGCCGTCGCGGCGTTGCTGCGCTGGGGCGATTTACCTTGCTTAATTCGACCTCACGCCACGGGTAAAACCGACTTCGCTGACCGCCCTCTTCCAAGCGGCGATGCCGCCAACACTCGCCGTGGGAGCGGAGCGATCCGAAGCTCGACGACACCCGGACTCGAAACCGCGTGGTCGGTGCCGACCAATGCCGAAGGCAGTTCATATGTGGGCTACCTGGCGACTCCTGTGGTCGCGGCGCGATCGCCTACCCCAGGATGGGGACTCCAACGTACAGACGACCATTTGAAAAGCGGGACGTGGTCCGGGAACGGCGGTTCGGCGATTGGCGGTGGCGGACGGCCGAGAGCTCTTTGTAGAAGCTTCCGGCCGGCGCCTGCAAATGAAGGTGTCGGGTTCATCTGCTTGCTGGTCTGAGGAGGCGCTTAAGCCGATCCAGGATCTTGGCCAAGGTTTGCTTACTGGTGGTCTCGGCTTGAAGCTGGGCAAGGCGCGTGCCGTCCGAGATTGGGTTGTCCGGGGTGATTGTGAGGGAGGCTTCGATCTGAGCTTGCAGCTGTTCTCTCGCCTTTCCGGCGCTGTCCAGGTCGGTGTGGTCGAAGAAGATGACCCGGGACTGGCTGATATCGACGGGCAGCTTGGTGCCGTCCTCAGCGATCAGGACTACGGGCAGCAGCGCGCCGTGGC
>SMEU01000139.1_pt1 | contig 13501 bp, 15 predicted proteins | sample 2456051 | NCBI WGS metagenome assembly SMEU01 (sample SAMN10132600, study PRJNA489261) | soil metagenome | isolation source: day120 un-amended silt loam soil | place: USA | collected 2015-05-01
AGCCGAGCACCGCCTTGCCGGTCTTCGCGTCCTTGAGGCCGAACCTGCCATAATCCCCCCGGCCCGGCGTGCGGACCCGCGACCGGACCAGCCTGCAGCCGCGATTTTCGGCCATCTCCCGGAGCGCGTCGTCGCCGGCGCTCACGTCACCACCTCGATCGTGTGAAGGACGAGGCCGACGAGGCCGCCGACGAGGGTGCCGTTGATCCTGATATATTGCAGGTCGCGGCCGACCGCGCCCTCCAGGCGGTCGGAGACGGTGCCCGCATCCCAGGAGCGCACCGTCTCGGACACCAGGGTGACGATGCCGTCGCCATAGGAGGCGACGATGCCGACCGTCGCGCGGCGGGCGAACTGGTTGATCGCCGCCTTGAGCTTCGGCTCGGTCTGCAGCGTCTCGCCGAGCTGGCGCAGCGCCTCGCCGAACCTCCCTGCGAGCGCGGCGTCGGGATCGCGGGCGCCCTTGAGCAGCGCCGTCCGCGCCTTCTCCCAGACCCCGTCCAGCCAGGTCGAGACCGCTTCATTGTCGACCATGTCGCTCTTCCAGGCCTCGACCTTGGCTCTCGTGTCGGGATCGTGCTGGAGGCCGTGCGCGAGGTTGGCGAGCCCTTCCTCGGCCTTGGCGCGAATCGGGTGGTCGGGATCCACTGCCATGTCGATGGTGAGCTTCCGGAGCCCGTCGACGATCGCGTCGGCGAGCTTCTCGTCGAGGCCGACCATGCGCAGGAAGCGGCCGGCGCGCTGGTGGACCATGTCGCGGATCAGGTCCTCGTTCGCGTCGAGCGTCCGGCCGGCCCAGGTGACGATCGAATCGACCATCGGAATGTGCCGCTCGCTGGTGATTGCCGCCTCCAGCGTCTGGCCGAGCAAAGGCGCGAGCTCGACGCTGCGAATGCGCTGGGCGAGCGCGGTCTTGACCATCCCGCCGAGCCGCCCTGGCGCAGCCGGCCCTCGCCGGGCGGCTGGGCGAGGAAACGGCCGACCGCGCCGGCCACGTCGAGATGGCGCATCCGCCGCGCCACGACCGTGGGGGTGAGGAAATTATCCCGGAGGAAGGAGGCGAGGGCGTCGCCGATCCGGTCCTTGTTGCGAGGCACGATCGCGGTGTGGGGGATCGGGATGCCGAGCGGATGGCGGAACAGGGCGGTGACCGCGAACCAGTCGGCGATGCCGCCGACCAGGCCGGCTTCCGCGAAGGCGCGGACGAAGCCCCAGGCCGGATGCTGCGCCTCGAGCCCGGTCGTCGCGACGAACAGGGCGGCCATGCCCGCCAGCATCGCCGTCGCCAGCGCCCGCATCGGGCGGGTGGACTGCGCGGCGGAGCGGACGGGCGCCTTCATGCCGGTTGAATAACCGGCATGGGCAGAGGTTCAAACCGCCGCGCGATTATTCCGCCGCTTGCGGCGCCGGGGGCTTGGCATGCTTGCCGCCGGTGGTGAACCAGCGCCGCAGCCGCGGCCCCATCCGCTCCTCGATGCCCAGCGCGAGGCTGAACGTGCCGGGTACGAGCACGAGGGTGAGCAGGGTCGAGAGCAGCAGGCCGCCGATCACTCTCCTCCAGCGCGAAGTCGATCAGCAGGATCGAGTTCTTGGCAACGATGCCGAGCAGCATCAGCAGGCCGATATAGACCGGCATGGAGATGGGCATGCCGACGAGCTTCAGCGCCAGCAGGCCGCCCAGGGGCGCGAGCAGGAGCGAGCCCATGTTCACGAAGGGCGGCAGGAAGCGCTGGTAGAGCAGCATCAGCACCGCGAAGACGAGGAAGATGCCCGAGAAGACGGTGATGATGAAGCTGCTGATCATCTCCGCCTGCCACTTGTTCATGCCGAGCACGATCTGGCGGACGCCCTGCGGCAGGTTGCGCATCGTCGGCAGCTGGTTGATCGCCGCCCAGGCGTCGCCGCTGACCACGCCCGGGGCGAGGTCGGCGCCGATGGTGAGGCGGCGCTGCTGGGCGGTGCGCTCGATCCGGGTGGGCCCGGCGCCGAAGCTGATCCGGGCGACGAGCTTCAGCGGGACGGAACCGCCGCTGGTCGTCGGCACCGGCAGATTCTCGATCGTCGACAGGCGCTGGCGGGCAGTCTCGTTGATCGACACGCGGATCGGGATCTGGCGGTCGCTGAGCGAGAAGCGGGCGCTGTTCTGGTCGATGTCGCCCAGGGTCGCGATGCGGATCGCCTGGCTCAGCGCCTGCGTGGAGACGCCGAGGTCGGCGGCGAGGTCGAGCCGCGGGGTGATCACGATCTCCGGCCGCTGCAGGTCGCCGCTGACGCGCGGCGCCACGAGCTGCGGGACCCGCGACATTTCGTCGACCAGCCGGTTCGCGGTCTGCGTCAGCAGGGCCGGGTCGTCGCCGCCGAGGTTCAGCATGACGTCGCGGCCGCCGCCGAATTGCGAGCGGAAGGAGATGCGGGCGTCCGGAATCCGGTTGAGCATGGGGGCCAAAGCGCGCTCGAACTCGATCGAGGTGCGGGCGCGGTCTTCCTTCAGCCGGATGTTGATCGTCGCGCCGCCGACGCGGACCCGGCTGAACAGAAGGTCCACCTCGGGCTGCTGGCGAAGCACTGCCTCGATCCGTTCGACGACGGCGCCGGCCTGCTGATAGGTCGAGCCGGGCACCATCTCGATGGTCACCGTGGAGCGGTCCTGATCCATGGTCGGCTGGAAGGTCTGCGGCATCGAGAAGAGCAGCATGAAGGTCGCGACCAGCGAGAGGAAGCCGCCGATGACGGTCGTCCAGCGATGCTTCAGGGTCCAGGCGAGCAGGCGCATATAGCCGTTCATCATCCGGCCCTCGCCATGCGGGGCATGGCCCTTGGCCTTCAGGAAATAGGCCGCGACCATCGGCGTGATGAGGCGCGCCACCAGGAGGCTGATCAGCACCGCGATCACCACGGTGAAGCCGAAATTCTTGAAGAACTCGCCGGAAATGCCCGGCATCAGGCCGACCGGGAAGAAGACCGCGACGATCGAGAAGGTGGTGCCGACGACGGCGAGGCCGATCTCGTCGGCGGCATCGATCGCCGCCTGATAGGCGGTCTTGCCCATCCGCATGTGTCGAACGATGTTTTCAATTTCAACGATCGCGTCATCGACGAGCACGCCCGCGACGAGGCTCAGCGCGAGCAGTGTGAGGCTGTTCAGCGTGAAGCCCATCAGCTCCATGAACCAGAAGGTCGGAATGGCCGAGAGCGGGATGGCGATGGCCGAGATCAGCATCGCCCGCCAGTCGCGCAGGAACAGGAAGACGACGAGCACGGCCAGGGCCGCGCCCTCGAGCAGGGCCTCCATCGCCGAATGATACTGGCCTTCGGTATATTTGACCGAGTTGAACAGCTCGACGAAGCGGACATTGGGGTTGCGCTGCTCGAGCGCGTGCAGCCGCTCGACCGCGCCATGATAGACGGTGACGTCGGACGTGTTCTTTGCGCGCTGGAAGGAGAAGGACAGGGCCTGGCGGCCGTTCTGCGTCGCATAGCCGCGCTGCTCGGCATAGAGATCGCGCACCTCGGCGATGTCGGACAGCTTCACCGTCCGGCCGCCGCCGATCGCGATCTGCGTCTGGCCGAGCTGGAAGGCGTCCCGGGCATTGCCGAGCACCCGCACCGACTGCTCGGAGCCGGCGATCTCGGCGCGGCCGCCGGCCGCGTTCATGTTCATCTGCCGGAGCTGGTTGTTGACCTGGCTGGCGGTGATGCCGAGCGCCTGCAGGCGCGCCGGATCGAGGATCACCCGGATCTCGCGCGAGACGCCGCCGGTCCGGTCGACCGCGGCCATGCCGGGCACCGAGAGCAGCTCCTTGGAGACGGTATTGTCGACATACCAGGAGAGCTGCTCGAGCGTCATGCTCGTCGAGACGACGGCGAAGCCGGCAATGTCGTCGCCGGTCGTGTTCACGCTGGAGACCTGCGGTTCCAGGATGCCGTCGGGCAAATTGCCGCGGATCTGGACGACGGCGTCGCGAATGTCGTTCACGGCGCGGTCGATCGGAGTCCCGATCGCGAGCTGGACGAAGGTGACCGAGACGCCTTCCTGGACGTTCGAGTTGATCTCGTCGATGCCGGAGACCGAACGCACCGCCGCCTCGACGCGCTGCGTGACCTGGGTCTCGAGCTCGGTCGGGGCCGCGCCCGGCTGCGCGATCTGGATGATCACGACCGGGAAATCGATATCCGGATCGTTCTGGACGTCCATCCGCATGAAGCTGATGATCCCGGCCAGGGTCAGGAAGGTGAACAGGACGAGCGAGGGAACCGGGTTGCGGATCGACCAGGCCGAGATGTTGCGGAAGCTCATGACCTGATGTCCTTAACGCGCGGGCTGCGCCCTTTCCGGCCGGACTTTCTGGCCCGGATTGAGGAAGGCGCCCGCCAGCTGGACAACGCGCTCGTCGCCGGTCAGCCCCTGGATGATCGCCACGCCCAGGTCGTTGACCTGCCCGGTCACGACCGGCACCCGGACAACCTTGTCCTCGCGGTCGAGGATGTAGACGAAGGTGCCGCGCGAATCGCTCTGCACGGCGCTGTCGGGCAGGAGCGGGACGCGCTGCACGCCGGCCTGGATATTGGCCGAGGCGAAGCCGCCGGGCCGGATTTCGTCGTTCAGCGGGACGCGGATGCGGGCGACGCCCTGGCGGGATTGCGGGTCGATGACCGGCGACTTCTGCCAGACCGCGCCCGGATAGACGTTGGTCGAGCCGACCGGGGTCACCTGGGCCACGGCCCCGACCGGAAGGCGGGCGAGGTCGGACTGGGGCAGCCGGGCCAGCAGCTCCATCTCGCCGCCGGCGGCGATGCGGAACAGGGCGCCGGAGCCCGCCCCGACCACCTGGCCGGCCTCGATGCTGCGGGTCAGAACCAGGCCGTTGGTGGGCGCGCGGATGTCGAGCCGGCCGATCTGGGCGCGGGTCGCACCGAGCTGGGCGACGGCCACCCGCACGCGGGCGGCGGCGGCGTCACGGGTCGCGCGCTTCTGGTCGAGATCGGCACGGCTGATGAAGCCCCGGCCGACCAGCGACTCGGCGCGCTGGAGATTATTCTGGGCGAGCTGAAGGTCGGCGCGCGCCACGTCGATCTGGGCGGCGAGCTGCGCGGCCGTCTGCGACTGGACCGAGCGGTTGATGATTGCGAGCACCTGGCCCGCGCGGACGTTCTGCCCGGGTTCGACGAGCACCCGCACGACCTGGCCGCCTTCGCCGGCGACGCCGACCGGCATGTCGCGCACCGCGGCGAGCGAGCCGGTCGCCGAGATCATGATCGGCACTTCCTGGCGGCCGGGGATGATGAAGGTCACGGCCGGCATCTGGGCGTTGCCGCGCATCGCGCCCTTCGCGGCCGGCCCCTTCTCGCCACCGGCGCTGCCGCCGCGGCCCATCATCATCCAGGCGGCGACGACCACGAGCACGATGAGCAGGACGGCGATGATGATTCGACGCCGCTTGCGCTTGCGGGCCAGCTCTTCCTCGTCGACAGGGACGTCGTCGATCGCGTCGCGACTCCACTTGCTCGACTCGTAGTTCATCGTTTTCATCGTCCCCACTCGTACAACGTGGCACACAGCCGCCCGAGAGCGGCTGTGTTAGCCGAATATATCACCTGGAACAAGCCAAAAACGGCCGGTCCGCAATCCCCCAGGCCCGCTGGAACCCGGCCTTACAACCTTAGTTTCGCCTTTGCCACCTTCGCGTGAGGGAGGCTATGGCAGGCGAGGGAATCGAGGAGGAAAGCATGGGACAGTTTTTGGCCGATCATGGGTGGCTCTGGTGGATCCTCATCGGTCTGCTCGCCGGGGCGATCGCCAGGGCGATCATGCCGGGCCGGGACCCGGGCGGATGCCTGATCACTATCCTGCTGGGCATCGGTGGTGCCGTGCTGGCGGGATTCCTCGGGCAGCAGCTCGGCTGGTACCGGCAGGGCGAAGGCGCCGGCTTCCTGGCGGCGATCGTCGGCTCCGTTCTGATCCTCATCATCTACCGGCTGGCTACCGGCATGACGCGCCGCTGAGGCCAGCCAGGCTTGCCGCCGGCCCTGCCGGGCCGCATGATCCCTCTCATCGCAAGAAAGAGAGGGAGGGATTATGATCCGCAGGACAGGGCTGGCGGCGCTGCTGGCGCTCGCCATGGTGGAGGCGGCGCCGGTGAGGGCGCAATGCTATGCGCAGCCGGCCATCCCGGCGCTCAGCGGCACGCGGCTGGACATCACTGCGACCGGCGAGGTGGCGCGGGTCCCCGACATTGTCCGCATCATCGCGGGCGTGGATACGCAGGCGCCGACCGCGGCCGAGGCGCTGCGCCAGAATTCCGCACTGATGGCGCGGGTACGCCTCGCGCTGGCCCGTGCCGGCGTCGCCGAGCGCGACGTGCAGACGGCCAGCATCGAACTCACCGCCGTCTATCCGCAGGGCGATTATCAACGGTCGCGGGCCATCGGCTACGGGGCGGGCAACGACCTCATCATCCGCTTTCGCGAGGTCAGCCGGGCGGGCCCCATCCTCGACGCACTGGTGGCGGAAGGCGTAAACGAGATTCGCGGCCCGATGCTGGGGTTCGACAATGAGGATGCGGCGCGCAACGAGGCCCGGTCGATCGCCATCGCCACCGCGCGCGCCCGCGCCTCACTCTACGCCCAGGCGCTCGGCATGCGGGTCAAGCGCGTCGTTCTCGTCAACGAGGCGCCGCAGCCGGTTTACGGAACGTCCGCGATGCAGGGCGTCGCGAACATGCAGTCGGGCCCCGACGCCGATACGATGATCGACCCGGGCGGCCGTCGAATCAGCGCCACGGTGAGCGTCATCTTCGAGCTGGAATGAAAGAAGGGGCCGAGTCCCGGCCAGGACACGGCCCCTTCCCTCCGGTCGGGCGGGGCGGGGGGCGCCCCGGTTGCCCGGCTCAATAATTCTGCTGGCGCTCGTAAAGCGTCCGGTAATGCTGGATTCGGGTGACTCGCAGCCCGGGCATGCCGGACCGGTCGACCGCGCGCTGCCAGCCCGCAAATTCCTCGAGGCTGAGGCCGTAACGCTCGCAGGCCTCGTCGACACTCAGCAGGCCCCCATTGACGGCCGAGACCACCTCCGCCTTGCGCCGGACCACCCAACGAGTCGTCGAGGGGTGCGGCAGCGAGTCGATGGTGAGCGGCTCGCCGAGCGGACCGATGACCTGAGCGGGACGGATTTTCTGATTCTCGATCATTCGTACCTCAAACTAAACACGCTTTCGGCTCCCCGGCCCTCCGGCGTCCCCATCCTTTACGGGGAGACGGTTGAAGGAAGGCTAAAATGCCAAGGTAAATAACCCGGTGATCTTGGTTTACGGCTTTTTCCTCCGACGCTTCACTTCGGCACGGTTGAAACACCCGCGCTGGGCACTGGCGGCTTCCTGCCACTCGGGCCCGGCAAGCACTGTTTCGGTCAGCAATTCCGGTTCCGGCTCGACCGCTGCGGTGCGATCGAACCGGCCCTGGGCGCGGGCGGCGGGGCTTCCCGACTGCTGCGCGATCAGGGTGGCGCTCAGCAACTCATAGTCGAGCGGCGCCGGCTGGCGGGGCCCGAGCATGCGTCTTGCGCGAAGCTGAAAGCTCTCGTCCATCGCGAGCGCTTCTACGAAAATAGGGTGAAAAGCCGGTAAAGCACCGCCCCTGTGGATTCCACGGGAACGGCGGCGAAACGAAATCGCGGCTGGGCGCCGAATTCGCCGGGGGTGGGCGACCGGGCGAAGAGCGCCTATCTAGCCCGCCGATGGATGCGGATTTCCAGCTCGACAAGCCTCTGAAGGAGGCCCGGATCGTCGTCGCCATGTCGGGCGGCGTCGACAGCTCGGTCGTGGCCGCGCTCGCCGCGCGCAGCGGCGCCGAGACGATCGGGGTGACTTTGCAGCTCTACGATCATGGCGCGGCGGTCGGCCGCTCGCGAACCTGCTGCGCGGGCCAGGACATTTTCGACGCGAAGGCGGTGGCGGCGCGGCTCGGCATCGCCCATCATGTCTTCGACTATGAGAGCCGCTTCCGGGAAAGCGTGATCGAGCGCTTCGCCGACGAATATGCGCGCGGGCGGACGCCGATCCCCTGCATCTCCTGCAATCAGGGGGTGAAGTTCACCGATCTGCTGCGCTTCGCGCGCGAGCTCGGCGCGGACTGCCTCGCCACCGGCCATTATGTGCGCCGTGCGCCGGGCCCGCAGGGGCCGGAGCTGCGCCGGGCCGGGGATCCGGCGCGCGACCAGTCCTATTTCCTGTTCGCGACGACCCGCGACCAGCTCGATTATCTGCGCTTTCCGCTCGGCGACATGCCGAAGCCGGCGGTCCGGGAGATTGCGCGGGAGCTGGCGCTGGCCGTCGCCGACAAGCCGGACAGCCAGGACATCTGCTTCGTCCCCGACGGCGATTATGCGCGGGTGGTGAAGAAGGTCCGGCCCGAGGCGGCGGCCGCGGGCGAGATCGTCGACCGCGACGGGCGTGTGCTCGGCCGGCATGGCGGCCTGATCCACTTCACCGTCGGCCAGCGGCGGGGCCTGGAGATTGGCGGCCAGGCGCGGCCCGGCTTTCCGGGGTGAACTGGCTCGGCGAAGGCCAGTGCGACGGGCTGACCGTCAAGGTCAGGTCACTCGCCCGACCCGCGCCTGCCCGCTTCGACGGCGAGACCGTCCGCTTCGAGCAGCCCGAATATGGCGTCTCGCCCGGCCAGGCGGCGGTGCTCTACGAGGGCGACCGCGTGCTGGGCGGCGGCTGGATCGAGGAAACCGTTTCCGCCGCGCTCGAGCCCGCCTGAGGGGTTCGGCCCCGCTGGATGCGGGCCAGGCCGAAGAGGAGGAAGCCGGCGACGACAAAGCCGGCGAGCATCGCCCAGCTTTGCCACTTGGATTGCGCCGCCGCCCAGACGCAGACGGCGAGGCCGGCGAGCGCCAGCGTCCAGCTCAGGGCGCCGGGCCGGGCGCGGGGCAAAGCGAGCATGCAGGCGCCGTAGACGAACAGCCGGGACAGCGTGCTGACGATGGCGAGCCAGGTGAAGCCGTTGGTCAGCGCCAGGATCGCACCCAGCCCGCCCATGAACAGGATGGAATTGGCAGGCGTCGCGAAGCGCCCGGCGATCCGGCCGAACCAGACGGGCAGCGCGCCCTGCTGGCTGAGCGCATAGGTGACGCGCGGGGTCGAGGTCATCGAACCGCCGACATTGCCGGCAACGGAGGCCATCGCGGTCACGGCCAGCAGGATCGCGCCGACCGGGCCGAGCAAGGTCTCGGCGAAGGCCGCCAGCGGCGCGTCCGGGGCGGGACCGGCCGGCATGACCGCGGCATAACCGAGCTGAACCACGGTGTAGAGCGCAACGGTGGCGACCACGGTGAAGAGGATCGCCCGCGGAATGGTCCGCTTCGGGTCCGCGGTCTCCTCTGCCGGCACCGACGCATTCTCGAAGCCGACGAAGGCGTAGAGAAGGACGAGCGCGCTGGCCTCGAGCGCCGAGAGCGGCGGCACCGGCCCGGGCGGCGGCAAGCCCTTCGCCGCGTGCGACAGGGCCCAGAGCGCGAGGCCGACCAGCGGCAGGGCCTTGAGCAGGGTCAGCAGATCCAGCGCCCTGACCGCCCGTTTCACCCCGACGATATTCACCCAGGTCAGCAGGGCGATGAGCGCCACGATCGTGACCCCTCGCCCGAGGCCGGTGCCGAGCGGTTGCCAGAGCGTCCCCGCACGTGGAGCGGCCCGGGCAAGGCGAAGATGCCGGCGCCGACGATGCCGTTGAACGCGAGAAAGGCCGAGCCGGTCAGCCCGATGTCGCGGCGAAATCCCCCCTCGGCCACGCCTTAGGGAACGGGTTGCGGCGCCGGGCGGGCTGCATCCTGGCGCTGCGCCTCTTCCTCGGCCGCCTGGGCCTGCTCCTGGATCCGCTGATCGCGGCGCCGGCGCGCTTCCTCGATCATGCGCGTGAAGTTGATGTCGTTCCCGGCGGCTCGACGCTCTGCGCGGGCTTGGCTCACGATCTGGTTGAAGCAGCCGGTGAAGCCGCCGCCGCCCACGGTGGAGCAGCTGTCCGTGCCGGTCCGCCCGACATAGGACAATTCCGTCGCGCGATTTGCCCAGCTGTTGTTCGCCGGCGCGTTGGGATTGTCGCGAAGGCTGGGAGGGACACGGTAGCGGTCTGAATCGGGCAGGCGGGCGCAGACCGTGATCTCGTTGGGGTCGCTGCTCTCCGGGCAGGGGTCGTCGCCATAGATGATGAGCTGGTTGACCCGGACGTCCGCGGGACCGGCCGCCGCCTGGGCCTGCGCCGCCCCCGGCACCGGCACGCCGGGCTGCTGGGCTAGCGCGGGGCCGGCAAAGCCTGCGGTGGCGAGAAGGGCGAGGAGGAGGCGCATGACTCAGATCCTTTTCGAAAGCTCGATCGCTATACGACAGCCCGCCCGGATCGCGGAATAGACTATTGGATAAGCCGGCGTGGCTTCCGCGCCTGCGGCGAGCGCGATGTCGCGATGCTCGCGCTCGTCCGCCTGGAAACGCGCGATGCTTTGCGAAAGCTCCGGATCGCTGTCGCCGAGCGCGGCCAACTGCTCCGAATAATGGGCGTCGATCTCGTCCTCGATCGCGGCGGTGCAGGCCATGGCCGCTTTGGGCCCCATCAGCGCCGTGGCCGCGCCCAGCGCATGGCCGGCGACGGCCCAGACCGGCTGCAGCAGGGTCGGACGGACGCCGCGCGCGGCGAGCAGCTCGTCGAAATGCTTCAGATGCGTCTTTTCCTGCGCGGCCATGCGGCCGATCTCGCCGGAAAAGGGATGGTTCTCGCCGAGCACGGCAAGCTGGCCCGCATAGATCCGGGTCGCGCCATATTCGCCGGCCTGGTCGACGCGCAGCATCGAGGCCATGTCCGCCCGCGCGTCGCCCGGGCGCCAGGCAGGCGCGGCGCCGCTCACGCGGCCTTCGGTTTCCTGAGGCTCAGCCACAGGATCGCAAACGCAGAAAGAAGGGAAAGGATCGCATTCCACCCGGCCATGGAGATGCCGAGCCACGACCATTGCACGTCGTCGCAGCGGACGAGCGGCCGGCTGAACACGTCGTTGAGCATGTCGTCGGCCGTGCCCGACAGGCTTGCGGTGCACTGGGTGAAGCCCGGCAGCAGCTTCAGCTCGACTCCGGCATGGTAGAAACCGATCGCGCCGCTGACCAGGATGGCGAGCGCCGCCAGCAAGACGAAGCTTCGGCCGCCGTCCTTCATCCTCCCTCCGATCACGAGGGCGGCCACGGCGAAGGGCAGGGCGGCGAAATGCGCATAACGCTGCCACCAGCACATCTCGCAAGGCCAGAGATGTCCCCAGACATACTGGAAGCCATAGGCGCCGCCGAGCAGGGCCAGGGGCACGATCAGGGCCAGCGCCTTTGCCTTGGCGAGCGGCGTCATTTCAACTCCCCCGGGGCGGCCGGGCGTCAGCGGGCGCGGGGCCGCGGAGTCGCGCCGGCGACACGCGGCGGCTGCTATGCCGGGCCGAGCCGCGCCAGCGTGCGGATCGCATAATCCAGCTGGAAGTCGGTAATGCCGCGCTGCTGCAGCTGCTCCGCGGTCAGCTGGAAGCGCGGATCCGGCCGGCCGTCATCCTGGATCAGATCGTCGCGGACTCCGGCCTCGTTCACCAGATGGCGGCGAAGGTCGGACTCGCGGACCCGGTTGCGCGAGCGGTAGTCCGGATCGGAAATCTGCGGCACGGCAACGTCGGGCGCGATGCCGCCCTCCTGCACCGAGCGGCCCGACGGCGTGTAGTAGCGTGCGGTGGTGAGGCGGAGCGCGGTGCTGCCGTCGCCGAGCGGCAGCAGGGTTTGCACCGAGCCCTTGCCGAAGCTGCGCTCGCCCATGACGATCGCGCGACGATGATCCTGCAGCGCGCCGGCGACGATCTCGGAGGCGGAGGCGGTGCCGGCGTCGACCAGTACGATGACCGGCGCGCCATGCGTCACGTCGCCCGGACGGGCATAATAACGCTCGATGTCGGTGCGGCGGCGGCCGCGCTGGGAGACGATCTCGCCCCGCTCGAGGAACAGGTCGGAGAGGCCGACCGCCTGGTCGAGCAGGCCGCCCGGATTGGACCTGAGATCGAGGACATAGCCGAGCGGCGCATGGCCGAGCTGGCGTTCGATATTCGCGATCTCCCGCGCCACGCTGTCGGTGGTGACCCGGCTGAAGGTGTTGACGGTGATGATGCCGACATTGTCGCGGACCTCGGAGCGGACCGCCGGAATGTCGATGATCGCCCGGGTGACGGTGACGTCGAACGGCCGCTCGCGGCCCGGCCGGACAATGGTCAGGCGCACCGAGGTGCCGGGATTGCCGCGCATCCGGTCGACCGCCTCGTCGAGCGTGCCGCCGTAGAAGAGCCTGCCGTCAATATGGGTGATGAAGTCGCCGGCCTTGATTCCGGCCTGATCGGCCGGCGTGCCGCGGGTCGCCGCGATCACCTTGACGGCGCTGTCCTCCATCGTGACGGTGAGGCCGAGGCCGCCATAATTGCCGTCGGTGGTGGTCATCAGCGCGCGGAAGCCGCGGGCGTCGAGATAGGAGCTGTGCGGATCGAGGCTGGCGAGCATGCCGTCGATCGCGCCGCGGATCAGCTGCTCGTCGGTGACCTGGTCGACATATTCCGCCTTCACGCGCTCGAACACGCTCATGAACTGGCTGATCTCGCGAACCGAGTCCGAATTGTTGTCCGGCTGCGCGAGCGACACGGCGGCCGGAGCCAGTGCGAGGACCCCAAGAACGCTGAGGACGGGAATGAGAGACTTGGCCATGAATGTTCCTGCTGAAAGCTTTGCGGCGGGCTTTACCGCTTTCCTACGGCGGGGAAAAGCAACGTTCGATGAACGTCATCCACCAAGAAATTGAGCGAACGGGACGGGGCGGCCGTTGCGGCGCAGCTCCAGAGTCACCCGCGGGCTGCCCGGACCGGTGCGGCCGATGCGCTGGCCCCGCTGCACGACCGCGCCGCGCGCGACGTCCAGCGCGGCGAGATTGGTGATCACGCTGGTCCAGCCATTGCCATGGTCGATGATCACGACATTTTCGTAGCGGCGGAAGGGCGCGGCGTAGATCACCCGGCCGGCGGCGGGGGCGATGGCCGGCGCCTCGGCGGCGGTTTCGATGGTCAGGCCGCGCGAATGGACCCCGCCTTCGGAAATCTCGCCGACGCCGGTGAGCAGCCGGCCCTCGACGGCGAGGGAATAGGGAATGGCGTCCGCGGGCGCGGCCTGGACATTGCCCGGGCGCTGCACCGGGCCGGGCAGACGGGCGAGCGCGGCGGCGAGCGCCTCCTCGCTCTGCCTGGTGTCGATCCGGCCGGCCAGCGACTGCGCCTCCTCGCCGAGCACGAGCGCACGATCGGATTCCGAAAGCGCCAGGCCGGCGAGCTGCTGGGAGCGGCCGCGTTGCCTGGCCTCGAACTCTGTAAGTGCGGCGCGGCGCTCGCCGAGCGCCGTCCGGCTGGCGGCGAGGGCGGTGCGCGCCTGCTCCGACTGGTCGCGCAGGCTGGTGCTCC
>SMEU01000190.1_pt1 | contig 13484 bp, 13 predicted proteins | sample 2456051 | NCBI WGS metagenome assembly SMEU01 (sample SAMN10132600, study PRJNA489261) | soil metagenome | isolation source: day120 un-amended silt loam soil | place: USA | collected 2015-05-01
CGTGCCGCCGCCGGCGGTCGCTGCCGCGCCGGCGCCTGCCGCGGCAGGGCATTAAGCGACGATCTTGCGTCCCTTTACCAGCGCCGAGAGGCGCTCGAGGCCGGTGCAGAGGGCGTAGACGGCGCGGCGCCGGAGGCCCGCGAGCGGCACCGACACCCGGACGATGGCGCGGCGCTCGGTCCACAGGCCGTCGATCATCGGATGGTCCTCGACCGCGCAGCTGTCCATCCAGGCGATGCGCGGATCGTCGAGGATCTTCAGATTCTCGAGCTGGATCAGCACGCCGGGCGAGAAGCGGCCCCAGGCCTCGTTGAACACGGTCTTGAACGAGAAGCTGCCGGGCGGGGTCAGGAAGTTGACCAGCATGGCGATGCAGGTCTCGCCAACGTCGAGGCGAAGAAACTGCAGGCGGCCGGCGGCCAGCGCGGCGGCGACGGTCTCGCGGAAGAAGGCCTCGGTCTCGGCGGCGCGGGCGAGCGAGCTCCCCGCCTCCCCTTTCCAGCCGGTCTTTTCCAGCGCGAGATAGGTCGAGCACCAGCTCTCGAGCTGCGCCGCATCGTCGAGCGTCCGGGCCTGGACCGGGCCGAGCTCGCCGATGGACCGGGCCGTGCTCGGCGAGGCCGCGCAGGTGAAGCAGGCCGGGCGCCCAGCCGGCGCCGTCGAGCACCTTGATGACGGCTTCCCAGAAGGCGCGCTCCTCGCCCGCGGCGACGAGCGGCGTGCACAGGAACATCTGGTCGTGCGCCCAGCTCTGCACGATCCGCACCGGCAGGCGGGCATAACCCTGGTGGAGCATGAGCGGGAGCAGGCCGATCAGGGCGTCGCCGCGGCGGACCTCGAGCAGGCGGACCTCCCGGCCGCTGGCGAGCGTGCGGAGCGAGGCCTGGACGAACCAGTGCTCGGCGAAGGGATTGGGCTCGGCGGCGATCCCGGCGAGCGCGGTCCATCGTGGACGAGGACCCGGATCTCAGCCTCGGCGGGCACGGGGGCGAGCCCGAGGCGCGACGCCGTCCGCCGGTCCACCGCCGTGTCGATCCGCCCCATCGAGGTCATCCCCGGCGGATAGCGCGGACAGGTTAATTAGTCGTCAGGCAGTGGCCAGCTGATAGTCCCGATACTGGTCACGAAGCGCCGTCTTGAGCAGCTTGCCGGTGGCGGTGTGCGGGAGGCCGTCGACGAACAGGATCTCGTCGGGCAGCCACCATTTGGCGACATGGGCGGCGAGATAGGCGCGAACCTCGTCGGCGGTGACCGCCGAGCCCGCCTTGCGGACGACGAGCAGCAGCGGCCGCTCGTCCCATTTGGGGTGCTTCACGCCGATCGCCGCGGCCTCGGCGACGCCGGCGCAGCCGACTGCGGCATTCTCAAGGTCGACCGAGCTGATCCACTCGCCGCCGGACTTGATCACGTCCTTGGAGCGGTCGGTGATCTGCAGCGTGCCGCAGGGATGGATGACGGCGACGTCGCCGGTGTCGAACCAGTTGCCCTCGCCCGCGCAATCGCCCTTCTCGTCCTGGAAATAGCGGCGGATGATCCAGGGGCCGCGGATCTGCAGCCGACCGGAGCTCTGGCCGTCGCGGGGCTGGACCTCGCCCTCCTCGCTGACCACGCGAAGCTCGACGCCGAAGGGCACCCGGCCCTGTTTGGCGACCATGTCGACCTGCTCCTCGAAGCTCATCTCCGGCCAGTTGGCGGGCGGCGAGCCGATCGTCCCGATCGGCGAGGTCTCGGTCATCCCCCAGGCATGGCCGACGCGGATGCCCATCTTCATCAGCCGCTCGATCATCGCCCGCGGCGCTGCCGAGCCGCCGATCGTGACGAGGCGCAGATGCTCGGGCCGGTTGCCGGTCGCATCCATATGCTGGAACATGGAGAGCCAGACTGTCGGCACCCCGGCGCTGTGCGTGACCTTCTCCTCGTTCATCAGCCGGCAGAGCACGACCGGATCGTTCACCGCCGCATAGACGAACTTGATGCCGGCCATGGCGCCGGCGAAGGGCAGGCCCCAGGCGGCGGCGTGGAACATCGGCACGATCGGCAGCGCCACCGTGCTCGACGAGAGGTCGAAGCAGGAGGGGGCGATCTCGGCCATGGCGTGGATCACCGAGGAGCGGTGCTCGTAGAGCACGCCCTTGGGGTGGCCGGTCGTCCCCGAGGTGTAGCACAGCATGCAGGGCTCGCGCTCGGAGCCCTCCACCCATTGATAGTCGCCGTCATAGCGGGCGATCAGCGCCTCGAACTGGCCGTCGTCGAAGCAGACATAGTAACCGATCGACGTCCATTTGTCCTTCAGCCTGTCGATGATGGGCTGGAAGACCTTGTCGTAGAACAGAACTTTGTCCTCGGCATGATTGGCGATGTAGATCAGCTGCTCGTCGAACAGTCGCGGGTTGATGGTGTGGATCACCCCGCCCATGCCGATCGCGCCATACCAGGCGACGAGGTGGCGATGATGGTTCATGGCGAGCGTGGCGACGCGGTCGCCCTTCTTCACCCCCATCGCCTCGAGCGCCTGGGCGAGCTTGCGGGCGTCGCGGTGGATGCCGGCCCAGCTGGTGCGGGTCTCGCTGCCGTCGGCAAAGTGACTGACGATCTCGCGCGGGCCGTGCTCGCGCGCCGCATGGTCGATCAGCCGTGGGACCCGCAACTCCCAATCCTGCATTCCGCCCAGCATCTCAGCCTCCCGCCCAGGTCGGACCGAAGCTGGAATCTCCTTGCGCGCATGTAAAGGGAATTGAGAAGAGGCGGTCGATCAGGCCCCGTAAGCGGCGCCGAGATCGCGGCGGGACCAGATGATCGCATAATCGGTCGGCAGGTAGAGGCCGTCGCGATATCGGTTGCGGCGCTCGGCCGAGGTCAGGGTCGCGTTGGCGATCGCCGCTTCGTTGCTGCCGACCTTGAAGCGATGGGCGCCGACGCCGACCTGGAGATCCTGGGCGAAGCTGATCCGCGGGCTGATCTGCTTGATCGCCGGATCGTAGAACCAGGCGGTGCCGAACAGGCCGCAGGCACGGGGCAGCGCCGGCAGCGCCAGCGCGCCGAGCCGAAGCGCCTCGCGCCAGCCGGGCTCGTTCCAATAAGCCCTGGCGACGGGATCGTGCGTATGCCCCTCCAGCCAGGGCCGCCGCCCGCCGCAGCGGAGGAAGACATAGGCCGCCGCCGCCGGACCGGCGCGCAGGACGGATTTGGCGGAGAGCCCGGAATGCGGCCACCAGACCTGGGCGAAGGCCGGGATCATGACCACGCGGGCGAGCCAGAGATCCTTGAGGAAGCTGTCGTTCGAGAGATCGGCGAAACCGGGATCCTGGTCGATCTGGTCGAGCATCCGGTTGAACGCGTCGGCATAGTGAAGCGCGAATTCCGGGTGCAGGCCGCTCGCCTCGAACACCTCGGGGAAGCGCTCGAAATGCCAGAGCAAGAGCGCGCACAGCCAAGGCGCGCGAAGCGGCTCCTCGAGAGCCTCGACCAGGGAACGTGCGTCGGCTGGCACGTGATTATATTTGGAGACGTCCGCCCGGACCCGGCTTGCCGCCTCGAACCGCTCGAAGGGCGCGGCCTCGATCGCCGCCGCCAGGCCCGGATGGGCGGCGTGAAGCGCGGCGGATACGGCCTGTATCCGGTTCCGATACGGTTCGCGTCCGCGCCAGGACGGAAACAAGGTGTCTGCCGGCACCTCGGGAAGGATGGCAATCGGCTGGATGGTCATCGGCGCGGAATAGCAAATATTGCTTACCCGGCCGTTACCCGCTTTCGCCCGCCCAGCCGTACGAAGGCGCTCAGCTGCCTGAGATAATAGAGCAATCCCGAGAGATAGGCTTCGAACTCGGCGTCGCTGATGTCGCGCGCGTCGAGGAAACGGCGGAGCGCGTAGGGGTCGGACCCGGGGGCGTTCAGCCCGGGCGTGACGAGAGTCGCCGAGCGAATGCCGCTGGCTTCGAGCAGCGGCCTGGCGTCAGGGTGCGTGGCTCCGCTCGGCAGGCAGAAATGGTCGAACGGCAGATCCCCGATCGCGGCCCGCAGATAAGCGCGATTCTCCTCGATCTCGGCCGTCAGCGCCTCGATCTGGGTGTCGATCTCGATATGGCGATGGGTGTGGAGCTGGACGTCGAGGCCGCGCCCATGCGCCTCGGCCAGCTCGGCCGCCGACATGATGTTGAACTGCCGCGTTTCTAGCCAGGCCTCGTCGACACCGAGCCCGGCGCCGACCGCCCTGAGCGCCGCCAGCCGCTCCGCCACCGGCAGCGCCTCGATCTCGGCGATCTTTGCAGCACTGTCCATGTCCCGGCGGCCGGACGCGGCCAGCAGATACTGGACTGCGACGTTGACGACCGGCAGGTCGCGGCCCGCATACCAGGTCGTCGCATAGAGCGTCGCCGGCAGCTGGTATTTCTCGAGCACCGGCAGCATGTGGGTGAAGGTCGAGACCCAGCCGTCGTCGATCGTAATCGCGACCGCGGCGTCGGGCAGGCTTCCCTCGTCGAGACGGTCGACCGCCTCGGCGAGCGGAAGGACGGAAAGCCCGGAAGCCTTCAGCCGGGCCATGCGCCGTTCGAACTGCTCGGGCGGCACGAACATGCAATTGCCGAACTCATAGCCCGGGGTCACCCAGAGGCCGTGATAGCCGAGGATGCGCAGCCGCGAGCGCGTGACCTTGCGCGCGACGGTGTCCAGGCCGGCACTCCGGGCCATGGTCAGAAAAGTATGCTTCAGGAACATCGAGCAGCCCCGCGTTTCGCGGCCACGGCATAAGCGCTGCGGGTTGCCAACTCGCTAATGCGGCAGGGCGCGGCGACAGGTACCCGTTACCTGCCACCGTTCAACGCGCCGAGCCAAGAAGGAATGGAAACCGTTACGAGTAACTGTCCCCGGGGTCAGGAGACCAGGGCCAGACGCGGCGCTTCCGCCACGGCCAGCCGGACTGCGCACACACCCGGGATTCGCTCGAGGCGGGCGGCGAGCTCGGCGTCGGCGAGCAGGTCTCGGGCGAGGACGAGGCTCGCCTCCCCCGCCTCGTCCGCCACCTCGACCTCGATCTGCAGGCGGGTGCGGCGGGCGAGCCCCTCGAAGCCCTGCAGCGATCGGATAGTGACTCGCGGCGTCTCCTCGCCCGGGCGGCGGTCCAGCTCGACCCCGAGCAGGGCGCACAAACCGGCCCTGGCGGCATTGGCGACCTGCTCCGCGACCTGGTCGTCGAACACCGTCGCTTCGAACTGGCCCGAGGAATCGGAGAGTGTCGCCATCATGTAGCGGCGACCCTTGGCGGAGGTGCGCCAGCGCGTGTCCTCGATCAGCCCCGCCATGGTGGCGGGCAAGCGGCCGCCGTCGGACGGCGCCGGCATGGCGGCGAGCTCGGCAAAGGTCCGCGCGCCGTTGGCCCGGGCGAGGTGCCGGTAATTGTCGACCGGATGGGCGGAGAAATAGAAGCCGAAGCTCTCCTTCTCGGCGGCCATGCGCTGGGCGAGCGTCCAGTTCTCGCCGGTCGGCATGCGGATCGGCACCACGTTCGCGGGCCCCTCGCCGAACAGGCCGCCCTGCCCCGAGCTGCGCGCGTCCGCGGCGCTGGCGGCGGCGGAGAGAATGGTTTCGGCAGCGGCGAAGGCCTGCCAGCGCTCGGCGATCTCGTCGAAGGCGCCGCCGCCGGCGAGGCTCTCGATCTGGCGGCGGTTCAGCAGGCGCGGATCGATGCGCGCTGCGAAATCGTCGAGGCCGGCGAAGGGACCGTTGAGCCGGCGCTCCTCGACCAGTTGCTCCATCGCCTTCTCGCCGACGCCCTTGAGCGCGCCCAAGGCGTAGCGGACGGCAAAGTCGTGCTCCTGCGAGGGCGGGAGCCCTGCGTCGGAGGCGGCCTCCGCTCCTGCCTTCGCAGGCGCACCCAAAGGCTCGACGTCAAACTCGGCCTCGCTCGCATTGATCGACGGCGGCAGGCAGCGATGGCCCATGCGGCGGAGATCGTCGACGAAGATGGCGAGCTTGTCGGTCTGGTGCATGTCGAAGCACATCGAAGCCGCGTAGAACTCGACCGGGTGATGCGCCTTCAGCCAGGCAGTCTGATAGGCGACGAGGGCGTAAGCGGCGGCGTGGCTCTTGTTGAAGCCGTAACCGGCGAACTTGTCGATCAAGTCGAACAGCTCATTGGCCTTGGCCGCGGGAATGGCGTTCACCCGCTTGCAGCCCTCGACGAAGCCCGCGCGCTGCGCGTCCATCTCCGCCTTGATCTTCTTGCCCATGGCGCGGCGGAGCAGATCGGCCTCGCCGAGGCTGTAGCCGGCGAGGATCTTCGCCGCCTCCATCACCTGCTCCTGGTAGACGAAGATGCCGTAGGTTTCCTTCAGCAGCCCTTCGAGCAAGGGATGCGGGTACTGGATCTCGCTGCGGCCGTTCTTGCGGTCGCCGAACAAGGGAATATTGTCCATCGGGCCGGGGCGGTAGAGCGCGACCAGCGCGATGATATCGCCGAAATTGGACGGGCGGACGGCGGCAAGCGTGCGGCGCATGCCTTCGGATTCCAGCTGGAACACGCCGACCGTGTCCGCCTTCTGCAGCAGTGCGTAGACCGCCGGATCGTCCCACGGCATCAGCCGGTCAAGATCGACCTCGATGCCGCGCTTGGCGAGAAGCTGGACGCCCTTCTGCAGGACGGAGAGCGTCTTCAGGCCGAGAAAGTCGAACTTAACCAGCCCGGCGGCCTCGACATATTTCATGTCGAACTGGGTGACCGGCATGTCCGAGCGCGGGTCGCGGTAGAGCGGGACGAGCTGGTCGAGCGGCCGGTCGCCGATCACCACGCCGGCGGCGTGGGTGGAGGAGTGGCGCGGCAGGCCTTCCAGCTTCATGGCGAGATCGAACAGGCGGCGGATCTCTCGATCGTCCTTATATTCGGCGGCCAGCTCGGAGACGCCGTTCAGGGCGCGCTCCAGCGTCCAGGGATCGGTCGGGTGGTTGGGGATCAGCTTGGCGAGCCGGTCGACCTGGCCATAGGGCATCTGCAGCACCCTGCCCGTATCCTTGAGGACGGCGCGGGCCTTGAGCTTCCCGAAGGTGATGATCTGGGCAACCTTGTCGGCGCCCCAGCGCTGCTGGACGTAGCGGATCACCTCGCCGCGGCGAGTTTCGCAGAAGTCGATGTCGAAGTCCGGCATCGAGACTCGCTCGGGGTTGAGGAAGCGCTCGAACAGCAGGCCGAGCCGGATCGGATCGAGATCGGTGATGGTCAGCGACCAGGCGACCACCGAGCCGGCGCCCGAGCCGCGGCCCGGCCCGACCGGAATGCCCTGCTCCTTCGCCCATTTGATGAAGTCGGCGACGATCAGGAAATAGCCTGGAAAGCCCATGCCGGTGATGACGTCGATCTCGAATTCGAGCCGGTCGGCATAGGCCTGGCGATCCGCCTCGCCCAGATCGTCGTAGAGGGCGAGCCGCTCGGCCAGCCCGATGCGGGCATCGCGGCGAAGCTGCCCGGCTTCGGCCTCGACGTCGCCGGCGGTGCGCGGCAGGATCGGCTTGCGCTTTGGCGCGGCGAAGGCGCAGCGGCGGGCGATGACCGAGGTGTTGGCGATCGCCTCGGGCAGATCGGCGAAAAGCTGCCGCATCGCCTCTGCAGGCTTCATCCAGGCTTCGGACGAGGAGCGTTGCCGGTCGTCCCGGGCGATCTGGCTGGACTGGGCGATGCAGAGCATCGCGTCGTGTGCGGCGTGGAAATGCGGCTCGGCATAAGCGGCGGGATTGGTCGCAACGAGCGGGAGCTCGCGGGCGAAGGCGAGCGCGATCAGCTCCGCCTCGGCGGACTGCTCGATCGCATCGCCACGGCGGCTGAGCTCGACATAGAGGCGCCCCGGGAAGAGCCGGACCAGGCTGTCCAGCATCGGCCCGGCCGGCAGGCCCTCCGCGAGCAGCCGGGCGACCGCGCCCTCCCCGCCTCCGGTCAGGGCGATCAGCCCCTCGGTGCGGCCCTCGAGCGCGGCGAGCGGGACATGTGCGTCCTCCTCCACCGGCCGGCCGAGATGTGCCTCGGAGACCAGGGCGCAGAGATTCTCATAGCCCCGCTCGTCCTGGGCGTAGAGCGGCAGCCAGTCGATCAGCGGCGGTTTTCCGTCCGGCGTCCCCGGACGGGCGACGCCGAGCAGGGCGCCGACCACAGGCTGCACGCCTTCGTCGAGGCAGGCGTCGCTGAACGGCATGACGCCGTAGAGCCCGTTGCGGTCGGTGACCGCGGCGGCGGGAAAATCGAGCCGCTTCGCCTGTTTCGCGATCGCCTTCGGCTCCATCGCGCCTTCGAGCATGGTGAAGCAGGAGAAGAGGCGCAGCGGAACGTAGGGCGCGGTCATGAACCACCTTGGGCAGCCGAGGCGATTCGGAGCAAGCGCCTCCTTCGGCTTTTCCACATCTATTCGATCACGCCCTCGTGCAGGCGAAGAACCCGGTCCATTTTTGCGGCGATCCGCTCGTTATGGGTGGCAACGAGGGCGGCGCTGCCTTCCTCGCGGACGAGACGGAGGAATTCGGCGAAGACGAGGTCGGCGGTGGCCTCGTCGAGATTGCCGGTGGGCTCGTCGGCGAGGACCAGAGCCGGCTTGTTGGCGAGGGCGCGGGCGACGGCGACGCGCTGCTGCTCGCCACCGGAAAGCTTCGAGGGCTTGTGGGTGAGCCGCTCGCCGAGGCCGAGGGCGCCGAGCAGGGTTTCCGCGCGCGCCTGCGCGTCCGCCCTTTTCGCGCCATGGACGAGCTGGGCGAGGATCACATTCTCGAGCGCGCTGAAATCCGGCAGCAGATGGTGGAACTGATAGACGAAGCCGAGCAGGTCGCGCCGGGCGGTGGTGCGCTCGCCGTCCTTCAGCGTCGCGACCTCCAGCTCCCTGATCCGGATCGAGCCCTCGAAGCCGCCCTCGAGCAGGCCGACCGCCTGCAGCAAGGTCGACTTGCCCGAGCCGGACGGGCCGAGCAAGGCCACGATCTCCCCCGGCTGCACGGCGAGGTCGACGCCGCGCAGCACATGAATCTCGTGGCCGCCCTGGACGAAGCTGCGCCTGAGACCGGCGACGTGCAGCACCTCATTCATAGCGCAGCACCTGCACCGGATCGGTCTTCGAGGCCCGCCAGGCGGGGATCAGAGTGGCGATGAAGCTCATCACCAAAGTCATGACCACGATCGCGGTCACCTCGACCGGATTGACCCGCGAGGGCAGCTCGGTGAGGAAGCGGACCGTCGGGTCCCACAGATTCTGGCCGGTCAGCCGCTGGAAGAATTCGACCACGGGCTGGCGGAACCAGAGGCCGACAAAGCCGAGCAGCATGCCGGCCAGGATGCCGAGCACGCCGATGCTGAGGCCGACGGTCATGAAGATCTTCATCACCCCCCGGCGCGAGGCGCCCATCGTCCTGAGGATCGCGATGTCGCGATTCTTGGCGCGGACCAGCATGATCAGCGAGGAAAGGATGTTGAAGGCGGCGACGAGGATGATGATCGAGAGCACGACGAACATCACCACCCGCTCGATCTGGATCGCCTCGAACAGGGCCGAGTTCATCTGCCGCCAGTCGGTCACGATCACGTTCGGCGGCAGGCGCGCCCTGAGCGGGTCGAGAATGGTCTCGACCCGGTCCGCGTCGGTGGTGGTGACCTCGATCATGCCGACCGCGTCGCCCATCATCAGGAAGTCCTGCGCGTCCTGCATCGGCATGACGACGAAGGCCTTGTCATAATCGTAGACGCCGATCTCGAAGATTGCGGCGACCTGATAGTCGACGATCCGGGGCACCGTGCCGAACGGCGTCGAGCGGCCCTCGGGCGAGAGGATGGTGATCGAATTGCCGACGCTGAGCCCCAGCTGGCGGGCGAGCACCGAGCCGATCGCGACATTGTTGCTACCCGGGCTAAGGCTGCGAAGCGAGCCCGCGAGGACGTGGAAGGAGCGGTTGCCGACGATCTGGTCGGTGGCCATGCCGCGCAGCAGCACCGCCTCCACCCGGCCCTCGCGGGTGGCCATGAGCGGCTGCTCGATCAGGGGCTGGGCGTCGGTCACTCCGGGGGTCCGCCGCGCCTCGGCGAGCGCGGGCCGCCAGTCCTCAAGCCGTCCGCCGGCGCTCTGCAGCACGGCATGGCCGTTGAGGCCGGTGACCTTGTCGAACAGCTCGGCGCGGAAGCCGTTCATCACGCTCATCACGATGATCAGGGCGGCGACGCCCAGCATCACCGCGGCGAGGCTGATCCCGGCGACGACGAAGATGAAGCCCTCGCCCTTGTGCGGCAGCAGATAACGCCGCGCGACCATCCGCTCGTAGCGGTTGAGCAGCACCTAGTTCACCGTCATGCCAGCCAAGGCTGGCATCCAAGCGGAGCCCGAATGGACCCCAGCTTTCGCTGGGGTGACAGCTAAGGGGTTCATCCCGCGAGCCTCGCCAGGGCGCTTTCGAGGCTGAGCTCCTCGCGCTCGCCGGTGGCGCGGCGCTTGAGCTCGACGACGCCTTTCTCGAGCCCCTTCGGGCCGACGACCAGCTGCCAGGGCAGGCCGATCAGATCCATGGTCGCAAACTTGGCGCCGCCGCGCTCGTCGCGATCGTCGTAGAGCGTCTCGACCCCGGCCTGCCGGAGCTTGCTGTAAATCTCGTCGGCGGCGCTGGCGCAATTGCCGTCGTCGGCGCGCATGTTGATCAGGCCAACCTGGAAGGGCGCGACGCTCTCCGGCCAGACGATGCCGTTATCGTCGTGGCTTGCCTCGATGATCGCGCCGACCAGACGGGAGACGCCGATCCCGTAGCTGCCGCCCAGCGGCGTGACCGCCTCGCCGTTCGGGCCGCTGACCGTGAAGCCGAGCGGGGCGGAATATTTGTCGCCGAAGTAAAAAATGTGGCCGACCTCGATGCCGCGCGAGCTGCGCAGATCCTCGCCGAGCGCGGCCTCGCGCGCCTCGTCGCGCTTCTCGTCGGTCGCCGCATAGTCGGCGGTCATGGAATCGACGAAGGCCTGCAGCGCCGCGCTGTCGCCGGCGTCGACCGCATAATCCTCGGCCGGTATCGGCCTGCATCGGAATCGCGCGCAGGCCCATGCGCGCGAAGGTGCGCAGGTAAGCGGCGAACATGCGGTTGTAGCTGATCCGCGCCCCCGCCTCGTCGAGGTCGAAGCTGTAGGCGTCCTTCATCAGGAATTCGCGGCCGCGCATCACGCCGAAGCGCGGGCGGATCTCGTCCCGGAACTTCCACTGGATATGGTACAGGATGCGCGGCAGGTCGCGATAGCTGCGCGCCGAGCCCTGGAAGATCGCGGTCAGCATGTCCTCGTTGGTCGGCCCGTAGAGCAGATCGCGCTGGTGCCGGTCGGTGATGCGGAGCATCTCCGGGCCATAGGCGTCGTAGCGGCCGGTGGCGCGCCAGTAATCCGCGGCCTGGATGGTGGGCATCAGCATCTCGATTGCGCCGGCGCGATCCTGCTCCTCGCGAACGATCCGCTCGATATTGCGGAGCACGCGGTGCCCGATCGGCAGCCAGGCGTAGATGCCGGCGGCAGTCTGGCGAATGAGACCGGCGCGAAGCATCAGCTTGTGGCTGACGATCTGGGCGTCGGCGGGTGTCTCCCTGGCGACTGGGAGATAATAACGGGTCAGGCGCATGGCCGACGCTCTAGGGTGGTGCATGCGGCAACGCAACAATGGGTGGGCCGCCCGTGCCCCTGTTGCCGACTCGCAACAGCTGCGGCGCAAACTGGCCACGCCGTGCAAACGAGCATGACAAGACCGTTTGCCCTGCATAGCGTAGCCCCACGCAACCAAGGACTTAACGGCCTGGTTCGGGGAGGCTTCGGCCCCGCTGTCCTCTGCGAGGTGAGGAACGGTGTGCGGGCTGAAGCATCACAAGGGGGTAGACGGCGTCAAACCCGTCTCACGGGTGCCCGGGCGGAAACGTCCGGGCACTTGTCTTTTGGGGGTTCCAGGGACGGATCGTGACGCAGCCGGTCCGCCGCATTGTAACCGGCGCCCTTTCCCCCTATATCCGAAACCGCTGACGTCGCCTGCGAGCGAATTCGACGCCTTCGGGCCTCTCTTCTTCCCTTTCGCGCTTCTCCGGCCCCGCCGCGCCAATTGCGCGCGGGCATTTTTGCATTGAAAGGACCCGATCATGGCTATCGGCACCGTTAAATTCTTCAACACCGACCGCGGCTACGGCTTCATCACCAACGAAGCCGGCGGCAAGGACACCTTCGTCCATATCAGCGCCGTCGAGCGCTCCGGCATGACCTCGCTGCGTGAGGGCCAGAAGCTCAGCTACGATCTCGAGACCGGCCGCGACGGCAAGGTCTCCGCCTCCAATCTCGCCGACGCCTCCTAGGCACGGCGACCCCGTCGGACCGCGCCATCCGCGCGGTCCGGCAGGGATGGCGCTTTACCTGACTATCGGCGGCCGAGGCCGCCTGGATTTGAAATGAACTACCAGACAAGACCGAAACTGTTCCCGCCGCTTGCCCTGCTCGCGGCAGTCACCGGGCCGGCCCGGACTGCGAGGCTCGATCCTCCCGCCGCCGCCCACCCCGCCGATCTGCGCCGCCTCGTCGCGGCGATGATCGACTAGACACACACCAACCCGCCCTCCCAGCAAGGGAGGGCGTTTTCACGAACGGAGCCGCAGCATGTCGCGAGAAATCCCCAAGCCCTTTCTGATCGCCAAGGACGAGGAGGGCCAGTTCCGACTCACCGTTCGCGAGGTCCGCTACAACAGCCAGGGCTATCCGCTGGTGAGCGCTCACCCGGTCGAGGAGAGCTTCAAGTCCGCGACCGCGGCGCGCAACCACGCCAAGGAGCATTTCGGCGCGGAAGCCGGCCAGTTCTCGACCAAATAGGCCGGATCAGAACTCGAACGAGGCGCTCGCCACGACGCCGGCGCGGACATTGTGGCCGAGGAAATGGGTCGCGCTGTCCAGATTGGTGTCGACATAGGACAGGCTGGCCGTGAACGGGCCGCGCGTGACCTCGAACCCCAGAGACCAGTCCCACTTGCGGCCGTAGAAGGAGCCGCGCTCCCGGCCCAGGCTCGCGACGAAAGTGAGCGGCGTTGTCGGAATACCGACGCGCAGCTCTCCGTCCAGATAGAGATTGTCGCCGGCCAGATTCTCCTGGTCGGGCGCATAGCTGGCGCTGATCTTTCCGGTCGCCGGCCCCAGTGTGTAGGCCACAGAGGCCTTGCCCTCGTAGACGTTCGCCGTCCCGTCGCCGCCCGGATAGAGATAGGCGATCACGCTGACATCATATTCGAGCGGACCGGCGCTGCCCGCATAGCCGGCATAGAGATCGAGCTCGACATTGGTGTCGGCGGTGCGGGCGATCGAACTCGCCCAGGCGCCGGCATAGAAGCCGTGATAGCTGACGTCGACCGAGCCCTGCAGCGCCGGATCGCGATCCGACGAGGAAACGCCGCGGAAGCGATAATCGGAAACGACGGTCGCGGTGGCGCTGATGTCGAAGCCGCCGTCACCGCCGGAGGGCTCCTGCGTGTCCTGC
>SMEU01000219.1_pt1 | contig 13386 bp, 14 predicted proteins | sample 2456051 | NCBI WGS metagenome assembly SMEU01 (sample SAMN10132600, study PRJNA489261) | soil metagenome | isolation source: day120 un-amended silt loam soil | place: USA | collected 2015-05-01
ACACCCAGGACTCGCCCGAGGCCCCCTACTGGTATCCGATCTACGCCTGGGTGAAAACCGACCCGGCGCTGAAGCTGGTCGTCGCCGAGCCGGACATCACGCCCGAGCCGGACTACGTCTTCGAGGTGGACGGCAAGCTGGACCCGGCCGGCTGCGCCGAACTGGGCAAGGGCTGAGCGCGGGTCGGTTAGGACGCCGTCGCGAGCGCGTGCTCGCGGAGCAGCTCGGCGGAGCGTCGCGGCTGCTCCCACCAGAACATGTGCCCGACGTCCTCGAGGATCTCGAGGCGGGCGTTGGCGTCGGGGAGGAGCGAGCCGATCTGGCGTCCGTTGGCGACGCCGAGCACGCGGTCGACCGTGCCATGGACGACGAGAGTGGGGAGCGCGAGGTCGGGGAGGCGGGCGCTGGTGTCGTGTGCGGCGATCGCCTGCACCTGCCAGCCGATCGTCTCGCGTGGGGCGGGCAGCTCCTCGGCCATTGCGACGAATTCGGCATAGCGGCTCTCCTCGGCGCGGAAGCCGGGGGAGAGGTTCAGCTCCCACATCGCTCGGTAGACCCGGTGTCGGTCTCCGGAGGCCATCGCCTCGACCAGGCCCTGGAAGTCCGCTGGGTCCATCAGCTGCGAGCCCGGACCGCCGCAGTAGGTGCAGCCGAGGGTGAGGCTGCGGATCCGGTCCGGGTGCGCGAGCGCCAGCTCCTGGGCGATCATCCCGCCCATCGAGATGCCGAGCACGTGGGCGCTCTCCCATTCGAGCGCGTCGAGCAGGCCGGCGGTGTCGGTGGCCATCTCGACGATCGTGAACGGCTCGGTGGCCGGCGCCGAGAGTCCGATCCCCCGGTTGTCAAAGGCGACGCAGTCGAAGCTTCCTTCGAGATCGGAGAGGAAGGCCTGGCCCCAGGCCAGGTGGTCGGCGCTCATGCCCTGAATCAGCAGCAGCGGCTCGCCCGCGCCGCCGCGCTCGTAGTTGATCTCCCGCCCCCGAACATCGACCTTGGGCATGTCGCGATCTTACGGCGCCGCACGCCCCCTCGGGCTAAGCAGCGGGTCGCTGGTTCGAATCCAGCCGGGGGTATGGCGTCTGTGGAGAGACCTGCTTGACAGTTCGAGTACCGCCGTGGGAGGGTGCCGCCAATGTCGGCCGGCCATCGGGAGGCGCGGCTGGTAAGTGGAAGATCGGCATGACGGTGAAGCGGCGGTAGGGAGACAAATGGATGGCATGCGCATTTTTTCGCTATTCGATGATTCGAACTTCGATGCCTACGACAAGCAGCCCGACCGATACCCGAAGGTTCTCGAAGCTGGTCTTGTCCATCATGGGCTGGATCTGGAAGATGTCTTAGCCGTAACGCAGGACCTTGGTCTCTGGGCGATCTGTAGACAGGGCATCTTTTATGCCAGTTTTCGAGGTGCTTTCAAAAAGCGGATTGAAACCGGAAATCTCATTCCCTATTCAGAGATTCTGGAGGCTCGTGTCGAGCCATCAACTCCCCGCACGGGAAAGATCGTCCTGTACGACAGTTCCGAAAAGAAGATCAACCAGATTGACTTCAGTGCGGGGGGCCCGAATCGCTCGATAGAGGGTGAACAGGCACAATTGAAACGTGTTCTCCAACTCATGGAGAAGGCCTGGCGGGCGGCCGGGGAATAGCCGACCATCGCCTCGCACTGGCGATCCATCGGATGATCTACGTCACTCTGGCGCTATCTCGGCGGCGGTCCGCTACTGAATCGGTGAGTCAGGTGGGGGAATTTGCACGCTTCGCTCCTCCTCGACCGACCTGACCCCGTCGACTTCGCCGAGGGAGGCGAGCTTGTCATGGTCGGCGGCCCCCGAGACGACGCCGAGCGCGGGCATCGAGCGCTTCACCTCGAGCCCGCGCGCCTTCAGCTCGTCGACGACGGCGGGCATGCGCTCGAGGTGACTGTCCTCGACTGACACGAGGACCTGCTTCTTCACGTCTTCGATTGTAGGGACGGCGTCACGGCACCTTGACCAGTCCGGCGCCAACATCCTCCGCCGGCGCTGAGAGCGGGATAGCTCCCTTCACCAGTAGGTCGGCGAGTTCGTCTGCGCTTGCGCTTGGGTTGGCCTGGGCGAACAGCGCCGCGACGCCGGCGACATGGGGGGTCGCCATGCTGGTGCCGCTCTTCTTCCCGTGGCCGGTGGGCATCGGGACCATCGAGTACACGTCGACGCCGGGGCCGGCGATGTCCACCCGACCGCCGCCGAGTACCCCTCCCCCCTGGTTGGAGAAGAACGCCACGGTGAGGCTCGGGTCGACCGCGGCGACCGCCAGGATCGAGGGGCAGTTGGCCGGGTGGGAGACGGGGCTAACCGAGCTCGGGCGGTTGCTGTCGTTCCCCGCGGCAGCGACGATCAGGGTGCCGGCGACACGGGCGCGAAGGGCGGCTTTCTCGAACGCTTCGGAGTACGGTTCGCCGGGGTTGTTGCGGCCGCCGAGCGACATCGAGACGATCCGACTGCCGCGGTTCACCGCCGCTTCGACGCCAGCGAGGATGTCGGCGTCGACCCCTCTGCCTTCGTTGGACAGCACCTTGCCGGCGAAGATGTTCGCCTCCGAGGCGATCCCGTAGCGGGGCCTGATGTCTTCCCGGTTGCTGCCGCAGGAGGTGCCGATGCAGTGGGTGCCGTGACTGTGCCCGTCCTCGACCGTCTGGCCGGCGACGAAGCTCTGGGTGGCGAGGGTGCGGCCGGCGAGGTCCGGGTGTTCGGTCGCGACACCGGTGTCGAGCACAGCCACCTCCCGCCTGCAGCCCCCAGGTGAGGTCGGTTTCGCTCGGGTCGGTCGTCTGGGTGGGGGCCGCCTCGTAGGTGTAGACGACGCGCTCGGGCTCGAAGTGGGCGATGCCGTCCTCCGCGGTGGCTGCCACGCCCAGCTCCTCCTCCCGCTCCGGGGGCGCCGCCATCAGTGCGACGCCGAGGCGCTCGAAGAGGACCGCTTGCCCTTCCGGGTGCTCCTCGGCGGTGACGTTCGCTCCTTCCTCCGCGCTGACGGTCTCCTCGACCCCCATCGCGCGGCCAAGTACCTCGTGCGCGTCGCTGATCGCCGACTCCTCGAGGGTGACGAGAAACCGGCCGGTCGTCTCTCCGGGCGTCTGTGCCTCCGTGCCGCCGTGCTCCATCATTGGCGATCCTCCCCTGAGTAGTTATGAAGCTCTGAGCTATCCGATCCGACGAGGGGCCGGTTTGGTTTCCCTCGGCGGTAGTTGGATCGGTCGCTTGCCCGGTGGACGGTGTCGCTCGGCCTCAACCAGCCGCGGAGCGCTGGCGGCTCAGCGCGTCGATCAGCTCGAGGATCTTCTGGTGATAGGCGACTCCAGCGAGCAGGGTGCGTTCCGAGGGGTCCCAGCCCTCGGCGGCACGCACTTCCTCGAGGTAGCCCTGCAGCTCCGCGAGCTTGTTGCGGTGCCACTCGGCCCGCGCTCCGACCAGGGCTGCCGGGTCTGCCCCGGCGAAGATCTTCAGCATCACTTCGTCGCGCAGCTGCGGCGGCGCGGCGTTCGGGTCGCTCGCCCAGGCCCGCAGCGCCTCGCGGCCCGTGTCGGTGAGGGCGTAGGTCTTGCGGCGGCGCCCGCCACTCTCCTGCTTGACCGAGAGATAGCCGCCCTCGGCGAGGCGCGCCGGCTCCTCGTAGGCGGTGGTGTGGGGGACGGGCCAGAAGTTCTCGATCGATTTGTCGAGCGCCTGTTTGATGTCATAGGAGGTCGCCTCGCCGAGCTGATCCAGCAGCGCCAGCAGCGCGTAGGAGGTGGTGGTGAGGCGGATCGACTTGCTTTTCATGGTTCGAGGCGTATAGTACGGGACGTATTGTTAGGTTCCAAGAGCACGACGCGGGAGGTCGCAATGACTGAGAACGGAACCGGCAGCGAAACCCCCTCCATCTCCCACGACTACGACGCGGTGGTCATTGGCGCGAGCCTAGCGGGCTGTACGACGGCAATCCTGCTCGGGCGTGCCGGCGCGCGCGTCGCCCTGGTCGACAAGCAGCCCGACCCGGCGGCCTTCAAGCGCGTCTGCAGCCATTTCATCCAGGCCTCGGCGGTGTCGACGGTCAGGCGCCTCGGCCTTTTTGAGCCGATCATGGAGGCCGGCGGGATCCGGTCGCGGATGCACGCCTGGACTCGCTGGGGCTGGATCGAAGCGCCGCCCGACCGGGCCGGGCAGGCGATCAACCTGCGCCGCGAGCGGCTCGATCCGATCGTGCGCGAGGTGGCGGCCGCGACGCCGGGGGTCGACCTGGTCCTCGGGCGCTCGGCTCAGCGCCTGCACCGGGATGGCGGGGCCTTCGTCGGGGTCACCGTTCGCGCCCCCAGCGGTGAGGAGACGGAGCTGCGGGGGAAGCTGATCGTTGGTGCCGACGGCCGCGATTCGACGATCGCCGAGCTCTCTGGCGTGAAGGAGAAGGTCCTGCCCCACCGGCGCTTCGCCTACGGCGGCTACTTCGAGGGCGAGCAGCCGCGGTTCTCGCCCGACAGCTCGATCTGGATGCTCGACCCCAACTGGGGTGCGGCCTTCCCAACCGACAGCGGACTGATCTTCTACGCCGCAATGCCGACCATGGACCTGCTGCCCGAGTTCAAGCACGACTCGACCGCGGCGCTGACCTCATACATCGAGGCGATGCCCGAGGCGCCGCCGATCCGCGGCGCACGGCTGGTCGAACCGGTGCTCGGCAAGATCGAGATGCCGAATCGGATGCGTGTCTCAACCGCCCCCGGGCTGGCGCTGGTCGGTGACGCAGCGATGGCGGTCGACCCGCTGTTCGGCGTCGGCTGCGGCTGGGCGTTCCAGAGCGGCGAGTGGTTGGCCGACAGCGTTGCGCCGGCGCTGCGCGGCGAGGAGTCGCTAGAGCGCGGCCTGAGGCGCTACCGCCGCCTGCACAAACGCCGGCTCGGCGGCCACGCCTTCACGATCAACGACTATGCCACCGGCCGAAAGCTCAACCGCGGCGAGAAGACGTTCTTCGCCGCCGCGGCGCGCGACCCGAAGGTGGCGACGACCTTCGACCGCTTCGGGACCCGGCAGATCGGCCCGGCGCGGGCGCTGGCGAGCACGATGCCGCGCTCGGTCCTCGTCAACCTCCGTCACTTAGTAGCCCGGCGGATGTCGGACGACGAAGCCGGCGGTGGAGGTGGGAGCAAGGTGCCAACGCGGGCCGGTGCCACGCGCGTCGCCGACCGTGTCCCAGCGCAGGCCGGCGATCTCGGCGAAGGTGTGGCCGCCGTTGGCGTAGACGGTGATCCACCTGCCGGGGCCCGGCGCTCCCCATGACTCCAGCTCGGTCGAGGTCAGCGGTCGCGGAATCAGGCCGCCGCCAAACAGGGCGAAGCTGACCGAGCCCGAGCAGTCGTAGCCGTTGGAGTAGAAGGAGCGGTGACCGCCGCCCCATATATAGGGGCGGCCGACGATCGTGTTGGCGGCGTCGATTGCGCCCTGTACCGCTTCGGGCGCGTCCGGCGGCGCCAGGGCGATCCCGGTGAGGAGGATCGAGGTCGACTCGCCGCTGCCGGCGGGGACGTGGGCGAAGAGCTTGCCGTCCGCGGCGCCGTGGCGCTGGATCGGGGTGCCGTTGGTGCCGGCTGACGCGGGTGGCATCGAGGAAGGGTCGCCGGGGATCGGCTTCGGCGCGGCTCCCGGCGGTGCTTCGGCGGCGCGCCTCGCCTGGGCTTCGACCCGCTTGCGCGCCCTCTCCATCGCCATGCTGTCGCCCAGCGCGTTCAGCGCTTCCTTGGTGCCGGTCGCCGCGGCGATCGCGCTCAGCGCGGCGCGGCCGAGCGCGCCGAAGGCTCCGGAGTCCTGGCCAGCGTCGGCAACAGCTGGTGCGGCGGCCGCCCACAGGAAGGCGGCGAGCACGGAGCAGGCGCAGAGCAGGGTGGGGAGGGCGCACCGCGACCGCCGCCGCGCGCCTCGATCGTCCCCTCGCTGGCCTGTTGGGAGCCGCGCCATATAGGAGTCCGGCAAGGTTAGAGTTCGAGTTCGATGGCCGACCTGATCCTCTACGCGATTCCGGCATTCGTGCTGCTGCTCGCAGTGGAGCTGTGGTCGTTCCGACTCGCCGCCGACGAGGACCTGGTCGGCTACGAGTCGCGCGACACCCGCACCAGCTTGACGATGGGCGGCGGCAACGTCGCGATCAACGCGGTCTGGAAGCTGGTCGTGGTCGTGGTCTACGCCGGGCTCTACGAGCTCAGCCCGTTGCGGATGCCGGCCGATGAGTGGTGGACCTACGTGCTGCTCTTCTTCGCCGACGACTTCGCCTATTACTGGTTCCACCGCATCCATCACGAGGTGCGGGTCTTCTGGGCCAGCCACGTCGTCCATCATTCCTCCCAGCACTACAACCTCTCGACTGCGTTGCGGCAGACCTGGACGCCGATGACCTCGCTGCCGTTCTGGGCCGGGCTGGCGCTGCTCGGATTCCAGCCCTGGATGATCCTCACCCAGCAGGCGGTCAGCTTGATCTACCAGTTCTGGATCCACACCGAGCGGATCGGGCGGTTGCCGGCGCCGATCGAGTACGTCTTCAACACGCCGTCACACCACCGGGTTCACCACGGCGCCAATGACATCTACCTCGACCGCAACTACGGCGGCATCCTGATCGTCTGGGACCGCCTCTTCGGCACCTTCCAGGGTGAGACGGAGCGCCCCCGCTACGGGCTGACCAAGAATCTGCGCACCTTCCGCCCGACCCGCGTCGCCTTCCACGAGTTCGCGGCGATCGCGCGCGACGTCCGCGCCGCGGCGAGCTGGCGGCACCGCCTCTCCTACGTCTTCCGCTCCCCGGGCTGGTCGCCGGACGGCCAGAGCGGCGGCACCCGCGGCTGATCGTGAAACTCCTCCTCATTCCAGTGGCGATCGCCGCCTTCATCGTCTTTCTCCTGATCCTCGGTGCGATCGGGCTGGCGATCGCGATGACCGTGATCGCCGCGGTCGGCAAGCTCTGGCGGCTGACCTTCGGGCGCCGCGCCGCCGCCCGGCCCACCGGGCCGCGCTCGATCTGAGGTCAGCGCCCTCAGCAGAGGTGGATGCGGGCGGCGCTCTTGACCGCTTCGAAGGCGCTGCCTGGGATCCGCTTCAGCTGGTCGAGGTTCTCGTCGTCCCAGCGGCGGTCGCTGCTGCCGCTGATGTACCAGTTCGAGCCGTTGTCGGCGACGATCAACCCGTAGCGCTTCATTGCCGCAGCGATCGTGCGGGCCGGGCCGCTGAACCTGCCGAGTGGGTAGCCGGCTTTGAGGCGCAGCCGCAGCCCCATCGGCGGGGCGCTCGGGCTGGAAGTGTCGCCTGCGCAGTGGGAGGCGGGGTGGACCCAGGCGTTGCGGGTGCTCTCGAAGGTGACGCGGATCGCGTGTTCGAGGTGGCCGGAGGCGGCCTCGTCGTGGCGGACGAGGCCGGGGAAGATCGGCAGGCCGGCAGCGTCGGCCGAGGTCCAGGAGTCGGGACGGCGCGCCGCCGATCGCAGGTCCCATGCCGTGCCCGAGTCGGCGTTCCAGTAAGGCTTCGGCTTGGCGACGAAGAAGGCCCGGTAGAGCTCGTAGAGCCGGCAGGCGGAGCGGTCGACGACGAGCAGGTGGCGGTCGCCGTCGCTGCGGTTACCGCCCTCAACCGGCGCCCGCGACGGGACCGGGAACGGCCCAGGGTCGCTCTCGTCGCCGTAGGCGGTGTAGTGGATCGGCAGTTTCGGCTGGCCGGCGCCGACCACCGCGTAAGGGAATCCGTAGGGGCGCGGCGAGCCGAAGTCAGGGTGCAGGTGGTCGCCCCCGTGAGAGTCGATGTAGGAGATGTATGCGGCGGAGCGGGGATCGCGCGGCGCCTTCGAGATGTCCTGGTTCCAGGCCGCCTCGGTGGGGAGGGAGGGAGCGCGCGGTGAGAAGGAGGCGGGGGGCGCGGGGAAGACCGGGCAGGAGCCGAGCTCGGGATAGGGGCCGACGGCGGAGGCGGAGGAGGCGAGGACCCAGGCGCAGGCACCAATCGTGAGCAGAATCGTGATGAGAATCCAGCGTTCCCAGATTTTTAGCCCCTCTGGGGGCGAAGATGCTGGCTTCGTCATCTCTGATCGTCCGGGAGCTTCTCGCGCACCGTGAGTCGGCCGATCTCCAGCTCCTCGACCGAGAGCTTGCTGACGGCCAGTTGGCCGATCCTCGCCCGCCCGATCGCCAGCCGGCCAATGTTGAGCCTGCGCGCCGCTCAGCGTCAGGGGTCGCGCCTCGGGGCGAAAGGGAGCGATGCCAACGCGCTTCTTGGCCACCCCCGCAAACTATCGCGGCCCGCCAGGCACGGTAGATTGTTCCCAGCGCGGTGGATGTAGCTCAGCTGGTAGAGCTCCTGGTTGTGGTCCAGGCGGTCGCCGGTTCGAATCCGGTCATCCACCCCTTATAAAAGTGCCTGCTAATCGACACCTCTTTGTCGACAGAAAATGAGCCGGAATCGCCAATGATCGCGCTCCACTTCAGGCACTCCATAAAGACCCAGATGTAAGTCACGGGTCTGATTGCTGTATTCACCGCCATTCGCCTCCAGCTCAGCTGCTCAGATGAGCTGGGATACGGCCCAAAGGACCGCGGCCGCGATTGCGGCAGTGAAAGTGACGGGCTTGGAAGCGAAGGAGAGCACGCTGACGGTTCCCGACTTGTGTGCATCCTCAAGCTCCCCCTTCGTCTCAGGCTCCAAGACGAGTCGGATTAGCCCATCACGGTCCTCTCGGTAAGTACGGTCTTGGGATGCCAGGCCAGTGCGGGCTGGTGCGCCACAGAGAAGGTTTACCCAATACTGGAGGGGAGCGACGACCAGGGCCCAGGCGAGCATTGCGGCGATGAAGGTGAGTGCGAAAAGAATCGTGACAGCCGAGTCTAGAGTCGGTGAACGGTAGCGAGACTGCAAGGACCCATAACCACCTCCCATTTCGGCGAGTTTGGCATCGGCCCATGCCGGCGACAGCAGCTGGCGGATCGCCATAAGTACCTGAGTGACGAGCTGGCCGATACCGGTGAGAAAGTTGAGCGGATGTGCCGCTATTAGGTTCCATTCCCGATCGAGGTCGATGGCTACTGCAACCACTGCGAATACGAAAGCGATGATGGAGCCGTTCTGTAGATACCAGTCGAGGTAGGCACCGCCAAATGCCGCGAAGACAACGAAGTTGATCGCCGTGATGGCCGCCAACAGCGCCAGCCCGACGAGTAGGTGGCGCCAGTCGTAGCGCAGTCCCTCCGATCCTCGAGACTCTCTCCTGATCCGTCGCCACCCTCCGGCGGCTCCTTTCCCCTGCTTGAGGTCGTCATGGTTCCCGACTATTTCTCGGCTTTGGTGAGGGTCCCAGGGACATACTAAGGGGACTCCACTAGGGATAATCGCGGGCCGGCGGTGGCAGGGGCCGGTCGGTTGCCAACGCTTCCACGCAGTGACGGGATGTCGTATTCGTTGACGGGGGCGGAGCCATTGAACGGGGCAGTTCCAAAGGGTACGCACTAATCTCCGCGTGGTGCGCTCCGCTGCAACATCAGGATATGACGCGTTCACCTCCTACAGTCACGCTGCGGACGGACAGCTCGCTCCTGCGCTCCAAGTCGGGCTGGGGGGGCTTGCGAAGCCTTGGTATCGGCGTCGGGCGCTGCGGGTGTTTCGGGACAAGACCAGTCTTTCGGCCTCGCCGCAGCTCTGGCCTTCGATCATGGAGGCGTTGTCGCAGTCCCGGTACTTCGTGCTGCTTGCCTCTCCCGAGGCCGCGCACTCGCACTGGATCGAGCAGGAGGTCAGTTGGTGGCGAGAGAATCGGAGCCGTGACACGCTCCTGATCGCTCTCACCGATGGGGAGCTCGGATGGGACGAAGGGCTTGGCGACTTCGAGTCAGCGGCGGCGATCCCGGCCGCACTTCGCGGTTGGTTTTCCACCGAGCCGCTCTGGGTCGATCTGCGATGGGCGCGTGGCGAGAGGGATCTCTCTATGCGAAACCCTCGCTTCCGGGACGGTGTGGGCGACTTAGCGGCGCCCCTACACAGCTTGCCGAAGGACGAGCTGATCGGCGAAGACATCAACCAGCACCGACGCACCATGCATCTGGCCCGAGCTGCCGTCGCGCTGCTCCTTCTGCTGTTGGTACTGGCCGCGGTCGGCGGCGTCGTGGCGCTTGTACAGCGAAACCGGGCAGAGGAGGAAAGGAACCTCGCCTTCGCTCGTGAGCTGGCCGCGGAGTCGGCCGCCCAGCGGACCACCGATCCCGAATTGGCGCTTTTGCTGGGAATAGAAGCGGTGCGCACGCAGGCTCTCCCCGAGACCGAAGCCGCGCTGCGGGCCGCGCTCACGGATGACCACCTCGAGGCGGTGATCCCCGTGGCAAGACGGCGTCTCAACAGCATCGAATTCAGCCCTGACGGCAGGACGGTCCTCGCCGCGGTCGGGGACGGTAAGGCTCGGCTTATCGATGTCTCCCCCCGGGTGGTTGCTGAGACGCTTCGTGCCGGACCCCCTGGCATCACCGACGCCGCGTTTGCCAGGCGCGGGCACCTGGTTCTGACCACGAACGATCGTTCCGTGTCGAAGCTCTGGAACGCGACCACTGGCCGCCTTGTGCGCGCGTTACCGGATCGGCGCGACCAGGTGACGAGTGGGGCGATCAGCCCGAACGGCAAGTGGATCGCCACCGTCGGGCTCAAAGGTATTCACCTCTGGACGTCGGACGGGAAGTCGCGCGGCGTATACGGGTCCCCTCGCGATCCGATCAACACTCTGGCCTTTAGCCCCAACGGCCGTCTCTTGGCGAGCGGAGACTGGCTGGGGGTGGTTCGCGTCCGGCGCGTGACCGGAGGGACCGTTGATGGGAAGATGCGCGCAAGCCTAGACCCCATCGAAAGTGTGGCCTTCGGTCCCGCCGGCCGCGCTGTCATTTCCGCGGGCGCGGATGGGGTAGTGCGGGCGTGGGACGTGAGAAGCGGGAAGCCGGACACCCTGCTCAAGGAGCCATCCGGGACGCTCTATCCGAAGGAAGCTCTGGCAGCGAAGGTGAGCTCGGATGATTTGCTTGCCGTCGGCAACGGCGACGGCACCCTCGTCGTCAAGGATTTCGTTTTCACCGGCAAGGGCTTCACGACGCAGACTGCCGGCGAGGCAGTGATGGACGTCGACTTCTCTCCGCACGGAGATTCGGTCGCGACTGCGCAGGCAGATGGCAGCGTCCGCCTGTTGGGCGTCACGACCACCGACAGGCTTGTTGCGGCTCTGGGGCCGGAAATGGGGATTCAAAGCCTTGCCTTCAGTCGCGACGGGCGATTCGTGGCCGAGACTTTTCCGACCGTTTTCGGCGAGGCCGGCACCGATACGTCCCAACTCCCGAAGGGAACCTGGGTCTGGAGACTCCAGGACCGGAGGGTCTGGAAAGTGAGCGCGAGTGGGTGGGACCGCCGGGCTGATTTTAGCCCCGACGGTCACCTGCTGGCTATCGCAGGAAGGGCAGGGACGAGGGTCTGGCCGGTCTTCGCCCACCCGCCGACGTTACGGTTTCCAGCCCCGAGCGTGGACGTTGCCTTCAGCCCCGACGGCACCTTGCTGGCGATAGCCGAACAGAGCGGCGACGCGCAGGTTCGGCACGTCAGAGACGGTCGCGTCGTGGAAGTCCTCAGCGGGCAGGGACCCAGAATCCGTCGCATCTCCTTCAGCCCCGACGGCTCGAGCTTGCTCGCGCTTGGATTCGATGGCGTAATCCGACTCTGGGACCGCGATCGAGAGAAGGTCGTCCAAAGCTTCGGCAACCGACAGCTCCGCTTCACCGACGCCATGTTCAGCCCGGACGGCGACACGATTGCCGCCGTCAGCGGTGCGCGCGTCTCCATCATCGAACTTGAGAGCGGTGCGACGGTGCGGACGGCGCCGCTCAGCTCACATCGTCTGCGGAGCGTCGATTACAGCGCCGACGGCAGGGTCCTCGTCGTCGCCGACGAGGATGGCAAGGCAACTGCGTTGGACGCCGAGAGCCTGCGTCGGATTACCGAGTTCATTGTCACCGGTGAGTCGCTGAGCGGGGCGGCATTCGGCGTGAACGCTGCCTTCGTCGCGCTTTCTGGTGACGGTGGTGTGCGGGTGTACCGCTGCGATCTTTGCGCTCCCGTTTCGCGACTTCTCACGATCGCACGGGCGAACGCAAGCAGAGGCTTGAGCCCGATTGAGCGTCGCCGCTACCTGCACCGGGGGTGAGCTTCGGGTTAGGAGCGAGGGTTCGGTTTTGCAGGCGATCACGGGCTCAGAGGACGCTGGGATATCTGACGGGTATTGCGGCAGTATGTTCGTCCAATGGGCGGCGTCGCGATCGTGGTTTTCAGTGGCCTGGTCGACTCGACCGTACTCTTGGCGACGCTCGGCAACGATCGCATGGACCGGGTTCGTCGCGAGCATGTCGCTGACGTCACCGGGGCCGTCGTGGCGGCGGGCGGGCGCGTGGTGAAGACCCTCGGCGATGGCGTGATGGCGAGCTTTGAGAGCGCCCTCGGCGCGCTGCGAGCCGCAGCCGCGATCCAGGCCTCGGTCGAGCGGCTCGATGCGGCCAATGGCAACATTGGCATCGCCGCCCGTGTCGGCATCTCCGCGGGCGAGCCGGTCCCCGACGGCGAGGACCTGCACGGGATGGCCGTTGTCGTCGCGAGCCGACTCTCCTCGGTAGCCGGTCCGGGGGAGGTGCTGGTGCAGGGCCTGGTGCAGGAGCTTGTCGCTTCGCGCGACGGAGTCGAGCTCGAAGCCGCGAGCGAGTACGGGCTCAAGGGGGTGCCGGCACCGGTGCGCGCGGCGAAGTTGCGCTGGCGCGAGCTTCCGCCCGAGCCGGTGGGAGGGAACGACGCGCCGGGCGGCAACAGGGGGTCGGATGCCCCGGCGGGGGCTTCCCGCCCACGTGTGCGGTTGCCGCGGGTGCTCGCCGCTTACGCGGAGGAGCCGCTGATCGGCCGCGACCGCGAGATCGGTTTCCTGCGGGAGGCAACGGCCCTGCGCGAAGGCTGCCGCGCCGTCTCGATCCTGGGCGAACCCGGCATCGGCAAGACCCGCCACGCGGCGGCAGCGGCGAGCGAGGCCCACGCCCACGGGGCCACGGTCGTGCTCGCCCGCTGTCCGCCCGAGCCGGTGATCCCGTTCGAGCCCTGGGTGCGCGCCTCGGCGAGCTGGCGCTGGCCGGCGACAGCGAATGGCGTGAGGCCCTGGCCCACGCGGCCGGGCCGGAATTCTCGGCGCTGGTCCCCGAGCTGAGCGAGTACGCGGAAGGCGGCGAGAGGGCGGTCGCCGGGTCGATGTCCCTCAGCCGGACGGTAGATGGGGCGTCGTTTTCAGCGTTGATCGGGAAGCCTGCGGGCCGGCCCTCCTGCTGCTGGCCGTGGGAGAGCGTCA
>SMEU01000052.1_pt1 | contig 13365 bp, 12 predicted proteins | sample 2456051 | NCBI WGS metagenome assembly SMEU01 (sample SAMN10132600, study PRJNA489261) | soil metagenome | isolation source: day120 un-amended silt loam soil | place: USA | collected 2015-05-01
GGCCACCCCTCCCGCGGCGACCCCGCCGACCAATGCCGCCCCGGCCGCGCAGGCCCAGGCGCAGTCGCGGGCCGCGCCCGCACCTACTCTGCCGCCCGGGGCGCTGGTCAACGCGACGGCCGCCGATCTTCGCGCCGGCGCGCAGGTTCATGACCAGCATGGCGCGCTTGTCGGCACGATCGAATCGCCCGACGCGAGCGGCGCGATCATCTTTACCGGCACCGCGCGCGGCCGGCTTGCGGTGAACAGCTTCGGCCGGAACAGCGGCGGGCTGGTGATCTCGATGACCAAGGCGGAACTCGAGGCCGCGATCACCGCGGCCGCGCCGGGTACGCCGGCCAGCCAGACCACGCCCAGCGCGACCATGACCCCGCCGCGCGGCTGACGATTCCCGTCGCCGCCGATCGCGATCGACAGGAGCCGCGCCGGTTCCCCCCTCGCCGGCGCGGCTTTTTGGTGTAAGCGGGCGGCCCATGGTCCGCGCCGCCCCCCTCCTCGCGGCTTTGCTCCTCCCCGGCGCCGCCTACGCGCAGGGCCAGGAGGTGGTCGTCACCGGCCGCGGCCTCGACCCGGCGCCGGGCGATGCCGCCTATGACATCAGTCTGATCGACCGCGCACGGCTCGCGCACAGTGCCTCGAACCGGCTGGAGGACGTGCTGCGCGACATTCCGGGCTTCCAGCAGTTCCGCCGCTCCGACAGCCGCTCCGCCAATCCGACAAGCCAGGGGGCAACGCTTCGCGCGCTTGGGGGCAATGCCTCGAGCCGGGCCCTGCTGCTGCTGGACGGAGTGCCGCAGAGCGACCCGTTCGGCGGCTGGCTCAGCTGGCCGGCCTATGATCCGCGGCGGCTCGGCCGGATCCGGGTGATCCGCGGCGGCGGCTCCGGCGTCAACGGCGCGGGCGCGCTTGCCGGGACGATCGAGCTGGAGAGCGCCGCTCCGGACGAGGCCGAGGGCCTGGCCGCGGGGCTCGCTTATGGCAGCCGCGACGGCCTGGACGGCCATGCCGGCTATGGCGCGCATGTTGGCGGCGGTTTCGTCAGTCTGTCGGCTGCCTATGCGCGGGGCGACGGCTTCATCCCGGTGGGGGCGCGGCAGCGCGGACCCGCCGACCGGCCCTCGCCGTACGCGCAGGCCAGCCTCGTCGCCCGCGCCGTCGCGCCGCTCTCCGGCACGGTCGAGCTGCAGGCCAATGTCGGCGCCTTCAGCGACGAGCGCGAGCGCGGCACCGCGTTCAGCACGATCGAGACTCGCGGCGCCGATGCCTCGCTGCGGCTGGTCGGGCGCGGTCGCCTGCCCTTCGCCGCGCTCGTCTATGTCCAGCAGCGCGATTTCGCCAATGCCTTCGCCTCGGTGAATGCGGCCCGGACGACCGCCACGCAGACGCTCGACCAGTATGATGTGCCGTCGACCGGCCTCGGGGCGCGCTTCGAGCTGCGGCCGAGTCTCGGTCCGCTGGCGCTGCGGCTCGGCGCCGACTGGCGCGACACCGACGGACGGACTCAGGAGCTGTTCCAATATGTCGCCGGCGCGCCGACCCGCGGCCGGGTCGCGGGCGGCCATACAAGCACCTTGGGCGCCTTCGCCGAGGCCAGCCTTGAGACCGGGCCGCTCACCCTGACCGGCGGCGCCCGGCTCGATCACTGGCGGATCATGGGCGGGATGCTGCGCGAGCGCACGCTCGCCACCGGCGCGCTGCTCACCGACAGCGCCTTTCCGGACCGCAGCGGCTGGGAGCCGACCGGGCGGGCCGGCATCGCCCTGCGCGCGGCGCCGTTCCTGACCCTGCGCGCTGCCGCCTATCTTGGCTGGCGCCTGCCGACGCTGAACGAGCTTTACCGCCCCTTCCGGGTCGGCGCGGACGCGACCGCCGCCAATGCCGCGCTCTCGCCCGAGCGTCTCGAGGGGGTCCCAGCGGCAGAATGTCGACGCGGTGGCGAGCCATGGCGTGGAGGTGGATGCGAGCCTGAGCCTCGGCGCTTTCCGGCTCGCCGCAGGCTACAGCCTGGCGGTGGCCGAGGTCTCCGCTTCCGGCGCGGCCGCGCCGCTCGACGGCCTCCGCCCGGCGCAGACGCCCCGGCACAATCTGACGCTGAGCCTCGCCTGGCATGGCGCGCGCGGCGCCTATGCCGCGGCCGGCCTGCGCTACGTCTCCGCCCAATATGAGGACGATCTCAACGCCCAGCGCATTCCCGACGCGCTCACGCTCGATGCCGCCGTCACCATCCCGCTCACCCGCACCCTCTCAATCGAGGCGCGCGGCGAGAACCTGACCGACGAGGAGGTGGTCGCGGGCATTTCCGGCGCCGGCATTATCGAGCGCGCGACGCCCCGGACCCTGTGGCTGGGCTTGAGATGGCGCGGCCAGGGCCGGGAGGAGTGATCCCGGCGGAAGCCGGCACCCCATGCAAGGCCCGCAAATCTTCCCTCGGCAGCGCAAACGCGCTTCTTCAGAAAACGAAACCGCCCGACCCGGTCAAACCGGGCGGGCGGTTCCCTTGCTCTGGTGCCGGCTGTTCGCCGGCGAGAGTTCTAGCTCAGATGCCTGGAGAGATGCTTGTTCATCTCGAACATCGAGCAGCGGTCCTTGCCGAAGATCTTCTTCAGCTTGTCGTCCGCAAGAATCTCCCGCTTGTTCTGCGGGTTCTGGAGATTGTTCTTGCGGATGTGGTCCCAGACCTTGCTGACGACCTGGCTGCGCGGCAACGGATCGGAACCCGTGATCGCGGCGAGATCCGCCGACGGCTTCACCGGCCGCTGCAATCCGCTCTTACCATCTGCCATTCTTGCCTCCCTCTGGTGATTGTGGGCTCGATAGAGCGCAAATCCCCCCTCTTGGCAATGGGGGCAGAGAGACGAAATGGGCCGGTTTAACGCCAGTCCGTGCGATTTCTGTGGATTGAAGCCTCCAGAGAGGCGGTGACTCTCAAAAGCGGCCGAAAGGGACGACTTTATTGCCCGAATCGTGGCCGATATCGGCGCGCCCCAAAAAGGCGATCCCGGCCTTGTGGCACCAGAGCCGCGCAACCCGTTCCTCATCCTCGCCAAAGTCCGGATCGTTGGGCTGGACCTCGCTCACCCGGCCGAGCCTGATGCCCGCCACGCGCCGCACCGACGGCTGGCCGGTGACGTGAAAAAGGCTCCGGTCGACGCGGTACATTTGCTCCGACACCTCCTCGAGCAGCAGGACATGGTCGGTCAGGTCCGGCTCGAGCGCGGTGCCGAGCAGCTGGCTGAACACGGTGAGGTTGAATGCGGCATGCGCGTCGCCGAGCGCGAGATGCGGCTCGAGCGCCTCCGCGTCGCGCCTGACCAGCCAGCCGAGCGCGCGCGCCACCGCAGCCTCGCCGCCGTCGCGCATCACATCCTGCGGCATCGGGCCGTGCGCGAGATCGGCAAAGCCGGCTTTGTAGAGGCCGGCGAGCAGATAGCCCGCGTCGCTATAACCGAGCCAGGCCTTGCGCCGCGCGGCCGAGTCCAGCCCGGCCAGCGCCGCTTCCGCCACCCGGCAGGCGCCATAGCCGCCGCGCGCGAACCAGATCGCGTCGACGCCGGGATCGTTTGCCACCTCGACCAGGGCGGTCACGCGGTCGGCATCCGCCCCGGCAAAATGATTGTGCGTCAGGAAGCATTGCGGGTGGAAGTACAGCTCCACCTCGGGATGCAGCCGCGCCGCGAGCTCCCGGACGCGCGCGGCCGCTTCCCCGCTGAAGCGTGAGCTTGGCGCCACCACGGCAATTCGCACGGTTCCTCCCTCCTGCTTCCGCCGGGACCTCGATCGTTTCAGGCAGTGCCTGAAACCTGAATCAACGTCTCGCAAAAAATGGAGCCCGATTCACACCTTCTGTGGAAGCGCGGAGCGCTTCCACCTTCCGCGATCAGGCTCTAGGGCGGGCCAATGGGTGAGGCCAAATCCTATTTCTTCGTCGGCATCGGCGGCAGCGGAATGCTGCCGCTGGCCATGATCGTGCACGGCCGCGGCGCCGAGGTTAAGGGCTCGGACCGCTCGCTCGACCAGGGCCGGTCCGCACCCAAGTTCGACGATCTGAGGGGCCGGGGCATCCAGCTCTTCCCGCAGGACGGGACCGGGATCACCCGCGCGGACCAGATCGTCGTCGCCTCCGCTGCGGTCGAGGACCATGTCCCGGACATGGTGAAGACCCGCACGCTCGGGGCGCCACGGCTGGGCCGGCCGGAATTGCTCGCCGAATTGTTCAACGCCGCGGGCACCGGGATTGCGGTCGGCGGGACCAGCGGCAAATCCACGGTCACCGGCATGATCGGCTGGATCCTCTACGCGGTCGGCCGCGATCCGACGGTGATGAACGGTGCGGTGATGAAGAACTTCGTCTCGCCCGATCATCCGTTCGCCAGCGCGCTGGTGGGCGAGGGTGCCGATTTCGTAAGCGAGGTGGATGAGAGCGACGGCTCGATCGCGCTCTACGCGCCGGAGATTGCGGTGCTCAACAATATCACGCTCGACCACAAGTCGCTGGACGAGCTCCGCCACCTGTTCCGCGACTTCGCGGTGAAGGCCCGGACGGTGGTGCTGAACCTCGACGACGACGAGACTCGCCTGCTCGCCGCCGTGCTGCCGGCGGAGCAGCTGCGCACCTGCTCGCTGAAGGATGCCGACGCGGATTTTTACGGCACGGACATTATCGAGCAGCCGTTCGCCATCTCGTTCCGGGCGAACGGCGTCCCGGTCCGCCTCCAGGTCCCCGGCCGGCACAATGTCGAGAACGCGCTTATCGCCCTCGCCGCCGCCGAGGCCGCGGGCGTGCCGCTCGCAGCAGCGGCCGAGGCGCTTGCCGGCTTCGAGGGCCTGCGCCGCCGCTTCGAGCTGGTCGGCGAGGCGGACGGGATCAAGGTGATCGACGATTTCGGGCACAATCCCGACAAGATCGCCGCCACCCTGCGCACCCTCCATGCCTTTCCCGGCCGCCTGCTGCTCTTCTTCCAGCCACACGGCTACGGGCCGCTGCGGATGATGGGCGCGGAGCTGACCGACACCTTCGCCCGCGAAATGGCGCCGGACGATGTGCTGATCATGCCCGATCCGGTCTATTATGGCGGCACCACCGACCGGAGCGTTGGCAGCGACACTGTCACCGCTGCGATCAGCGCGCGCGGCCACATGGCCGAGCATGTCGCCGAACGGGCGGCGGCGGGCGAACGGCTGACGGCTCTGGCCCGGCCGGGCGACCGCATCGTCATCATGGGCGCGCGCGACGACACGCTCACTGTGTTCGCGGAGGATGTGCTGGCGAAGCTCGGCCGGCGCCGGGCCTGAACAGAGAAGCGGCGGACCCGAAGGCCCGCCGCAGTTCTTCCAGGGAGATCAGGTGTTTCGGGTCAGCCGGCGACGGCGGTGTCCACCTTCTCCACCCATTCGGGGAAGAAGACCGGCTCGCGGTTCGACCAGCCGGGCGCGGTCGCCGCGGCCTCGCTGATCGACTGCAGCAGGGTACGCCGGCGGTCCGGATGAAGGTGCGGCAGAGCGGCGGCGGCGCAGAAGGCGCCGGGCAGCCAAGGGCGCACCGCGGCGCCGATCAGCCGCTCGTAGAGGAAACGGTAGGAGGCGAAGCAGGGCAGCCGGTCCTGGCCGAGATCGAAGGCGGTCATGGTGACGAGCGGCGCCATCAGGGGCTCCATCGCCTCCAGCCCGCTGTCGTCGGGAATGGCGGTGCGGACGGGATCGAGGCGGCGGTAGATGCGCTCCTGTGCGCGGATGCCGGCGGCTTCGGCCGGATCGCGCGACCAGCGCTTCACTGCATCGCGGCGGGCAAGACCCACGTCGAGCGACCGGCGAATGTAGCGCTGCGTACCCTTCGAGAAGGACGCGAACTCGCGCATCTCCGCCAAACTTGTCGCCCCGCTTGCGGGCCGAGTCCTCGTACTCATGATCCCACTCCTTTTGCCCCTAGGATCAGGATCATAACCGAGAACGACTTTCAAAGCCGTTAACCAAGACCCCACCCCTCATTCAGAAAAGTGAATCAGGAAAGAGTCGCCGCGGCAATCTCGAATTTCTACGATTCGTCGCTGTAGCCACCAACTGATGCCCCGCGGCAACAGGCGTTTTCTCCGGAGCGGCGCAAAAGCGCGCTGTTTGCGCTGCCGGAACGACCCGCCTCCCGATCGGGCCGGGGGCGAAACGCCGCCGATGACCGACCCATCCGGCCATGCTAGAGCGGCGCGGGGTCAAGAGAATCAGGCGTGGGCAGCAACATAAACGACGACGGAGAGACGGAGTCCGAGCCGCTTCTGGGGGAGGCGGATGCGTCCGGATACCGGCGCCCCCTGCCCGGCTTTTCGACCAAGGTGCCTCGCCATTCGTCCAACGACGGGTCGGCGCAAAGCTTTTACAGGCCTGCGGCGTTAGGAGGGGCCATGGATAAGGCCCTTCCCGACGGCGAGCAGCGCCGGCTGCCCGATCTCGGCGTTGCGCTGACCTCGATCATCGCATTCTGGGCGCTTTATTTCGGGCTGATCACCCTGCGCGCGGTCGCGCTCCAATATCCCGATTTCTGGCCAATGCTGGCCCGGCGCGGCGCCGTGACCTCGGCCGGCTGCATCATCACCTTCTTCGTTTATCTGGGCCTCAAGCCCGCGCGAAACGCCAGCCTGAACGTCAAATCCCTGGTCGCCGCGCTCCTCTGCCTGCCCGCCTCCCTGTTGTTCGCGGGAGTCAATTATTACGCCTTCTATATCTTCGCCCCGCTCGACTCGGTGAAGGAAGAGGCGGCGTCGATGGCGATGCACTGGGGCCCGGTCGAGATGGCCGTGCGCTCCATCATCGAGACCTCCCTGTCCTGGTATTTCCTGTTCGCCGCCTGGGCCGCTTTCTACGTGGCGATGAGCCAGGCCAAGCAGCTCCGCGCCGCCGACCGCCGCGCCGCCATGCTCGCCCGCGAAGCGCAGGAGGCACAGCTCCGCGCGCTCCGCTACCAGATCAATCCGCACTTCCTGTTCAACACCCTGAACAGCCTCTCGTCGCTGATCCTCTCGCAGAAGACCGACGTCGCCGAGCAGATGCTGATGAACCTCTCCACCTTCTTCCGCGCGACGCTCTCCGCCGATCCGACGGCCGACGTCAGCCTCGACGAGGAGATCAAGCTGCAGCGCCTCTATCTCGACATCGAGCAGATCCGCTTCCCCGACCGGCTGACCGTGGAAGTGGATGTGCCGGATGCCCTGCAATCGGCACGCGTGCCGGTGCTGATCCTGCAGCCGGTCGTGGAGAATGCGGTGAAATATGGCGTCGCCCGCTCCCGCAGGCATGTCACGGTGCGCATCTCGGCCTATGAGGAAGCGGGACGGCTGCACATCAAGGTGAAGGATGACGGTGAGGTCCCGGCCGAGGATACGGAGCCCGGCGAGGGCAGCACCGGCGTCGGCCTGCGCAACGTCTGCGACCGGCTCACCGCGCGCTTCGGCTCGCGCGCCGGCTGCATGCACGGTCCCGATCCGGACGGCGGCTTCACCGTCCATCTCTACATGCCGGTGGTGAAGCATGGCTGAGTCGTTGCGTGTGATGGTCGTGGATGACGAGCCGCTCGCGGTCGAGCGGCTGCAATTGCTGCTCGCCCGGCTGGCCGACGTGACCGTGGTCGGCACCGCCAATGACGGCGAGGCGGCGCTGCGCATCGCCGAGGCGGTGGCGCCCGACCTGGTGCTGCTCGACATCGCCATGCCCGGCATGGACGGGATCGACGTCGCCCGCGCCCTGTCCCAGTCGGCGGTCGACCCGGCCGTGGTGTTCGTCACCGCTTTCGACAATTTCGCGGTCGCGGCCTTCGACGTGGCGGCGATCGACTATCTGATGAAGCCGGTCCAGACCGACCGGCTGGAGCGGGCGATCGAGCGGGTGCGCTCCTGGCTGGCCGGAGGCAAGCCCGCCGGGGCGCGGCCGGTCTCGAGCCATGTCGAGGAATTCTGGGTGCCGGACCATACCGGCCTGGTGCGCATCGCCGCCTCGGACATCCAGCGGATCACCGCCGAGCGCGACTATATGCGGCTCCATGTCGGTGCGCGCTCCTGGCTGATCCACCGGACCATCGCCAAGCTCGAGGAGGATCTCGACCCGGCATTGTTCATGCGCGTTCACCGCTCGGTGATCCTGCGCCGCGACACCGTTACCGGCCTCTATCGCGACGAGGCCGGCCACTGGACCGCCCGGCTCAGCGACGGCGCCGAGCAAAGGATCGGACGGTCCTACGTGGACGAGGTGAAGCGGTTCGCCGGGCGCTGATGCCGGCCCACGCTCGCTTCACGGAACCAGTCAGTCTTGCGACGATCCGCGCCCGTTCGGGTTCGTTGAGCGCCGTCAGATCGAGGTGAGATGAGCCGTCCTCATCGTGGAAGAGCGGGAAGGAGCCGTATTCGGAACGAAGGTCCAGCCGCTCCACGCATATAAGGTTCTCGTGGTCTACAATTCGCGCGTCGAGTACGTCGCAAACTTGCGCGGTCAACAACGCTCTCTCGACCCGACCGAACCACGCGGCACCTTCGTCGGCATCTCCTTTGAAAACATCCGGGCCGCGCGTGACTGAGGCTTACAACCTGGGGACGCCCGGCTCCACCTGCCGGAATTGTCCGGCGCAGGTGTGTGGATCAAAAAAGGGAGACGGCGATGGGGCATCGCCGCCTCCCATGAGCTTTGCCGCCTGGTGGGCTCAGTTGGCGGCGCGGCTCATCCGGTTGCCGGTGACCGTGAGGTCCCGCGCGCCGGCATTGCTGGCGACGGCGGTGGGGATCCGGGCGGACCCGATCGCGTCCTCGCGGCAGTCCTTGACCAGAGCGGCCATTTCCAGGTCCGCCGGGAAAAAGTTGCCGCAGATGCTGCGCGCGGCGCCGGCGATCCGGCGGTCGAGCTGGGCGCGGCCCTGGGCGGTGGCGAGGTTGAGATCGGCATAGGAGACGCGGACGGTGATCGTCTCGGGCGCGACGGTGACGTCGGAAGCCGCGGCCGGGGCTGCGGAAAGGGCGACGGCCGCGCAGGCAGCGGCGACGAGGGCAATGGAACGCAGGGACATGATACTCACTCCTGTTCGGCCCGGGGAGGACCGTTGGTTCGGGTTTGCGGCCCCGACGATCGGGCGGGGGACCATCGCCGCCAGGGCCGCTGTCCCTCTCCTCGCCGATCCGGGCCGCTCGCGCCGCTCCGTTTCGATCATCATGGAATTCGTTTCGGCGAACGCCCGTCCGGTTCGACGAAGCGCGGCGCCGGTTCGACCGGAGACGACCGCGCGAGGCGATGCGCGGGCGCGTCAACACTTCCTGCACCTCTGTCCTCTATTGGGACGCCCCGAAATCAGGGGGCGCGGAGCGGGTGCAGCGGGGTTATGCGACGCTCTGGGACACCTCATCCCGGGCGGACGGCATGGCGAAAACAGGGCGCAAGACCAGGACCAGCGGACGCGGCTTCGGGCGCGGCGCGCGCGCCTGGGCGAACCTGGCGCTGATCCTTCCGATCGCCTCCTGCGTCCCGGCCATGGCCGGTTATGGCCCCGTCGTTGAGCTCCAGGTCGTCGATGGGCCGAGGGTCGCCTCCGCCGCCGTGCCGGCAGTGCCGCAGGCGAGCGCCGGGACCGGCGTGCTTCCCGCCTTCGACAGCAGCGCGGGCGGTGGTTCACTGGAAGGCTCGGGCGCCTTCGCAGCCAACGCCAATCTGCCGATGGCGGCGCTGCCCAGCCCCGCGGCCGCCTCCTATGCCTTCCGCCCGACCACGCCGATCGACCAGATGCGCTCGCTCGATTGCCTGACCCAGGCGATCTATTACGAGGCGGGCAATCAGAGCGAGGACGGCCAGCGCGCGGTCGCCCAGGTGGTGCTGAACCGGGTCCGGCATCCGGCCTGGCCGAACAGCGTCTGCGGAGTCGTCTATCAGGGGGCGATGCGGGCCGGCGGCGGCTGCCAGTTCACCTTCACCTGCGACGGCTCGCTGGCGCGGACGCCGGTGCCGTCGCTCTGGGTGCGGGCCCGGCAATATGCGATCGAGGCGCTGGCCGGGCGCACCTATGCGCCGGTCGGCCTTTCGACCTTCTACCATGCGAACTACGTCTTCCCGGGCTGGGCGCCCCGGCTGGTGAAGACCGCGCAGATCGGTGCGCACATCTTCTACCGCCTGCCGGGCCTGGCTGGCGCGGCGGGCTCGTTCAGCGACGCCTATGCGGGCAACGAGCCGATCGTGCACGGCTCCTCCTACATGGCGCGGCGCACACCCGGCGCGATCCCGGCGGTCGCCGAGGCGCCGGCCTTCGCCGCCTCGACCTACCGGCCCGAGGCAGCGCCGCCACCGATCCCCTCGGACATCCCGCAAGACCCGCGCTGGCAGCCGAACAATCTGCCCGAGACCGGCATTCGCGAGGAGCACAGCCAGTCCGGCCAGTGGCGCACCGACGCACCGGCCTCGATCACCGGCGAGCGCTAGCCCACCCGAGTGAGCGTCGCGGCGAGCTTGGCGATGCCCGGCACGCCCGCCAGCCCCAGCATCAGCCGGCGCCTGACCGGCGCCTCGGCCATATGGCGGAGCGTCTCGGCGATCGCGACCGGGCGTTTTGCCCGTTTCGCGAAGGCGCGCTGAAAAGCAGGCGCGCCATCGCCATGCAGGCAGGCATGGGCGGCGGCGGTGCCGCTGGTCAGGGCGATCGCGATCCCGTCGCCGGCGAGGCTGGCGATCACCGCCGCCTGGTCGCCGACCCGGAACAGGCCCGGCATGGCGTCGCGCGCGCGCCAGCCATAAGGCACGCCCGCAATCGCCTCCCAGTCGGCGGGAACGGCGCCGCCGAGCCGCTCGGCGAGCAAGGGCGCCTCGCGCATCAGCTCCTTGAGCAGCGCCTCGCGCCCTCCGGCCATCCGGGCCTGGGCGACCGAGAGGCAGAGATTGGCGGCCCCGTCCTCCTGCAGCAGAAGCCCAGCATAGCCGCCGTCATAAAGATGCAGCTCGACGGTGCCCGCGAGGTCTGGGGGCGGCGGGATGGCGGTGCGCAGGCCGACCGAAAGGGGACGATTGCCGACCGGACGGACGGCACCGCGCAGCTCGTGCTTGCCGGTGGCGAGGACGAGCGCGTCGGCGGCCATCTCGCTGCCGTCGTCGAGGCGAAGGCAGGCGCCGTCCAGCGCCCGTGCCGTCCGCCCGCGCAGCACCGCGGCCCCCGCCTCCTCGGCCATGCGCAGCAAGGTGGCGTCGAGGCGGCGGCGGGAGAGGCCGGCGGCCGCCCTGGGCAGCTCCGCCTCGACGATCCGCCGCCCGGCCACCAGCCGCAGCCGGTGGATCGGCCTGGCGCCGAGCGCCGCCGGATCGAGACCGAGCTTCTTCAGCGCCGCGATCGCGTCCCAGCCAAGGAAACCGCCGCAGACGAGATCGCGCTCGCCGGGGCTGCGCTCGATCACCACCGGCATTGCCCCGCCGCGCGCGAGCGCGATGGCGGCGGCGGCACCGGCAGGGCCCCCGCCGACGATCAGTGCTGCGGTTCGCTGCACCCGCCGGAGGTCACGCGCTCGAAATGGAAGCCCTCGGCCGCGAGGCCCGGGCCGAAGGCGATGGCGACGCCCTTGCCCGTATCCGGCCGGCCGATCAGCTCGGACAGGACGAACATCAGCGTCGCCGACGACATATTGCCGTACCGCGCGAGAATCTCGCGGGACGCCCAGAGCGCGCCCTGCGGCAGTTCCAGCCCCTTCTCCGCGGCGTCGAGGATCGACCGGCCGCCGGCATGGATGGCCCAGCTCGAAATCTGCTCCGGCCCCCAGCCATTATAGACGGTGTTCCTGACCCCCTCATCGGCCAGGGCCTGCTGGATCCGGCCCGGCACCTCGCCGGACAGGACCATCTCGAAGCCGGTGTCGCCGATCTTCCACTGGATCAGCTCGTGCGAATCCTCGAGCTGCATGGAGAACAGGTGGCTCATCTCCAGCCCCTGCGGCTCGCTGGAGATCAAAGCCGCCGCGGCGCCGTCGCTGAATTGCAGCTGGGCGAGCAGGGATTCGAGCTGCTGGGTCTGCTGCAGGTGCAGCGAGCAGAGCTCCACGGTCACCACGAGCACCCGGGCCGCCGGGTCTGAGCGCGCGATATGATAAGCGGTCCTGAGGGCCGAGACGGCGGCATAGCAACCCATGAACCCGACCAAGGTCCGCTCGACACCCTCGAGCCCGAGCTCGCGGGCGATGATCTGGTCGATCCCCGGCGCAACGAAGCCGGTGCAGCTCGCCACGACCAGATGGGTGATTCGGCCGAGTTCGACCTGCTCGCGCAGCTTGGCGATCGCACCCAGCGCCAGCTTGGGCGCTTCCTCCGCATAGACCTGCATGCGCCGCGAGGTCGGCGGCGCCTCGCCATGATAGAAGCCGCCCGGCCGGTTGTGCGGCAGCCCGCCGGGCGCCGGCGCAAGCACCGACCAGCGATGGTCGATCCCGCTCCGCTCGGCCATGCGCATGAACAGCTTGCGCATGCGCTCGTCCTCGACCTGGCCCTGGGCCCAGTCGATAAACAGGGCGTGCACGTCATGTTCGGGAACGACCCCGGCGAGGGCGTTGATATAGGCGCGCTTCTCACTCACGCGTGCGACCCTTTCGGCTCGAAACGCCCCCGTTTCGGGGTCAACGGCTACGCCGCCTAATGGGTCCGTTGCAAGGGCGAACTGATCGCACCGCCGGAACGGCGCAAAAATGACGGGCGGCCTGCACGCCGCCCGTCACCTCCCTAGAGCCTGTTGGGGACAGTTCCTCCCCCCGAGGGATGGTCAGTCGGACCGGCCCTCGCCCATCCGGCGGGCCGCCTCGCGCATCTCGCGGGCGCCTTCGCGCATGCCGCGCGCGCCTTCCTCCATGCCCTGGGCGGCCTCGAGCAGATCCTGATGGGTGACATTGTGGCCGCGGGCACGCTGGCGGGCGATTTCCTGCTCGCGATAGCCGGGATCGCGGAAGCGGCGAGCCTGCTCCTCCATTCGCTGCGCGCCACGCTCCATACCCTCGGCGCCCTGCGCCATCCCGATCGCGCCGCTGCGCATGGAGACGGCGATGGCCTGCGGGGCAATGGCCGCGACTCGCTGCGCCTCGCGGACCGCGACCGCGATGCGCGGCGCCTGCGCCTGCATCTCGGCCCGGACCCGAGCCATGTCAGTCCGAACGCGGGTCATGTCGACGCGCGCGCGCGCCATCTGCTCGCGGACCTGCTGCATGGCCCGGCGAATCTCGGCGCGAACCCGCTCGCGCTCCGGCCCGTTCAGTCGGCGCATTTCGGGGCCGGCCTCGCGCAGCGCTTCCTGTACGCTGCGCTCGATCTCGTCGGGATCGACTGCGGAAAGCGAGGAGGCGACGATCTCCGGGATGCGCGGCAGCACTTCGGCGAGCGCGGCATGGA
>SMEU01000298.1_pt1 | contig 13310 bp, 14 predicted proteins | sample 2456051 | NCBI WGS metagenome assembly SMEU01 (sample SAMN10132600, study PRJNA489261) | soil metagenome | isolation source: day120 un-amended silt loam soil | place: USA | collected 2015-05-01
CCCCCCGGAGCGCGTGAAAGTCGACCAGAGAGCGTTCTCGTGGCGTATAGACGATCGCTGCAACTACTTCGAGTACTGGGAAGAGACGACCTTAACGGAGCTTCGTGAGCAGGGTTTCGATATTCCGACCGATGTCGCGGATGACCCTGAGATCTACACCGAAGAGGATTACGCTCGAGACCAATACGGTGAGCGCCGTCTAGAGCGCTATAAGCCGACGGATCCCTCGATGCGACGGGTCAAGGCGCGAATGATCTGGATCCGTGTCGATTACGACGGGGACGGCAAGGCCGAATTGCTGCAGATCATGCGGGTCGGCCGACGGATCCTGTATCAGGAAGAAGTCAGCCGGATCCCCGTCGCCTCCGGTGTTGCCTGTCCGCTGCCGCATCGCCATCTTCATGGGCAAGACCGCGTTGATCAGTCGCCCGGGTGGAATTATCCGGGCAACGGATATCAACCAGATCCGCTACGAGCAGATGCCGTTCGTATTCCCGCAGGCCGTCGAGGGCCTGGAATACATGTCCCAGGTCGCCCAGAACCGCACAGGCGTCAATAACGGATTCTCCGGCGTCGATTCAGCCCAGCTCAACAACATCCAGCCCGGTACGGTCAATCAGCTCTCGAGTATGGCAGCCGAGAGAGTGGTGCAGATCGCACGTGTTCTCGCGTTTGCCATTGAGGACTTGTTCTCCATCATCCACGAGCAGGTGCTCAAGATGGGGCACAAGCGCGAAATGATGCAGATCGCCGGGAAGTGGGTCGAGGTCGATCCAGGCTCCTGGAAGAAGCGCACGAGCTTCAAGATCGCCGTCGCCTTTGCCGCGGGTAACAAAGACGCGCAGATCGGTCGCCTCATGGCGATCCTGCAGAAGCAGGTGGAAGCGTTCCAGCTAGGGCTTCCAGTCGTGACACCGGAGAACTACTACTCGACGCTCATGGAGCTCACCAAGGCGGTGGACTTCACCAGTCCCGAACGATTCTGGACTGACCCGATCAAGATGCCGCCCAGGCCCCCGCCACCTCCGCCGCCAGAGATTATCAAGGCGCAGATCGATTCCCAGAGTCGAGAGAAGATCAAAGCAGCTGAGCTCATCCAGCAGGAGACCGAGAGTCAGCGTAAGGCGAATCTCGAGAAGTACGCGATTGATTCGAATGTGGGCTTAGGGATCATCAACGCCACCCAGCAGCAGGCTCACGAAGTCGCCATCAAGCACCTCGAGAGCTCGCACAGTGCGATTCTCGATACGTTGGGCGCTGAGGTGAAGAAAGCCACAGAAGGCGTCGGATCCACGAAGGCCGCGCTTGATAAGGCGCATGCCTCGATCGCCGAGCACACCTCTGCGATGGCGGATCTACACAAGACGCTCGGCTCTATTGCACCCGGTATCAACAAGGCTGTGGCGATTGCGACGGGCACCAAGCGAATGCGCAAGAACAACAAGGGAGAGATCGAGGGCGTGGATGTGCTCGACCACGAGGGCAAGGTCATTCACCAGCAGACTGCGGTTAAAGACCATTCAGGCCGCGTGATAGGTATGCAATGAACGCCATTGAGCGTGCCGATAAGGCGAAAGCCATCCTCAATTCGCCGCTATTCGAAGAATCCTTCGAGATCGTGCGTCAACGTCTGATTACATTGATCGAGAACGCACCCGTTGCGGCCGTCGAGCAGGCGGAAGACGCACGCAAGTGTCTGAAGCTCCTGCGTGCCGTCCGCCAACACCTGGAAACCACTATCAACACTGGAAAGTTGGAAGCGTTCAAACTGGCGGAAGCCGAGAAACGTAAATCCAACCCATTGCGAGGCCTTTTCCGATGAGTCTTGAAGCTGAAACGACCGACCAAGCTCCCCAGCAGTCGGTCGAAGACAAGATCCTGTCCCGTCTCGGCCTGCCATCCCAGGCGGAAGAAGCCGCTGCAGCCGGTGAGACACAGGAAGAGACGCAACAGGCCGTCGACGACGCCTTTGCGGATATCGAGTGGGAAGGACAGACGATCAAGGTGCCGAAGGGCTTGAAAGAAGCCGTCATGCGCACCGATGACTACACGCGCAAGACGCAGGAGCTCGCCGATCAGCGGCGAAGTATCGAGCAGCTCCGCGAGACACTCCAGACTCGGCAGACGGAATCCGCATTCGCGGAATCGATAGCGCCCGAGCAACAGGAAATCAGCGTCATTGACGCGTATCTATCCCAGATAGGGAAACTCGACTGGTCAGCCATGACCGCTGAGCAGATGCTCCGCCAACGTATCGAGTTGGACAGCATCAAGGAGCGCAAACAAGCACTCCAAGACTCGATCGCTTCCAAACGATCGCAATTCACCACGAACATGCAGGCCAAACTGACTGAGCTGAGAGGGAAATCGCGCGAGCTGGCGTCCAAATCGATCCAGGGATTCAGTGAGGAAACCGAAAAGGCAATGCGTGATTACGCAAAGACTGAAGGTCTCACTGACCCCGAGCTCGACAACGTCCTCCTTGACCCGCGGTCCTACAAAATCGTCTACAAGGCCATGCAGTTCGACAAGGTGAAGGCCGGTACCGGCAAGGTCAATCAAGCCGTCGATCGGGTTCTCAAACCCGGCGCCGCGAGCGAGCGTATGCCTCAAGGTACCGCAAACAAACTCAATTTCAACAAGGCCATGAAAGCTGCCGGCAATGATTCCGGCGCTAAAGCTCGAGTAATCGAGAATCGCCTCGTTGGAATATTCTCTAAAGGTCACACGTAAATGACTGTTCTGACGAATACATCACAGACCTTCGGGGTCTCCTCGGGCGGTGGTATCCGCGAGGACCTCGAGGACGTTATCTGGGACTTGTTCCCAGAGGACACCTGGGCGGTATCGAACCTCGATAAGGTCGATGCGACGGCCACCACACACGAATGGCTCGCACAGCAGCTCGCAGCCGCTGGAGCGAACATTGGGGTGGAAGGCGATGACGCCTCCTTCACCTCGCTCACCCCGCCCAGCCGGTTCGGCAACCTCCTGCAGATCATGTCGAAGACGTTCTTGGTCTCCGATACTCTCGAGGCGGTGAAGAAAGCCGGTCGAGGCTCGGAAGTCGCGCGCGGTGCGATGGTGAAGATGCGCGAGTTGAAGCGCGATATGGAATACGCCATCACTCGTAACCAGGTCTGTACCGCGGGCGGCGCCACCACGGGTCGCACCTTCGGCGGCATGGAACTCTGGCTCACAGGCTTCCTGAATAACGCCACGGTCAATACCACGGTCACGGCCTCCACCGCGGTGCGTTCCACGACGACTGCGGACACCTGCACCACGGTTCCGATCTCTTCGGGTACTCCCGGTGCGACAGCGCCCACGGACGGCACCACGACGGCCACACTGACGATCACCAACCTCAACCTGGCGCTTCAGGGCGCATGGTCGAATGGTGGCAACCCGTCGGTGATTCTGGCGACCGCCAACAACAAGACGGCGATCGATGGATTCACCTCCATCGCAACCCGGTTTGTGGATGTGGACGCCGCGACGCAGTCGCCGATCATCGGGGCGGCCAACGTGTATGTGAGCGACTACGGACGCCATACGGTCGTTCTGCACCGCTATATGCGCACGTCGGTGATCCTGTGTCTGGACCCCAACTACTGGGCTATCGCCTTCCTGCGACGTCCCATGGCAAGGGAGCTGCTTCTTCGAGATCGATCCTCACACAGGTATCCGCACCGATGCCAGATGGAACGAGAACGATCAGGAATACACCCTCGTTCGGAGTGCAGATGTCGAGCCCGTTCTCGATTTCACCAAATGGGCTCGTAACGAGGCCGGTGTAAACCGCGAAGGGATCAAGGCGGGTTGGTGGCTCTATGCCAAGATTCCGCCGATCGTAGAGCTCCAGATGCGCGCTAAGGGCATCGATGTCGGCAACCCCGACCATCATTCGCGGCTACTGGCCGAGATCAACACGAACTATCCGTATCTCAAGACGACCACGGGCAACGATGGTGGCCGCGCCGGTAAGGTGATCAGCCTTGGATGACCTCTACGTCACCGCGAAAGAGCTGTCCGAGCACGGTAAGACTGAGCTTGCCTGGAAGCTCATGGAGCGATTGCTCACCGAGAATCCGTCCGATATACGCGCTCTCATCATGAGTTCGTGGCTCGCAAATCGGATGTGCCGATTCGTCGAGGCCTATCTCTACGCGAAGGTCGCAACCGACCTCGCACCGAAAGACGCTTCCGCCTGGACCAATCTCGGGCATGCGGCCTCGAAGCTCTGGCTGGTCGAGGAAGCCGAGCGCGACTATCACCGCGCCTTACAGCTCTCGAAGACGCAATACGATTTGACCGTGCTCTGGGTCAATCTGGGCGCTCTCTATATCGACACGGGCCGATTCGACAAAGCGCTCACCTACGTGAAGAAGGTGCTGGAGGTCGAGCCGAACCACAAGAGCGCACTCACCAACCTGGGCTTCTGTCAGCTCGCCTTACGGGACTGGAGCGGCTGGAAGGGCTATCACGGCACTATCGGCTCAGACTGGCGCAAGAAGGTCGTCTACAAGGGCGAGCCTGAATGGGATGGCACACCCGGTAAGGTCGTGGCGCTCTACGCTGATCAGGGATTGGGCGATGAGATCTCATTCGCCTCCATGATCCCGGACGTCGCACAGATCTGCCGCAAGCTCATTCTCGATTGCGACGGACGCCTCGCGGGTCTCTTCGCCCGTAGCTTCCCAGACGTACGCGTCTATGGCACTAGAGTTAGGGAAGAGAAATGGGCGAAGGAAGATCGAGACATTGAGGCCTCCCTGCCGCTAGGCCAGATTGGCGAGTTCTTCCGCACGACGGACGAATCCTTTCCCGGCACGCCTTATCTCATACCGTGTCCCGTCCGCGTGAAGCAGTGGAAAGCGCTGTTCGCCGAGAAGCGCAAACCGGTTATCGGGATCGCCTGGACAGGTGGAGTACCGAAGAATAACGCTCGCAACCGACGTATCGGTTTGAAGGAGCTTCTCCCGGTATTGCAGCTCGATGCGCACTTCGTCTCCCTGCAGTACAAGGACGCGCAGAAGGAAATTGACGCGCTCCACGTGGAACACCCTGACGTTGATCTCGTGCAATACCCGTGGGCCACGTTGACGGATGACTATGATGACACCGCGGCTCTCATTGCGGCTTGCGACTACGTGTTATGTATCCAGACCGCTGTCGCGCATACGGCCGGTGGTTTGGGTGTGCCGGTCACGGTTCTGCTCCCAACGGCCACGACGTGGCGCTATGGACTGCAACACGACACGATCCCGTGGTATCGCTCGCTGAAGATCATTCGCCAACACAAAACAGGCTCCTGGAGTGCCGAAATTGAACGCGCCCGCGACCAGCTCTCTGATTTCATCGCAGTACGCTCAGGAACAGCAGAGGCTCCACGAGAACGGGAACTACGGAACGGTCTCCATCCAGTATGCTCCAATGGTCTCGCAGATCATCGAGCGCATGCAGGTTGATCACCTTCTAGACTACGGCTGCGGATCACAAACAAACCTTGCGAAACATCTGAAGGTCAATCGCAAGCTGATGTATCAGGCGTATGACCCTGGCGTCCCGCGGTTCTCAAATCCTCCGGTGCCCGCTCAGATGGTCGCCTGTGTAGATGTTCTGGAGCATATCGAGCCTGATCTATTAGATCACGTGCTAGACGACCTAAAGCGGCTCACAGAGGGGATTCTGTTTGCCACGGTGACCGTGGTACCTGCATTTAAGACGCTCTCTGATGGACGCAATGCGCATCTAACAGTTCAGCCTATGTCGTGGTGGTTACCGAAGTTCTGGGACCGCTGGGACATCCAGACTGTCCAAGTGACGTGTGAGGAATCATTCCTAGTCATCGCACTCGCCAAGTCTCAACTCGAACGGCCTGACGGCAAGCTCCTATGACTGACACGCTGCGGATCTTCATCGGGTACGACCCGAGGGAGGCGGCTGCCTATCACGTTTGCTGTCAGTCGATTATCGAGCACGCAACGATTCCGGTGTCGTTTCAGCCGCTTTCAAACCTATCTCTTAAGGGGTTCAACGGTCAGAGAGACGGCTCAAACGCCTTCACGTTCTCGCGTTACCTGATCCCGTATCTGTGCGACTTCACCGGTTGGGCGCTCTTTCTCGATGGCGATATGACGGTGAATGTCGATATCGAGCATCTATGGCAGTGGCGTACGCACTTTTTCAACAAAGCGATCTGCGTTGTCAAACACGACTATCAGACCCGATATCCGACGAAGTACGTGGGGTCTCGCATGGAAAGTCGAAACGTCGACTACCCTAGAAAGAACTGGTCGAGCGTCGTGCTCTGGAACTGCGGGCACTTCAATAATCGTAGTCTGATGCCCGAGTACGTTCTTGATCACTTCACGCTAGGTGTACCGGGTATCCAGCATTACTCAGACGACCACGGCTCATGGAAATGGCATAGCGCTTTAGTTCGCGCTCTGCAATGCGCGGGTGAGAAACCTTCCGATATGGTGAAACGAGCCGAGGAGCGCGTCGGTGAACTTCAGTAGCTACGCTGACTTTAGAGCCAAGTTCCTCCAGATGTTCGATGGCGATGACATCAGTCAGTCGGATATCTCAGTCGCGGTCCTCGACCTGATCATTGGTGCCGGTGAGGTCAGGATCTATCGAGAATTGCGCTCGAGCACACAGGACACCGCGTTTTCACTCACGACGACGAATAACCTAGCCGCACTGCCGGCTGACTTCCTAGAGATTCGAGGCGCGCCGTACGTCGCGTTGAAGGCCGCGGCCACCTACGCTCCGTGGGAAGCGGTCAATAACGCGATCCAGCTTCAAGACACGTCGATCATCGTCAGTAACCCCGTGCGGTATACCTTTCAGGGTGACAATCTATTGTTCTTTCCAGCGCAGGCCAACGGAACGGTCATAACAGGTCAGTACTATAAGAGATTTTCAGATATATCAACCGGATTGAACGCGCTATTTACTCGTCACCCTGATGTTTTTCTCTATGCGGCTCTCGCTGAGAGTGGGCCGTTTATCGGTGACTCCCGCACAGCCATCTGGGAGCAGAAGTATGTCTCACTCGTCGCGGCAGCCAATGAGCAGGAGCGACGGCGCGTTACCCGCGGATCGAAGCTACAGACGGATAGTAACTACAACGCGACGAACTTAGGGACGCTACCGAATGTCTCAGGACGTGTGTCCATGGTCGACAACGGTACTCAGTTAGCAATCGCCCATCAGGACGGAATGCACTGGGTTTCGTTGACCGGGTCTACAATCGCATCCGTGACTAATGCCCCGAGTGGGGCGGTGTTATCGGCGCTCGATAACTACGTCCTCTTTACTCAGAACGTAGGCGGTGAGTTCGGTATCACGGCACTAGGGGATTTGAGCTCCATTGATCCATTGGACGTAGCCACCGCTGAAGGGTGGCCGGATGACTGCGTGTCGTGTGTCGTGACACAACGCGAGGCCGCTCTTCTTGGGACGGATTCGATTGAGGTCTGGAGCGATACAGGAGCCTCTCTATTCCCCTTGGAGAGAACCCCTGGAGGATTCATTGAGCAGGGTTGCGCTGCCAAATGGAGCCCGGTCAAGCTCGATAATTCTGTGTTCTGGTTAGGTCGAGATCGCAATGGTCGAGGTATTGCGTACCGCTCCAATGGATACACGCCAGTTCGTATATCCACCCATCCTTTGGAGAGCGAGTGGAATAGTTACGACGATATCAGCGATGCCATTGGATTTGCCTATCAGGAAGAAGGTCACGCGTTCTATCAGATCACCTTCCCAACAGGAAACGCCACATGGGTCTATGACGTTGCGACCAAGATGTGGCACCAGCGCGCGTATATGGATGCCTTTGGCCTACTGAATCGTGATCGGGCCAACTGCTACGCGTTCTTCAACGATGACCATCTTGTCGGTGACTACCAGAACGGCAAGATCTATCGGATGAGAATGGATCTTACAACGGATGATGGGACGCCGATCTACCGTGAGCGCGCATGGGACTTTCCGGATACGGGCGAGGACGAGATAGAGCACCGTAAGATCCGTATCGATTTACTCGAGGTATTAGCTCTCACAGGCGATGGAGACGGTGCAGGAGGCGCTCCACAGGTGTGGCTACAGATCTCTAAGGACGCCGGTCGCACATGGGGATTCCAGCGTTATCAGAAACTGGGAAAAGTCGGTGAGCGTAAAGCTAGAGCCCGATGGCGCCGTTTAGGCTATGGGAGAGATATAGCGGCTCGTATCGCAACGAATATGACTCAACAGGTTCAATGGGTCGGTGCCTTCTGGGACGGTGAGGTGCTGACTAAATGACCGACATGATGAAGGTCAAGCCGCCTCAGTTTCCTGACGGTCCGGTGGATGGTGCGGTGCTAACTCGGAGTCTATCGCTCCTCTACCGTGAGGTATTTTCACGGTTGGACGTTCGCTATCCCAACAACGATTTCAGTAGTGGGATAGTTGCCAATGGCACTGGTGGAGTTACGCTGGGAACCGCGGCGATTCCTTCCGGTAGAATCGTTGGAATACCGACACTCGTTACTAAGATCACAAATACTGGAACTGCCCAGGACCAGACATTTTTACCGCAGGTATCGGCGGGCAACAAGCTATCGGTGCAGAACATCCTGGCACTGAGTGCTACCGCAACGGCCACGACTGCGACGATTACTATCGCAGCGCATACGAACCAGTATGGGTTTGGTCAGACCTCTTATGGATCTGGCTCGATCAGTGGCCTTTCGACGAACACGCTCTATTACGTCTACGCCGATGATCCGACATACTCAGGTGGAACGGTAACCTATATCGCGACCACTAATCCACAGACTATTACGGCCGATAATGGCCGCTACTACGTGGGATCGATCACGACTCCTATCTCAGCGACGACCGCTAATATCACCGGCGCCACGAGTGCCAATCCGATCGTTTTTCAGACTTCAGCCTCTCACGGCTGGTCTACTAATGAGCAGGTCACGTTCTCTGCACTTCCGGGTGGGTTTGGTTCACTGAACGGAACGACTAAAACAATCACGGTTATTGACACCACACATTTCTCAGTGGCCGTAGATGGCTCTGGATTTGCGGCCTACACATCAGGAGGTACGGCAACGCGTATCTCAACTGGTACGTCAGGCGGTGGAGGTGCGGGCGGTGGAGGCGGCGGTCACGGCGGGATACTTCCATGAGTGTATCCGTCAAGCGCGTGTTAATCGGCAATGATCACGACGATGCGAAATGGATTGTTCTCGAAGGCTCTATCGAGGGATGCCCGCAGGTCACCAAGCGTCGCACGGTCAATACTGCGGCTCTTGTTTCAGGGGATCTCACATTGGCCGCTGAGAAGGCACAGCTCATAGCGGATGTCGAGGAGTATTACGCGCGCTATCAGGCCGTCCAGGCTGCACTAGAACAACTATGAGCATAGTTATCAGCGTTGAGCCGCCCACTTTTGACATCACTCAATTACGTGAGCTATGGCAGGCATGTTGGGATGAATGCAGTGAAATAAAGGGGGAGATATGCGCATTCCACGGCCAGCGTGGCTTTGTCATTCAGCCTGATATAGAGCAATACAATCGCCTCTCTGAGCAAGGTGGGCTAGTGATCATCACGGCGCGTGATGGGGATAGGTTATGTGGATTCGCTCTAGGGATCATGTACCGGGCTTTGCATCATAAGTTGGCCACATGCGGCAATGTGGATGCCTGCTATATCGAACCGGGTAATCGAAGCCACATCAGAGGCATGATCAAAAAGATCGAGGATGAGTTCACTGAACGTGGAGCTGACATCATCGCGTGGCCAACAAGTCCTACCGGTAATCTATATAGCCTATTGAAATCTCTGGGGTATGCCCCTGATGATGTTGTGATGGAGAAAAAGATATGTGCATCGCCGCCGCAATAGCCGGAGCAGCCGTCGTTGGCGCAGGCGCTAGTATCTATAGCGCTAATAAAGCATCGGGAGCGCAACGTGATGCGGCCAATCGATCGAACGATGCACAGCTTGCGATGTATGACCAGACTCGCGCCGATCAGGCTCCCTGGCGTGCGGCGGGTGGGCAGGCCGTCGATGCTCTATCTAGGTGGTATGGGTTAGGTGGAGTCAATCTAAATCAAAGTGGACAAGATAATAGCGGTCAGGCAACAACACCTCCTGTCACTGCAGGCTATCCACTGACAGGATATAGCAGACATGGAGCGTTAATTAATCCATCTGAAACTGGACAGGCACAAGGTGGATCATTAGGGGGTGTCGCGTATGCCCAAGGAGGTAAACAGACAACGCCAGAGGAACAGGCTGCTGAAAATGCTCAGTTCGCCAAAGATCCGATGTCTCTATTTGACAGGTTAGGAGGCGCAAGTGTTGCAGTAGGACCTGGACCAAATCCGTTTGCGCCAAATGGCGGTGGCAGTAATTCTTCATCCAATTACTACAATGATATGTTGTCTAACCTACCGGGCTATCAGTTTCAGTTGGATCAGGGCTCGCAGGCGGTGAGTCGCAATCTCGCTGCGCAAGGTCTATTGCAGTCTGGAGCAGCGGGTAAGGCCCTACAGCAGTACGGTCAGGGAGTGGCGAGCAATTACGCGACTCAGTACGTGAACGGCCTACAGAGCCTCGCAGGCCTCGGACAGACCTCGGTGCAGTCGACTGGAAATATCGGTGCCAATACCGCCAATCAGATTGGAGCGAATCAGATCTATTCCGGTAATGCACAGGCGAGCGGGTATGCGGGAACTGCCAATGCGATCAACTCGGGGTTGAGCGGAGTAGCCGGCGCCTATGGGATGTACAACACGTGGCAGAATCAGGGCTATAACAATGGCTCCTACGCCTCTGTCATGAATAACGGCAATTTCGGTGGGCCAAATGCGTATGGGAGTGGCTATACCTTCGAGGACTATGGAGCAACGCCGTAATGGCTGACTTCTACCCTGCCGCTCAGCAGATCCAGAACCCGGACATCCTAGCCTCGTATGTCCGCGGACAAATGGCTCCTCTACAGCTACAAGCCGCTCAGCAACAGGTTATCGGCGGACAGCTCGATATCGATAAGGCGCGCATAGCCCTGAAGGGCCTGCAGATGTCCCAGGATCTCGCCCAGCAGCTCTACGGAGGCGGACAGTCGGCTGGGGCGCAGAGCCCTGGCGGACAGAGCGGAGGCATTCAGAACGGCCCACAGGGCGCCGTATCGAGTCAAGAAAGCGGCTCCTATGACGGCTCATTCGGCTCGAATCCACGCGTCAACACGATGATGGCGCTCGATGTGCTCGCCGGCCGGGATCCACTGAAGACCGCTCAAAGCGCACAGGAATACGACCTCAAGCAGCGCCAGCTTCAGGCGCAGGGGCCGCTCGCCACTCTCGATACGATCGCCGGCAGCGCCAGTCCCGCGCGGATCGTGATGAATAACCCCGGTCTCATGCAGCGTTGGCAGCAGATCGCACCACAATTGGGATTAGATCCGGTTAAGGACTTCAACGACGACAACGTACGAGCCGCGGTGAACTTCGCACGTAACAATATCGCGGGAGCTGCGGGGTTACCCATTAGGTTCGCTATACCAGCGCGATCCGATCTCAGGAAAGATCACACAGGTGAGAGGCGAGGAACCACTCAAGGATGTGATCGACCCGAAGACAGGGTTACCGACCAATGTTCGCGCCTCGCAGGCCGAGGGGAAGCAGCCGTTCAATCAGTCGATCTTCGGAGCTTCTAACCTAAGCGATCAGTCGAAGGAATTCGCCTATCAGTCCTTCGTGGCGACCGGCAAGATTCCCGCTAATTTCGGCCGCAATCCCGCTATGCAGGCCTCTCTGATGGACTACATCAGCAAGCGGGCTGCTCAGGAAGGGAATTCCGCCGCTTCGATCGCTGCAAAGGGTCAGGCGTTCGCTGCGCAGCAGGGAGTTATAAAGGACTTCACTAGCGGACCAACTTCAAAATCACTCAATGCCATTAATACGGCTGTCTCACATATTGACTCACTAAATCCCTTGGTAGATGAGTTAGGGACCGGTGATATCAAGAGAATCAATAAGATATCCAATGCTTTCAAGCAAGAGACAGGTTCTCAAGCTCCAACAGACTACGCGTCTCTTAAAGAGTTTGTAGGCGGCGAGGTCGCGAAAGCTGTTCTACCAGGAGGTGGCGGAGAGACAGAACGAGCGGCACTTATGGATCCTCTGAATGCGGCAAATAGCCCTCAGGCTATCCACTCAGCACTTCAGAAGATCCAAGTAGCCCTCGCCGGCAAGACTGAAGCTACCCGCAATCAGTGGGATGTCGGGACGAACGGCACGCAGGGTTCGTTCGATAAGTTCCTCATGCCGGCCACTAAGAAGGCTCTAGGGATAGCTGATACGCCTGCATCGGGTAACGGCTCACCCGTCAAAGTGAGTTCGCCTTAGGAGGCGATGAAGCTATCGCCGGGAACTATTTTCATAACGCCTGATGGACGGACAAAGGTGCGCTAATGGCGGACGATCCTTATGCATCGTTCAATGACGCACCGGCTGCTGATCCCTACGCGCAATTTGCCGATCACCCTGGAACGTCTACGGCAACTACTACAGCCCCCGCGCAGACGCCGTACTCCTTTTCAGACTACCTGAAGAGTCTCGGTAGCGCGGCAGTACGTCCCGTTATTAAGGCAGTTACCGCACTACCAGCGATGGCCGCTGATACGGGCGTTGCGGTTCGCAACCTAAGCTATAACCTTTCTCACGGCATCATGCCGACATTGGCGGACTTCAACCCGTTCGCCAAGACTGGTGGATCGCATCAGGAGTATGAGCTTCCGTCGCAGAGCTTCAATCGCGTACTAGATCAATATACGCAGGCTCCTACAGGATTTCTTGGTAAAGGATCAGAGCTGGTGAGCTCGATGCTGCTCGGTTCGCAAATTCCGGCGCCTCAAGGAATGGGAACCTTAAAAGGTGCTACCGATTCTGTATTGAAAGGTAACGCTGAGGCTATTGATACCGTACCAGCTAACTTCGTGCCTACTCAGCAGGCATTACGTAATCAAACGTTGGAACGTGCCCAGCAGGATGGGTATGTCGTTCCTCCAGCTAGCAATAACCCAACCTTTGCTAATCGCCTACTGGAGGGTATTTCAGGGAAACTGAAACTACAGCAGGAAGCGGCGATGCGTAATCAGTCGGTCACTGACATGCTCGCATCCAGAGCTCTGGGTCAGAATCCTGACATGCCTTTGACGCAAGGTGCGTTGTCTGCCATCCGGTCCGAGGCATCACAAGCCGGATATGCGCCTATACGAGCAGTCGGTGATATCCCTA
>SMEU01000138.1_pt1 | contig 13299 bp, 16 predicted proteins | sample 2456051 | NCBI WGS metagenome assembly SMEU01 (sample SAMN10132600, study PRJNA489261) | soil metagenome | isolation source: day120 un-amended silt loam soil | place: USA | collected 2015-05-01
AGGGCAATGCCGGTGGTCAGGGCGGCCCCGGCGGCCAGCAGAGCGAACGGCGCGAGGGCGGGCGCGACCAGCAGGCCCCGAACGCGCAGCAGGGCCCGCAGCCGCCGCGGATCAACGCCCTGATCCTCAGCCAGAGCTACCAGGGCTCGCCTGGCCTCACCCTCGCCAATACGACCCGCGACGCCGCCCTGATGGCGCGAAGCTTCCAGCGGCTGCGCTTCGATTCGGTGACGGTGCAGAGCGATGGCAGCGCCGCCGAGACGATGGCCCGGATCGCCGCTTTTTTGCGGTCGATCGACGCCAACACCATCGCCCTGCTCTACATGGCCGGCCACGGCGTCGAGATCGGCGGCGAGAACCTGTTGCTGCTGGAGGGCGGCACCTCGTTCATCAGCCTGCAGGCGCTCGTGCAGACGCTTCAGCAGCGCGCGGGCGTGACCGTCCTGTTCCTCGACGCCTGCCGCAACAACCCCTTCGGCAACGTCGCCGCCGCAATCTCCGGCCGGCGCCTGTCCCGCGCCCTGTTCGTCCAGGACGGGCAGCAGCTCCGGGTCCAGACCGTGGGCATGGACGAGCTGCGCGCCGCGCCGGCCGAGACGCTCGGACGGCTGCGCGCCTTCTCCCTGCAGGGCAGCGGAATCAGGATCGTCTTCTCGACCGACCCCGCCAATGTCGCCTTCGACGGCGCCAGGCCGGGCAGCCGCAACAGCCCCTTCGCCGAGGCGCTTGCGCGGCATATCCGGCAGCCGGTCAGCCTGGACGACATCGTCGCGCTCACCACGGGCGACGTGATCCGGGCGACCCGGCGCATGCAGTCGCCCTGGTCGCAAGGCTCGATCGACCGCCCGATCTACCTCTCCGGCCGCCGCCGCCGCGAACAGGCGGCTTATCAATAGGGGTCAGAGCGCGCCGACGAGCGCGTCCACATCCTCGGGCGTAACGACGCTCGTCACCCCGGCGTCGGGGGCGATGCGCTTGACCATCGGGCCGAGCACCTTGCCGCCGAACTCGACGAAATGGGTGACTCCCGCGGCGGCCATGGCGGCGACGCTCTCGCGCCAGCGAACCATGCCGGTGACCTGCTCGACAAGCAGCTCGCGGATCGTGTCGGGGCTGTCGACCGGCGCGGCGGTGACATTGGCATAGAGGGAGACTTTCGGCGGCTCCATCTTAGCCCCGGCGAGCGCCTGCTGCATCGCCTCCGCGGCCGGCTTCATCAGCGCGCAGTGGAACGGCGCGGAGACGGGGAGCAGGATAGCGCGCCTGGCGCCCTTCTCCTTCGCAATCTCCAGCGCGCGCTCGATCGCGCCTGTGTTGCCGGAGATCACGACCTGCGAGGGATCATTGTCGTTGGCGACGGTGCAGACCTCCCCCTCGGCTGCGGCCTCGCAGATCGCCTGGGCGATGGCGAGATCGGCGCCGAGCAGGGCCGCCATCGCCCCCTCCCCGACCGGCACCGCCGCCTGCATCGCCTGCCCGCGCTGCTTCAGCAGCCGGGCGGTGGTGGCGAGATCGAAGGTTCCGGCCGAGCAGAGCGCGGAATATTCGCCGAGGCTGTGGCCGGCGACGAAATCCGCCTTGGCCTGCAGATCGATGCCGGCGGCGCGCAGGGTGGCGACGGCATTGGCCATGATCGCGGGCTGCGCATTCTCGGTCAGGGTCAGCTCCTCCGCGGGGCCCTCGGCCATCAGCCGCGCCAGATGCTGGCCGAGCGCCTCGTCCACTTCCTCGAGCACGGCGCGGGCGTCCTTGCTGGCCTCGGCCAGGGCCTTGCCCATGCCGACCGACTGGCTCCCCTGCCCCGGGAAAATGAATGCGCGCATAGTCTGCCTCCTGTTGCGCGGCGGCTGGTAGGCGAAGCCTCAAGCGATAGGCAAGCCGGGTGTTCCCGAGGCGGCCGCTTCCCGCCTTGCGGAATTCGGCGTACATTCCGATTTCGGGAGGGTTCTTCATGGCTTATCTGCTCAGGGCCGTGGCCATCATGGTCGCGCTGGCGGGGCCGGCGCCGGCCGCGTTCGCGCAGGATCCGACACCGCCGGACGTGGCCCTGTGGCAGATGCGGGCCGACGGCGACGCGGTGCAGACCGACCTGGGTTTCATCCTCCCCGCCCGCATTCGAAACTTCGAACGGCGCGGTTTCACCTCGACCGGGACCGACGGTGCGAGCGTCATGACCCATTATGAAGGTCCGGACGGCGTGAAGCTCCGGATCCTCCTGCAGCTGCGTGGCGACGTGCGCGGGATCACGCTGCCCGGGGCGAATGGCGTGGCCCGGAACTGGGCCTCCGTGAAGGCTGCCGCAGACGCCCTTTACCCTGCCGATTCGCATCCCGAGACCCTGCTCGAAGGCCCGCTGGTCTGGGGTCAGGTGCCGCGCGCCAATGGCATGATGCTGTTCAGGCGCTTCCGCGTGGGCGGGACCAGCGAGGTCCAGGATGTCTGGTACCGCAATATCGGAATCTGGGCGGTGGTCGCCATCGCCTCCGGCCCCGAGGCAAGACAGTCCGAAGTCGAGCTGGCCGGCGTGGTCGCGATGCAGATGCAGTGGCCCGCCGCACCGGTCAGCGCCGAACTGCGCGCGCCGGATCCCGCCTGGCTCGCGGGGTTTCGCGCCTGCCCGGCGGAGCTGGGACGCGACGGCAACGGGCGCCCCGTGGATCCCGGCCCGATCGTGGCGTCCATGATCGGCATGGGGCTTTCCACCTATTTCATGGATAATCCGGCGGTGCTTCCGCATCCGCTGCTTCAGCCGCAGAATTACTGCCTGATCGAACGCTTTCGCGTCGGCGACACGGAAATCACCGCCTTGGGCTGGACGGGCGACATTTCCGCCTATCCCGCGGTGCGCTACGCCTTCCTGATCGGCGGCGCCGGGGTGATGTACCAGTTCGAGAGCTTCTTCACCGTCACGCCCGCCGAAGGCGGACCCGCCGGGATCAGCCGGCTGGTCTGGCTGACAGCCAGCAATGCGCGCCGGGCCGCCGCGATCCGGGTCTTCACCGACTGGCCCAGCTATGCCGAAGCCAGAAGGATGATCAGCGAAAGCGGCGGCCTGCAGCCCCGCCCGGTGGTCGAGGTCGTCCATCCCTCAGGGCAGATCAGGATCACCCCGATCAACGCCGGCCCGATGCCGCCACGGCCGCAGGGCGCCGCTCCACCCCGCTAGCGGGTTCGAAGGCTTGCCAAAAGCCGCATCTCTGCTATGAGCGCGCCTCCCGGGGCGAAGGCCATGCCTTAGCGCCCCGGTTTGATTTGAGACGACAGCCGGAGGGGCGTCCGCAATGGGCGGCGTCAGCGATCGGCCAAGAGAAGGAATAGCGCCACATGCCGCTCTACGAGCATGTCTTTTTGGCGCGTCAGGACCTGGCCCAGGCCCAGGTGGACGCGCTGGCGGAAACCGCCACCAAGATCATCGAGGACAATGGCGGCAAGGTCGTCAGGACCGAGACCTGGGGCCTCCGCAACATCGCCTACCGCATCCAGAAGAACCGCAAGGCGCATTATGTCGCCCTCGACTTCGACGCGCCCGCCCCGGTGGTCGCCGAGCTGGAGCGCCAGACCCAGATCAACGAGGACGTGATCCGCTACATGACCATCAAGGTCGATGAGCACGAGCAGGGTCCCTCTGCGATGATGCGCCGCGGCGATCGCGACAAGCGCCGCGACGACGAGCGCGGAGATCGTGGTGACCGCGGCGACCGTGGTGACCGTGGTGATCGTGGCCCGCGCCGCGGCCGCGACGAATACGACGCTTAAGGAGGCACGACACGATGGCACGCCCATTCTTCCGCCGCCGCAAGTCCTGCCCCTTCTCCGGCAAGGACGCGCCGCGCATCGATTACAAGGACGTCCGCCTGCTCCAGGGCTTCGTCTCCGAGCGGGGCAAGATCGTCCCCAGCCGCATCACCGCGGTGTCCACCAAGAAGCAGCGCGAGCTGGCCAGGGCGATCAAGCGCGCCCGCCATCTCGGCCTGCTTCCCTACGTCGTGAAATAAGGAGCCAGGGACATGGAAGTCATCCTGCTCGAGAGAATCGAGAAGCTCGGCACCATCGGCGACGTGGTCAAGGTGAAGAACGGCTATGCCCGCAACTTCCTCCTGCCGCGTGGCAAGGCGCTCCGCGCCAATGAGTCCAACCGCAAGGTCTTCGAAGCCAATCGCGAGAAGATCGAGGCGACCAATGCCGAGCGCCGCGGCGGCGCCGAGGCCGAGGCGAAGAAGATCGACGGCGCCAAGGTGCAGCTGATCCGCCAGGCCTCGAATACCGGTCAGCTCTACGGCTCGGTCAGCGCCCGCGACCTCGCCGAGGCGCTGGAGGCCAGCGGCCACAAGGTCGCCAAGAACCAGATCGTGCTCGACAAGCCGATCAAGGCGATCGGCGTCCAGGAGGTGAAGATCGCGCTTCACCCCGAAGTGTCGGTCACGATCACGGTCAACGTCGCCCGCTCGCCGGAAGAGGCCGAGCTGCAGGCGCAGGGCAAGGACGTGATGGCCGAGATGTTCGAGAAGGACGTCTCCGGCTTCATCGAGGAGCGTGACGAGACGCTGGAGCCGGGCGAGATCGCTCCGGAGGCCGGCGAGACCGCCGCTGCCGGGAACGCTGCTCCGGCCGAGGAAGCCGCGGCCGAGGAGGCCGCTCCGGCCGAGACCGGCGAGGAAACGGCCGAAGAGGCCTGATCCCTTCCGCGCCTGAAGAACAGAGAAAGGCCGTCGGTTCTCCGGCGGCCTTTTTTTTGACTGGCCCTATTCCGGCTTTTCGGATGCGACCAGCACGGGCCGCTCGTTTCTGAGAATCTTCGCCCAGGGGTTCATGTCGGCCTCGCCGACCTTCACCAGGGTATTGCGGTCGCGATGCCGGAAGGGTGCGTCCTGGCCCTTCACCATCAGCATCGTGTCGGAGATGTAGCTCCACGACCCGTCCTCGTAGAAATCGACCTGCAGCTGGTAGGAATCCGTGCGGAAGGCCAGTTCCAGGAAGGTGGTCGAGCAGATGCCATAGTCGGTCTGCCCGCGCTCCGCTTTGACGACGAGCCGCTTCGCATCGGGTTCGGCATGGCCTGCGGCGATGGCGATCTGGCCGCGCGGGATGGCGAGGGTCTGCAGCACCAGGCCGGTGGCCGACTCCCACAGCCAGTAGCCGACCTGGTCGTGGAAGGTGATGTCCTCCTCGGGCGTGTTGATATGGACGTGATAGCGCAGGCCGTAGAAGAGCTGCGGCCCGTTCGCCTGCGGGTCGATCGGCTGCATCTCGATCCGCTCGGAATATTCCCTATGCTCAGGGCCGTCCGCCTTGGGGTTCACGTCCGTCCCCCGCAGGCCTTCCCAGATGCCGGCCAGCCGGACAAGCGGCCCGAGATTGGCGAGGGTCTCGGGATCGACATCCTCCGGCTCGGTGAAGATATCGTCCGGTATGTCCATGTCCCTTTGCCCTTCGTCATTCTCTGCTAGCGTGGCGAGCCTATGATTGATCTGGAAACGCCCGAATATCTACCCTTCGAATATGACCCGGCGGGCGGCCGCGTCGCCTTGCTGCGACTGACGGAAGCCGATTATCGCGCGGCGAGCTTCCTCGACCAGCGGCTGCTGCGGCCGGATTCGACGCTGCTCGAGACGGAGTGGAGCAAGCTGGCCCTGCCGGCGGGCGCGCGGCGCGACGTCCAGTACATCTTCCACATCGGCAATGTCGGCTCGACGCTTGTTTCCCGCCTGCTCGGCGAGCTGGACGGCGTCCTTGCACTGCGCGAGCCGCTGCTGCTTCGAACATTCGCCGACAGCCGACCGGGCGACACCGATTTCGACCGTCTGACCGCCCTCCTCTCCCGCACCTTCCGGCGGGAGCAGCGCGCCAATGTGAAGGCGACCAGCTTCACCAGCGAGATTGCCGACCGGCTCGTGCCGCCCGGCTCCGGGGCACTGTTCCTCTACGCCCGGCCGGATCGCTATCTCGAGAACATCCTCGCCGGCGAGAATAGCTGGCAGACGCTGCAGGCTCTGAGCCCGGTCCGGCTGCGCCGCCTGCAGTGCCGCTGCCCGGGGCTGGAGGCCGATCCCGCCGCCATGCATGACGGGCTGAAGGCCGCGCTCGGCTGGGCCTGCGAGATGACCTCGCTCGCGGCGGCGGCGGCGCGAATGCCCGAAGACAGCGTGCGCTGGCTGGATTTCGACGCCTTCTTCGCCGAGCCGGTCGCCCAGTTCCGGGCGGTCGCCGCGCATTTCGGCCACCCGCCATCGGCACAGCGCGGCGATCCGGGACGGGCTGAACTGGCTTGCGGGGCTCGCCGGGCGCTATCCTGCCGTGGCGGACTCGATTCGGCGGGCGCGGGGAACCTAGAGATGTTCAGGGAACTGGAGATATTGAGCGCCGCGCAGGTGGCGGAGCTGCGCGCCATCGCCGCGTCGGCCACATTCGTCGACGGCCGGATCAGCAATCCGCATTCCACGGTGAAGCAGAATCTGCAGCTGCACGACGAGGGCGCCTATGCCCGCTCCTCGCAGATTCTCGCTCAGGCGCTGCTCGCCCATGAGGATTTCCGCAACTTCGCCTTTCCGATCACCATGCTGCCGCCGATGATGGCGCGCTACACCAGGGAGATGCGTTACGGCGCCCATGCCGACGCCGCCTTCCTCCCCTTCGGCAACCAGACCCTGCGCTCGGACCTCAGCTGCACGATCTTCCTCAGCGATCCCGCCAGCTATGAGGGCGGCGCGCTCGTCATCACGCTGGGCAGCCGGACCATCGCCTTCAAGGGCGCGCCGGGCACCGCCATCGTCTATCCCTCCGACATGCTGCACGAGGTGGAGCGGGTGACCGCCGGCGAGCGGCTGGTCGCGATCACCTTCATCCAGAGCCGGATCCAGGACAATTTCCGCCGCGAGCTGCTCTACGAGCTCAACGAGGTGGCCGCGCTGGAAGGGCTCGGCATGAAGCCGGAAAATTACGCCCGGCTGCAGCTCGTCCAGGCGAATTTGCTCCGCCACTGGGGCGACAAACCCTAGCTGATATCCTTGAGCTCCACGCCCTTCGTCTCGCGCGCCACCAGCGCGCTCAACCCGCTGATCAGGCAGGCCGCGCCGACATAGAGCGACACCGGCAGGGCGGAGCCATATTCCTTGTAGAGATAGACGGCGATGATCGGCGCCAGCGAGCCGGCGAAGATGGCGGTGAGCTGGTAGGCGATGGAAGCGCCCGAATAACGGATGCGGGTGGGGAAAAGCTCGGCGATCATCGCCGCCTGCGGCCCGTACATCGCCCCGTGCAGGACAAGGCCGATGACGAGGGCGAGGATGATCGCGCCCTCGCTGCCGCTGGCGAGCATGGGAAACATGGCGAAGCTCCAGCCCACGAGACCGAACGCGCCGAACGCATAGACCGCGCGCCGCCCGATCCGGTCGGAGAGATGGCCGAAGAAGGGGATGGCGAAGAACTGCACCGCGGCACCGATCAGCAGGGCGTTGAGCGCCAGTCCGCGGCTTTCCCCGCCCACGTCGACGAGGAAGGTCAGCGAGAAAGCCGTGAGGATGTAATAAGAGATGTTCTCGCCGACCCGCAGTCCCGAACCGAGCAGCACCGCCAGCGGACGCTCGCGAACCACGTCCAGCGCCGGCAGCCTGGGCGGCGCTTCGGATTCGGCCAGCGAGTCCTCGAAGATGCTGCTCTCGGCGACGCGGTTGCGGATGTACCAGCCGACGGCGACCAGCAGCGCCGAGAGCAGGAACGGCACGCGCCAGCCCCAGCTCAGGAAGTCCGCCTCGCTCTGCAGCTCCGCCATAAGCGCCAGCACCCCGGCAGCGAGCAGGTTGCCGGCGGCGACGCCAGCCTGCGGCCAGCTCGCCCAGAAGCCCCGGCGCGCGGCATTGCCATGCTCGGCCGCCATCAGCACCGCGCCGCCCCATTCACCGCCGACCGCGAAACCCTGCACGAGCCGCAGGAAGATGAGCAGGGCCGGCGCCCAGATGCCGATCTGTTCATAGCCCGGCAGCAGGCCGATCAGCATGGTCGCCACGCCCATCAGCACGAGGCTCAGCATCAGGAGTTTCTTGCGCCCGATCCGGTCGCCATAATGGCCGAAGACGATGCCGCCGATCGGCCGCGCTATGAAGCCGACCGCATAGGTGCCGAAGGCGAGCAGGGTGCCGACGAACGGATCGCTGCGCGGGAAGAAGACGTGGCTGAAGACGAGCGCGGCTGCCGAGCCGTAGAGGAAGAAATCGTACCATTCGATGGTGGTGCCGACGAGGCTCGCCATGATGACGCGCCGCAATGGTGTCCGTTCAGTCGCCAAGTCCATTCCCCTTCCCGAATTCAGTTGGCGCCGCAGCGCCAGGTGCCGGCCAGCTCGACCTGGGCGCGGGTGCGGCGGTTGGTGGCGGTCAGCCGGGCCGGCCAGCGGTCGTCGTCCGTCCCGCCGGGATCGATTTCATCGGTCCGGCCGACGCTGACGCTGAGCTGGCGGTCGGTGACGAAGATGCCGGTCGGGCCGGCCGGGCTCGGCTGGTCGAAATGGACCAGAACGCCGTTGATCCGGGCGATCGCATCGCCGCCATGGGCCGCGAACAGCCGGTGGCCGTTGCTCGAGAAATCGCAGCGCGGCGGATCGGTCATCCCCGCCCCGCGCAGGTCGGCGCCGGTCAGCGGCTGCGGCCGGGCGCTGATCTGAGGGTCCTCCTGCCGTTCCACCCTGGGATGCGCCAGCCGCTCGATCTGGTTGGTGTCGACCCTGACCCGGTCCCCGCTCTCCCCGCCGCCGCAGCCGGCCAGGACGAGCAGGGCAAAGGCCGGCGCCGCGCGCATCAATAGCCCATCAGGGCGAGCACCTCGCGGCGGCTGCGCTCGTCGCGGCGGAACGTGCCCATCATCCGGCTGGTCGTCATCATCACGCCGGGCGTGGACACGCCGCGCGCGCTCATGCAGGCGTGGCTGGCCTCGATCACCACCGCCACGCCCAGAGGCTGCAGGTGCTCGCAGATGCAGTCCGCCACCTGCGCGGTCAGCCGCTCCTGGACCTGCAGGCGGCGGGCATAACCGTGCAGCACCCGGGCGAGCTTGGAGATGCCGACGACGCGGTTCTTCGGCAGATAGGCGATCGCCGCCTTGCCGATGATCGGCGCGAGATGGTGTTCGCAATGCGACTGGAAGGGGATGTCCTTCAGCAGGACGATCTCGTCATAGCCGCCCACCTCCTCGAAGGTGCGGCTCAGGTGCCGCGCGGGATCCTCCTCATAGCCGCGCGCATATTCGCGCCAGGCCCGCGCCACGCGCTTGGGGGTGTCGAGCAGGCCTTCGCGGGCGGGATCGTCGCCCGCCCAGCGGATCAGGGTCCTGACCGCGTCCTGCACCTCGTCGGGAACGGCGAGCTTGCCCGGTTCCTCGACCAGGTCGCCATCTTCCGGATCGGCTTCGCTCATGCCTGCAAACTCCTTCAGCGCGCGAATATACAACGAAGCCGGCAGGGACTAGTCTCAGCGCGGCGTGCAGCGACGGCCGCGATTGTGCGGATCGGCCTGCGGCCCGCTGTCGCCGTCCGAGCAATTGCTTGGCCTGGCCGTGTTGCCGGGCCGGACCCGGCCGCGGTCCTTCGGCGCCGCATTGTCGAGCGGATCCCATTGCTGATCCTGGGGCGCGCGCGTCGTGCAGGCGGCCATGCCGAGCGTGGAGGCGCCGGCGACCGAGATCAGGAAGGACCGTCTGCTGACGCCGCGAACCACTCTCATCGCTTCCTCCCTTACAGGCCTGCCGCTCGAGCGGCGAGGCGAAGGCTGGTGACCCCGACAGGATTCGAACCTGTGGCCTACTGATTAGGAATCAGTCGCTCTATCCTGCTGAGCTACGGGGCCGCCGCCGTGCGCGCGGTTTGGCGCATGCGCTGGCCGCGGTCAATTCGCCTGCGTCCGTCTCACGCCTTGTTAACCACTCTACCGTAGAAACGCTGTGTCCGAGGAGACGAGCCTTCATGCCCGACATCCCGATGAGCACGCGGGCGCAGAAACAGGCCCGGTGGCAGGAATCGCCGTGGGCCGACTATAGCGAGCGTATTTTCCTGCTCCTGCTGTTCGGCTGGTTCGTCTCGCGCGTGGCGCCGAGCATCATCAACCATCCCTATAATTCGCTGATCCTCGCTTCGGAGAGCTTCACCGCGATCCTGGTGATGGTGCGCCGGCCGGGACCGATGTCGGTGTCGCTCTACGCCTGGCTGATCGCGATCGCCGGCACCTGCATGCCGCTTTGCGTCTATCCGGCCCCGGTGGATGACTGGCTTCCGCCGGAAATCCCCGCATTGATGATGCTTTGTGGCCTGTTTCTCAGTATCGGTGCAAAGGCTTTCCTGCGCCGCAGCTTCGGTATCGTCGCCGCCAACCGCAAGGTCCAGCGCGGCGGACCGTACCGGATCATGCGCCATCCCATGTATGCGGGCTATGTCTTCACGCAGATGGGCTTCTTCCTCCTGAACCCGTCGCTGTGGAACGCGGCAGTCTATGTCGCCTCCTGGTTCGCCATGGTGCTGAGGATCGAGGAAGAGGAGAAGTTCCTCTCCCATGATCAGGTCTATCGGGACTATAAGGAAGACGTGCGCTGGCGCCTCTTCCCGGGCTTCTACTGAACCAGCTCTAATTCTCGCTCTCGGGCGGAATCACCGGAAAAGGCAGAGGCGCGACCGGGATTCCCTCGTCGCGCAATTCATCCGCCTGGTCGGGTGTCGCCTGGCCGTGAATGGCGCGCGCCTCGGCCTCGCCGAGATGGATGGCCCGCGCCTCGTCGACGAAGCGGGCCCCGACATGCTCGCTGGTCTCGAGCATCTTCTTCTGCGCGTCCGCCATGGCACCGAGCAGGGCCTTGACCTCCTGCGGCGGCGGACCCTCGCTTTGGTTGCCCTTCGGCGCGACGCGCGGCGCCATCGGCGCCTTGTCCACCGCAGCCGAACCGCAGAGCGGACAGGAGACGAGGCCCCGCGCCTGCTGCGCCTCGAACGCCTCGCTCGAGCCGAACCAGGCCTCGAAGACATGCCCCTTCGGCGCGCATTTGAGATCGAAGATGATCATCGGGTCGCCGAGTCCCCCGGCCATGGTTCGGCAGCGCGGGGCGCTTCCGGCCCGGTGGTCCGGACATGCTCGGGCTGCGGGATCGGCCGGCGGTGCCAGATGGCGGGCAGACGCCGGCGCACCTCCTCCACCGCGGCCTGATCGAGGTCCGCGAAGCCGAGCCCGGGCCGGTCGCCGCCCATGTCGAGCAGCACCTTGCCCCAGGGATCGACGACGAGGCTGTGGCCGTAGGTGACCCGGCCGTCCTCATGCTGCCCCACCTGCGCGGCGGCGACCACGAAGGCTCCGGCCTCGATCGCCCGGGCGCGCATCAGCACATGCCAGTGCGCCTCGCCGGTCGGAACGGTGAAGGCGGCGGGAATGGAGAGGATGGTGGCGCCCTCGTTGCTCAGCGCCTGATAGAGGCCGGAAAAACGCAGATCGTAGCAGATGGAAAGCCCGAGCTCGCCCAGGGGCGTGTCCACCACCACGGCCCGGCCGCCCCGCTCATAGGCCGCCGATTCCCGCCAGCTCTCGCCGGTCGGCAGATCGACGTCGAACAGGTGAATCTTGTCGTAGCTGGCCCGGATCCCGCCCTTGTCGTCGATCACGAAGCCGCGGTTGAGCAGCTTCTCGCCCGTCTCCGACAGCAAGGCGAGCGAACCGAGATGCACCCAGAGGCCCGTCTCCGCGGCCGCCGCGCGCACCGCCGCGAGCACCGGATCGTCCGACTGCAGATGCAGGTGCCGCATCGCCCTGGCCCTGTCCCGGTCGAGCAGCCCGCTCATCTCCGGGGTGAACAGCATGATCGCCCCGCCGGCCGCCGCCTCGTGCACGCGCGCGACCAGGGCGGCGGCATTGGCGTCCGGGTCGAGCCCGGTCTGCGACTGGAAGAGCGCGACCCTCATGTCGCGAGCAGCGGGTCGAGCTTGCCGGCGTCGTCGAGCGCATGAATGTCGTCCGACCCGCCGACATGGACCCCGTCGATGAAGATCTGCGGCACGCTGGTCCGGCCGCTGGCGCGCTGCAGCATCTCGGCGCGCTTCGCCCCGCCCAGGGTGATGTCATATTCCTCGAAGTCGACGCCCTTGGCGCCGAGCAGCCGCTTCGCCGCGGAACAATAGCCGCAAAAGGCCCTGGTGTAGATTTCGACGCGCGCCATCCTGTTCTCCTCATTGGGGAAGTGGGGATGCGGGCCACCGCTTGTCAATCGCCGCCTTTCACCACGCGCGCCCAGCACAGGACCTCGATCCGCGCCGCGCCGGCCCGGCGGAGGACGGCGGCGCAGGCATTGGCGGTCGCCCCGCTGGTATAGATGTCGTCCACGAGCAGGACGGTCCTGCCCTTTACCGCGGCCTTGTGCCGGGGCTCGATCCGGAAGGCGCCGCGCACCGTTTCGTGCCGCTCGCGCGGGCCCATGCCGCGCAGGGGCGGGGTGCGCTTCACCCGGCGGATCAGGTCGAGGCGGGTCTCCAGCCCCGCCCGCCGTGCGAGCGCGGTCGCGATCAAAGCCGACTGGTTGTAGCCGCGCCGCCAGATCCGCCAGCGGTGCAGCGGGACGGGCGCGACGATCATGCCGTCCTCGCCTGGGAGATGCCGGGCCATGAACCGCGCCATCGTCTCGGCGACGCCGGGCCGGCCGCCATATTTGAGCTTCAGCGCAACCCGGCGCGAAATCTCGCCATAGACCAGCGCCGCGCGCAGCCGATCGAAGCCGGGCGGCTCGGCGAGACAGGCGCCGCATTCCACCGCGGGGCCTGACTCATAGGCGAACGGCAGCGCGCAGCGCACGCAGCAGGGCTCGCCGAGGAAGCGCAACTGCGTCCAGCAGTCCAGGCAGAAACGGTGCGGCGCCGCAGTCACCGTCCCGCAGCCCGGACAGCGCGGCGGCAGCGCGAAATCGAGGACGGGTTTCAGCGCCCTCCCGGCCCAGGCGGCGGCGGCGTTCATGGCCCCGGTCTTAGCCCGGGCCCGGTTGACAGCCAAGCCAATCCCGCCCATTTGCGCCGCCGGCGGCCCGATGGCGGAGTGGTTACGCAGAGGACTGCAAATCCTTGCACGCCGGTTCGATTCCGGCTCGGGCCTCCACCCATCCAGTTTTGCAGCGAAAGCGGGGCAACCGCCCTGTGTCAGGGCCGTGGCGGCCGAGCGCTCGCCGCGCGATGGTCCTCGCCGCTGTCGTTGCGCTGCACGGGACTCGCCGGCGGCGAAGGCTGCACGGGCGCCGGATGCGCGATATTGACGGTCGCCGGCGCGGCTTCCCGGGCCGGCGCCGGCGATGGCT
>SMEU01000062.1_pt1 | contig 13287 bp, 14 predicted proteins | sample 2456051 | NCBI WGS metagenome assembly SMEU01 (sample SAMN10132600, study PRJNA489261) | soil metagenome | isolation source: day120 un-amended silt loam soil | place: USA | collected 2015-05-01
CAAGCGCGTGCTGGTCATCCCCGTGGTCTCGCCGGAGGAAGCGGGGCGCGAAATCCATGGCCATGACGGCGCCTCGGCCATCCTGTTCGGCGCCGAGCGTTCGGGGCTGGAGACGGAAGAGGTCGCGCTTGCCGGGAAGATCGTGACCGTCCCGGTCAATCCCGACTTCCGTTCGCTCAACCTCGCCCAGGCGGTGATCCTGGTCGCCTATGAATGGTCGAAGCATGTCGCGCTCGCCGTGCCCACCGAAAGCGACATCGCCGAGCCGCGGGCGACGCAGGCGCATCTCGAGGGCCTGATCGGACAGCTCTACGCGGCGCTGGAGGCGGCGCATTATTTCCATCCGCCGGACCGGACTCCGGCGACGAAGAACACGCTGCGCACCATCCTGACCAAGGCGGGCTGGTCGGCGCGCGAGATCCAGGCCATGCGCGGGGTGATCCGCGCCTTGGTCGAGCCCGGCGGACGCCCCCGACCTTGACTTTGCGCAGGTCACCAATGCGACCGGAAGCCGGCTGGGCGCCGTCCGCCGCTGCCGCACCAAGGCCGAGCGCGATGCCGCCAGGGCGGAAAGCCGGAACACGGTCGAACGCATCCAGTCGGGCAAGAATCTCACCGAGGCGATGTCCGGCATGGGCCGCCGGGCCATGTGCTCGGCCAACCCGCGCGGCTGCTGACGGGCTCGCGGCGCGACATCTTGCGACAGAGCCGCGCTTGACTTTCCCGCGCCGCCACGTTCATTTTGCGCGGGCTGCATCTCTCACGCGTGAGTCAAATTCATGAAGAAACCTCTGTTTTTCTGTGCCTTGCTTCTGTCGACGGCGGCCTCGGCCCAGTCGTCGTCCAACTCGTCGGCCAATGGCGCAGGCGCGGCCGCCGATCCCAATGCGATGATCTGCCGCAACCAGCGCGAGACCGGCTCGATGCTGAACCGCAACCGCGTCTGCAAGACCCGGGCGCAGTGGGAGGCCGACCGTCGCGACACCCGCCAGAATATCGATCGCAGCCAGACGACGCGGATCAACCAGGGCGGCAACTGACCCGGGGCTTCCCGGACCCAGATTGACTCGCGGGTCCCGGGCGCACAGTCTCCCCGCCGCAACAGGGCGGAGGCGGGGACAGCATGATCGACATCCTCCTCTGGGTCGGCGCGCTCTTCGCGAGCCAGGATAGCGTCTCCTCGGCAGTGACGGTTCCCGTCCCCGATACGCGCAGGGAATGCCGGGTCATCGGCGAGACCGGGTCGCGGCTGGCGCGCCGGCGGATCTGCGCGACCCGCGCCGAATGGATCGAACGCGATCGCCTCTCCCGGCAGCGATTGAGTGAAGCCCAGACCCGCCAGGTCGCGCCCACCTATGACGATCTGCTGCGCAACTCGCCGGGCCGGCCGTCGATGCCGCGCTGCGGGCGCTGCTGAGGGCCGAACCCCCTTTGGCATTGACTTGGCCGGCATTCGTCGCCATGTGCCCGCCTTCGCAATTGGCCCCGCACCCCTGGTGAAGCGGTGGCCGCGTCCGGCGCGTTATGGCCGGACGGTGCGGCTCCAGGGAAATTCTTGAAGCAAATTGGAGTGTTAACAGATGTCGAAGCGCACCAGCGCCAAGTACAAGCTCGACCGCCGCATGGGGGAGAACGTCTTTGGACGGCCCAAGAGCCCGGTCAACCGCCGCGAATATGGTCCCGGTCAGCACGGGCAGCGCCGCAAGGGCAAGATGTCGGACTTCGGCATCCAGCTTCGCGCCAAGCAGAAGCTGAAGGGCTATTATGGCGACGTCACCGAGAAGCAGTTCAAGCGCGCCTATAGCGACGCCTCGAAGATGAAGGGCGACACCGGCCAGAATCTGATCGGCCTGCTCGAGCGCCGCCTCGACGCGGTCGTCTATCGCGCCAAGTTTGCGCCGACCATCTGGGCCGCGCGCCAGCTGGTCAATCACGGCCATATCCGGGTGAACGGTCGGAAGCTCAACATCGCCTCCGCCAAGGTCAATGTCGGCGACGTCGTCGAGCTCGGACCGAAGGCGCAGGAAATGGCTTTGGTCATCGAGGCGCAGGGCCTCGCCGAGCGCGACATCCCCGAATATATCGTCCAGGACGGCGCCACGAAGATCGTCTTCAACCGCGTCCCGACGCTGGACGAGGTCCCCTATCCGGTCCGCATGGAGCCGAACCTCGTCGTCGAATTCTATTCGCGCTAGGCGGCTGCCCTTCGGGCCAGTGAAAAGGCGGCTCCCCTGCGGGAGCCGCCTTTTTCTTTGCCGTCAGGGCCGGGGCGCCAGGTTGGTCTGCAGGAAGGCGCCGATCCGCTCCAGCATCTGCACCCGCACCGTGCTGTCGTCGAGGTCGTGCTCCAGGCCCGGAAACACGACCAGCTCGCTCGCCTTGCCGGCGCCGTGCAGCGCGCGGTCCATGCGCTGGCTGTGGGCCACCGGCACGTTGAGGTCGCGGTCGCCGTGGAAGAGCAGGACCGGCGCGGTGATCGCACCGACATTCTGCAGCGGCGAGCCCTCCCGGATATGCGGCCCGGAGCCGATATATTCGATGACGTTCCGCGAATTGGTATATTCGTGGGACTCGTCCTTCGCCTGCTGCAGGTCGGTGACCGGCGCGATCGCGACCACGGCCCGGAACAGACCCGGTTCGGTGACTGCGGCCTGCAGCGCCGCATAGCCCCCATAGGACCAGCCGACGATCGCCATCCGCCTCGCGTCGCCAATCCCCTGCGCCGCGAGCCAGCGGGCGCCGGCGGTGATGTCGCCGATCGAGGTCCGCCAGCTGCGAAAGCCGTTCTGCTGCAGCCACTGGTCGCCATAGCCGGCCGAGCCCCGGTAATTGGGCTGGAGCACGGCATAGCCCAGATTGGCGAAATATTGCGGCAGCCAGTCGAAGCCCCATTCGTCGCGCGCCTCGGGGCCGCCATGGGGGAAGATAATGACCGGCAGGCCGCGCGCCTCGCGGCCCGGCGGCAGCGTCAGATAGGCCGGGATCTGGGTGCCGTCGGCGGCGGGATAGGTAATGCTCCGCTGGGTCGCGAGGGTGACATTCTCCAGCTGCGGGCGGACGAGCATGAGCTCGTTCAGGTTCCGCGTGGTCCGGTTGAACAGATAGTAGCGGCCGGGATCAGCATCGCTGCCCGCATGGACGATGACGAGATTGCCGTCGGCGCTGGTCGCGCCGAAATCGATCAGCGGCCTGGTCGGCATCGCCCGCGCCAGCATCCGGTGCATCGCCTGATAGTCGGGATCGAAATAGACGATCCGCCGCTGCGAGTCCGCGAAGGTGACGCCGATCACCCGGCCGGTGCGATCGGTCGACACCACGCCGTCAACGTCGACCTGTTCGTTGGCGTGGACCAGCTCGGTGGCCATCGATCCGTCCAGCTTCACCCGGTAGAGCGCCATCCGGCCGTTCAGCTTCTTCAGCACGTAGGCCGCGTTCAAAACCGGATCGACGGCAAGGGGCACCATCCCCTCCCCGCCATTGGAATCATAGCTGCCGAGCGGACGCCACTCGCGGCTGTCGGCGGTGCGATACATGAAGTTGGTGCGGGTGCCGAGCTGGCCCGTATTGGCGCGTTCGGTGGGCATCGCCATGATCCGGACATTGCCGCGCCCGTCGCTGATATAGCCGCCGGCTTCCGCATTTGGCGGTTCGACCCGCGACGAACGCAGCGTGCGCAGATCGATCCGCTCGACCGCGAGACCATTGCCGGTCCGGCCGACGCGGGACCCGATCTGCTGCACTTCGGGGACGATCTGGCGCTCCATCATCACCGCGCCGTCGGATCCGCTCCAGTCGAGGACCGAGCCGTCATACTGCCGCAGTCCAGCGTCGAAATAGGACTGGCGCTGGCCCAGCAATTGCGGATGGGTTCCGTCCGTATCCATCGAGATCAGCCGGGAGAAGGGAATGAGCACATCCTGGACCCGGGTCATGCCGACCACGCGGCAGATCAGCCGGTCGTTGGTCGCGAAGCGGCACCAGCGCAGGCGCTCCGGATTGCCGTCCGTGCGAGTGACGACGGACGGAGTACCGCCGCCGGCCAGATCATAAAGATAGGCGATCGTGCTGCGGCCCGGGCCCGGCTGCAGATAGATGACCTTCCGCCCGTCCGGCGAGAGGTCGATCTGCTCCACATTCTCGCGCACGCCGAACAGGGCGGCCGCCTGCTCCGGGCTGGTCGGCGCCGCCGCCGGGGCGGGCGCGGCGGGCGGTTGCGCGGACGCAGCGCTCGCGGCAAGCAGAGCGAAAGTAAGGAACAGTCTCTTCATTGTAGGAATTCCCCCTTGATCCAAATAATTTAGACCTGATTTTCAGCAATGATCAAGGCGCTTCCGCGCCGCTTGCGCAGCCGCCTCGCCACTGCCAATAGAGCGGCCACGAAGCCCTTTTTCGCTGGAGCAAGCCATGCGTCTCGGTCTTTCCCTCGCCATTCTTCCCCTGGCCGCGCTCGCCGGCTGCGCGACCGTTCCGGCCGCGACGCCCGCGGGCCCGCAAATCTCCCTCCCGACGCTGCAGCGGGTCACCCAGACGCTCTCGTCGGACGCCTTCCAGGGCCGCGCCCCGGGTACTGAGGGCGAAACCCGCACCGTCGCGTTCCTCGCACAGGAATTCCGCCGCGCCGGTCTCCAGCCCGGCAATCATGGCAGCTGGTATCAGGATGTGCCGCTGGTCGAGATCACGCTGCAGGGCAACCCGGCGCTCCGGGTCACCGGCCCAAACAACACCAACCTGAATTTCGCCTATCGCACCGATTATGTCGGCGCCTCCTATCGCGCCCAGCCGCATGTCGAGGTCAACAACAGCGACCTCGTCTTCGTCGGCTATGGAATCAACGCGCCCGAAGCCGGCTGGAACGATTATGCCGGCGTCGACGTGCACGGGAAGACCGTCGTCATCCTGATCAACGACCCTGACTGGCAGAGCCAGGGTCTCGAGGGACCGTTCAACGGCCGGGCGATGACCTATTATGGCCGCTGGACCTACAAGTTCGAGGAAGCGGCCCGGCAGGGCGCCGCCGCCGCGCTCATCGTCCATGACACCGCGCCCGCATCCTATGGCTGGCCGACGGTCGAGAACAGCTGGTCGGGCTCGCAGCTCTACATGCAGACGGCCAATGGCGGCGCCGACCAGACCGCGATGAACGGCTGGCTGACCAACGCCGCCGCGCGCCGCCTGCTCGCCGCAGCCGGCTACGACCTCGACGCGCTGCAGCGTTCCGCCCGCGAACAGGGCTTCCGCGCGGTGCCGCTGACCGGCCTGCGGGCCTCGGTCTCGCTCGACAACCAGCTGCGCAACACCGCCTCGCGCAACGTGATCGGCATCCTGCCCGGCCGCACCCGGCCCAATGAATATGTGCTCTACACCGCGCATTGGGATCATCTCGGCATCTGCGCGGAGACGGGCGAGGACCGGATCTGCAACGGCGCGGTGGACAATGCGAGCGGCAGCTCCGCGCTCGTCGCCCTGGCCGAGGCGCATGCCCGGGCCGGGCGGGCCGACCGCACCCTCGTCTTTCTCGCGGTGACCGCCGAGGAATCGGGCCTGCTCGGCTCGGCTTATTACGCCGCCCATCCGATCTTTCCGCTCGCGCAGACCGCGGGCGGCTTCAACATGGATTCGCTGAACCTGACGGGCGCCGCGCGCGACTTCGTCTCGATCGGCGGGGGCAAGTCGGAGCTCGACGCCTGGCTGGCACGCGCCGCCGCCCGCGCCGGCGTCCGGGTCTCGCCAGAGCCGAACCCGGAGGCCGGCTATTATTTCCGCTCCGACCAGTTCAGCCTCGCCAAGATGGGCGTGCCGATGCTCTACGGCCGCGGCGGCGAGGACCTCGTCAATGGCGGCCCCGCGGCCGGACAGGCCGCTTCGCAGGACTATCGCGCGCATCGCTACCACCAGGTCGGCGACGAATATGATCCGGCCTGGGACTGGGCGGGCGCGCTGACCGACGTGCGCATCTATTATGATGTCGGCCGGGCGCTGGCGACCTCGACGGAATGGCCGAACTGGTATCCGAGCGACGCTTTCCGCGCGATCCGCGACCGCTCGCGGGGCGGGCAATAAGCACGCAATGACTCCCCGCCAGCCACCCGAATGGGCCCCGCACGCCTTCGTCTGGATCGGTTTTCCGAGCCATGGCGAGCTCTGGGTGGAGGATCTGAGCCCGGCCCAGGCCGAGGTCGCCGCCTTCGCCAGCGCAGTCTGGGCGGAGGGCAAGGGCGAGGAGGTGCGCCTGGTCGCGGCCGACCCGGCCTCGGCGGAAGCGGCGAAGGCCGCGGCCCCCTTCGCCACATTGGTGACCCAGAATTTCGGCGACATCTGGCTGCGCGACACCGGCCCGCTCGTGGTGAAGGGACCGGCCGGGCTCTCGGCCGTCAGCTTCGCGTTCAACGGCTGGGGCGGCAAATATGACCTGCCTGGCGACGACACGATCGGACGTCGGCTCGGCGAGGGGGCAGGCCTTCGCGTCCGCCGCGCCGACTGGATCCTCGAGGGCGGGGCGATCGACGTCGACGGCACCGGCCTCGCCGTAACCACCGAGCAGTGCCTGATGAACCCCAATCGCAACGCCTATCTGTCGCGCGGCGAGATCGAGGCGAAGCTGCGCGCGGACCTGGGGATCGATCGCCTGCTCTGGCTCGGCAGCGGGGTGATGAACGACCATACGGACGGCCATGTCGACAATCTCGCCCGCTTCGTGGCGCGCGGGAAGCTCGCCGTCCCAGAGCCGGCGGCGCGTGACCCGAACGAGGCGGTCTACCGCGACGCCGCCAACCGTGCCCGTCGCTTCGGCCTCGATGTGACGCTCGTCCCCTCGCCCGGCCTGGTCACTCGCGGCGAGGAGATCATCCCGGCGTCCTACATGAACTTCTACATCGGCAATGCCGTGGTCGTCGTGCCCCAATATGGCGCGCCGAACGACGCCGCGGCGGTGGCGGCGATCCAGGCGCTCTTTCCGGACCAAGTGGCGATCGGGCTCAGGGCCGACCATATCCTCACCGGAGGCGGCAGCTTCCACTGCATCAGCCAGCAGGTGCCCGCATGACCAGGCTTACCGTGGCCGCGCTCCAACTCGCCTTCGGCGCGGACCTGGACGAGAATATCGCCTTGGTCTCCGACCTCGTCCGCGAGGCGGCAGGCACGGGCGCGAAGGTCGTGCTTCCGCCCGAGCTTTTCGAGGGCCCCTATTTCTGCAAGACCCAGGATGAGGGCCATTTCGCGACGGCGAAGCCGGTGGACGCGCATCCCGCCGTGCTGGCGATGCGGAAGCTCGCCGCGGAGCTGAACATCTACATCCCGACCAGCTTCTTCGAGCTGGACGGGCACCATCATTACAACAGCCTGGCGATGATCGACGACAAGGGCGCGGTGATGGGCGTCTATCGCAAGAGCCATATTCCGGACGGCCCCGGCTATTCCGAGAAATTCTACTTCCGTCCGGGCAATACCGGCTTCCGCACCTGGCCGACGCCCGCGGCGACGCTCGGCGTCGGCATCTGCTGGGACCAATGGTATCCGGAGACCGCGCGCGCGCTGATGCTCGACGGCGCCGAGATTCTCTTCTTCCCGACCGCGATCGGCACCGAGCCGCACGACCCGGACCTCGACACCTCGCGGCTCTGGCGCCGGGCGATGATCGGCCATGCCGTTTCGAACGTCGTCCCGGTGGTCGCCGCCAACCGGATCGGCGTGGAGGACGGTCAGCGTTTCTACGGTCATTCCTTCATCTGCGACGAGCGCGGCGACATCCTCGCCGAGTTCGGCCCGACCGAGACCGGAGTCCTCACCGCGACCCTGGACCTCGACCAGGCCAAGCGGCACCGCGCCGCCTTCGGCTTCTTTCGCGACCGCCGGCCCGAGCTTTACGGGCGGCTGACCGAGGATATCTGATGCGCGGCAAAGCCGTGACGCTCGCGGCCATCGCCGCCTGCCTGCCGCTCCCCGCGGCCAGCCAGCAGGCCGCCTGGGCACGGGACGATCGGGAGCCCATCTGCGTGTTCGACGGCCTTCTCGCGTCGCCGGATACGGGACCGTCCCGGATTGGACTCGTCCGCGACGGGTGCCGGCAGCGCTTTGGCTGGACGGAGGATCAGGCCAATCGCGGCGTCACGGTCGCGATGATCATGGTGCAAATGCTGGGAGCCCAGCATGAGGCGCGGTCGGCTGGTGTCGATCAGGACGTGGTCGACTCCGTCCGCGCGACGTTCAGCGCCACCGACCTTGCCGACATCGGCCTGCCGGGCGACGCCGCGAACGACCGGACGCGCGCCATGATCGACCTGATCGCACGACGGTTCCGCGAGCGTGGCCTGACCGGCGAGCCGGCCAGCAAGGCCACCAGGGCGCTGCTTTTCCAGATGATGGCCGAGAACATCATCGCGGCTTTCTCGCGCGAGGTGGTGGAAGCGACGCCCGGTTGAGCGTCAGAGCGACCCGATCCGAAGCCGCCATTGTGCGATCCGCTCGGTGACCAGCAGTCCGGAGGCGGTCCAGGGATCCTGTGCCAGCCAGGCCTCGACCGCCTCGGGGCTGCGGCCGCGGACGATGATCAGCGCGCCGCTGTCGTCGACCGGCCCGGCGAGCACCACCCTGCCCTCGCCGGCGCCCTTCATCATGAAGGCGGCATGCTCGGCCCATTCGGCCTGCGCCTCGATCTTTTCGCCCTGCTTCCAGTCCCCGTCCCGGCGCCGCCAGACTGCATAAAGCTCCATCCTTCAGCTCCTCAATGCCAGCGCCCGCGCGAACACCGCCTCGAACATTGCGGGCGTCAGCCGCCCGGTATTCTGGTTGTAGCGCGAGCAATGATAGCTATCGAGCAGGATCATGCCGTCCGGCAGCCGGTGCTCGGCGAGGTGGGCGAACGGATAGTCGGCGAGGCGGAAGCCGGCGGTGCGCAGCGCATTGTCGTGCGCGATTCGCCCGAGGGCGACCATGATCCTCACCCCCGGCAGGCGCGGCAACGCCGCCGCATAATAGCGACGGCAGGTGGCGACCTCGACCGGCAGCGGCTTGTTCTGCGGCGGCAGGCATTTGACGGAGTTGAGGATGACGACGCCGTTGAGGCGCAGGCCGTCGTCGGGGTCTTCGCGATAGGCGCCCGTCGCGAGGCCGAATTTGAGCAGGGTCTGGAAGAACAGATGCCCGGCATGATCGCCGGTAAACGGCCGCCCGGTCCGGTTCGCGCCCCACATGCCGGGGGCGAGCCCGACAATGGCGAGCCAGGCGTCCGGATCGCCGAAGGCGGGCACCGGCGCGTTCCACCAGTCGGGATGCTCGGCCCGCAGCCGCATCCGGAGTTCGACGAGACGTGGACAGAGTGGACAGTCGCGTGGAGCCTCAACCTCGGAAACCGGACTTTCAGCGCGCATCGCGAGCGTCTAGGCGGGAGCCTATGGCAAAGACAAGCTATGCCATTGCCCTCGGCTCCAACCGGAGAAGCCGCCACGGCTCCCCGGCTGAGACGCTGCGCGCGGCGCTGGCGGAATTGCGGCCCGTTGCCGTCTCGAGAATCCATGCCACGCCCGCGCTCGGCCCCGCCGGCCGCGGCTTCGCCAATGCCGTCGCCATCGTCGAGAGCAGGCTCGAGCCGGACGCGTTGCTCGCCGAGCTGAAGGCGCTGGAACGCGCCTTCGGCCGCGGTCCGGGCCGCCGCTGGGGGCCGCGCGTGCTCGATCTCGATATCATCCTCTGGTCGGAAGGGCCGTGGGACGGCCCGGGCCCGATCGTCCCGCATCCCGCGTTCAGGGAGCGTGCCTTCGTTCTGCATCCGCTCGCCGAGCTGGCCCCGGACTGGCGCGATCCGCTGAGCGGACTGACCGTCCGCCAGCTCCTGTTCCGGTTGACCGCGCCGCGCCCGACGGACGAGCCTGATCGTCCGCGGCATTTGCCGCGGGCGTGAAGAAAGCTCGCGCCAAAAAAGCGGGACCGGGATTCACGTTTCAGGCTTCAGCCTGAAACGATCCTGGTCTAGGTGAGCGCCTTGGTCGGGCCCTTAGCTCAGTCGGTAGAGCAACTGACTTTTAATCAGTAGGTCGCTGGTTCGAATCCAGCAGGGCTCACCATCGCTCTCCCTTTACAAGTGCGGCCGGCGCGCGCCAGTCTGACCCTGAACCGGGGAGGTGTCCGTGATCGGATTTGCTGCTTTTGCCTTGTTGGTGAGTGTCTCGGGTCCTGGACGGGTCCGGCCGCCGCCCGCGCCGGACACGCTCTGCCTCTCTCCGCCGGACCGCCGGAATTTCACCGCCTTCTCGGCGCCCGTCTTCCGCCAGGGCGCGACGATCGGCATCCGGCCGCAGCGCGACGCGATGCCCGCAGGCTATCGCGACCTGCCCGCGGAATGCCTGAGCCACTGGTCGATCGAGGGGCCGGCCGAACTCAGCGCGGACCGGCGGACGCTGACCATCCGCGCCGACGCCCCGCCTGAGTCCGAGATCGTGCTGCGCTACAGGGTCCGCGGCGAGCCTGTCGTCGCGCGCCTCCGCGTCGTCGCCCGCGACGCCCTCGTGCTCACCGGCACCTGGGGCCAGTCGGCGGCCGCGGGCTGCGAGGTGATGGAACCGGTGCGCGAGCTCGAATTCGGGCCCGACCGCTTCTCGGTCACCTTCACGCCCTTCGAATCCTACAAGGATTACTGGGGCACCTACAGCTTCGATCCGCGCACCGGGGCGCTGCGCCTGACCGTCGAGAGCGGCAACAACGTCCCGTCCGGGCTCGACCTCGAGGGCAGCGCCAGGCTCGAGGACGGCCATCTCGTGCTGGAGGACATGTTCCTCGGCGACCGCAACGGGCAGGCGCCGGAGCACGCCTGCCGCTACCGCTTCTGACCCCGCGCGGGCGGGTTCAGCACTGCCGCCGCTGGCCGCCCTCGAAGCCGCAGCGGACCAAAGCCAGCTCGAACTGCCATTGCTGGCTGCGCGCCGCCTGCTCGATCCGCTGCAGCACGGCGCGGTCGCCGCTTCGGCCGATCTGCTGGACGATCGCCTCGTCGATCGGCGCCGACGAGGTCATCAGAATGAGGCCGACATTCCGGGCATTCTGGTTCTCGTCGTAGAAGCGGCCCTGATAGGCGACCCTGGTGCCGGTCGTGCGAAGCGGCGGATATTGGCGGCGGAAGCCGTTCAGGTCGGGGATCAGCACCTCGAGCCCGCCGACGCTGTCGAGCCCGAGCAGGGCGGTGTGCGGCGGCAGCCCCTGCATATCCACCTCGAACTCGAACTGGCCTTCCCAGCCGTAGCGGCCGCGCTGCAGGGCACCGCGCGGCGGGATCACGGTCAGCCGCGAGCGGCCGCTCCACCGGTACTGGCGGAGCAGTTCGAGTTGCGCGCAGGTTTCGTTGGGCCCGGTGGCGACCTCGCTGACGTCGACCTCGGCGCCACCCGGGGCCGGGGTGACATTGGTGATCTGGAGCCAGGAGCAGGCGGTGCCGTTCAGCCGCGCGTTGACGAAGGCGGTCGGGCTTTCCGAGGTGCCTCCCGAGACCAATTTCCAGGCGAGCAGACCGGCCGCGGCCAGCAGCAACATGCCCCCGCCGATCAGCAGCGGCCATTTCGGCCAGCGCCGTCGGCTGCCGCCTGCGGCCGCGGGCGGGGGGTCTGCCGGCGGCTGGTTGTCCAGCCGGGCGCGGACCTGTGCGACAAAATGATCGAGCAGAGGGTGCCCGGCCTTGCCATTCCAGTCCGAGAGGTCGATCGCCTGCCATTCCGCGAAGCCGAAGGGCAAGCGCACCGGATCGATCAGCACGCCGAGATAGGCATTGCGCGCTGCGGTCCGTTCCGCCTCCTCCAGCACGAAACGGCCGCGCGGCCCGATCGATTCTTCGGACCAGGCCACCACGCAGAGCTTCGCCACGTCGAGCTGCTGCGCGATGGTATGGCGCCAGCCCCCGCCGGCGGGAATGTCCTGGTCCCACCAGACGTCGAGGCCGGCCGCGCGCAGCGCCGCGACCAGGGGCGCGACCCGCTTCCGGTCCTCGGTCTTGTAGGAGATGAAGATGTCGCTCATCCGGCCCCCGCGCTCCTCGCCCTGTATGAGGCGATTTGGCGCGAAGGTCACTCGTTCTTGACGCGCGAATGCGCTAGGCTCGGGCGGCAGCGCAACGACGGAGGTCCCGTGTCCAGGCTTCGCACCCCCTGCCGGCGGTCCTTTCAGCCGACGCGGCAGATGGCAGTTGACGCCGATCCGTCCGATCCGGCGAGACCGCCCAGCCCGCCACCGGCACAACCCGGCCCCACCGACAGGGATTCGGGCCCGAACAGCGATCCGGGCGGCTCCGGCGCTGTGACCAATGCCTCGACGCCGCGCGAGCGCTTCGTCATCTGTCCCGGCAGCAGCCGGTGCCCGCGCTAGCGACCGGGCCCGGGGCTGCGGCCGCGGCCATGCTGCTGGTGCTGGCCGCCTGCGGCCGGCCCTCGGTCGCCAACAACGAAGCCGCCGCCGCGCCCGGCCATGACCGGAATCCGCCCGTGGCACCGTCGCAGAGCACGGGCGCGATCGGCGCTGCGCCCGCACCGGAGGCGCCCGCGCCGGACACGGCTGGCGGGCCCAAGTAAAGGTTCGTCGTGTGTCCCGTCAATCCGCGCTGTCCGCCCGAGGGGAGCCAGCCCAGGGGCAGCCGGATTCCCTGAGCCTCAGTCGGCCCGGGTCAGCCGGTACATCGGGTAGCTGCCATAGCCCTTGGCGAGCTGGATCCGGCCGACATAGCGGCAGTCGAAGCGGTCCGGCGCCTCCAGCGCGAGGATCGCGGCGAACGGCTCGGTGACGAACACCGCCCCGGTCGGGGTTACCGGCTCGATCCGCGCCGCCTTCGACACCTCGTTGCCGTAGAAGTTCAGCCGGCCGGTGATATGGTCGATGGCGCGATAGGCGGGGCCGTAATGGGCGCCGATCCGCATCCGCCCGCCTTTCCCTTCCAGGCCGAGCTCGCGATAGTCGAAGCCGTCGAGCGCGTCCTGGATCTGCAGCGAGATCTCCGCCGCGGCGGGCGCGCTGCTGATCACGCCGTAGAGCGCGTCGCCCCAGGTGTTGCGCGACACCACGGCCTCGCCATGCGCGTCGAGCACCTCCGCGATGATCCGCATCACCCCGTCCCAGAAGGTGGGCAGCACGGTCTCGTTGAGCTTCGAGAAACCCTCGAAATCGGTGAACAGGATTGCCGCCAGCGCGCGCTCGGCCTTGGTGACGATCCGCGGCGGCGGCCGGTCGAGGCCGCGGGTCACCGGCCCCGGATCGACGGTCCGGGTCCGCCCGCCCGCCTCCTGCCAGGCGAGCACGTCGGCGCCGGTGCCGGCCGGC
>SMEU01000036.1_pt1 | contig 13184 bp, 12 predicted proteins | sample 2456051 | NCBI WGS metagenome assembly SMEU01 (sample SAMN10132600, study PRJNA489261) | soil metagenome | isolation source: day120 un-amended silt loam soil | place: USA | collected 2015-05-01
ACCGCCGCCGGCACCGACCTCCTGACGGGCGGCGGCGAGCGCCGGGTCCATGCCTTGGTCGGGCGGCTGCACAAGCTCGCCGATTCCGAGCGGCGCGCGCTCGCCCGCGGCGTCGAGATCCTGGAGCGGGTGGCCCGCTGACCGGCTCTCGCGGGCTTGCGCCCCTGCTGAAAAAGACGGACAGTCCCGCAATCTCCAGGGGGAGGATGCGCCATGCTGACATGGGGGCTGCTGCCGTTTCGCCGCTACGCCGATTTTGCCGGCCGCTCGCGGCGCCGGGAATTCTGGATGTTCGTGCTGCTCAACTATATCCTGGTCTTCGCCTGGGGCGCGGCGCTCGGCATCGTCATGCTGCTCCTCTACCTCGCGGATGCGAGCGAGGAGTCGATGATGACGATCTGCTACATCCTGATCGTCCCCTACATCCTCTACCAGCTCTATGCGATGATCCCGGGCCTCGCGGTCACCGTCCGGCGGCTGCACGATCTCGACAAATCCGGCTGGAACATCCTGTGGGGCATGATCCCGCTGGTCGGACCGATCCTGCTGATCGTCTGGTACGCGACGGAAGGAACGCCCGGGCCGAACCGCTTTGGGCCGGACCCGCTCGCCGGCGACCTCGCGCAGGCCTTCGCCTGAACCTTTCGGAGCCCGTCATGATTCGACCGCGCCTGTTCGCCGCCCCGCTGCTGCTGCTCGTCGGGCTTGGCCTCGCCGTCTCTGCGCCGGCGGAGCCGCCGCCGGCGACCGGGCCGCTCGCCGGCATCCCCAATCTCGACGTCCAATATTATGAGGTGAGCGGGAACAGCGTCGGCGAGATCCGCGCCGCGATCAACCGGGTGCGGCCGCGCGATCCCAATGACGGGATCCCGGTCGACGCCCTGAACCGCTGGTACATCAGCTGGCGCTGGCCCGCGGACGGCAGCGGCGGCTGCGCGCTCGGCCGCACCCAGCTCCGCTTCAGCGCCATCCTGCGCATGCCCCGGCTGGTCGTCACCGCCCGCACCCCGCGGGCCGTCGTCGCCCGCTGGAACGCCTATGTGGAGGCGCTGGTCCGGCACGAGGCCGGCCATCTCCGCCACGCATTCGACAATATGGGCTCGGTCCTCGCGGCGATCCGCTCGAGCAGCTGCGCCGGCGCCAGCGAGGCGGGCCGCGCTGCGGTCCGAATCCTCGCCGGCTGGGACGTCACCTATGACCGCGACACCCGCCACGGCCTCAGCCAGGGCGCGCATTTCCCCTGATTTCCGCGATGCGCGCTCTTGTTGCAGCGCAGCAAAGTCGCTATGTGCGCGGCGAACATTTCTCCAAATCGAGAGTTATCCGAAGATGAGCCTTCGCAACGTGGCGATCATCGCCCACGTCGATCACGGCAAGACGACGCTTGTCGACCAGCTGTTCCGGCAGTCCGGCACCTTCCGCGACAATCAGCGCGTGGAGGAGCGGGCGATGGACTCGAACGACCTCGAGAAGGAGCGGGGGATCACCATCCTCGCCAAGTGCACTTCGGTCGAGTGGACGCCCCCCGCGGGCGGCGAGGCCGTTCGGATCAACATCGTCGACACGCCGGGCCACGCCGATTTCGGCGCCGAGGTGGAGCGCATCCTCTCCATGGTCGACGGCGTCATCCTGCTGGTCGACGCGGCGGAAGGGCCGATGCCGCAGACCAAGTTCGTCACCGGCAAGGCGCTGGCGCTCGGCCTGAAGCCGATCGTCGTCGTCAACAAGATCGACCGCCCGGACGCCCGCCCGGCCGAGGTGCTCGACGAATGTTTCGAACTGTTCCTGACGCTCGACGCCAATGACGAGCAGCTCGATTTCCCGACCCTCTACGCCTCGGGCCGTGCCGGTTTTGCGGGCCTGACCGACGACGTCCGCTCGGGCGATCTCACGCCGCTCTTCGAGACCATCGTCAGTCACGTCCCCGCGCCGAACCTCGATGCCAAGGGTCCGTTCAAGATGCTCGCGACCCTCCTGGATCGCGATCCCTTCCTCGGCCGGATCCTCACCGGCCGGGTCGAGAGCGGCACGCTCGACATGAACGCCCCGATCCGCGCGCTCGACGTCGACGGCAATCTCGTCGAGGAGGGCCGCGCGACCAAGGTCTTCGCCTTCCGCGGCCTCGAGCGCGTGCCCGTCGACAAGGCCGAGGCGGGCGACATCATCGCCATTGCCGGCCTGACCAAGGCCACGGTCTCCAACACCATCGCCGAGCCGGGCCTGACCCAGCCGCTGCGCGCCCGCCCGATCGACCCGCCGACGCTCGCGATGAGCTTCGCGGTGAACGACAGTCCCTATGCGGGCCGCGACGGCGACAAGGTGCAGAGCCGCGTCATCCGCGACCGGCTGGAGCGCGAGGCCGAGGGCAATGTCGCGATCCGGATCACCACGGCCCACGACAATGACAGCTTCGAGGTCGCCGGCCGCGGCGAGCTCCAGCTCGGCGTGCTGATCGAGACGATGCGCCGCGAGGGCTTCGAGCTCTCGATCAGCCGCCCGCGCGTCCTGTTCCGCGACGGCCCGAACGGCCGCGAGGAGCCCTATGAGACGGTCGTCGTCGACGTCGACGACGAGCATGCCGGCACGGTCGTCGAGAAGATGGCGCAGCGCAAGGGCGAGATGACCGACATGCGCCCCTCGGGCGGCGGCAAGACCCGCCTGACCTTCACCGCGCCGAGCCGCGGCCTGATCGGCTATCATGGCGAGTTCCTGAGTGACACCCGCGGCACCGGCATCATGAACCGCCTGTTCGACCGCTACGGCCCCTATAAAGGCCCGATCCAGGGCCGGCAGAACGGCGTCCTCATCTCGATGGAGACCGGCGCCGCCGTCGGCTACGCGCTCAACGCGCTTGAGGAGCGGGGCATCCTGTTCATCTCCCCCGGCGACATGCTCTACGAGGGCATGGTGATCGGCGAGAATGCCAAGCCGCAGGACCTCGAGGTCAACCCGCTCAAGTCCAAGCAACTCACCAACTTCCGCGCCTCGGGCGGCAAGGACGACGCGATCCGGCTGACCCCGCCCAAGCGGATGACGCTGGAGCAGGCGATCGCCTACATCCAGGACGACGAGCTCGTCGAGGTGACGCCGAAGGTGGTGCGGATCCGGAAGCGCTATCTCGATCCGCACGAGCGGAAGCGGGCGAGCCGGAAGGCTGAGGCGGCGTAGGCTCTCAGCCGCCGGCGGGCCCCGCTCCGGGCACCGCCAGCCCTCTCGCCTCCAGATAGGGCCGCAACAGCCGCATCATCCTGCGATTGCCCGCGTCCCGGGCGAGGGTGACCGGGGACAGCTCCTGGGGGCGTTCCCAATAGGGCTCGCCATAAGGGTGGGCGCCGGCCTCCAGCAGCAGGCGCGCATGTTCGGGGCGGTCGTAAATGACGGCCCAGGCGAGTGGCGTGAGCCCGAGCAGATCTGGGACATGCAGATCGAGCGGTCGCCTCGCGAGCCATCCGCGAAGGCTCGCCAGCGTGCCGCGTCGGGCCGCCTCATACAGGTCGATCGGGGCTCCGGTCTCCGCAAGTGGACGATAGCCCCAAAGATGCGGCGGCATATTCTCCCGAACGCCCGGCCGATAATCGTCCGCGGCGACGCGGCAGAGATCGCGATACGGGAAGTCGGGGCGGGCGAGCATGACGCGATTATAGGCAAGGCCAAAGGCCCGGATCGCAACGAGACTCCGGCGCTCCTGCGCCTCTCGCTCCACATCGCCGGAAATGGCGTCGCTCCCGGCGAAGGAGAGGCGCATCAGGCGATCATATCTGAAGAGGACCCCGTTCGGGCGGCAGGCGACACCCACGCCGTAGGGCGTGCCGCGAGGAATGCCGTCATAGCCCGTGACGAGACCGTAGCAGCCTCGCGCGGCGGCGGCGCTCGCCTCCGTCGCCGCGTCGGCGGTGCCGGCGAGGATGCGCGCGCGAAGCTCCGCTGCGTCCGAACAGGCTGCGCGCGCCTGCTGCTGCGCATTTCGTTCGGCGACCGCGGCCCGGATCAGATCCGGGCTTTCGGTTCGTTGCCGGTCGGCCGCGCCGGCGGGAGCAGGGAGGACAAGGCTCAGGGTCAGGAAGAGATGCTTCAGGTTCGGCACGCCGGGCTCCACGCTGGGTTGCACCCTGCCTGCGCCGCGCCCCGTTAATCCTTCGCTACTGCCCGGGCGGACGACCGCCGCCCTTTGCCCCGTCAGCCCCCGCCCGCCAGCTCCGGACACAGCACCAGCTTCCCCTCCAGACCGCCCGCTTCCAGCTTGCGGTGCGCCTCGGCGACGGCCTCGAACGGGATGCGCGCGGCGACCTCGGGATGAATCTGTCCCGCTTTCAGCAGCTCGAGCAGATGGCCGAGATCCTCGCGGAACCAGTCGGGATGCCGCGCGCGCATCAGGTTGATCGAATAGAAATACGCTTTCTTCCCGCCCGGCAGGAAGCGCCAGAGATAGAGCCGGGCGATGCTCGCGATGATGGCGACCATGCTCCGCTTTGCGTCGACATTGGCCGAATAGCCGATCGCGACGAGCAGGCCGCCGCGCCGCAGAGCCGCGAAGGAGCGGCGGTAATTGTCCTCGCCTATGCCGTCGAAGACCAGGTCGAAGCCGCCCGGCAGCGCGCGCGTGAAATCTTCGCGCTCGTAATCGACCGGCGTTGCGCCCAGGTCGCGGATCAGGCCGGAATGCCTGCCACGGGCTGCGCCCCACATTTCGAGTCCGGCAATCTTCCCCAGGACGAGCAGTGCTTGCCCGACCGCGCCCGCGGCACCATGGACCAGCGCGCGCTGGCCCGGCGAGGCTTTGGCCGAGCGGTGAAGCAGTTGGTAGGCCGTCATCCAGCTCAGGATCAGGGTGGCCGCTTCGGCGCTGTCCACGTCCGGCGGCACCCGGGTGAGGTCGGCGGCCCGCAGGGTTCGATAGTCCGCATTTGAGCCCACCACGGTCATGTCGGCCACGCGCTCTCCGATGCCGAAGCTGTCGACGCCGGGGCCGAGTTGGTCGATCTCCCCGACCACGTCGTAGCCCATCGTGAATGGCGGCTTCAGCCGGGACGTCTGCGGATAGAGATGCCGACGGATCAGGGTCTCGGTATAGTTCAGGCTCGAGGCGAGCACCCGAATTCTGACCTCGCCCGGTCCGGGCTCTGGCAGGGCGGTTTCGGCGACGTGGAGCTCTCCCGGTCCGCCATAGCGGCCGAGCTGCACGATACGGTTGGCGGGCTGCGTCATGCGCGCCTCCCCTTTCCCCGCTTGGCTTCCGGCCCGGCGGGCAGGCAAGCCTGCCGCGTTCCATCCGGCGACGAAATCCGTAGTCATACGTAAGCCGGGGCGCCCCTGAACGCGGGGATGCGATCAAACCATTTTCCTACACCCCCGCACCCATGAGACAATCCGGCCGCCCCGGATCAGGTCCGGGGCCGACTCGGAGGCATTCTCATGCGCAGGAAAGGCGCCGCTTTTCGTCATCTCCATGCGACCCGCCTCACGCCCGGGCTCACCCCATGGCCAGTGCGAACATTGGGAACTTTCGCGCCGCGGGCCGGCCCTGCCGACGTCCATCGGAGATCGTCACCTTCATCACTTTCACGGCCCGTGCCGTCTGCCGCGAACGCCGGTTTTTCCCTCCATGGGAGCCGAACCTTTGAACTTTCCGGAGGCGCGGCCTAGCCAAAGCCGGGCACGGTTCCTGGCCTCACTTTTGCCTGACTTTTGGATCGACGGAGACCCTGATGCGCAAGCTCCTCACCGCTCTCACCACCCTGGCCGCCGCCTTCCTGGCCACGCCCGCTTCGGCCGCCAGCTTCGATTGCGCCCGCGCCCGCAGCGCCGACGAGGTGGCGGTCTGCCGCACGCCCGCGCTCTCCGCGCTGGACAGCGAGATGGGCGGGCTCTGGTATGCTTACTCCCGCGTGCCGATGCTGATGGGCGGCAACGGCAATCGTGGCGACGAGGCGCGGGCCTTTCTCGACCGGCGCCGGGCCTGCGGGCGCGACCTGGCCTGCCTCAGCGCCGCCTATCGCGCCAGGATCGCCGAGCTCCACCGCGGCATCGACAGCGCGATGGCGGAATATTTCCGGCTGATGCACGGCAATTGAGGAAGCGGATGACACACGGATGGCAAGTGTCAGGTTTGTCAGCTTTGCCGCGCTCAGGGCCGGTCACACCCCCATGATCGCCCGTGCCGTGCCGTGCCACCAGTCGCTGTTCCACAGGGCGTTGGTCAGCACGGCGACGGGCAGCATCAGGCCGAGCCAGATCCACCAGGCGCGGTGCAGGTAGCGGTTGCGGACCAGGTCCCAGAGCAGCAGCGGGCTGACCGCGACCAGCAGCCAGAGTTCGGTCGCGACCGGCGAGGCGGGCATGCTGGTCGGCAGCCACGGGATCCGGTCGATCCCGGCGGGCAGGGCGACCGCCGTCGCCAGGATCATCATGCGCTTGTGCAGCCCGGGCTCGTGGCGCCGCGCCCGGAGCCCGATCCAGAGGAAGAGCGGGAAGAGGATGCCGATGCGCAGCTGCAGCAGCAGGATGTTGTCGAGAACGCCGATCACCGGCTGCAGCCCCGGCCGCACCTGGGCCGCGGCCCAGACGCTGTGATAATTGGTCGCCGCGAGCAGGAATCCGGCCAGCACCATCGCCGGCGCGAGCACCATCGAGGCGAGGCCGAGGCGCATGTGCAGCGCCTGCCGCCCGGTCGCGACCAGCCAGGTCTGGGCGAGCAGCAGCAGCAGGAAGCTCCCCATCAGCGCGGCATGGACGTGCATGACCAGGGGGAAGGGCGGCCGCTGCCCGGCCTGCACCGCAGCGATCTTGCCGAGCGCGCTCGGGATGAAGCCGGCGAGCGCGATGGCGATGAAGCTTGCGGCGGTGAAGACGTAGATCCAGCGGTCGATCGCATGGGCGCGCGGCGTCCCGGACAACAGGTCCGGCCGCCTCACTGTCCCGCTCGCAGTTTCGGCTATGGTCGCCATGGCATTTCCCCCCTGCCTGACTGTGCCGGCGAGCCTAACAGCCGGAGCGGGGAAAGCAATTGGCCGCGCTCAGCCCCCGGCCATCGCCAGCACCTTCGCCCATTCCTCGGGCCGCACCGGGCTCACCGACAGGCGCGACTGGCGGATCAGCTCCATTTTCGCGAGCTCGGGCTCGGCCTTGATCTCCCTGAGCGTCACCGGGCCCAGCTTCCTGACCGGGCGGACCGGGACCTTGACCCAGGCGCCGTCCTCGCCGTCGGGCTTGCCCGGCCCGGTTATCGTCATGATCCCGACCACCGCTCTCTCCTCGCCGCTATGGTAGAAAAAGGCCTCGTCGCCCTGCTGCATGGCGCGCAGGTGCAGGCGGGCGGCGTTGTTGCGGACCCCGTCCCAGTCGGTGGCGCCGTCGCGGACGAGATCGTCCCAGCTGTAGACGTGCGGTTCCGATTTCATCAGCCAGTAGGCCATGCCTGCCTCCGTTCCGCCGCTCCGCTAGCGTTTGCCGCCCGGTTCCGCAACTCGTCCCGGCCCGGGCCCGATTCGCCGCTGGATCGGGCGCTTGCGGTTGATTCCTCAGGCCCCCGACCGCAATTACGGCTCATCAGTTTGAAACGAGCGGGTGGCGCCCACCGGGGTTTAGGGGGCAGCTGGCGCAAGACGGCGAGGCTTTGGTCTCACCGCCAAGAAGCGACCTGATTTCAATATGTTCAGATTCATTCGCGCCGCGGCTGCGGCGGCCTTTGCCTGTGCCTCGCTGGCCGCCACGCCGGCGACCGCGCAGAACATTTTCGATCATGGCGCCGCCGCCGCCGCGGTCAGCCCGCTCGGGCTGAACAGCGCCGCGCCCGCGGCCGCCTCGGTCCAGGCCGCAATGGCGACGGTGCAGGCCAACCCGGCCAGCATCAGCGCCTTCCAGCACGCGGTCGGCCTCGCCAATGTCCAGGCGCCCGCCACGCTGACGCTCGAGGCCGACGTCGCCCGGCTGTCCGCGGTCGAGACCGCCGGCACCGAGGAGGATTGCCTCGCCAATGCCGTCTATTTCGAGGCGCGCGGCGAGCCGCTCGAGGGCCAGCTCGCGGTCGCCGAAGTGGTGATGAACCGCGCCCGCTCGGGCCGCTATCCGACCACCTGGTGCGCGGTCGTCACCCAGCACGCGCAATTCTCCTTCGTCCGGCACGGGGTCATTCCGGCCGCGGACCGCGGCTCCGAGGCCTGGAAGCGGGCCGTCGCCATCGCCCGCATCGCCCAGCAGGGCAGCAACCGGATGCTCGAGCCAGAAGTGCTCTGGTATCACGCCAATTACGTCTCGCCGTCCTGGGGCCGCCGGCTGTCGCGCTCCAGCGTGATCGGCGCGCACATCTTCTATCGCTGATTTGCGCCTCCCCGTCCCGACCGGGCGGGGAAAGCGGAACCCGTTCCAGCGGCGCATCGTTTCCCGGCCGAGCCCGGAGGAGATGTAGCCTTGCGTATCGCCCAGATCGCGCCGCTCGCGGAAGCGGTGCCCCCAAGACTTTATGGTGGCACGGAACGGGTCATCTGGTGGCTGACCGAGGCGCTCGTCGAGCTCGGCCATGACGTGACCCTCTATGCGAGCGGTGATTCGGAGACCTCGGCGCGGCTTGTGCCCTGCGCGGAGACCGGCCTCCGCCTCGCCGGGATCAACGATCATGTCGCCAGCCTTCTCGCCATGCTGGAGCGCGTCCGCCGCGACGCCGGCCAGTATGACGTGCTCCATTTCCACGTCGACTTCCTCCACTTCCCGAGCTTCCGGCCGCTCGCCGACAAATGCCTCACCACCCTGCACGGGCGGCAGGACCTGCCCGACTTCCAGCCCGCCTACCGCGCCTTTCCGGAGATGAAGCTGGTCTCCATCTCGGACGACCAGCGCGCCGCGCTGCCCAATGCCAATTTCGCCGGCACGGTGCATCACGGCCTGCCGCGCGACCTGATCCCCTTCGATCCGCAAGGCGGCGACTATCTCGCCTTCATCGGTCGGATCTCGCCGGAGAAGCGTCCCGACCGCGCGATCGAGATCGCCAGGCGTGCCGGCATGGGGCTGAAGATCGCAGCCAAGATTGACCATGCCGACCGCGCCTATTTCGAGGACCGGATCGCGCCCCTGCTCGACGATCCCCTGATCGAGTTCGTCGGCGAGATCGGCGATGCCGAGAAGCCCGCCTTCCTCGGCGGCGCCCGCGCTCTGCTCTTCCCGATCGACTGGCCGGAGCCGTTCGGCCTGGTGATGATCGAGGCGATGGCCGCGGGCACGCCGGTCATCGCCTGGCCCTGCGGCTCGACCGCCGAGGTGATCGAACATGGCCGCTCCGGCTTCATCGTCGACAGTGTCGAGGAGGCGGTGGCCGCGGTCGAGGCCACGGTGTGCATGCCTCGCGGGGGCGTCCGCGCCGCCTTCGAGGCGCGCTTCACCGCCCGGCGCATGGCGCTTGACTATCTGCGCCTCTACGAGGGGCTGTCCGGAATGGAGAAGACCGCTTTGTTCGGAAAGACGATGGTCGTCGCCGGCTAGGATCCGCCGATGAACGAAATCGCGCATGGCAAGGACTGGCCCCGGCAGGAGCCCGCTGCCGCGCCTGAAAGCTACCATATCGAGGCGACCAAGTCGCTCGTCGACCGGACGCTGCGCACCCTCAAGCATGACGACCTGTTCGGCGTGTTCGACAAGCAGGGCGACTGCCAGAGCGGCGCGGGCGCGCCGGACGGGCTCTATTATCAGGACACGCGCTTTCTTTCCGGCCTCAAGCTCCGGATCGGGGGAATGGAGCCCCTGCTGCTCGGCTCGGTGCTGCTCGACGACAATGGCGCGATGGTCGTCGACCTCGCCAATGCCGATCTCCACGACGCCGACGGGAAGGTCTGGCTGCAGCGCGACGCCATCCATGCCAGCCGGGTCAAGTTCCTCTGCGGGACTGCCTGCTACGAGCGGATCAGCGTGCGCGGCTTCGGGCCGGTCGGCCGTCCGATTCTGCTTCACCTGTCCTTTGCAGCGGATTTTGCGGATTTGTTCGAGGTGCGCGGCGACCGCCGCCCGCGGCGCGGGCGGCTCGAGGTCGCGGTGGTCGACACGCGCACGCTGCGCTTCGTTTATCATGGCCTCGACGAGATCGAGCGGACGACGACGCTGCATTTCGACCCGGCGCCGGACCTCCTTACCGAGGAATATGCGCGCTGGGCGATGGACCTGGATGCCGCGGGGCGAGTCAACATCATCGTCAAGATCGCCTGCGCGATCGACGACGGCGCCGCCGAGCCGCCGCACATGCTGAGCGCCTATCGCCGGCTCCGCACGGTCAGGCGGCGGCGGCTTCACCACCGCGCCGGGATCAGCAGCGCGAACGAATTGTTCAACACGGTGATCGACCGCGCCGCCTCCGACATCGACATGCTGCTGACCGAGACCGAATGGGGGCTTTATCCCTATGCCGGCATCCCCTGGTACAGCACGATCTTCGGCCGCGACGGCATCATCACCGCGATGGAGCTGCTCTGGGCGGCGCCGGAGATCGCGAAGGGCGTGCTGACCACGCTCGCCGCCCTCCAGGCGACCGAGACGGACGAGGAGGCCGACGCCCAGCCGGGCAAGATCCTGCACGAGACCCGCGGCGGGGAGATGGCACGGCTGAAGGAAGTGCCGTTCCGGCTCTATTACGGCTCGGTCGACGCGACCCCGCTCTTCGTCATGCTGGCCGGCATGTATCTGAAGCGCTCGGGCGACCTCGCCACGATCCGCGCGATCTGGCCCAACATAAAGGCGGCTCTGGGGTGGATCGACGGCGCCGGCGATCCGGACGGCGACGGCTTCGTCGAATATGCGCGGATGACGGAGAAGGGGCTCCAGAACCAGGGATGGAAAGACAGCTTCGATTCCATCTTCCATGCCGACGGCAGCACGGCGGAGGGGCCGATCGCGCTTTGCGAGGTGCAGGCCTATGTCTACGCGGCCAGGCAGTCGGCGGCGGAGATGGCCCGGGCGCTGGGCGAGGATGGCGAGGCATGGGCGCAGCAGGCGGAGGCGCTCCGGCAGCGGTTCGAGGACCGCTTCTGGCTGGACGATATCGGCTGCTATGCGCTCGCGCTGGACGGCAGGAAGCAGCCCTGCCGCGTGCTTTCCTCCAATGCCGGCCATGCGCTTTTCGCCGGCATCGCCAGCCCGGAGCGGGCCGCACGGCTGGCGAAGCTGTTCACCGGCAAGCGCTTCTTCTCGGGCTGGGGCGTGCGTACGATCGCCGCGGGCGAGGCGCGCTACAATCCCATGTCCTATCATAACGGCTCGGTCTGGCCGCACGACAATGCGCTGATCGCGATGGGGCTGGCGCGCTACGGCCATCCCGAGGCGGTGCTGACCATCTTCCAGGGGCTGGCCGAGGCCGCGCTCTACGACGAGTTCCGCCGACTGCCGGAATTGTTCTGCGGCTTCACGCGGCGGCGCAAGCGCGGGCCGACCGCTTATCCGGTCGCCTGCTCGCCCCAGGCCTGGGCGGCGGCGGCGCCCTTCGCGCTGGTCGCCGCGGCGACCGGACTCGAGCTGGATCATGGCAGCGGCGGCGTCCGCCTGAACAATCCGGCGCTCCCCCCCTTCCTCGATGATCTGGTGCTGAGCGGCGTCGCCGTCGGCGAGGCGCGGCTCGACCTGAAGCTGTCGCGCGCCGGCGACGACATCACCACCGCCGTCACCCGGCGCGAGGGCAAGGCCGGGCTGACAATCGTGAAGTGATGGGGACGGTTGCTCGCCAACTGTCCCCATTCAACGGCTGCTTCAGGAGTGGGCACAGCTAGGAAGACCTGTCCCCTCGCCGCCTGTGCCACCCCGCTGGAACTTACCGGTTGACGTTCAGGCTTCGAATCGGGATGCTTAGGCCGCGATGACCGAGATCATGCTCAGCACCGGCATTTTGACCGCCTCTCCGGCGGCGGCTGCGTGGCGTTGGTGGGCCGACAGCCCCGCCCCGGCGCGCCTGCATCGATGGTGAAGACTCTCTAGTCCCAACCCAAGACGATCCAAGCCCGCCGCTTCCGGCGGGCTTTTTGTTTTCCCATCATCGCAGGACTTTCGACATGTACATGACCAATCTGGCGCCGGCCGAAGCGGTCCGCGAGCGCGCCGACCCGATCGGGGAGGCGCTGGGGCGGCTCTATCTCGGCGAGGATCTGACCCAGGCCGAGGCGACAGGGCTGTTCACCGCGTTGGTCGAGGGGCGGCTGGACGATCCCGCCATCGCCGCAATGCTGGTCGCGCTCAGGATCAAGGGCGAGACGACCGACGAGCTGATCGGCGCCGCCCGGGCGCTTCGCGCCGCCGACCGGGATTTCGAGCGGCCGGACTATCTCTTCGCAGACAGCTGCGGCACGGGCGGCGACGGCTCCGGGACGATCAACCTGTCCACCGCGGTCGCCTTCGTCGCGGCGGCGGCGGGACTGCCGATCGCCAAGCACGGCAACCGCTCGGTGACCTCGCGCTGCGGCTCCGCCGACGTGCTGGAGCAACTCGGGGTGAAACTCGACATCAGCCCCGAGGTCGCGCGGCGGACGCTGGACGAGACCGGCCTCTGCTTCCTGTTCGCGCCAGCCTATCATCCAGGGCTGAAGCATGCCGGGCCGGTGCGGCGTGCGCTGAAGGTCAGGACGATCATGAACATCCTCGGCCCCTGCGTGAATCCGGCCGAGCCGGCGGTGCAATTGCTCGGCGTCGCCGAGCCGCGGCTGCTGGAGCCGGTGGCGGCGGTGCTCGACGCGCTGGGCGTGCGGCGCGCTTTGGTCGTCCATGGCGGCGGCCTCGACGAGATCGCGCTTCACGCCGAGACCGAGGCGGTGCGGCTGATCGAGGGCAGGACCGAGCGGCTGACCATCGCGCCCGAGCAGGTCGGGCTGGCGCGCGCCCCGCTCGGTACGATCCGCGGCGGCGGGCCCGAGGAGAATGCGGAGCGGCTGAAGGCCCTGCTCATGGGGCACGGCACCAATGCCGAGCGGAGCGCGGTAGCGCTCAACACGGGCGCCCTGCTGGCGACTGCGGGCAAGGCGGAGGATCTGAAGCAGGGCGTCGAGATGGCGCTGGCCGCGCTCGGCTCGGGCCGCGCGCTGGTGGTGCTCAAGGGCCTGGTCGAGATCAGCAATGGCTGAACCGGGGGGGATTCTCGGCGAGATCGTGGCGCGCAAGCGCGCCGACGTCGCCGCGCGGCTCACCGGCGGCGCGCCGGCCGCGGAGCCAACGCGGCGGAGCCTGCG
>SMEU01000230.1_pt1 | contig 13153 bp, 15 predicted proteins | sample 2456051 | NCBI WGS metagenome assembly SMEU01 (sample SAMN10132600, study PRJNA489261) | soil metagenome | isolation source: day120 un-amended silt loam soil | place: USA | collected 2015-05-01
GCCCGCTCGAAGCGACGCTCATCGCCATCGCCGACGAGGCCGCGGCGGCGGCCGACCTGATCCGCGACAAGGCGAGCGGCGTGCCCGCGGCGGTCGTCCGCGGCCTCGGTCGCTTCGTTACCGCGGAGGACGGCCCGGGGGCCACTGCCCTCCGTCGCCCAAAGGCCGACGACCTCTTCCGCTGACTCCGGGTCCATCCCGGTAGGGGTGAAGCGTCTTGTACTTTTTCGGCGCCGCGAACCTCGGACGGCCGCAGTCGCTTCACGAAAAAGTTAAGCGAAACCCCTACCGGGATGGACCCGCCACACGGACGACCGCGGCGCCCCTGAGCCGCCCGCTGCGGATCGAGTCGAGCGCCTCATTGGCCGACGCCAGAGAGAAGGTCTCGACCTCGGTGTGAACGGGAATTTGAGGCGCCAGCGCCATGAACTCCTGGCCATCCTCGCGCGTCAGGTTGGCGACCGACCCCAAGGTCCGCTCGCCCCAGAGGAGCTCGTACGGGAAGGCGGGGATGTCGCTCATGTGGATGCCGGCGCTGATGACCCGCGCGCCCTTGGCGCTGGCGCGAAGCGCCGAGACCATCAGCGCCCCGACCGGCGCGAAGACGATCGCCCCGTCGATCTCCTCCGGTGCCTCCCCCTCCGAGGAGCCGGCCCACTCGGCGCCGAGCTGGCGCGCGAAGGCCTGGGTCTCCTCGTCCCCCTCGCGGGTGAAGGCGAAGACTCTCCGGCCCTGGTGGACCGCCACCTGGCAGAGGATGTGGGCGGAGGCGCCGAAGCCGTAGAAGCCGATCCGCTGCGTACCCCTCCGGAATCGGGAGGCAGTAGCGCTCATCGGCGACGGTCAGCTCCGCGTAGCCGCCGTCGACGTCGTAGCCAGTGAAGCGGGCACGGTCGCAGAGGTTCTCCCGGCCGGAGAGGCAGTAGCGGCACGTACCGTCGGCCCAGCCCAGCCAGGGCACGCCGATCCGCTCGCCGACCGCGAAGCGCTCCGCGCCCTCGCCGGCTGCGACCACCTCGCCGACAATCTGGTGGCCGGGCACCAGCGGCAGCTTCGGCTCGGTCAGCTCGCCGTCGACGATGTGCAGGTCGGTGCGGCAGACGCCGCAGGCGCGAACCGAGATCAGGACCTGACCGGGGCCCGGCGTCGGGTCGGGAAGATCAGCGAGGCGAAGCGGCTGCCGCTGCCTCTCGAGAATCATCGCTCTCATAGGTCTCGATGATCTCGTACAGCGTCGTGCGCTGTGCAGGTTCGCGGCCGGCGGCACGTGCCGCCTCGATCAGCTGCTCTGGCTCCAGCCGCACCCCGTGCTGGGAGCCGGCCATGCGGGAGATGTTCTCCTCCATCAGCGTCCCGCCAAGGTCGTTGACCCCCCAGCGCAGCGCCTCGGTCGCACCGTCGAGGCCCATCTTCACCCAGCTCGCCTGGAGGTTCGGGATCGTGCGGCCGAGCGCCAGCCGGAACGCCGCGGTGTGGCGGAGGTTGTCAGCCATCGAGATCTCCTCGATCCCGTGGGTGCGGCCTAGCAGCGTGTTGAAGGGGATGAAGCTGAGCGGGACAAACTCGGTGATACCCCCGGTGCGCTCCTGGAGCGCCCGCACCACCCGCATGTGGCGAGCCAGCTCGCGCGGCTCCTCGATGTGCCCGAACATCACGGTCGAGGTCGAGCGCAGGCCCGAGCGGTGGGCAGCTTCGACGATCTCGACCCAGCGTTCGGCCGGCAGCTTGTTGGGGGAGATCCGCTGGCGCACACCATCGTCGAGCACCTCGGCGGCGGTGCCGGGGGTCGAGCCGAGCCCGCACTCGAGCAGGTACTCGAAGACCGCCTCGGGCCCCTTGCCAGAGCGCTCGCACATGTAGTGGACCTCCATCGGCGAGTAGGCGTGGAGGTGGAGCTGGGGCGCCACCTGCTTAGCCAGCCGCAGCCAGCGGCCGTACTCCTCGAGGGTCAGGTCGGGATGGATGCCGCCCTGCATGCAGAGCTCGGTCGCGCCGAACTCGACCGCCTCCCGCACCCGCGCCGCGAAGTCTTCCTCGGAGACCTCGTACGCGTCGGGCGAGCGCCGCCCCTGGCCGAAACCACAGAAGGCGCAGCCGACGACGCAGATGTTGGTGAAGTTGATGTTGCGGTTGACGACGAAGGTGACCCGGTCACCGGCCAGCTCAGCCCGCAGCTCGTCAGCAGCGAGCCGCATCTCCTCAACCACCTCCGGCCGCGCCTCGGAGAACAGCGCGGTCAACTCGTCCTCGCTCAGCGCCTCGCCCTCGCGCCCTTTGGCGATCGCTTGCTCGCTGAGGCCCGCAGGAAGCTTCTCTTCGCTTCGCCTTCCCGACCCCCGCCTTGGGATGAAGCTCCAGTACTTCAGCTTGATCACATCGAGGACACCCTGCTCCATCCACTCCGAGTCCATGTACTGGGGATAGACGCACAGCCTCTCGGTCAGCGCATAACCCCGCGGCGCCAGCTCCTTGCGCACCTGGTGCGGACTCGGAAACGGCTCCTCCGGAGAGATGTGATCGCCATTGCTGGAAAGGCCTCCCAGATCAGTCGCCCCCGCCTCGACCAGCTCAGGCCACCAGTCCGACAGATTCGGCGGCACCTGCACGCCCACATCCGGCATCAACCGCCTGCGGAGGGACCCCCTCACCCTCCCCCCAGCGTTCGCGAGCTGCTGCGTCGGCGATATCGGCGACCTCGGCGCCGTAGTAGCGCAGGTGCGGGACGAAGTTCTGAAGGATTATCTCCTGGAGGTGGCCGTAGCGCCTGTGGAGGGCCGCCAGCGCTTCCAGAGACTCGACGCGCTGATCCTCAGTCTCTCCGATGCCAACAAGAATTCCCGAGGTGAAGGGGATCCGAAGCTCACCAGCAGCCTCGATGGTGCCTAAGCGTATGGCGGGGTGCTTGGTGGGCGAGCCGGCGTGCACGGTCTCCATCAGTCGCTCCGAAATCGACTCCAGCATCAAGCCCTGGGACGCGGTTACCTCGCGCAGCCGGGCCAGGTCGGCGGAGTCGAGCACGCCGATGTTGGTGTGAGGCAGCAAGCCACGCTCAAGGGCTCGTTCGCAGGCCCAGACGACGTAGGACGTGAAATCGTCGTGGCCCCACTCGGCGAGACGAGCGGCCACCTCCGGGTTGACCTCCGGCCGCTCGCCGGTGAGGACCAGGAGCTCCTTGGCGTTTCGCCGAACCGCCTCCTCAAGACGGCGTTCCACCTCATCGGGCGCGTGGATGTGCGCCCGGTGGGTGGCGAAGGCGCAGTACTTGCAGTAGCACTGGCAGGTGCGTGAAAGGGAGAGCGTGTAGTTGCGGGAGAAGGTGACCCTGCGCACGCTGCCCAAGCTACTGCAACCGCCGGGCCGGTCAGGCCCGGCGGCTCTGATCGAGTCGGCTCAGCTGGCCGACTCGGAGCTGCCCGACGTCGCCGGTTTGCTGGGCGCCGCCGGCTTTACCCGCTCTGGCGGTTCGGTCGGGGCGACGCCGCCCGGCTCGAGCACGAACTTGAAGACGAGGGCAGCGAGCAGCGAGCCGACAATCGGGCCGGCCAGGTAGGGCCAGACGTCGCCCCAGGTGTTGCCGACCAGCGCTGGGCCGAACCAACGGGCCGGGTTGAAGGCGCCGCCGGTCAGCGGGCCACCGACCATCACGATGAAGCCCAGGGTGGTGCCGATCGCGAGCGGCGCCCAGTCCTTGAGGCTCTTGCGCGAGTAGACGGCGGCGAGGATCACCAGAACCAGGCAGAACGTTCCGACCCCCTCGACGATCGAGCCTGCGAAGGGGCCGCTCAGAAGGCCGCTGACCTGGGCGGCGCCGTAGTGGGTGGCGCGTCCCTCGTCGAGCAGCAACCCCTTGGTCAACAGCGCGCCGAGCACGGCGCCGGAAAGCTGGGCGAGCATGTAGATGACCGCATCGAGCGGGTTGATCCGCCTCAACACGGCCGCGGCGAGCGTCACGGCGGGGTTGAAATGGCCGCCGCTGACCACGCCGAACATGACGATCAGGCCGAAGAGGAGGAAGGCGTGGACGAGGCCGATGACCGCGAAGTCCGAGCCGAACTGCGCCTGGGCCCCGGTCGACACAAACAGCACCACGACGCTGGTGATGAAGAAGACCAGCAGAAGGGTGCCGATCAACTCAGCAAGGTATGCGGCTAGTCCTCGTTCCTGCACTCTCTCCTCCTCCACGCGGTGATCCGAATAAGCGGCGGCAGTCTACCCACATTCGCCGGATCGACTAGGTTCCCGCGCCGATGAGACGTGCTGTCGCGCTGCTGGCGGCCGCTCTGCTGCTCGCCGGCGTCGCCGGCTGCGGCGAGAGCGGCGCTGAACCGGGCGCGCCGAAAGGCGCGACGCTGGTGCTCGATTTCACCCCCAACGCCGCCCACACCGGCATCTACGCGGCGCGGGGAGAGGGCTTCTACCGCGACGCCGGGGTCGACCTCGCGGTGCGCCAGCCCGGCGAATCGACCGACGCGCCGAAGCTGCTTGCCGCCGGTCGCACCGAGTTCGCAATCCTCGACATCCACGACCTCGGGATCGCCCGCGAGCACGGCCTCGACCTGGTGGGAGTGATGCCAATCGTGCAGCGGCCACTCGCCGCGGTACTCGCCCGCGCCGACCTCCCGATCCAGAGCCCCAGGGATCTTGAGGGCCGCAGCGTCGGCGTTACCGGCCTCCCCTCCGACGAAGCCGTCGTCGACTCCGAGGTCAGCGCCGACGGCGGCGACCCGAGCAGGGTGAACGCGGTGACGATCGGCTTCACGGCGGTCTCCTCGCTCGCCGCCGGCAGGGTCGACGCGGCGACGGGGTTCTGGAACGCCGAGGGTGTCGAGCTGCGCCGCCAGCGCGTCCCGATCCGCGTCTTCAAGGTCGACCGCTACGGCGCTCCCCCCTATCCCGAGCTGATCCTCGTCACCTCGCGGCGCACGCTCGACCGCGATCCCGACCTGGTCGACTCCGTCGTTGCCGCCACCCGCCGCGGCTACGCCTTCGCCGCGCGGCACCCAGCGGAGGCGCTCACCGACCTGCTCGCCGCGGACCCGGCGCTCGAACGCGCCGACCAGGCGGCGCAGCTGCGCGTCCTCCTGCCCGACCTGCGGCCCGCGCCCTTCGACCCGACGGTGCTGCGCGAATGGGCCGCCTGGGACCTCGAACACGGGCTGCTGGAGGAACCGCTCGACGTCGCCGAAGCGTTCCGGCTGGACGAGTAGCCCGGCCCAGCGTCCAGATACGCTTCGGCAGATGGCGCTCGCCGACGACTTCCAGCAGATCCTCGACGCGCTGCCGCCGGACTGGACCGACCTCGAGGTCGACCTGCGGATCGACGACGAGAGCCAGTACGTCGACACCGCGGTGGCGCTGAGCCAGATCAACGCCCAGCCCTACTCGCGAGCCGAGTGGCACTGGCGGCTGCTGGTCGCCCACAGCTTCGGCCATGCCGCCGCGGCGGAGACGGTCAAGGCGGTGCTGGTAGGGCTCGACGAGGAGGGCGTTGCCGGCGAGTTGCGGGTCGCGGAGGTGCGCGAGGGACGTTCCGAGGTCGTGCAGATGTGGGGCCGGCCGGAGAGCGTGCGCGAGGAGTTCCGCCAGCGCCGCTCCATCTAGTGGCACGCGTCGTCGCCGTCGGAGCCGACCTGCTGCTCGCCAGCAGGGTCGAGGCGATGCTGAGCGCCGCCGGGCACGAGGTCACGCTCGCCGGCTCGCTCCAGGAGGCACCGCTCGACCGGGCCGAGCTGCTGGTCGCCGATCTCGACGCCGAGAACCCGGAGGCGCTGGTCGGGCTCGGTGTTCCGGTGCTCGGCTTCTACTCCCACGTAGACGTCGAGACGAAGGAAGCGGCGGAAGCCGCCGGCGTCGACTTGGTAGTCCCCCGCTCTCGGATGGCTAGAGAGCTGCCAGAGCTCGCCGAGCGCCTGCTCGCCGGCGACTAAGCGAAGAACACCTGCTCGAGCAGGAACACGTTGAGGGCGATGATCAGCGTCGCGAAGAAGCCGGCGATCGCGGTCAGCCAGCGCGGGTTGACAAGGCTTCCCATCACCTCGCGGTCGCTGGCGATCATCAGCAGCGGCACCAGCGCGAAGGGGATGCCGAAGGAGAGGACGACCTGGCTGGCGACCAGGGCGTCGGTCGGGTTGATCCCGAGCGCCAGCACGGTCAGCGCCGGGGCGAGCGTGATCGCGCGGCGCAGGAAGATGGGGATGCGGCGGCGGATGAAGCCCTGCATCACGACCTGGCCGGCCATCGTCCCGACCGAGGAGGAGGCGAAACCGGAGGCGATCAGGGCGACCCCGAAGACGATCGCGGCGCGGTCGGAGACGATCGCCTTGAACCCGTCGAACGCCCCTTCGATCGAGTCGACGCCGGTCAGGCCGCTGCTGTGGAAGAGCGCCGCGGCGACGATCATCATCGAGAGGTTGACGGCGCCGGCGAGCGAGAGCGCGATGATCACGTCGACCCGCTCGAAGCCGAGGATCTTCCGCCGCTCCGCGTCGTCGCGGCCGACCACGCGTTTCTGGGTCAGCGCCGAGTGCAGGTAGATGACGTGGGGCATCACCGTGGCGCCGATGATCCCGGTCGCCAGCAGCAGGCTCTCGGTGCCCGCGAAGCCCGGGACGACGAGGTGCCGGGCGACCTCACCGGCCTGCGGCTGGGCGTCGAGCAGCTCGAAGGCGAAGGCGGCGACGACGACCCCGACCATCGCCGTAATCGCCGCCTCGAGCCGGCGGAAGCCCCTCTGCTGGAGGGCGAGGATCGCGAATGCCCCGGCGCCGGCGAGCAGCCCGGCTGGGAAAAGCGGTATGCCGAACAGCAGGTTGAGGCCGAGCGCGGCGCCGACCACCTCGGCGATGTCGCAGGCCATCGCCACCAGCTCGGCCTGGACCCAGAGACCGATCGACGCTCTCCGCGAGAAGCGCTCGCGGCAGAGCTCGGCGAGATTCCTACCCGTGGCGATTCCGAGTTTCGCCGACTGGGTCTGGACCAGCATCGCGACCAGGTTGGCGGCGAGGACGACCCACAGCAGCAGGTAGCCGAACTTGGCGCCGCCGGCGATGTTGGTGGCGAAGTTGCCGGGGTCGATGTAGGCGACCGCGGCGATGAAGGCGGGGCCGAGGAACGGCCAGACGCGACCGATGCCACGGGCATGTCCGTCCAGCGAGCGGCGCGCCGCGGCGGCGACCGCCGCCTCGCCGGGGAGGACGTCTTCGACCGTCGCCTCGACCGGCGGCGGAGCTGGCTTCACCGGCGACCCTCCGCCGGCGGCAACAGGTCCGGCCCCGGAATCGGCGTGCCGTGCGGATCGTGGCTCGGCTCGCCCAGCTTGGCGGCGATCAGCAGCTCCAGGTCCTCGGAGATGTGGTGCTCGAGCACCTCGGCCTCCTCGTGCACCCGGTCCTCCGGCATCCCCAGCGCCTCGGCCAGGTAGGCCTCGATCAGCCGGTGATGGCGGATCACCTCGAGCGCGACCTTCTCGCCGGCAGGAGTCAAGCGCGCCCCCTTGTAAGGCGTGTAGTCGACCAGCCCGAGGCCGGCGAGCCGTTTGAGCATCGCGGTGGCGGTCGCCGGAGTGACGCCGAGCCGCCGCGCGACCTCGCCGTTCTGGGCGAGGCCCTCGTGCTCCAGCGAGATCGCGTAGATCGCCTTCGCGTAATCCTCGATCGCCTCGGAGTTCGGGTGACGTGATTTCGACATATCTAAATCGGAAGTTTGACACATCTAAAAGACGGACGAGTAGGGGAGATTGGCATGCCCTCGCGGGAGCAACAGATGGGGAGGCTCCCGCGAGGGGCAAGCTGCTGGTCACCGGGCCCGACGCGGTCGAGTACCTGCAGGGGCAGCTGACCAGCGATGTCGAGGCGCTCGCGCCGGGCGGGGGTCAGTACGCGGCGCTGCTTGATCGCAAGGGGCACATGCAGGCCGACATGCGGGTGCTGCGGCCGGCCGCGGAGGAACTCTGGCTCGACACCGAGCCGGAGGCGCTGACGGCGGCGCTGCGCCACCTGACCATGTACTCGATCGGACGCGAGGTCGAGATCGCCGACGTCGGCGGCGAGCGCGCGATCCTCTCGCTGATCGGTCCCCGTGCCGCCGAGATTGCCGGGCTCGCGTCGCTGCCCGAGGACGCATGCGAACAGACGGCCGTCGCCGGGGTCGAGTGCCTCGCCGCAGGGACCCGCGACGGCGTCGATTTGATCGTCCCCATCGCTGAGGCCGGGCGCCTGCGCGACGCACTGCTCGCCGCCGGCGCGGTTGAGGTCTCGGCCGACGCAGCGGAGATCCTCCGCATCGAGACCGGTGTGCCGCGCTTCGGCGCGGAGATGGGGGCGGAGACGATGCCGGCCGAGGCGGGGATCGTCGAACGGGCGGTGAGCTTCACCAAGGGCTGCTACATCGGCCAGGAGACGGTCGCCCGCCTCCATTACAAGGGGAGGCCCAACCGCAACCTGCGTGGGCTGCGCCTCAGCGCCCCAGCCGAGGCCGGCGCGTCGCTGCGGCTCGGCGAGAAGGAGATGGGGCGGATCGGCAGCGCCTGCGTCTCCCCCGCCCTCGGCCCGATCGCCCTCGCGATCCTGCGCCGCGAGGTGGAGCCGGGCGACGAGCTGGCCGTAGGTGAAGATGACGTTACGGCTCGCGTCGTCGACTTGCCGTTCGGCTAGATTCCGGCGCGATGGGTCGTGGGAGCGCGAAACCGGCGATGGTCTGTGGCCTCCTCGCCCTGGCCCTGGTGGCGGTGGCCGGCTGCGGCGCCCAGGCCCGGGTCAACGACCAGCGCCCGCAGGGGCCGATCCGGGTCAGCGTCTCGATCAGCGACAAGGGCGTGATCGTCCAACCACGCAAAATCGCCTTCGGGCCGGAACCCACCCAACAGATTCCCCAGAACCAGGGTCAGCCACAACCACCGGTCCACGGAAAAGGGTCGTTGAGCACCGTGGGTGTCGTCTTCGTGATCGCCAACCAGACCCATCACGGCTCCGCGCTGCAGATCCACGGCACGGGCGGAGACGCCTTTTCGGAGCCTCTTACCCCCAGCAGCTCCGCCACCTTCTCGACCGAATTGCGAACCGGCAGCTTCTTCGTCACCGCGGCTGGCGTCCCCGCCAGCGGGACCTATCTTCTCTTCGTCGGCCCCTACCGCGCCTCCTCGCAGAATGACGTGCTGCTGCCGTAGCCCCCGCGGCTCGGCGCACTCTGCTGTCTGCCCTGATCGTCACCATCGGTTGCGATGACCGTCGCGCTCGCAATCGCCGTGCTCCTGCTCGCCGCCGGGTGCGTTTACCTGGCGCTTTCGCGCCGCGAGGAGTCGCGTGAGCAGCTCGACCTGGGCGCGGCCGTCCAGGAGGCGACTTCGCGGGCGATCGCCGACCTGATCAAGGTGAACGAGGAGTCGCGCAGGCGAGACGCCGAAGCGGCCCGGGAGGCCCTCGACAAGCGGCAGAGCGAGATCAAGCAGCTGACCGAGCGAATCTCCAAAGGCCAGGAGAAGATCGAAGCCGAGGTGCGGAGGCGCGGCGAGACGGACCTCCAGACGCGAACCCTGCTCGAGCAGATGGGACAGACGATCGGCAACCTCAACTCGGAGACGGCCGGTCTGAAGAAGGCGCTGCGCCAGCCGCAGACCCGCGGCCAGTGGGGCGAGCTGCAGCTGCGCCGCTGCATCGAGATCGCCGGGATGACCGAGCACGTCGACTTCGAGCTGCAGGCCTCACTGCGCACCGACGAGGGGTCGAGGCTGATCCCCGACGCCCGCTTCCTACTGCCGGAAGGGCGAAGCTTCGTCGCCGACTCCAAAGTGCCGCTCGACGCCTTCCTCGACGCCCAGGAGGCCGAGGTCGAGGCGGAGCGCCGCGCCCATTTGGAGCGCCACGCCCGGCAGGCCCGCGAGCACATCCGCGCGCTCAGCTCGAAGGACTACCAGGGCCAGTTCAAGCCCGGCGAGATGCCGGACCTCGTCGTCTGCTTCATCCCCAACGAGCCCGCCCTGCACGCCGCCTTCACCGCCGATCCCGAGCTCTTCGACTACGCGCTGGAGCGCAACGTGCTGCTGGTCAGCCCCACCTCGCTGATCGGGCTGCTCCGCACGATGGAGCTGGGCTGGCGCCAGGAGAGGATGGTCGCGGAGGCGGCGGAGATCGCCGAGGCGGCGGGCACCCTCCACTCACGCTTCTCCAAGTTCCTCGGCGATTTCGAGAAGGTGGGCCGCGGGCTGACGACGGCCGCGACCGCCTACGACGCGGCGGTCGGCTCGATGGAGCGCAGGCTGCTGCCGCAACTTCGCAAGGTCGAGAGCCTCGGCATCGGCGCCGGCAAGGAAATCGAGCCGCCGGAGCCGGCGGAGATCACGGTCCGGGCGATCACCGCCCCGGAGCTGCACGAGGCCTCCGACGCCGCTTAGCGACCGAGGCGACGACTCTTAACTAGGATTCGCCGCCCGCCTGCAAACGACCCGCGGAGGACCCTTTGGCCGTTGACACGAGCGCAGTAGCGAAGCTTGACGTGGAGCCCGGAACGCTGCCGGACTCGATGGCGGCGTGGGTGATCCGCCAGGAGCGCGAGGGGGAACCGAAGGACGCCTTCCAGCTGGAGCAGATCGAGGTGCCCGAGCCGGGCGCCTTCGAGGTGGTGGTGCGGGTGATGGCGGCTGCACATCGGCGGCTCCGATGCCTCCGGGATCGTCTGGAAGGTCGGCGAGGGCGTCACCCGCTGGAAGCCCGGCGACGAGGTGGTGGTCCACTGCAACCAGGCCTCCTACGAGGACGTCGAGGTGCACGGGCTTGACCCGCTCGCGGCGCCGAGCCAGCGCATCTGGGGATACGAGACGACCTGGGGCTCCTTCGCCCAGTTCACCAAGGTGCAGGCGCAGCAGCTCCTCCCCCGCCCCCAGAACCTCTCCTGGGTCGACTCCTCCGCCTACGGCCTCACCTACTTCACCGCCTACCGGATGCTGATCGACCAGTGCAAGCTGCAGCCCGGCCACAACGTCCTGATCTGGGGCGCGGCCGGTGGCCTCGGTGTCTTCGCCGTCCAGCTCTGCAAGGCCGCCGGCGCCAACGCGGTCGGCGTCGTCTCCTCCGACGAGAAGGGCGAGTTAGTCAAGCAGCTGGGCGCGGTCGACTACATCAACCGCGCCGAGTTCGGCGAGATGATGCGGACCAAGGAGAACCTCGCCGACCCGGCCGCCGACAAGGAGCGATTCAAGGCCTCGCGCGGCTTCGCCAAGCGGGTCAAAGAGATCCTCGGCGACGCCCCCGACATCGTCTTTGAGCACGTCGGCCAGGCGACCTTCCCGACCTCGGTGTTTGTCGTCAAGCCGTTCGGCAAAGTCGTGATCTGCGGCGCCACCTCGGGCTTCCAGCTCGACTTCGACGTCCGCTACCTGTGGATGCGCCAGAAGCAGATCATCGGCTCCCACTTCGCCAACGCGTACGAGTGCATGCGGGCGAACCAGCTGATGGCGGAGGGCAAGGTGCGGCCGGTGCTTTGGAAGACGATGGACTTCGACGGCGTCCCCGGCGCCCACCAGCTGCTGCACGAAAACAAGCATCTCGGCAAGATCTCGATCCTGGTCGGGGCCGAGTCCGAAGACGAGGGCAAGGTCGGGGACGGCCCAGGCGCGATCCGGGCCGAGGTCGGCGCATGAGCTCGTCCCGGGCGCGAGCGGAAAGGGGAATCTGATGGCGGAGGTCTGCACGCTCGACTGGCACATTGCCCCCTTCCGGGCCGACCGCTGGCTCGACCTCTGGGAGCCGGCGGCGGCGAAGATGCCCGCCTACGGGGCCAAGAGCTGGTCGCTGACCCGCTCGATCGACGACCCGCTCGCCTTCCAGCAGACCTCGGTCTGGGAGAGTCGCTCCGACTTCGAGCGCTACTGGTTTTCAGGGGAGATTGAGGCCGCCCGAGCCAGCGTGATCGAGCTCTACGACCTCCCGATCCTGCCCGCCTGGCACACGCTGATCGCCGCCGAGTAGCTCAGCGGGCCGGCACCAGCGCCGCCTCGTCAATTCGCGGGCGCCCGCCCCGCCAAACATCCGTCCGCGGCTCCGTCAGACCCCCTAGGGTGGCCGGCCCCCTCCACGCACCGTTGCGGGGACTTCCCAGCCACCAAGGAGCCACAGATGACCAAGCACAGCCGCGGCGGCGCCCGCCATGGCAGGAACCTGATCGTCGCCCTGGCGGCGACACTTGCGTTCGCCGCGACACAGCAGGCGCTCTCCGCGGCGCCCGCCCTCGCGGAGAACGACGAGGGAAACCAGTGCTCGGACTCGCCCTGGAGCTGGTTCGAATGCGAGGAAGTTGGCGGTGGTGGCACCGGCGTCGGTGGCGGAGGCGGAGGAGGAGACCCGTTCGACGACTGGGAAGTCGACGCCGGTGGCGAAGACCCGTTCGAGGAATGGGAACTCGACGGCGAAGACGTACCCGAAGTTTGGACGAGCGACGACGGCTCGGTGACGATCAAGGACGAAAATGCCTGGGAAGCCTATGAACGCACGGTGCTCGAATCCCAGAGAGAGATCCAGGTCGAGTACCAGGATGCTGAAATCAAGGCAATGGTCACGGTGAGCCACGACGACACGGTGATCGTCACCGATGAAACCGGTGATGAGCAGTACATGCGTGAAATGAAGGAAGCGGGTACCAACCGCGACCGGGGGAAGGCCGCCGCCGCGAAAGCTGCACTGGAGAGGTACGAGTTTGACCTGAAGCGGGAGCACGCGCACCAGCAACGTCAGAACGCCGGCCACCGAAAGGTCAAGAGCCGGCGGGGCGCCAGGCGCTGAGTCTGCGCACGAGTCTGCTCTGGAGCACCTATACGGTGCCCTGGAGCAGATTCGTCGAGTTGGGTTAGCCGAGAACCGTCCAGGCGAACTTTCGCGGCGCCGAGCGCGGCGCCCCCGCGGCGCCGAGCGCGCGGACTTCGAAGCTGTGTTTGCCCGGGTGCAGCTTGCGGTAGGTCTGCGGGGATTTGCAGCGCTTGAACCTCCCACGGTCCAGCCTGCATTCGAAGCCGGTCGCACCCTTCGACGAGAAACGGAAGGTTGCCGTGCGGCTGTGGGTGTGCGTGCCCGGGTGCCCGCCGAGAGTCGGCTTCGGCGGCGTTGGAGGAGCTGGTGGCTCGACCACCGGACCGGGACCCGGGGCGGGGGGCACCGCCGGCGTCGTG
>SMEU01000040.1_pt1 | contig 13135 bp, 14 predicted proteins | sample 2456051 | NCBI WGS metagenome assembly SMEU01 (sample SAMN10132600, study PRJNA489261) | soil metagenome | isolation source: day120 un-amended silt loam soil | place: USA | collected 2015-05-01
CATATCGATGCACCCAACAAAGCAGTTCTTACAGGTCAAAATATTTCACAACACGAATTCAAAGCAGCGGGGGTGGCCTTCACCTGTACCACCAACACGTTTGAAGGCACAGTCGAAGATCAACAACAAGGCGCACAACTTACAGTTTTCGACGCAACCGTCACACCCAAGTACGCAGGCTGCCAAACAGGCGTCTTTCCCACTCAAATCAAAATGAACGGTTGTAAGTACACACTGACAGGCAACGCTCAATTGACAGCCCAAGTGGATATCGTAGGCTGTACAGCTGGGCAGGCAATAGAAATTGCAACCCCTTTATTCGGCTGCACGATTAAGATCTTCCCACAAAACAACCTCTCCCATATTGTGTTCGAAAACACAAATCCAGGCCAGGGGCAATCAGAAGAAACAAAATTAAAAGACCTCTTGGCCAAAGTGACACTTACAAAGAAGCGACGGACAACTTCAAGGTAACACAACAGTGAGGGCCTACAAAGATAATGGAATGACCCAAAGGCAAGATCCAGTGACCGCGCACCAATACCAGGAACACAACTGTGGCGAACAGGTGGGCCTTTTCGACACATAGTCGAGCTAAGCGCAAGAGCCCACGGCATCAACGCACGATCGGATCGGCAGTGAGGGGCCTTGGCCCCTCACTGCGTCAGGCAGCCAACCTGGCTGGCGTGGAGCCGTTGGCCTCGCCGTTCAGGAGGTCGAGGATGACCCCCTCGCGCAGGCCGCCCTTGCCGATCTGGAGCGGCTGGCCGAGCAGCTCAGAGACCTTCTCGAGCAGGAGCACCCCGGTCGGCAGAATGCGCACCCGCACCGGGTCCAGCTCGAAACGGCGCGCGACCTCCGTGGCGGGGTCGCCGCAGAGCACCCTGATTCCACGCTCCAGCGTCTCGTATTCGAGCACGGCACCAACCAGGCGGCGCAGGGAGGTGGCGCTGCCCCCGACCGCGACCGCCTGCGCGGGATGCTCGATCTCGACCCCCTCGAAGATGTCGTCGATACGGTCGCGCACCTTGCGGATCTCCGACGCGGAGGGAGGGTCGGAGGTGATCAGCTCATCGGCGAGGACCCCAGAGCCGACCCGCCAGGAGCGGACCCTTTCGACCCCGCCGGGCACGGTGCCGAGGATCACCTCGGTTGAGCCCCCGCCGACGTCGACGACCCCGACCTTGCCCTCGACCGGGTGGCCGAGCGTCTTGGTAGCGCCAATGAAGGAGAGCCGGCCCTCCTCCGCCTCGCTCAGGATGTCAACCGGGAGGCCCGAGGCCGCGGCAATCTCCTCCGCCGCCCGCTCGCCGTTGCTGGCCTCGCGGACCGCCGCGGTGGCAACGGACCGGATCGTCTCGGCGCCGAGCTCGCGCGCCAGCCGCACCTGCGTGGCGACGACCCCCCCCACCTCGGCGACCTTCTCGGGACAGATCGAGCCGTCCTCCCCCAGCGCCTTGTTGATCCGCGTGTAGGCGCGCTGCTCCATCACCTTCTTCAGCTGCCCGTCAACCGGTTCCGCCACGAGCACGCGCGTCGTATTCGAGCCGATATCTATGGCAGCGCAGAGCATCCCGGACCTCTACGAATGTTCCCAAACGACCCGGATCTCAAGCCAGCTGAGCCGAGTCAGTGCGCGTTCCCCCAGCTCGCCACGCCCGGTCCGGCAGGCGGAGTCGGGTGGGGGTCCTGGCGGCTTGTACTTTTCGGCGCATCCAACCTCGGACGGCCGCATTCGATTTACGAAAAAGTTGAGCCGGGACCCCCACCCGACTCCGCCTACTGCACCGGATGCGAGGCGTCCTCGAACTCCTGGAAGAGACCCGTTACGACGAACGCCACCTGCTCGCCGATGTCCACAGCGTTGTCGCCGATCCGCTCGATCGCCCGTGCCGCGAGCAGCATCGTCATCGCCCACTCGCGCTTATCGGCGTCATCGCCGATCTCCAGGGCGAGGCGAAAGCAGTCGCGGTTGAGGTCGTCGACGACGTCGTCCTGGTCGACCAGGTCGCGTGCCAGGTCGATGTCCCGTTCGGCAAAGGCACGTTTCGCCTGGGTGATCAGGGCACGCGTCTGCCGTCCCATCGAGAGGATCAGGTCGATCATCCGGTCGTCCGCCGGCGGCTGGTTGCCGGTCAGCGGGATCACCTTGCAGATGTTCACGCACTGGTCGCCCATTCGCTCGACATTCTTCAGCACGTGCAGCAGCGCCGAGATCAGTCGCAGGTCGGTCGCCACCGGCGACTGAATCGCCAGCAGGGTGATCAGCGCCTGGTGCACCTCGAGGTAGCGGCCGTCGATGCGGTCGTCGTCGGCGACGACGATCTGGGCCAGCTCGACGTCCTGGTGCTCGATCGCCTCCAGGGTGCGTTCGAGCGCCCCGTTAACCAGGTCCAGCCCACCCAGCGCGCTCTCCTCCAGCCGCTCCAGCTCCTCCTGGTACTGGGTCCGCGTCTCCGGCGTCATCAACCAAATTTCCCGGTCACGTACTGCTCGGTGCGGTCGTCGTCGGGCGTGGTGAAGAGCTTGTCGGTCGGTCCCACCTCGACCAGCTCACCGTTCAACATGAAGACCGTCGTGTCCGCCACCCGCGCCGCCTGCTGCATGTTGTGGGTGACGATCACGATCGTCACGCGCTGCTTCAACTCACCGATCAGCTCCTCGATCCGCAGCGTCGCCACCGGATCAAGTGCCGAGCAGGGCTCGTCCATCAGCAGCACCTCCGGTTCGACGGCGAGCGCACGGGCGATGCAGAGGCGTTGCTGCTGACCTCCGGAGAGGCTGACGCCGGGCGCCTTGAGGCGGTCTTTGACCTCCTCCCAGAGGCCAGCCCCGACCAGTGCTTCGCGACCGCGGTCGTCCATCTCGCCGCGCGACGCACCGGTCAGCCGCAGGCCAGAGACGACGTTGTCGAAGACCGACATCGTCGGGAAGGGGTTCGGCTTCTGGAAGACCATGCCGACCGCCCGCCGCACAGCAACGATGTCGATGCGCGGGTCGTAGAGGTCCAGCCCGTCGAGCAGGACCTCGCCCTCGGTGCGCGCTCCGTCGATCTCCTCGTGCATGCGGGTGATGCAGCGCACCATCGTCGACTTTCCGCAGCCAGACGGTCCGATGATCGCCGTCACCTGGTTGGGGTCGAAGGCGAGGCTGACCCCGCGCACGGCGTGGTTGGAGCCGTAGTAGGCGTTAAGTCCCTTTAGATCGACGGCGCCGACGGCGCGGCGGCGCTCGGAAGCGCGCTCACGCGCAGCGAAGAGCGGCCGGATAGAAGGACCGCTCCCCATCTGGGGCCGGGTCTGGGGATCGGGGTTGGGCTCGGTCATCGTTGTGCTCTCGGTCGAATCGCTGCGGTCCATCGTAGGACTCCTCCGGTGGCGGGACGGGATCTCGCTATGCCTCCATGCGCTTGCGGGAACGGGCGTAGAAAGCCCTGGCGACGATGTTGAGCGCCAGCACGAAGGCGATCAGGACAAGGGCCGCCGCCCAGGCCTGGGTGTGAGCCTCGGGACTGGGTGACTCCGAAGACTGGAAGATGAAGTAGGGAATCGAGGCGAGCGCTTCACCCGGGCTGGTCAGCACCCCCTGGCCGACGATCGAGGAGAGCAGGATGATCGGCGCCGTCTCCCCGGTGACGCGAGCCACCGCGAGCAGGGAGCCGGTGATCAGCCCGCCGGCCGCGGTCGGGATCGTGACCCGCGTGATCGTCCGCCAGGGGGCGATGCCGAGCGCGTGCGCCGCCTCCCGCAGAGTCCCGGGAACCAGCGCCAGCACCTCCTGGGCGGTGCGGGCGACGATCGGAAGCATCACGATTGCCAGCGCGACCGAGGCGGCAAAGGCGCTCTGTTTGTTTCCGGCCACCATCAGCCCGTAAATGAAGATGCCGGTGATGATCGTCGGCACCCCGTTGAGGATGTCGAGGACGAAGCGAATCGGGTGGGCGATGCCGGGTGGCGCGAACTCGTTCGTGTAGATCGCGATCAGGATGCCGACCGGGATCGCCATCGCCGCGGCGAGCGCGACGATGATCGCGCTGCCGACGATCGCGTTGGCGATGCCGCCACTGGTGTCGCCGAAGAGGCCGGAGGGCGTGGTGAGGAAGTGCCAGCTGAGCGCCCCGACGCCCTTGACGAAGACCGAGCTGACGACGATCACCAGAACCGCCACCGCAAGCAGGGCGGCCGCCGAGGAGGCGACCTCGACCATCCGGTTGACCCGGTTGCGCCGCCTCAGGTCGCCGCGGTCGAGAAGCAGCACGTGCCGATCGGCGGCCGGAGGCCTCACCGCGCCTCCGCCTCGGTCGGGGTGACGTCGACGTCCGTGAGAGTGCCCCGCTGGACGATCAAGCGGGCGATCACGTTCACCACGACCGCGAAGACCAGCAGGATCAGGCCGAGGTAGGCGAGTGAGGCTTTCTGGAGCCCGGCACTGTTCTGGAACTGCGAGGCGATCTGGGCGGCCAGGGTACCCCCGGTGTGGAAGAGGGAAGCGTTGATCAGGCTGGCGCCGCCGATCACCTGGGCGACGGCGATCGCCTCGCCGATCGCGCGTCCGAGCCCGAGGATGGTGGCGCCGACGATGCCCGGGCGCGAGTAGGGCAGGACGACTTCGCGGACCATCTCCCAGCGGGTCGCCCCGAGCGCGTAGGAGGCCTCCTTGAGGTCGTCGGGAACCGTCTCGAAGACCTCGCGGGTGACGCTGGTGATGATCGGCGTCGCCATGATCGTCAGGATCAGCGCCGCGGTCAGGTACCCGAAGGCCGATGGGTCGCCGTCGAAGATCGGCAGGAAGCCGAGCACGCTGTGCAGCGCCGGCTCAACCGTGTCGCGCATGAACGGGCCGAGGACGAGAATGCCCCAGAGGCCGAGGATGACGGTCGGGATCGCGGCCAGCAGATCGACCAGGGTCGCCACTGGGCGCCTGATCTGGCGCGGCGCCAGCTCGGTCAGGTAGATCGAGATCGCGATCGAGAGCGGGGTAGCCAGCAGCAGCGCGATGAACGAGGTGACGACGGTGCCGTAGAGGAACGGCGCCGCGCCGAAGCGTTTGGCGACCGGGTTCCAGTCATTGGTGGTGAGGAAGCCGACGCCGAACTCCGAGACCGCCGGCCAGGCGAGGTGGATGACCTCGTAGACGATGCCGGCGATCGCCGCAACGGCGATCGCCGCCGCGAGGCCGGAGAGGCCCCGCAGCAGCGGATCGCCGATGCGGTCGGTGAGGTTGCGGCGCGCCCGCAGTACGGGATTGCTGAGGGCGCTCGCCTCCACCTAGCCGCCGATCTTGCCGATCGCCTTCTTGCCGGCGGCGACGACCTGCTTCGGCAGCGGCGCGAAGTCGAGGTCGGGGCCGTAGGACTGACCGGCCGGGCCGATCGCGTAGGTGATGAACTTCTTCATCTCTTCGGCCTTCTCGGTTTCCAGCGGCACGATCACATAGGTGTAGGTCGAGATCGGATACGCCCCTTCGGCGGTCGAGGGCAGGTCGGCCAGCGAGATTTCATTGTTCGGACCGATCTTGTCAACCGCGTCAGCGGCTGCTTCGACGCTTTTCACCCCTGGTTCCGGGAAATTCCCGGCCGAGTTTTCGACCAGCGGCATGCTGAGTTCGTTGGAGAGCGCGTAGGCAAGGCCGACGTACCCGATCGCCCCGTCGGTCTGGCTGATCGCCGCCGCAACCCCGTCGTTCTTTTCCGCCCCCACGCCGGTCGGGAACTTGACCTGGGTCGAGGTGCCGACCTGCGACTTGAATTCGGAGTTGACCGTGGAGAGGTAGTTGGTGAACGCGTAGGTGTCGCCGCTGCCGTCGCTGCGATAGACCGGGGTGATCTTGGTGCTCGGCAGGCTCGCGCCGGGGTTCAGCTTGGCGATCGCCGGGTCGTCCCAGCTGGTGATCTTGCCGAGGTAGATGCCGGCGAGGACTTCGCCGTTCAGCTTCAGGTTTTCGGGCGCGCCGCTGACGTTGTAGGCGGGCACGGTGCCGCTCAGGGCCCAGGGGATCTGCTCGACTTCGCCTTCGGCGTTCGCTTCTTCGAACTGTTCGTCGGTCAGCGGAGCGTCGGAGGCGCCGAAGTCGACGGTCCGCGAGGTGATCTGCTCGATCCCCCCACCGCTGCCGATCGCGCCGTAGGTGACGGTGATTTCGGATTTGGAGGCGAAGTCGGACTGCCATTTCGACATCAGCGGGGCGACCAGGGTGCTGCCGGCGCCGATCAGCGGCGAGTCGGCGTCGCCGGAGCCGTTGCCATCGTTCGAGGAGCTGCCGCAGGCAGCCACCGCGAAGACGAGCGCCAGCGCCGCGAGCAGGGCGCCGAGAGGTCTCTTGGACACGAAGATCTCCTTAGGATTGGGTAGACGGGTCTTGGCCACCCTCGCAGTGGCCCCGGCGCAGCTTGTTATCTGCGCGTATCGAAGATGTAAAAAAGATGTAAAAGGCTTGGGAGACCCAGGACTTCGGCTCAACCGTCCGGCGAGAAGCGGTAACCGATCCCGTTATGGGTGTGGATCAGCTGGGTGCCGGGGAGCGCCTCCCCCAGCTTGGCGCGGAGCCGGCTCACGTAGACGTCGACCGAGCGATCATCGTGGCGGGGCTGGCTCCCCCAGACCTCGGTGAACAGCTCCTCGCGAGTCATGATTCGCTGAGGGTGGGCAGCCAGCGTCACCAGCAGCTGCAGCTCGCGCATCGTCAGACTGAGCGGTCGGCCGTCTACCAGGGCGGCGTGCTCCTCGGGGCGAATCTCAAGGCGTCCGGCGATCTCCTGCTGCGCGGATTGCCCACCTCCGATTGCCATGGAGGGTGAGGATTCCAGCCATGGGTACGGCAGCGGTTATCTCGGGGTGAACCTTTTGTGAACGACTTGTGAACTACCGACGGCGGCTCAGCCGTGCGCCGCGACCGGCTCGGAGCGCGAAGATCGCTCGGCGGCTGGCTCGTCCCGCAGTGCGGACTCGATCTCGGCGACCGCCCCGGCGGTTGGCTCGGGGTCGAAGCGGTAGCCGACGCCGAAGTGAGTGTGGATGTAGGCCCAGGCCGACGAGCGCTTCTCAAGCTTCTGGCGCAGCTTGCGGATGAACACGTCGACCGATCGATCGCCGTGCGCCATCGCGTAGCCCCAGACCCGCTGGTAGATCGTCTCCCGCTCCAATACCTGGCCCTTTGCCTCAGCCAGAAGGTGGAGGAGCTCGAACTCGCGCCGGGTCAGGTCGAGGCTGGAGCCGCCGACGAAGGCCTGGAACTGGTCCGGGCGTATCTCCAGCTCGCCGGCGACCAGGGGACCCGTCTCGGCGTCGCTGCGGCCACGGCGGCGGCGGCGCGAGACGGCTTCGACCCTGGCCATTGCCTCCTCGGGGTGGCAAGGCTTGGTGATCCAGTCGTCGACGCCCAGCCGCAACCCGCGGACGCGCTGGGCAACGGTCGAGCGACCGGTGCAGACGACGACGCCGAGGTCGGGGAGGATCCCGCAGATTCGCTCCAGGTACGCCCAGCCTTCATCGCCGAGCACCGCCGGATCGAGCAGGACGGCGTTCAGCTTCATCGCCACAAGCTCTTCGGGCGGGATCGCGCTTCCCGCTAGGCGGAGCTGCCAGCCGGCCGCCTCGGCCCGCTTCGAGAGCACGGTGAGGAAGCCGCTGTCGCTGTCGACGACCGCGAGCCGGATGGTCTGCTGGGCGTTCACGGTTGGTCAGCGCCGGTTCGGGTGGGTGGCATCTCCGCCGACAAGACGGGACGATTGTACGGGGAGCGAAGGTCAAACTGCCTGCGTTAACAGGATTTTCACAAGTGTTGGCGCCCCATTTTGCGGCAAAGTGGCCGCTGCCGCGGGACGGTGCGCTAGATTGGCGCCGGTGAAGCGAACCGTTGCAGCCATGCTCTCAGTCTGGGCCCTGATCCTCGCGAGCGCGCCCACCGCGCTGGCCGACAACGGTGTCGGCCTCGCCGGCCCGACCGACGACAAGACGGTCACCTTCTTTTGCTTCGGCGTGATCGCCTTCTTCGCGATTCTGGTCATCGTCCTCTCGCTGATCCAGGGAAGGCTGGAGAAGCGCAAGGAAATGCGCCGCGGCGATCTCCAGCGCTACGGCTGATCAGGACAACCGGAAACCGCTGAGCAGGCGTTTCTCCGTCTCGCCCTCGACCTGGGCGACGACTTCGACTCGGCCCTCCAGGGGGGTGTCGCGGATCTTGGTCGCGAGCAGGTCGTCGACCTGGAAGATTCCGGCGGAGTTGTTGAGGTCGATCTCGATCCGAACCGGGCGCTCCTCCCCCGCCTCGATCCGCACTCCGTCGATCGCCGCCGCCGAGATCGAGTGGATCCCCTCCTGGCCCGCCTCGAGTGGGATGCGGCTGCGGCCCTGGGCCATGTCGAGGGCGTCGGCAACCCGCACGACGCCGGCCTCCACGGTGTACGGCTCTCCGCGGCGACGGTGACCGATGATCGCGTGGAGGATCTCGGCGGCGACGATCGTCCGCTCCGGCTCGCGATAGCAGCCGGCGAGAAGGTGATCGAGGGCGCCACTGGCCAGGAACAGCGAGTAGGCCTCGTGGTCGACGCGGTGGATCGACATGCCGACGTCGTGGAGGAGGGCACCGCCGGCGACCACCACCTCGGCGTCGCGGTCCCGCATTCCATGGTCGACGACCACCGCCGGCTCGACCCCCGCCCTGACCAACAGTCGCAGCAGTCGCAGGGCGATATTGAGGACGATCTGCACGTGGACCCAGGAATGGTCGGATATCCCCAGACGCTCGGCGTGGACCTGGGCCATGTACCACCAGGCCCGCACCTGGTCGTCGCCGTTGACGGCGTCGAGGAAGCCCTCCAGCTTGCGGTTTCCGCGGGTTGGGGCGCGGACCTTCGCCTCTGCGATCGCCTCCTTCGGAGGCTTGCGTTTCGGCCCCTCGGGAGCGGGGGTCGGGACCACGTCATCCGGCATCGGAGGTGATCGTAGGGAAGGGACCGGGCAGCTCGGACTGGGCGAACCGCTCGCGGTGAGGCCAGGCAGGCGTCAGAAGACGACGAGCGTGAACTGGTCGTTGTCGACGCGCCCACCGCCGGCAGTCGCCGTCGTCACCAGGAAGGCGCCTCCACCCAGGCCGGCGACGTCGACCTCGGTGCTCATGGCAATGTCCGAGACGAGGGCGCTGAGGAGACTGTCCAAGCCTTCGAAGTTCACCCTGTACTGGCCGACGGCTTGCCTTTCGACGGCAATGCTCAGGCCGCTGCAGTTGTACGCGGTGATCAGCCGGGGGTTGTTTGCCCCTTCCTCGACGACGCGCGCCACCCCTTTGATGGTTCCGGCGGAGCAGGCGCGCTGGTATTTGTCCGGGGAGGCGTTCCCCAACATCAGGGCATTGTCGGCCTGATCCGCACGACTCGCCCTGGCGGCCGAATCCGCCTGAGTCGCTTCGGTTGCTTCGGTCGCTCTGGCGGCTTCGACCGCCCGAGCCGCTTCGGTTGCCCGACCCGCTTCCACCGCCTGGGTCGCTTCCGCGGCCGTGGTGGCACTGGGTACGGTGTCGAGCGCGCCCTCGTTCACCTGGGCACCGGTGATGCTGTCCGCCTTCAGCCGGTTCGCCGGGATCGAGCCCTTCTTGATCACCCGGCCGTCGAGCTTGGTGGCGGCATAGACGGTGCCGCCGAGCGCGACGAAGAGCGCGACCAAGGAGATCGCGTGGGCGGACGTGAACCGCGAACGCCTACGGTTCAAGGGGCCTCCTGACGGTATTCACCGCCCTGCGATACCGCCAACCGGGCGGACGGGTTCAAGGCATGGACGAGTTGGCGGTCAGCCGCAGACCGGCCAGGGGCTCGACCCGGAGCGGCTGTAGAGCAGGGCGGCGCGGTAGTCCTGCTCGGCCTCGGGGGCGGCGACGGGGTCGCCATGGCCGCCGACCGATTCCCAGGTGCCCAGGTCGAACTGGTACTTGCCGCGATAGCTGCCGTCGGAGGAGACGGCGGTCGGGTCGCCGCCCGACTCGCAGGCGGCGATCGAATCCAGGGTGGCGAGCGAGACCCCGCCCGGGAGATGGGCGAGCAGTTCATGCTGCCGCCTGCGAACCGCCGCGCGGCGTTCGGCCTGGATTCGCTTCGCCTCGATCCGGATCAGGCGCTGGAAGCTCTCGATCGGGCGCCGCAGGGGTGCCATCGCCTCGAGCTCGGCGCTGGCGACACCGCGCCCCGCAGAGCGGTAATGGCTGCCCGCCTCGCCGCCTTCGCCCCCCGAGGCGATCGCAACCGCCGGGGAGGCAAGGGCGATAATCAGGACCGGTACGAGATGTGTGCGCCTCGCGAGCAAGCGCGGGACCGTGCCGTGCTGCGCCCGCCCTTCGAGTGACCGCGATCACACATCGAGGCTTGTACGCAACAATACGCACAAGCTCAGGCGTGAGCCGTCACCGGCGCCTCCGCTCCTGAAAACGATCTTGCGGCATGATCCGCGGATCGTGGACGCCTCCACCTCGCGGCTGCTGCTCGCCTGCCCCGACCGGCCGGGCCTGATCGCCACCGTCAGCGGCTTCCTCGCCGAAGCGGGTCGGAACATCGTCGACGCCGACCAGCACTCGACCGAGGAGGGCCGGTTCTTCATGCGGATGGTCTTCGACTCACCCCCGGCCGAGCAAAGCGAGGCGCTGCAGCAACGCTTCGCGGAGGAGGTCGCGGGACGGCTCGAGATGGAGCACCGCTTCGCCGAGTCGAGCCATCGCAAGCGGGTCGCGGTGATGGTCTCGCGCGAAGACCACTGCCTCTCCGACCTGCTCTGGCGCTGGCGGAGCGGCGAGCTGGGCGGCGAGCTGGTCGCGGTCATCTCCAACCATCCCGACCACGCCGACCAGGTCGCTTCGGTCGGCCTCCCCTTCCACCACGTCCCGGTCGATCCCAACGATCGGGAGGCGGCAGAGCGACGGGCGCTGGAGCTGCTCGGAGACGTCGACCTGCTGGTGCTCGCCCGCTACATGCAGATCCTCTCCCAGGGCTTCCTGCGCGAGCTCGGCGCGCCGGCGATCAACATCCACCACAGCTTCCTGCCCGCCTTCGTCGGCGCCGACCCCTACCGGCGCGCGCACGAGCGTGGCGTGAAGCTAATCGGCGCCACCGCCCATTACGTGAGCGCCGAGCTCGACGCCGGGCCGATCATTGACCAGGACGTGACCCGGGTAAGCCACCGCGACGAGGTTCCGGATCTGGTGCGGATTGGCCGCGACATCGAGCGGGTGGTGCTCGCCCGCGCGGTGGCGGCGCACCTCGACGACCGCGTCCTGCTCGACGGCGAGCGCACGATCGTCTTCTGAGCGACGGGCCCGGTCAGGACGGCTACTGGCTGTCTGGCCAGTCGATCGCCTAGAGTTGTGCGAGATGGAGCAGGCGACCCTCCCCCACCGTCCGGTCCAGCGCACTGACCGCTCCCTTCCACCGGGGCCGGCTATCCCCGCATTCCTCCAGGGCCTGCGCTACATGCGCGACCCACTCGCCTTCCTCTCCGGCTTCCGCGAGCGCTACGGCGACGTCTTCACGATCCGCTTCCCGTACTTCGGCGAGATCGTCTACGTCGCCAGCCCCGAGCTGGTCAAAGAGGTCTTTACCGGATCTCCCGCCGTCCTCCACGCCGGCGAAGCGAACGCGACGGTGTTGGAGCCGGCGGTCGGGCCGAACTCGGTCCTCACCCTCGACGACGAGCCGCACATGCGCCAGCGCAAGCTGCTCCTCCCGCCCTTCCACGGCGAGCGGGTGCGCCGCTACGGCGACCTGATCCGCGAGGTGACCCGACGCGACATGGAGAGCTGGCCGGTGGGCAGGCCGTTCGCGCTGCGCCCGCACACGCAGCGAATCACTCTCGCGGTGATCCTCCGCGCGGTCTTCGGCATCGTCGACGAGGCGCGGGTCGAGCGGGCGACCCGTCTGATCGACGAGTTCAGCGACCGGGTCACCCTGATCACCAAGTTCCCGAACCTCCGCCGCGACCTCGGCCCGTTCAGCCCCTGGCGGCGCTTTCTCCGCGCCCGGGCCGAGCTGGACGAGTTCATCTACGAGGAGATCGCGCTGCGCCGCGGCGAAGCGGGAGACGAGGAGCGCGACGACGTGCTCTCGCTGCTGCTGCGGGCCCGTGACGACGACGGCAATCCGATGAGCGATGAAGAGCTCCGCGACGAGCTCCTGACCGTGGTCGGCGCTGGCCACGAGACGACCGCGACGGCGCTGGCCTGGGCGATGGAGCGGCTGCTGCGCTCTCCCCGTGCGCTGGGGCGGCTGCGCGAATCGATCGGTGCCGACGAGGACGAGTACCTCGACGCGACCGTGAAGGAGACCCTGCGCACCCGGCCGGTGATCCCCGACGTCGCCCGCAAGCTTACCGCCCCGATCTCGATCGCCGGCTACGAGCTCCCCGCCGGCAGTTTCGTGCTGCCCGCAATCGCCGCCCTCCACTACCGGGAGGACATTTTCCCCGACTCTCAGGAGTTTCGGCCCGAGCGCTTCCTCGGGACCAAGGTCGACAACTACGCCTGGATCCCGTTCGGGGGCGGCGTCCGCCGCTGCGTCGGCGCCGCATTCGCCGAATACGAGATGCGGCTAGTGCTGCGCGAGTTCGTCGCGCGGGCGCGGCTCCGAGCCGATGACCCGCGACCCGAAGGGGTGCGGATCCGCAACATCACCCTCGCCCCCGCGAAGGGGACCAGGGTCGTGCTCGAGCAGCCGCTCGACTAACCGGCGGGAGCCTCGGACTCGGCCGCGGCCTGAGCCTCCTCCCACTCTTCCAGCAGCTCCTCGACCGCGCGCTTCGCCGCCACGTGGCGCTCACCCGCCCGCTCGGCGCGGCCGGGGCTCGACCACGCCGCGGGGTCTGCGAGCTCCTCCTCTACCTGGTGTAGCTCCGCTTCCGCCTGTTCGATCTGCTCCTCCAGGCGGGCCGCCTTGCGCGCCGCGCGCTGAGAGGCCTTCGCCGCGCTGCGTTGGTCGCGTTTCCCGCGAGAGCCGGTCGCTGGCTTTGCCGCAGCAACCGCCACCGCCTCCGCTTCGTCGCGGCGTCGCTGATACTCCGCCCAGCCGTAGGGATGGCTCTCGAGCCGACCGTCCTCGCAGACGATGGTGCGGCTGCCGACCGCCTCGAGCAGGGCACGATCGTGGGAGACGAGAATCACCGCC
>SMEU01000160.1_pt1 | contig 13110 bp, 10 predicted proteins | sample 2456051 | NCBI WGS metagenome assembly SMEU01 (sample SAMN10132600, study PRJNA489261) | soil metagenome | isolation source: day120 un-amended silt loam soil | place: USA | collected 2015-05-01
CAAGGTCTCGGGCAGAAACGCCTGGCCGCCGAAGCCGGGATTGACCGTCATGACCAGCACGATGTCGACCAGGTGGAGGACATGATCGATCCACAGGATCGGCGTCGCCGGATCGATAACCACGCCAGGGCGGCAGCCGAGCTCGCGCACCCGGCTCAGCACGCGATGGAGGTGGATGGTCGACGCCGCCTCCGCCTGAATCAGCAGATGATCCGCTCCGGCCCGCGCATATGTTTCGAGCGAGCGCTGCGGCTCGACCACCATCAAATGGACGTTGAGTGGTTTGCCCGTCACCCTGCGCACCGCCTCCACCACGCCCGGCCCGAACGAGATGTCGGGCACGAAGCGACCGTCCATGATGTCGAGATGAATCCAGTCGGCGCCCGCCGCTTCGACCGCGCTGACCTCGTCGCCCAGCCTCGTGAAGTCCGCGGCCAGAATGGAGGGCGCGATCAGCAGGGGCCGGCTCATCGATGGGAAATCCTCGGGCGAATGAAGCGGGAAATGGCATCTGCCACTCCGTCCTCCTCGTTGGACGCGGCAGTCGCGGCGGCCGCCGCCCGCAGGCAGTCTGGCGCCTGCCCCATCGCCACCGCAAGCCCGGCGCGGGCGAACATCGGAAGGTCGTTCGGCATGTCGCCGAGCGCGGCGACATGTTTCAGCTCGACGCCGAATGCGCGCGCCAGCGCTGCAATCCCGTCGCCCTTGTTGGCGAGGCGGTGGGTGATATCGAGATAATAGGGCTGGGAGCGTGCGATCGTCGCACGCGCGCCGATCATCTCTTTGGCCCGCTTCTCGATCCGCCGAAGCAGGTCATGATCGTCGCTTACGCCGACGATCTTGTCGATACGTCCCTCGAGCCCGGCAAACTCCGACCGGATCGCCGGTTCGATCGCCGAAGCGAACCGCTCGCGCGCGAGATGAGGATTGCGGAGATTGGCCACGAACCACGCGCCGTCCGCAAATACCCAGGGGGTGACGCCCGGCCTGTCGATCAGGCGCAGCATCGCCGCGGCATCGGCCGCTTCGAGTCGGTGGGCGAAGCGAATCGTACCGTCTGCATCGAACAACGTGCCGCCGTTGAATGCGGCCAGCGGACCCCTGAGGCGCAAGGTTGCGGCCAGCCCCAGCATGCCGCTCGGCGGGCGCGCGCTGATCAGGGTGGTCGCCACGCCGGCCGCGGCCAAAGCGAGAATTGCATCACGATTGGCTTCGGGCAGGCTCTTGTCGTTGCGCACCAGGGTGCCGTCTATGTCCGACACGAGCAGCCGGATCACTTCGGCCGAAGGCCCGCCCGGCCTCATGTCTCGAGAGAATGCCAGGCCCGGCCGTCCCGGGCGAGCAGAGCCTCGGCCGCCTCGGGGCCGTTGCTCCCTGCCTCGTAGATCTGAGGCCGGCCCCGGGCGCGGCTCCAGACATCGAGGATAGGCTGTACGGCCGCCCAGGCCGCTTCAATCGCGTCGGCGCGCTGGAACAAGGTCTGGTCGCCGATCATCATGTCGTAGAGCAGGGTCTCGTAGCCGGTGAGCTTGCCCAGCTGGAAATGATCGCGGTAGCGAAAGTCCATGCTGACCGGCGCCGTCTCGATGGCCGGCCCCGGCAGTTTTGCCAGGAAGTCGAAGCTGATCCCCTCGTCGGGCTGGATCTGGATGACCAGGCGATTGGGTGGAAGGCTGGTGACGCCGGCATGACGAAACAAGGCGCAGGGGACGGGCTTGAACTGAAGCACGATTTCCGTGTCCCGCCGCGCCATGGACTTGCCCGTCCGCAGGTAGAAGGGGACGCCTGACCAGCGCCAGGTGTCGAGGCACAATTTCATCGCGACATAGGTTTCGGTGCGGCTCTTCGGATCGACGTTCGCCTCTTCCGAATAGGCGGCTCGCCGTTCGTCGCCGACGCGTCCCCCGCCATAGCGGCCGCGAACCACGTCTTTCCTCACCTTCGCGGGCGATAACTCGCGGATCGCTTCGACGACCTTGGTCTTTTCGGCGCGGATGGCATTGGCGGCGAAGCTGTTCGGTGGCTCCATGCCGACCATCGCGAGCAGCTGGAACAGATGATTGGGAACCATGTCGCGAAGGGCGCCGGTCTTGAACATGATCGACGTAACGGTGATTCCAAACTGCTTCGAGCATCGGATTGGCGAAGCGCGCCACGAGAATGTTGCGGACCGTTTCCTTCCCGAGATAATGATCGATCCGGTAGATCTGGGGTTCGTCTACCAGCTTCAGCAGACACTGGTTGAGCGTCTTGGCTGAGGCGAGGTCACGGCCGAAGGGCTTTTCGATCAGCAGCCGTCTGAATCGCCCTTCTCCTTCCTCCAGGAGACGATGGGCCGTGAGCCGGGTCGCGACCTCGCCGAAAAAGGCGGGAGGGGTCGCGAGATAGAATGCGGCATTGCCCGGTCCCAGGCGCGCGCCGAGCGCCCGGTAGGTCGCATCGTCGGCGAAGTCCCCCCTCAAATATGCGATCCGCCCTCGGAGCTCCTTCCAGCCGGGATCGCCGGCGTCGACGAACTCGGCCAGTGAGCGCCTGAGGGCTTCTTCATCGACATCCTGCTTGCCGATGCCGATTATCTCGAGGCCCTCGCCAATGAGGCCCTCGCGGCGCAGATTGACGAGCGCCGGCACCAGCAGCCGACGGGTCAGGTCCCCGGTGACGCCGAAGATCACAAGAGTCGCGGCCGGAGCTGGTTTGGACCCGGTCGCGATCATCGCTGGGTCTCGACATGGCCGCCGAAGCCGAAGCGCAAGGCCGAGAGCAGTTTGTCGCCGAACGTGGATTCGATGCGGCTTCGATAGCGCGCGTAGAGCGCCGCCGAAATCACATGAGCGGGTACCGCTTCCTCCATCGCGGCCTCGATCGTCCAGCGACCCTCGCCGCTGTCCGCGACGCTTCCGCTATATCCTTCGAGAGCCTGGTCCCTGGCGAGCGCGGCGGCGGCCAGGTCGAGCAGCCACGAGGAAATGACGCTGCCGCGCCGCCAGACCTCCGCGACGTCCGGCAGGTTTATGGCGAAGCGCTCTTCCTCCGGGAGTGTCTCGGACGCCTTGCCCTTCAATATGTCGAAGCCTTCGGCGTAGGCCTGCATCAGACCATATTCGATGCCGTTATGGACCATCTTTACGAAATGCCCCGCGCCCGCCGGCCCGGCATGGATGTAGCCGCGTTCGGCGCGATCGTCCCGACCGTCCCGGCGAGGAGTGCGCGCGATGTCGCCGAGGCCGGGCGCGAGCGCAGCGAAGACCGGGTCCAGCTGGCGCACGATCTTATCGCGCCCGCCAATCATCATGCAGAAGCCACGCTCCAGGCCCCAGACTCCGCCAGACGTACCGACATCGACATATTCGATGCCTTGCGCCGCCAATGCCCTGGCACGGCGGATATCGTCCTTGTAGAAGCTGTTGCCCCCGTCGATGACGATGGCGCCGGGCTGGGCATGCCGCCCTAGCTCTTCAACCGTCGTCTCGGTGGGCGCGCCGGCCGGGAGCATCACCCAGAAGATGCCCTGGGTCCCCAGCTGGTCGGCCAGATCGGCAAGCGAGGCGGCCGCGATCGCCCCGTCGGCGACCAGGGCTGCGATCGCCGCCGCGTCGCGATCCCAGACGATTGCCTCATGTCCGGACCGCATCAGGCGCCTCGCGATGGCGCCGCCCATGCGGCCGAGCCCGATCATTCCGATGCGCATAAGCGAGCCTTTCGCGTCTCAGGCGAGGGCGGCGGTGACGAGGCGCCCGATTGCCGCGAGTCCCGCATCCACGTCTCCCTCGATATGAATGCGCAGCCATGGCCGGCCGCGCTCGGCGAGCACGTCCAGATCGCCAAGCGCCTGTGCCAGCTGAACGGTTCCAAAGCTCGCCCGGTGGCCCGGGATGACAAAGTCGGACTCGGCCTTTCTGGTGATCTCGAGGAACACGCCGCCCGCCGGCCCGCCCTTATAGGCTTGGCCGGTCGAGTGGAGGAACCGCGGGCCGAACCCGGCGACGGTGGCAACGCGCCTTGCGTCCCGCACCGCGGTCCGCAGCGCACCGAGGGCTGCCTCGTGCGCTTCGTTGCGCTCGATATAGGCAAGGAATGCCAGATAGCCGCCGGGCGTCAGCTGGTCGAACAGCGCCTTCAGCAGGGCGGTCGCGTCCGAAGCCTCCCGGGCGGCGAAGAAGCTGAGCGGCCCTTCGCGCAAGGTCATTTCGCGCGGCTCGAGACTGCCCGTCGACTCGTAGGCGTCGACCAGGTGGCGGGTCTTCACCTTGGCGGCTTCCACATCGGGCTGGTCGAATGGATCGATGGCCATGATCGCACCGGCAACCGCCGTTGCGATCTCCCAGCGGAAAAACTCCTGTCCGACGCTGTCGAGTGAGGCGAGAATGATTCGCACTACGGGCTGACCGGCGTCTTCGAGCGCGGCGAGCCCTTCTTCCAGCACCGCGTCATCGTCGCCAGCCACCTTGAGATGGACGAACAGACGGTCGTCACCGTAAGCGGACGGGTCGCCGACAGGCTCGAGGTCGACCGGGATCACGCCCCTGCCGTGCTTGCCGGTCGATTCTGCAAGCAGTTGCTCGAGCCAGGCGCCGACCGCCTTCAATCGCCTGCTCGGCAGGATCGTCAGCTTGTTCCGACCTGTCCTGGCGGCTTCGCCAATGATCGCGCCAAGCTGGAGGCCGGGATTGGCTGCGGGCGGAACGTCGCCGCCGCAGGAATCGACCATCAGCCGCGAGGTGGCCAGAAAGGCCGGCACGTCGACGCCGATGGCCGCTGCAGGCACCATTCCAAAGGGCGACAACACGGAATAGCGGCCGCCGATCTCCGGGTTGCCGTCAAAGATATGACCGAATGCATGCTCCTTGGCGGCTCTCTCCAGATCGGAGCCGGGATCGGTGATGGCGACGAAGCGCCGACCAGCTTCGACTTTGCCGACCGCCCGTTCCACCAGATCGAGGAAGTAGGTTCGCAGCAGTTCCGGCTCCATCGTCGAGCCGGATTTGCTCGAGACGATGAACAGGGTTCGCGCGGGGTCGATCGCGGCGGAGACGGCGGCGATCTGGCCGGGGTCCGTACTGTCGAGAACATGCAGTTCCGGGTATCCGGGGGCGTTGCCCAGGACCCGGCCTATCACCTCAGCCCCAAGGCTTGATCCACCCATTCCGAGCAGCACGATGTCGTCATATGCCCGGGCCTCGTCGGCGAACGCTTTCAGCACTCCCATGTCGACGGCGGCGCTGCGGCCCGCGGCCAGCCAGCCCAGCCATTGATCCTCGTCACCGTTCGTCCACAATGTCGCATCGCCCGTCCATAGCCGACGCGGCCAGTGCTCGACGCGGGCCCGTTCAAGCCGGTCCTCGACCAGATGCAGCAGAGGTTCTTGCAGGCTCGCCTGCAGCCGGTTGATGCGGTCACCAAGTACGCGGGAACGTGTCTTCGCGATTGCGCCGAGCAGCGCGTCGGCGGCAGCGGAGAATTTGTCGATAGCCTCGGCTACGAGGGTGGCTGTTACGCCCGGCAGGTCGAGACCCAGGCGTTCCGCCTCGGAAAGGACATGGCGCTCGGCTTCGATGTCCGCGGTGAGCGACGGCTTGGTGATGCCGTGGTCGAGAAACGCGTCGATCGTCTTGGGCGGCATGGTGTTGATCGTGTCGCGCCCGATCAGGGCCTCGACATAGAGCACGTCGCTATAGGCGCTGTCCTTGGTCCCGGTCGATGCCCAGAGCAGGCGTTGCGGCCGAGCGCCCTTCTCCGCCAGTGCCCGCCAGCGGTCGCTCGCGATCAGATCGAGATAATATTGATAAGCGAGCTTGGCGTTGGCGATCGCGACCTTCCCGCGCAGCGCGGCGAGCGCCCAGGAGTCCGCATCACGCGACTCCACGCGCGCGTCGATCGCCTGGTCGATCTTCGTGTCGATGCGGCTGACGAAGAAGCTGGCGACCGACGAGACGTGCGAGATATCCTGGCCTTTCGCGACCCGGTCCTCGAGACCGGCAAGGAAGGCTTCCGCGACCGCCTGGTACATTTCGATCGCAAAGAGCAGCGTGATGTTGACGTTGACCCCGTCGGCGGTCAGCGCGCGGACCGCAGGCACGCCCTCGCCGGTGCCGGGGACCTTCACCATAAGATTGGGCCTGTCGACGGCGGCCCGGAGCCGACGGGCCTCGTCGATCGTCCCATGCGTCGAATGCGCGAGAAACGGCGAGACTTCGATGCTGGCAAAGCCGTCCGCGCCTTCCAGCCGGTCGTAGACGGGCCGCAACGCGTCGGCTGCCGCCCGAATATCGGTGATCGCGAGATGCTCGTAGATTTCGGTGACGCTCATTTCGCCGTCGCGAACGAGCGAGGCGATATCGTCGTCATAGTCCCGGCCGTGGCCGATTGCCTTTTCGAAGATCGACGGGTTGGAGGTGATTCCGGTGACGCCGTCCTGTTCGATCAGCCGCGTCAGCCCGCCCTCGGCGAGGAAGGCCCGGTCGAGGAAGTCCAGCCATACCGCCTGCCCTTCGGCCTGGAGCCGACGCGCCGAACGTGCTCATGGTCACGGTCGCGCCGGTGGGCCCGACGTAGCGATCCCAGCCGAGCGGGCCCGCCTGCTCGATCGCGACACGGGCGCGAACCGAAGGCGGCAGCACTGCGTCGCGATAGCCAAGTGACTGCCGTTCGAACAAAGCCCAGGACGGCATCGACACGACCCGCGAGCGTACGCCCTCGGCGGCGAGTCGTTCGTGTGCTTCCAGCGCCAACGAAACTTCGCTGCCGGTGGCAAGCAGCAACAGCTCGGGATCTCCGTCCCCGGCATCGGCAATCACATAGGCGCCTTTGGCCAGCTGATCGGCTGAGGCGTAGCGTCCGCGGTCGATCGTCGGCAGTTTCTGGCGGGAGAGGATGATGCAGGTCGGCGTGCTGGTCTGACGCATCGCCACCCGCCAGGCTTCAGCGGTTTCGTTGGCGTCGGCGGGCCGGATGACGTTGAGGCCGGGAACGGCGCGCAGGGCCGCCAGCTGCTCGACCGGCTGGTGCGTCGGCCCGTCCTCGCCGACACCGATCGAATCATGGCTGAACACGAAGACGGTCGGCAGCTCCATGAGCGCTGCGAGCCGGATCGGCGGCCGCATGTAGTCGCTGAACACGAGGAAGGTCGCGGTGAACGGCCTCAGATAGGAGAGCGCCATCCCATTGGCGATGGCGCCCATTGCATGCTCGCGAACGCCGAAATGCATGTTCCGGCCGCCCGGACTTCGCGCTTCGAGATCTCCTGCGCCGTCGAACGTCAGCCTCGTCTTCGTGGACGGCGCCAGATCCGCCGCGCCGCCGACCAGCGCGGACACATTGCACGCAATGGCGTTCAGCGCCTCGCCGCCGGCGTCGCGCGACGCGATTCCCGTCGCATCCGGCGCGAACCCCGGAAGATCATCATCCCATCCGTCAGGCAGCCTTCCCTCGAGCATTTCGTCGAGCTGCCTTGCGGGCCCGGGATGCTCGGCGCGATAGCGGACCAGGCTCTCCTCCCAGGCCTCGCGGAGCGGCTTCGAACGATCGGCGAGCCGGGAGCGCAGATGATCCGCCACGCCGGACGGTACGAGGAAGCGCGAATCCTCGGGCCAGCGATAAGAGCGTTTTGTTTGCCGGATCGCTTGCGCGCCCATCGGATCGCTGTGCGCCTTTGCCGTGCCGGCGATCGGCGAGCCCCAGCCGATAACGCTGTCGACGACGATCAGGGTCGGCGCATCTTCGTTTTGGCGGAATTTTTCGAAGGCGCGTGCAATGGCATCCAGGTCGTTCGCGTCGCCGACGTGCAGGACCTCCCAGCCATAGCCGAGAAACCGCTGGGCCACGGCTTCGCTGAAAGCGAGCGACGTGTCGCCCTCGATGGTGATGTGATTGTTGTCGTAGATCCAGCAGAGGTTCGTAAGCTTGAGATGGCCGGCCAGCGACGCCGCCTCGCTCGCCACGCCTTCCATCATGTCGCCGTCACTGCACAGGGCATAGACGTCGTGATCAAACAATGTGGCGCCATCGCGGTTGAAATGCGCGGCGAGCCAGCGCCCGGCGATCGCCATGCCGACCGCGTTCGCGCAGCCCTGACCAAGCGGGCCGGTCGTTGCCTCGACACCGGTGGTCACGCGATATTCGGGATGGCCGGGCGTTCTGGAATCGAGCTGCCGAAACTGCCTGATATCGTCGAGGCTGACTGCAGGCCGGCCGGTATTCCTGCCGTCGGCGCCGATTTCGCGAACGCCGGAAAGGTGCAGCAAGGAATAAAGCAGCAAAGACGCGTGCCCAGCCGACAATATGAAGCGGTCGCGATTGGGCCAATCGGGGCGGTCCGGATCGTAGCGCAGGAACCGGCTCCACAATGCATAGCCGACCGGCGCCATCGCCACGGGCGTGCCGGGATGACCCGAGGCCGCTTTCTCAACCGCGTCGAGCGCGAGGGTCCGGATCGTGTTGATCGTGAGTGTCTCGATGGACGGTGGCGCGGGACCGTTCATGATGCACCGCGAGTCAGTTGCATGACCCCGTCGCTTCCGCCGACATAAGCGACATCGATCTCATCGAGGAACAGGCCGTGCCCGAGCAGGCCCGGAATTGCCGACAAGGCTGCCGCCAGCGCTTGCGGGTCCTCGATCGCGCCGAACCGACAGTCGAGAATGACATTGTCCTGGTCGGTGCGGTAGTCGGCAGCGCCCGCCATTCGCCGGCATACCCTTCCGCCCAGTATTTCGATCCGATGCGCGACGAAACCGGCCGCGAACGGCAGGACCTCGACGGGAAGCGCGCCCTTGCCAAGTCGGGTCACCTGCTTGCTGGCATCGACGATGACGATCATGCGGTTGGCCGCCGCGGCGACGATCTTCTCTCGCAGCATGGCACCACCTCTGCCCTTGATCGCGCGCAATTGCGGGTCGAGTTCGTCGGCCCCGTCGATGGCCAGATCCAGGCGGGCTGTCGTGTCGAAGGGGAGCACAGCCAGACCAGCGGCTTTGGCGGTGCGGCCGGCGGCGAGCGACGTGACGACGGCCCTTACCTGCAGGCCTGTCGCAACCCGTTCGCCGAGTTCGACGATGGCGATGTCTGCGGTGGTGCCGGTGCCAAGTCCGACCAGCATCCCGTCTTCGATCTCGGCGACCGCAATGTGAGCCGCCGCCCGCTTACGCGCCGTTACCTTATCCTCTGGGCCTGTTGCCACGCCGACTGCTCCGCATGACGCAGCCGACGCTCCCCAATCATCCGCCTGGCTTCACGCCAGCTGCGCTTGACCTCCTTGCGACGGGAAACGCATCACGCGCGCAGGGATCGATTTCGATCGCGAACCTTCATTCGCACCGAGTGTTCGCGGGCTGCCCAGGGCCGAACGGGCCCTCTATCCCGCAGCGATTCAGATTACAGTTTCGCCCGAAAGCAAGACTGATCGGCCGCAAGGTAGGCTTTGCGCGCAATTGCACAACTTCATAATTTCAGGCTCATCCAGCAAGAATCTTGCTTCAATCCCGTTGCCCGTCGGCGATGCCGGCGAGCTCGCGATCGGGAATGCTGTTGTTCAGCCGGATATCGCTGCGGCCGTGCGAAGACCGGCGCGGATCCGCGTGATCAGGCTTTCATCTGCCTTTGTGGAATGCACCGCATAAGCGGGATAAGCGAGTTCCGGGCTGTCCGGCACGAGCGCGAGAACCCCTTTTTCCAGATGGGGCCGGGCGATGCTCATCCGGAAATAGCCGCTGCCACCGACCGCCAGGATATAATCAAGCGCGAGCGGCCCGTAACTGATCGACACCACGGGATTGGGCATTTCCGGAAAGGCCGCGTGATGGCTGGCGGTGAACTCGTCGCCCCAATCGACGTGCACATAATCCTCGGGCCCGAGCTTGCGATCGGTCGTCTGCACGAGGACGAGTTTCTCCTCGAAGAGAAGTTCAGCGATGACGCCCGGCCGTTGCGGCGCGGCATAGAGGACGGCGACATCGAGGGAGCCGTCCTGCACTTGACCCATCAGCCGTTCCTGTGAGGCGATCCGGGTGCTGACCGCCATGCCCGGACATTCCCGCCGCATCCACATAAGCCAATGGCCGAGGAGCGGGCTCCAGAGGCTCGGCTCCGCCCCGATTGTGACGACCGTGTCCCGCCCCGGCGGAAGTGCGACAGCCTTGCGGGCCCGTTCCCAGACCTGGACAAGGCTGGTGGCGAAGCGGAAGAATTGCTCCCCTGCCGGGGTCAGCCGTGCGCCGGCCTTGTTGCGAATGAACATTGGCCGGTCGAGCTGGGTCTCGAGCGACCGGATCCGGGCGCTCACCGCCGTCTGGGTAAGATTGAGATTGGCCGCTGCGTTGACGAAGCTGCCCGTCTTGACGACCTCGAGGAATGTTCGTGCGACGCTGATGTCCATATCGATCTCTTTCTTCAAACCAGATTGATATGCGCCGGATTGCGTTCAAATGCCAAGGTTCTGTCGAGGATGGGCAAGGCGCGCACCTCGTTGAATATTTCGCCCGAAACCCCATCTTGAGTGCATGACTGTTCACACTCTTCACCGGGTCAGGGAGGCTCAGCGCCTCCTGATCGGCGGCCGCGCGGACGCGAGCTTCGCCATCCCGCGTCCGTGAGAGAGGGCATCTGAAGCCTCGCGAACGGATCCATCCGGATCTGATCTGACAGACGAATCCGATGCCCGGCGAAGATCCCTTTCGTCGTCGAGGCCGTGCGCCTCCGCGGCTTACATTTCGCAAGGACATGTCAATGGCTACCCAGATTCAAAAGCGGTTTCGCCCGCCCTCGGAAACGACGGTCGAGGCTGAGGCTTTGCTGATGCGCTATCCCAATTTGAGCGAAGTAGAGCTCGCAACCCTGATCAACCTCTTTCCCTATATCAGGATCCTCGATCTCGGAATGATGACGTCCGACGACCGCCTGGCGGGGAAGCTCGACGCGTTCCATCGCGATCACGGCAAGAGGCTGCGGACACCGGGCTGGGCGCTGATCGCCATCCTGGCTGTGCCGGCGGTCATCCTCGTCGCCAGCTTGCTGTGGTGGCTTGGTTCCAGGGTCAGCATCTAAGCGGGCCAGGCGCGATCGCTCGCATCCATCTGGCACATACCGGCAACGCGCCCCCCAACCAGGAGCAATGACGGTCATTACGACAAGAATATTGCACCCAAGAATGAATAATGTTCATTTGCCTTATGGATAGGCACTGCGCAGGATCGCACCGAATATTGCGACGCCGGTGGCTGCTCGCGCAGCCGCCGCGTGCGTTATTGCCAGGGCTGAATCTTCGATGGCGGCACATGCCGAGCAACAGAGTGTCGGACTCAATCTCAGCAATTTGCGGCTCGCGACTGGCCTTCAGAAGCGGCTCTGGTTCACCCTGGGCGCGCTGGTTGTCTTTCGCCTTCTGAGCTTCGTGCCGTTGCCCGGCATCGATCCGCACGCGCTCGGCGCGTTGTTCGACGGCACGCGTGGCGGCGTCCTCGACTTCTTCAACATGTTTTCCGGCGGCGGACTGGAGCGGATGAGCCTGATCGCAATGGGCGTCATGCCGTACATCACCGCCTCAATCGTCATGCAGATGGCCAGCTCGATGTCGCCGGCCCTCGCCGCCTTGAGGAAAGAGGGGGAGAGCGGTCGCAAGAAGCTCAATCAATATACGCGCTACGGCACCGTCTGCCTGTGCGTCATTCAAGGCTATTTCGTTGCGGTCGGGCTCGAAGGTTGGGGCGCGGCGGATGGCCAGTCAGCCGTGCTCGAGCCCGGCTTCATGTTCCGTCTGACGACAGTCATCAATCTGGTCGGCGGGACCATGTTCCTGATGTGGCTGGGCGAGCAGGTCACGAGCCGTGGCGTCGGAAACGGGGTGTCGCTCATTATCATGGCTGGCATTGTCGCGCAGCTTCCGATGACCTTGGCACAGGCGTTCGAAGGCGGGCGGACGGGCAGCCTGTCGCCGATCGCTCTCGGCGCGGTGATCATTTTCGCGGCGGCGCTGATCCTGTTCATCTGCTTCATGGAACTCGCCCAGCGCAGGGTGCCGATCCAATATCCGAAACGGCAAAGCGGCAGCGGCGGCATGCAGGCCGAGCGCTCGCACCTGCCGTTGAAAGTCAATGCGGCGAATGTCATCCCGCCAATCTTTGCGTCGTCGCTGCTCCTGATGCCGCTGACCATCGTCCAGTTCGCCGGCAACGGACCGGTCGGCGAGAGCGCGTGGGGTGACTTCATGATCGCGATCACGACGTCACTTCAGCATGGCGCACCTCTCTATATGGGCCTCTATGGCCTTGGGATCGTCTACTTCACCTTCTTCTACACGGCCGTGGTGTTCAATCCCGAGGAGACGGCCGAGAATCTGAAGCGATATGGCGGCTTTGTCCCGGGCATCAGGCCGGGCAAGCGGACCGAGGACTATCTTCGTTACGTTCTGACCCGCATCACCGTCATTGGCGCCGCCTATCTGACGCTGATTTGCCTGGTGCCCGAGTATTTCATCGCGCAGGCAGGGATTCCCTTCTATCTCGGCGGAACGAGCCTGCTGATCGTGGTCAACGTGACGATGGACACGGTCACGCAGATCCGGGGCCATCTCATGGCGCACCAATATGGCGACCTGATCAGGAAGGCGAAACTGAAAGGGGCACTGGCTCGCTAATTGCCCCCGGACCCGTGGCGCGCCAGCGGCATCCTGATCGCGAGCTGATTTGGGGGGCTGACATGAAAGGCGATTTCAGCGCGGACCGGTTCGATCCGGACAAGAATTACAGCGCGGTGCTCCATCAGCAGGGCCGTGTCGAGCTCGATTCCGACTGGAACGAGCAGGTCGCCATCCAGCAGCAACTGATGCGGACCCTGATCGTCGACCTGCTCGGGCCGGCGGCCGGGCCGGCCGGCAATTGCGGCTTCGCGCCGGCCGGGCCCGAAGACGGCGTCGCGCCGGCCGAGGGCGATTTCGCCTTCGGCGCGGGCCGTTATTATGTCGACGGCCTGCCCGTCGAGAATCGCGTCGTCACGCTTTATTCCAGGCAGCCTTATGCCGGGGTCCAGGCCAGGCTGACGAGCGGCCGGACCTACCTTGCCTATCTCGACGTCTGGGAGCGGCATGTCACCTGGCTCGACGATGGCGATCTGCGCGACCCG
>SMEU01000038.1_pt1 | contig 13059 bp, 11 predicted proteins | sample 2456051 | NCBI WGS metagenome assembly SMEU01 (sample SAMN10132600, study PRJNA489261) | soil metagenome | isolation source: day120 un-amended silt loam soil | place: USA | collected 2015-05-01
CGCCGGCGCCTCCCCGGCGGGCCGGCCGGCGAGCGCGGCGAGGCTTTCCCGCACCTTCGCCCAGCCCGGATGATCCGGTTCGCCGTTCCAGTCGGCCAGGGAGACATAATGCAGCTGGTTGAAGGGCATGGGCGGCTCGGCGCCGTCGATCGTGGTCTGGATCAGTTTCTTCTGGTTGCGCGCCATGTCGGCCTCGGCCCGCACCCATTCCGAGGCGGCGGCATTGGCCGACCAGACCACGATCGCGGCCTTCGCTCCGCCCACCTTCTGCGAGATCACCTCGCCATAAGCGAGGTGCGGCGGCAGCTGATCGTCCCACCAGACGTCATAGCCAAGCGCCTTCACGGCCTCGGCGACGCGGCGCACCACCTCCTGGTTTTCGCGCGAATAGGAAATGAAGACGTCGCTCACGCACTTTCCCCTTCGGCCACGAGCCTAGCAAAAGGCAGATACGGCGTCACGCCTCGGAAACGGGATGTCTCGCCGGAACCGGGCCCGGGCCCGGCGGTTGCCCGCGCGAGCTATCGAAAAGGAGAAACAGACATGGCCACACGCACCCGTTCACGCTCCTCCTCGCGCGAGTCTTCCGACAGTTCGCAGCGCTCTGCGTTCGGCTGGGGCGGCCAGGCCGGGACACTGGCCCTTGCCGCCGTGGCCGGCGCCGCAGTCGGCCTCGCCGCCAATTTCGGCCGCAAGCTCGTCGTCCAGGGCCTGGCCGCGCGGGCCGGCGACTGGGACGAAGTGCTTCACCAGGAACATGAGCTGGTGCTCAGCCTGTTCGAGCAGCTCGAGGCGACCAGGGACGCGCAGGCCCGCACCCGCATGCAGCTGCTCGGCAAGATCAAGGCGGCGCTCGCCAAGCATTCGCTGGAGGAGGAGAATGTGATCTATCCGGCGCTCCGGGAGGCGAACAGCGTCCACGATGCCGACGCGCTCAACGGCGAGCACGGCTATGTGAAGACCTTCCTCTACGAGCTCGAGACGATGGATGCGGGCAGCGCCGACTGGCTCGCCAAGGTCCGGACCTTCCGGGCGATGCTCGAGGAGCATATCCGGATGGAGGAAGACGAGGTCTTCCCCGCGCTCAAGGCGGCGCTCGACGATGCCGGCAATGCCCGGCTCGGCGCCGCGATGCTCAGGGAGGGGATGATCCTGGCCTGATCCGTCAGGGGGACAGTTGCACCCAACTGTCCCCCTCGAGCCGTCAGGCCACCGCGCCGTGGCAATGTTTGTACTTGCGGCCGGAGCCGCAGGGGCACGGGGCATTGCGGCTGGGCGGCGCGATGACCTCGCCGTCGGGGGCGGGATAATCGGGCTGCGGCATCTGCAGCGGCGGCAGGCGCGAGAGGATCGCGCCGGTCCCAGAGTCGATGTCGGCAGTGTCGTCGTCGCCGGTGAACGGATCGATATGGGTGGTCAGGAAGGAGGGCAGCACCGGCAGCTGCTGCTCCTGCGGCGCGATCTGGGCGCGGGCGAGGATGCCGGTGACGTCCTCGCGGATCACCGCCAGCATGCGCTCGAACATCGCGAACGCCTCATGCTTATATTCGTCGATCGGCTTCTTCTGGGCATAGGCCCGGAGGTGGACGACCTGGCGGAGCGCGTCGAGCATCGAGAGATGCTCCTTCCAGTGGTGGTCGAGGCTCTGCAGCAGGATCTGCTTCTCGAAAAAGACCCAGTCGTCCTTGTTGATCTCGGCGATCTTGTCCTCGATCTGCCTGTCGACCAGCGCCTGCAGGCGGTCGACGAACATTTCCGGCTCGACCTCTTCCTCCTTCACCCAGTCATCATAGGGGGGCTGCAGGCCGAAGACCCGGTCGGTCCGCTCCTTCAGCCGCTCGATGTCCCACTGCTCCGGATAGCTGTTGGGCGGGATCGCCTCACCGATGATCGCGTTCACCGTCTCCGCGCGCATGTCGCTGACCACCTCGCCCACCGTCTCGGCGTCCATGATGTCGGCGCGCTGCTCGTAGATCACCTTGCGCTGGTCGTTCATGACGTCGTCATATTCGACGACCTGCTTACGGATGTCGTAATTGCGCGCCTCGACCTTCTTCTGCGCGGTCTCGATCGCCTTGGAGATCCAGGGCGAGATGATCGCCTCGCCATCCTCGAGATTCTTGTTCAGGAGGCGCGCGAACATGGTCTGCGAGCCGAAGATGCGCAGCAGATCGTCGTCGAGCGACAAGTAGAAGCGGCTGAGGCCCGGATCGCCCTGGCGGCCCGAACGGCCGCGCAGCTGGTTGTCGATGCGGCGGCTCTCGTGGCGCTCGGTGCCGAGCACGAACAGGCCGCCGGCGGCGATCACCCGTTCCTTCTCCTCGGCGACCTCGCGGCGGATCTTCTCCTCGGCGGCGTCGCGCTTCGGGCCCGGCTCCATGTCGCCAAGCTCGTCCTGGATGCGGAAATCGACATTGCCGCCGAGCTGAATGTCGGTACCGCGGCCGGCCATGTTGGTGGCGATGGTGACCGCCTTCAGGCGGCCCGCCTGGGCGACGATATGGGCCTCGCTCTCGTGGAAGCGGGCGTTCAGCACCTCGTGCCTGATCTTGGCCTTCTTGAGGTATTCGGAGAGCATTTCCGACTTCTCGATCGAGACGGTGCCGACCAGGATCGGCTGGCCGGTGGCCTGCTTCTCCCTGATCGCCTTGACGATGGCGGCAACCTTGTCGCCCATGTTCTTGTAGAATTCGTCCTCGTCGTCCGCGCGGCGGACCGGCAGGTTGGTCGGGATCGAGACCACGTTGATCTTGTAGATGTCGTAGAATTCCGCCGCCTCGGTGGCGGCGGTGCCGGTCATGCCGCCGATCTTCGGGTACATGCGGAAATAATTCTGGAAGGTGATCGAGGCGAGGGTCTGGTTCTCGGGCTCGATCTCGACGCCCTCCTTCGCCTCGACCGCCTGGTGAAGGCCCTCGGACCAGCGCCGCCCGTCCATCATCCGGCCGGTGAACGGATCGATGATGATGACCTTGTCGTCCTTCACGATATAATCGATGTCGCGCTTGTAGGCGACGTTGGCGCGAAGCGCCTGGTTCAGGTGGTGGACGACCTGGGTGTTCTCGTAATCGTAGAGGTTGGAGCCGATCAGCAGGCCCTGCTCCTCGAGCAGCCGCTCCATCCGCTCGGTGCCGTCCTCGGTCAGCAGGACCCGCTTGTCCTTCTCGTCATATTCGTAATCCTCGGTCGGGATCTCCTTCACGATCCGGTCGAGCGCGATGTAGAGTTCCGACTTGTCCTCGGTCGGGCCGGAGATGATCAGCGGGGTGCGGGCCTCGTCGATGAGGATGGAGTCAACTTCGTCGACAATGGCGAAGCTGAAGGGGCGCTGCACCATCTCCTGGCGCTCATATTTCATATTGTCGCGCAGATAGTCGAAGCCGAGCTCGTTGTTGGTGCCGTAGGTGATGTCGGCGAAATAGGCGGCGCGGCGCTCGTGATCCGGCAGGTTGGGGACGATCACGCCCACGGTCAGGCCGAGGAAGCGGTAGATCTGCCCCATCCAGTCGGCGTCGCGCCTGGCGAGATAGTCGTTGACGGTGACGACGTGGACGCCCTTGCCCTCCAGCGCGTTCAGATAGACAGCGAGCGTCGCGACCAGGGTCTTGCCCTCGCCCGTGCGCATCTCGGCGATCTCGCCGCGGTGGAGGACGATGCCGCCGATCAGCTGCACGTCATAATGGCGCTGGCCGAGCGTGCGCTTGGCCGCCTCGCGGACGGTGGCGAAGGCCTCGGGGAGGATGTCGTCGAGCGTCTCGCCCGCCTCCAGCCGGTCCTTGAAGATCTGCGTCTGCTCGCGCAGCCCGTCGTCGGTCATCACCTCGAGCTGCGGCTCGAAGCTGTTGACCTTGTCGACGGTCTTGCGGAGCGAGCGGACGTAGCGGTCGTTGGACGACCCGAAAATGGCTTTGGCAAATCCACCGAACATCTTGGCAATCCTGTGTATCGAAGCGCCCGGCCGCCGGACCGGGACGAACATGAGCATCTGGAAACGGGGCCCCCGCGGGGCCGGAAGCGCGCCGGGAGCGGCTTATTCCAGCAGGCGGTCGGTCTCGACGGGCGCAGAGGGAAGCGGCGCCGCGGGACGCGGTGCGGGCACGGCCTGCGCAACCTGCTCGGGAATGGTCTGGACCGGACGGACGGCGGGCACCGCCACCATCACCGACGGGGCGGGCGCGGCCACGCTCTGCGTCGCAGCCGGCTGATGCAGCCGCATCTCCGCCGGACGGCCGCCGGCAAAGGCGCCGGTGACCGCGCTCAGCAGCGCAGACAGGATCATCAGGAATTCCATCGCGGCGTCACATAGTGGCGCGCGGCGGCAAGGTCCAGCTATGTCCACGAACAATCGGGGGAAAAGTCAGGCCGCCGCGGCCTCGAGATGCGGCGCCAGCAGGGCCTCGATCTTGCGCAGCGGCATATAGCCGTCGAGGCGCTCGATCTCCTCGCCGTCGCGGAACAGGATGCAGACTGGGAAGGTGTCCACACCGTAGCGGTCGGCCGTCGCCGGATTGTCGTCGACATCGAGCTTGGCGACGCGAAGCCGGTCGCGCTGCTGGGCGGCTAGCGCGCGCAGGCCCGAGCTCATCAGATGGCAGGGGCCGCACCAGGAGGCGCCGAAGGCGACCAGAACCGTGCGCCCCGGCTGCAGCACATCCCGTTCGAACGATGCGTCGGTGACGATCCGAACGATTCCCGCGCCCATGACGGCTGTTCGCCCCCCTCGCCGGTCGCCAACCCTAAGCTGCGGTGGCTGCCGTGCTCGCCAGCGCGCCTTCGAGCCAGGCCTGGATCCGGCTCTTCGGCTCCGCGCCGACCTTGGTCGCGGCGGGCTGGCCGTCCTTGAACAGGATCATGGTCGGGATGCCGCGCACGCCATAGCGGCCGGGCGCGTCCGGATTCTCGTCGATGTTGAGCTTCACGATCGTGACCTTGTCGCCGAGCTCCTGGCTCAGCTCCTCGAGCGCGGGCGCGATCATCCGGCAGGGGCCGCACCATTCCGCCCAGAAATCGACGAGCACCGGCTTGTCGGCGCCGAGCACATCGGCCTGGAAGGAGGAATCGGTGACGGAATTGGTGGCCATGGAACTGTCTCCTGAATCGTTACGGGAGATGTAGGGAGCGACGCGCTTCTGCTCAACCACCCGCGGGAGCATAAAGGTCCAGCAATGCATCGGGCAGCGCGTGCAGGACGGGCGCCGCGGTATAGAGCAGCGCGGCCGCCACCGGCCGGTCCGGAAAGATGATGCGGAGGGCGGCGCGATAGGCAGCCATCTGGCGCAGATGCGCGGTCGGGATCGAGTCGAGGCCGGCCGGCGGCGCCCGGCCGGTCTTGAAGTCGGCGACGAGGATGCGGTCGTCGGCGACGAGCAGCCGGTCGACAATGCCCGAGACCACGAGGCCGCCGGCGACAACCGCGGCGATCGGCGCCTCGGCCAGCGCCCCGGGTGCGAACAGCGAAGCGAAGCGCTGGTCCGCGATCACTGCGCAGGCATCGTCGGCGAGCCGTTCGCGAAGCACCGGTTCTTCCACCCCGGCCGACCGCCCCAGCCAGTGCAGCGCCCGCTCCCGCCGTTCGTCGGCGGGGACGGCCGGAAGCCGTTCGAACAGAGCGTGCAGCCATTTGCCCCTTTCGGCCGCAGCGCGCTGGGCGGGACCCGGCGGCGGATCGGCGACATCGTCCTCGCCGAGTGACGACGGGGCGAGCGGGCGCGGCGGCCGTTCCTCCGCCGGCGCCGGGTGGTGAAGCCAGAGCGGGAGCGAGGGCTCGCGGCGCCCCGGTGCGCGCACGGCGCGGCCGGGGCCTTCCGGTGTGCCGAAGCCCAAGGCGCGCTCCCAGAGCGGCGTGTCGGCCCAGGCGGCGCCGACACCGGTCAGTGCCTGCTCGACCGCCTTGTACCAGCTCGCCTCGGCCGGGCCGTTCCGGTCACGCGAGCCCAGGGCGCCGCCGACATAGAGCCGCTCCTCGGCGCGGGTGAGCGCGACGTAGAGCAGGCGCCAATGCTCCTCGCGGTCGAGCCGATCCTGCCGCTCGACCTCGCTGCGCAACGGCTCGGCGAGCTCGTCCTTCTTCGGGCGAAAGACCGGAATGTGGGGCCCGCCTTTCCCCAAAGGCAGATCGGCGAGGCGAAGGCTCGGATTACCGGCCCGGTCGGGATCGGCGCAGGCGTCCGCGAGGATCAGGATCGGCGATTGCAGGCCCTTGGCGCCATGCACGGTCATCACCCGGACGGCATCGGTCGGGGCGGAGGGATCGCGCACGATCTCCACCTCGCCGCGGGCGAACCAGTCGAGAAAGGCCTGCAGCGAGGCGGCGGCCCTGCCCTCGAAGTCCAGGGCCGAAGAGAGCAGTTCCTCGATCGGGTCGCGCGCCTCGGCGCCCAGCCGCTCGAGCAATTTGCGGCGGCCGTCGAGCGGACCCGACAGGATCGTCTCGAAGAAGAGGAAAGGCGGCGCGTAATCGGCCATGTTCAGGATCGCCTGGAGCGCCGCCAGGCGCTCCGGCGGCCGGGTGGCGCGCAGATGCGGCCAGAGCGCGCCGCTACGGCCGAAGGCGGCATCGTAGAGCTCGTCCTGGCTCCAGCCGAGCAACGGCGAGACGAGCAGGCTGGCGAGGTTGAGATCGTCGAGCGGCTGGGCGGCGAAGCGGGCGGCGGCGAGCAGATCCTGCACAGCCAGCGGCGCGGAGAGCGAGAGCCGGTCGACCCCCGCCACCGGCACGTCGAGCGCGTGCAGGCGGGCGACGAGCAGGCTGGCCAGTTCGCCGCGGCTGCGCAGCAGGATCAGGATGTCCTCGGGCCGGAGCGGCCGGCCGCGGCTTTCCAGCCAGAAGGGCCTGTCGAGCCAGGCCCTGATCTGTTGCGCGATCTTCGTCGCCAGCTCCTGCCGGGCGGGGCTGACCCATCCCTCCTCCCCGGCCTCCTCGGCGCTTTCCTCCGAGCGGGGCAGCCAGAGCGTGACCGAACCGCCGCGCGCCGAATGATGGCTTTCATGCGGATTGGGCGGCCCGGGCAGGCCGAGCGCGCCATGGCCGAGCTCGGCGAGCACCCGGTCGACCACCGCCAGGATCGGGGGCGAGGATCGGAAGCTCCGGTCCATCGACAGATCGAGGAAATCCTGTTCGGCCTGCCCAGCCTCGCGCGCGAACCAGGCGCGGGCGACGTCGAAGCTCTGCGGATCGGTGCCCTGAAAGCCGAAGATCGCCTGCTTGTAGTCGCCGACCGTGAAAATGGTGCGGGGCCCCCGCGCCGCGCCCTCGCCCGCGAAATATTCCCAGGCCAGAGCGCGCACGATGTTCCACTGGCTCTCGTTCGTGTCCTGCGCCTCGTCGACGAGGATATGATCGGTCTGCTGGTCGAGCTTGTAGCGCACCCACTCGCCCATGCCGGAGGTGAGCAGCAATTTCTCCGCCTCGCGGATCAGGTCGTCGAAATCGACCAGGCCGGCCGCGCGCTTGGCGGCGCCATAGGCCAGGGCATAAGCCTGGCCGGCGCGAAGCCCGGCGGCGAGCGGAGTCACCAGGGCGGCGGTCCGGCGCAGCAGGATCAGGCGGCGGCAGCACTCGGCGAGCCGCGCGGCATGATCCTCATAGTCCGCGGCATGTTTGAGCAGGCCCGCGGCAGCCTTGCGCGGCTCGCGCCCCCTGGTCAGCACGACCAGAGCCAGCTCCTCCAGCCGTTCCGCCCGTTCGGCGCCGCTCCCCGCCAGCCAGGCGGCGATCGCGTCGCAGGCGGCGAGCCCCGTGGCCGTGCCCCAGGCGCGATTGGCGGCGGCCAGGCTTCGCACGGTCGCGACGTCGAACAGATCGTCCGCGCAGTCGCGGGCGATCGCCTGCTCGACGTCGCCGAGCGGCAGGCCGAACAGATGGCGCAGGCGCGGTTCGATCGCCTCGCGCGAGCCCAGGGCCGCCATCCCCTCCGGGGCGCGGGCGCAGGCGTGGAGAAAGGCCTCCGCCCCACCCTCCCCAAGCCGGAGGCTCAATGTCTGCAGATCGCGGATCAGGCCGAGATCGCCCTCGCGCTCGGCCGCGACCAGCAGCTCGGCCAGGGTCGAGCGGGCGAGCAATTGCTCCTCCCGGCCCTCGAGCGGACGGAAGCCCGGCACCAGCCCGGCCTCGGACGGAAAGCCGGCAAGCAGGCTCTGCGCGAAGGCATGGATGGTCTGGACTCGAAGCCCGCCGCCGGTGGAGTCGAGCAGGCTGGCGAACAATGTCCGGGCCCTTGCGATGCTCTCGTCGTCATTCTTTTCGTTGAGATGGAAGAGTTCCTTCCGGAGCTCCGCATCCTGTAGCCGGACCCAGCGCGCCAGCCGGGCGTGGATCCGCCCCGCCATCTCGGCCGCACCCGCCTTGGTGAAGGTGAGGCAGAGGATCGAGGCCGGATCGGCGCCCGAAAGCAGTAGCCGAAGCACCCGGGCGGTCAGCACATGCGTCTTGCCGGTGCCGGCCGAGGCCGAAAGCGCGGCATGGCCGCCGGGCCGCGACGCGCGCTCCTGCGCGCCCTCGAGATGCTGCAGCGGCTTCAGGCGATGGGCCATGACCTTCTGTCGCGCAAGGCCGGCGCCGGCGCAAGCCGAACGCCTGGTGCGCAAAGGTCACGGAAACAATACGGTATTCACCAGTCGGTTACCTTTCTCCCCGGGCCGGGAACGGGCATCACCCGGGGGTCGTGCCCGCGGCACGCCCTGCACGTCGCGCGCGATGTTTACTCGCTGGCTTACGGTTACCGTCCCGATCAGGAGACGATCGAATGCTGGCCTAGAAAATCCAGGCGCCGGCGACGAAGCCGACGATCGCGCAGATCCAGTCCCGAACCTCGATACGACGGATGATCTCCATGTGAACCTCCTGCCTTTGTGTATTGGCGATATAATACACTAAGGCACGAGGTCAAGGGGCGCGCTGCGCGAACAGGGGCAGCGATTCCGCGGCGAGCGCGCCTTCCAGCTCGAGCAGCTTCAATTTGGTGCTGCGTCCGCCGGGCGCCGAGAAGCCGCCCATCCAGCCGCCGGTGCCGGTCACCCGGTGGCAGGGCACGATGATCGGCCAGGGATTGCGCCCCAGTGCCTGGCCGACCCGCCGCGAGTCACGCGCGTCGCCGAGCGCGGTGGCGATGGCGCCGTAGGTCGAGGTCCTGCCCGCCGAGATCGCGCGCGCTTCCTGATAGACCGCGCGATCGAAGGCGCTCACCGTGCGCCAGTCGAGCGCGAGGTCGGCGAAATCGTCCTTTTCGCCGCCGAGCGCGGCCGCGATCCGGGCCATGGCTCCGGCGATCGCCGGCGGCGGCGGGCCGTTATGCGCCTCGGGGAAGCGCCGCTGCAGGCGTCGCGTCGCCGCGCCGCGGCCGGTCTCCGGCAATTGCGTGCCGAGAATGCCACGCGCGTCCCAGACGATCGCACAAAGACCGAGCGGCGTTTCGAAGAAGGCGTAGCTCGATCTCTCCATGGCGCGATCCTAGCTTATTCAGGCCGCGCGCGCGTCCCGTTTTTTGCCATGAAAAATCATGACGGTTCCGCAATTTCTTGACATGGCGGGGCGGCCCCCTAGTCTGCCCCGCAGTTCGCGGTTCCGACACCATTGCAGGCTGCCTGGGTCGGGGGCTGCCCGTGAACACGGGGAGAGAATGATGAAAACCACACGCAAGTTGAGCCGGCGCTCCTTCCTGGGGCGGGTCGCCGGTGGCGCGATCGCAGGCGGCGCCGCGCTGACCGTTCTCGCCGAACCCGCACTGGCCCAGGTCACCGATTCCGATCGCGGCGCTTATGCCGATCCGCCCGGCCGCGGGCGCGGCAATCCGGGCTGCAGCGACAGCGACAGCGGCCCCAATGGCGATCCCGCCGGCCGTGGCCGCAGATGCGGCCGTCCGCGGGGATGCACCGACAGCGATTCCGGGCGCTATGCCGACGGCGCCGGCCGCGGCCGTCACTGCGGACGCTCCGGCCTGACCGACGGCGATTCCGGCAGCTATTCGGATCCGGCCGGCAATGGCCGCGGCCCGCACCGCGGCCGGGCTTCCGGCCTGACCGACGGCGACAGCGGCAGCTATGCCGACCGCGCCAATTTCGGACGCGGACCCCGGCACCGCTAGGTCGAAGCGAAGCCCAGACGAGGGGGATGGCGGTCCTGGCCGCCGTCCCCCTCTTGGCATGGGCGCACGGCAGCGTCTAAGGTCTGCCGCGTGGCAACTTACGGGTGAGCATGATGGCCGACGACAGCGACGACGAAAATCCGGCCCCGGCCGCCAGGGCCAATCCGGAAAAGCCCGCCGGCAACAACCGCAACAAGCGCCTGCTCACCGGCGCCGCGATCGGCATCGGCTCGGCGGCCCTGGTCGCGGCCCTGCTCTACGCCAACCGCGCCCGCAAATCCGACCGCAGCTGAGCTGCACCGCGCGGGGCGTCAGTCCCGGCCCTGCTTCGCCAGGGTCAGCACCCGCTCCAGTACCGCGGGGTGGAGCGCCTGGGTGAATTCGCAGGTGAAGCGGTAGCCGTCGACCGCGACGATCCGCGCCGGCCAGCCTTCCAGGCCGGGCAGCACGATCCAGAGCAATGAACCCATGCCGAGCGCGGCGAAGCTGTCGAAGGTGACGCTTCGCGTGGTGATCGCGTTGACGTCGATCGACCAGCGCCGGGTGCCCTCGCGCACCCGCGCCGGCAGGTTGAGCTGCACCCCCTCCTCCTGCTCGGGCTCGGGGACCGGCTCGGGCAGCACCGGCTCGGGCGTGGCCAGCGGCGCCTCGCGCTTCCTGCGGCGCCGCTCCTTCAGCCAGACCATCAGCTCCTGCCAGCGCAGCTCGGGCAGGAAGGCGATGCCGGCGACATGGTCAGTCGACCAGCGCACCACGCCCTGCTGGGGCGGCAGGCCGTCCAGGGTGATCAGCACCCGTTCCTCGAGCTTGAGGCGGAACGGCACGTCGAGCTTGGCGCCGCCCTGGGAGATGTCGCGGGTGGTGACAAGCTCGGTGCCCGCCCCGGTCTCCAGCAGCGCCTGCACGACCAGCTCGACGCGCGGCATCCGGCGGCGCTCGCCGGGCTGCGAGACGATGTCCTGGGCGATCACCGCGAACACGTCGATCGGCGAGTCGAAACGCAGGCCGACCTCGTTGCCGCGCTGCCAGGCGATGGTCCCGACCAATTGCTCGCCGGTCATCAGCTCCAGATCGAGCTGCTCGCCCGGAGTCACCGGCCCGTCGACCTGGACGATGGCGCCGCCGGCGCTCAGCTTGCGGATCGAGCAGACCGTGCGGATCGAGCCGACGGTGAGGGCGCCCGGCCAGAGGTCGATCGAGTCGGCGTCGACGACATCGTCGACCGGCGGCACCTCCGCGGACAGGGAATAGATGGTTTCCACGCGCACTCTTCCTTGCCGATGGGCCGCCCCCAATCGCCCGGTTCCGCGTAGTTTCCGCCCCCGGAGGTTTACGTTTCCCTAAGCTTGCGGTGAATGACGGGCCGCGAAGCCGATATTTGCACCGGCCCGGCGCATCTCTATGGAGAGAGGGAATCGCCCTCCGACCCCGCCGGGAGCCCTGTTTGCCCGAGTTGCATCTCGCCGAGATCCTGCCCTTCATCCTGGTCGGATTCGCCGCGCAGCTGGTGGACGGGGCGCTGGGTATGGCCTTCGGGGTGATTTCGAGCACCCTGCTGATCAGCCTGGGCGTGCCGCCGTCCGCGGCCTCGGCCAGCGTCCACGCGGTGGAGGTGTTCACCACCGGCGCCTCCGGGATCAGCCACGTGCTGCACAAGAACGTGAACTGGCGGCTGTTCCGGGGGATCGTCATCCCAGGCGTGATCGGCGGTGTCATCGGCGCCTATGTGCTGAGTATCGCGGCGGAGAAGGCGCGGCCGTTCGTCCTCGCCTATTTGGTCTGCATCGGTCTTTATCTGCTCTGGAAGGGCCTGCGGCACACGCATCAGGAGAAGAAGCCGCGGGTCGTCGCCCCGCTCGGCTTCATCGGCGGCTTTCTCGACGCCGCCGGCGGCGGCGGCTGGGGGCCGATCGTGACCTCCAACCTGCTCGTCCAGGGGGTGCATCCCAGGAAGGTGATCGGCACCGTGAACACGGCCGAATTCTTCCTCTCCGTGACCATTTCGGCGACCTTCGTCGTCACCATGGGCGCGGAGAACTTCACCAAGGCGATGGTCGGTCTGCTGATCGGCGGGCTGGCCGCAGCGCCGCTCGGCGGGTTCGCTGCGAAACGGCTCCCGGCGCGGGCCCTGCTGATCATGGTGTCGATCGTGCTGATTCTCACCAGCGCCTACGGCATCTACACCTCGCTTCGCGGCTGAACCTTAGCCCTCGCGGCCATACCATTCGTCGAGCCGCATCAGCTGGTCGTAATCGCCGTAGGGCGCATATTCCGGGTGCAGTTTCGCAGTGAACGGCTCGGCGCCGGTCAGCCAGCTTTCCGCGGCGGCGATGAAATGGGCCGCGGCGAGCGCGGTGAACTCGGCCGCATCCAGCCCGTTCCGGCCGCCGATCGGGCTGGCGACATAGCCGCGCTGCCCCTGCCGCTCGCCAGAGGGCGCCCGCGCCAGCGACCAATATTCGAAGCAGGCGGCGGCGCCCTCGATGTCCTGGAAGCCGCCCTGCTCCGCGATCAGGCCGAGCAGGCCGAGCTGAAGCGAATAGCCGGCGCCGACCGCCTTCTTCTTCGGCGGCTGCCCGGTCTTGTAGTCGACGATCGCGAGGCCGCCGTCCGCCATCCGGTCGATCCGGTCGAACTTGCCGCAAAGCGAGACCCCGGCAATGTCGATCGCGCCCCAGCGCTCGGCGGCGAGCGGACGGCGGCCCTCCTTCTGGTTCGCCTCGACCTGGTCGGCGATGAAGTCGATCGCCTCGCCGAGCAAAGGCTGCCAGAGCGCCCGCATCAACGGATGCGCCGCCTGCGCCTCGAGCAAAGCATCGGCGCGGGCGCGCAGCTTGGCCGGATCGCAGGCATCCTCCTTCATCCAGGCCTCGAGCACCGCGTGCACCGCGCTGCCCCGCCAGGCCGCGGTCGGATCGGCGTCGACCGGATCGAGCGCCAGCAGGGCCAGCATCTTGCGGGCGTAGAAGGCGTAGGG
>SMEU01000140.1_pt1 | contig 13047 bp, 13 predicted proteins | sample 2456051 | NCBI WGS metagenome assembly SMEU01 (sample SAMN10132600, study PRJNA489261) | soil metagenome | isolation source: day120 un-amended silt loam soil | place: USA | collected 2015-05-01
CGGTCGTGCCGTTGCTCCGGCGGCAATAATAGCGCCCGTCCTGGCCGCGATAGATGCGGTCGTCGCGCTTCATCACATAATAGTCGCCGGCCCGGTAGTAACGCTCCGGATAATAGCCGTTATAGCGGGGATCCGGCCGGTTATAATCATAGGCCGACCAGCCGTCATAGCCGCTGCCATAGGTCGTGCAGCCGCCGAGGGCAGCCACAGACGCGGCAAGGGCTGCGCAGAGCGCAGTTCGCATCGTCTCTCTCCTTGATGTCGGAACAGAGTGCATAATGGTTGGGGCGTGCTTTTGTTGCGTTGGCGCGTTCGGAACGGGTGCGAATTGAATGGCTTAGGCTGGCGCGCTTGATGCCGGGGGCTGCCGTTAGTGCCGACCCGCCAAGCGAGTGTCTCGGGTAGAGGCCGCTTTTCTCACGCAAAGACGCAAAGCCGCGAAGATGTCAGTGTCGGGCCGAAGGCCCCATCCTCGCGGGAACGGCGGACGTGATACCACCGTCATGGGTATAGCCTGCGGCGCTATGTCGGTCGCGGCCCCCCTTCGACGCCGCCTGCGGCGTTGCTCAGGACAGGCTTTGCGCCTTTGCGCCTTTGCGTGAGATAATAAGGCGGTTGAGCCGCTTCAGCCCTGGAAGGAAAGCCCCCATGCGCCTCATCATCCGCCTCACCCCGCTCGCCGCCCTCGCCTTCGCCCTCCCCGCGCAGGCGGCGCTGCCGCCCTGGCACCAGCGCGCCGCCGAGTTGCGCGCGGTGCTGAACGCGCCGGGGCTGGTCGAGGCCTTCGGCAATGCGCTGATCGAGCGCGTCGAGGCGGCGGGGCCGGACCTCTACCGGGTCAGCGCGGGGCGCTGCCATGTGGACGCGCGGATCGTGGACCTGCCGGTGCCGCACGGCGTGGTTGGCGGGCGACGGTTCGAGGTGAGGCTGGGGCGGCGGGTTTGTCGGTGAGATTGGTGCATTTGGTAAACTGGCACCGTAACGCCGCAATCCTCGCGCGGGGTGGCCTCGGCCGAGGTTCGATCGAGGCCTGGTGATGGCCGGCATTCACGCGCTGCCGGGGGCGCCCGGGATCGGGGGGTCGCGGCGGTTCGAGCGAGGTTGGGGCGGCGGGTTTGTCGGTGAGATTGGTGTGTTTGGTAAACTGGCACCGTAACCCGAATTCATCTCCTCCATCCATACAAACAATCGGTGTTATCTGACTCGTTCCTCAGCAGTTTTGTCAAACGTGCCCGAAAACCACCCGGTCCCATCGTCACCTCATCATCTTGCCGGAGCCTTTCGTCCAACTCCTTCTCAAACAGAACTGTCTTGGATGCCATGGGTATATGATCAACAGTCTCAGTGAGGATCATGCCAACAAGGGGGCTCAGGGTAGGTTTGTCTTCGGCCCGAATGATCATAGGTCTTATGTAAGATCCATACTCACTCGTTCCCAAGCCGATAAAATAGAGGCGGCTCCCCATAAGACAATGATGCCCTCGTGTTCGAAACTTTTTTCTCCTAAAGTCGGCGTCATCTGCCGTGAGGAGTGCCTGAACCTAGGGACGCCCCGCTCTTCGAAACTTTCTATTTCACCAGCAATAATTTCACGGGGTGTCCGGGATAGGCGATAGCAGACGTACCTCCCCGCGTAGGAACTCAATCGGTAGTGCGGAGCATCGATGAGGCGGGTGATCGTGTCATAGGCTCGGTGAAAGCTTGCCGACGGAGGAGCTCTATCTTCGTAGAACCTCAGGAACTGATCCTTAACCGCATAGGTAGACCTAAGAATCGAGCGAGGATTGCGAAGGATTCTTCTGAGGTTCTGCTCTCCCCCTGGAAAGTACTTGTCCGCAACCCGGGCCAAAGCTGAATCTTGTATCGTATCGCGCAGCAAGTCCACGGCAGCGATAAGATCTTCTTCTCGGTCAGAGAACTGGTCCGGCACCGCCATCCATCCTCATCAGTTTTCTTATATAGCTGGCAGAATCGGTATAAACTGCAAGTTTTCTATTTAATCCTGTAATTTCAATGCACTCCTCTAATTTAGAACAGCGATAAAGCCCTCGGCCAGTGAGAGAAACCTGGGGGGTCAAGGAGCGGAACCTGCTAGCCCAAGCTGCGGAGATGCCCCGCGCTCAAGAAGGTACAACCGGGGACTCCAGCGAAATGGAGGTAATAATGGAACAGCTTTTGGCCCAGGTTGCGCATCAGTCGCCACCCAAGCACTTGGACGGTCAAGTTAAAAGCATTCTCGACTATCGACATGAGGAACTGGTCCACCGCTTACAGGCAAAATTGGACCTAACCCATGCCGAAGCCGAAGTACTTTTCTTAGACGTCAAGAAGTATCTGTATCTCTGCGCGTCCACCGCTGGCGGTTTGGCTCCACCTCCGCGCATTGATGCCGGGTGGCATGAATTCCTTATGTATACACGTGACTACCGGGATTTCTGCATGGATTCATTTGGGAATTTCATCCATCACACCCCGACGCCGGCACTGCTGCCCCATCTGATCAGCGATCCTTCGGCAACGGTCGACTTGGCGGGAATGGCTTTCAATGCACTCAGCCATAACTGGGGCATAGGGCAAAATCGAAACGCCACCTGTGACAGCAGGAACAACCGGCCTGCGATTGGCAATTGCCAATCTGAGTGTTGTCCCGACCATGATTGTCACGGGGACGCATCTTGTGGCGGAGACGTTTAGTCCAAACTCTAGGCCCCCTCCCGATTGCTCAAGCAACCGGCTCCCGCTCCCGCCCCGAAACGCGGGAGCGGGTTTTTCTTAGCTTCATCGCCGGCCGAGATTCAACACGCTCCGACCTAGCCAGAATGTCCTTCAGATACGCCCCGGTATAGGAGCGCTTCTCCTCCGCCACATCCTCTGGCGTCCCCTCCGCGACGATCTCGCCGCCCTTGTCGCCGCCCTCGGGCCCAAGGTCGAGGATCCAGTCGGCGGTCTTGATGACCTCCAGATTGTGCTCGATCACGACGACGCTGTTGCCCTGCTCCACCAAAGCATGGAGCACCTCGAGCAATTTCCGCACATCCTCGAAGTGCAGGCCGGTGGTCGGCTCGTCCAGGATGTAGAGCGTCTGCCCGGTCGCCCGCCGCGACAGCTCCTTGGCCAGCTTCACGCGCTGGGCCTCGCCGCCGCTGAGCGTCGTCGCCTGCTGGCCGACCTTGATATAGCCGAGGCCGACCTCCTCCAGCATGCGCATCTTGTCGCGGATCGGGGGGACGGCCTTGAACAGTTCGGCGGCGCTCTCGACGGTCATGTCGAGCACGTCGGCGATGCTGTGGCCCTTGAACTTCACCTCGAGGGTCTCGCGATTGTAGCGCTGGCCGTGGCAGACGTCGCAGGTGACGTAGACGTCGGGCAGGAAGTGCATCTCGATCTTGATCAGGCCGTCGCCCGAGCAGGCCTCGCAGCGGCCGCCCTTGACGTTGAAGCTGAAGCGGCCGGGCTTGTAGCCGCGGGCCTGGCTTTCGGGGAGGCCGGCGAACCAGTCGCGGATGTTGGTGAAGGCGCCGGTGTAAGTGGCCGGGTTGGAGCGCGGGGTGCGGCCGATCGGCGACTGATCGATGTCGATCACCTTGTCGAGATATTCGAGGCCGGCGATCTTCTCGTGGCGGCCGGCGGTCATGCGGGCGCCGTTCAAATGGCGGGCGGCGGCGGCGTAGAGCGTGTCGATGGTGAAGCTCGACTTGCCCGAGCCGGAGACGCCGGTGATGCAGCAGAAGGTGCCGAGCGGGATCGAGGCGGTGACCGATTTGAGGTTGTTGGCGGTGGCGCCGCTGAGCGTGAGCTTCCTGCCGGTGCCCTTGCGGCGGGCCTCGGGGAGCGGGACGGCGCGGCGGCCGGTGAGATAATCGGCGGTCAGGCTGTCGGTGCAGGCGAGCACCTCGGGCAATTTGCCGTGGCAGACGATCTCGCCGCCATGGACGCCGGCGCCCGGGCCCATGTCGATCACATAATCGGCCTGGCGGATCGCGTCCTCGTCATGCTCGACGACGAGCACGGTGTTGCCGAGATCGCGGAGCCGCTTGAGGGTGACGAGGAGGCGGTCATTGTCGCGCTGGTGGAGGCCGATGCTGGGCTCGTCGAGCACGTAGAGCACGCCGGACAGGCCGGAGCCGATCTGGCTGGCGAGGCGGATGCGCTGGCTCTCGCCGCCGGAGAGCGTGCCCGAGGTGCGGTTCAGGTCGAGATAGTCCAGGCCGACATTGTTGAGGAAGCCGAGCCGCTCGTTAATCTCCTTGAGGATCGCGCGGGCGATCTCGTTCTGGGTGTCGGTGAGCTTCTCGGAGAGGGTCGAGAACCAGGCGAGGGCGTGGCGGACCGAGCGGGCGGTGGCCTGGCTGATATGCTCGCCGGCGATCTTGACCGCGAGCGGCTCCGGGCGGAGGCGGGCGCCGAGGCAGACCTCGCAGGGGGCGGCGCTCTGATATTTGCTCAGCTCCTCGCGCATCCAGGCGGATTCGGTCTGCAGCATGCGGCGGTTGAGATTGCCGATCACGCCGTCGAACGGCTTCTTCACCTCGTAGGACTTGCGGCCGTCGACGAAGCGCAAAGTGACGGGGCGGCCCTTCGTGCCGTTCAGGATGATGTCGTGGATTTCGGGGTCGAGGTCCTTCCACGGCGTCTCGAGCTCGAAGCCGAACTCGCGGGCGAGGCTGCCGAGCACCTGCATATAATAAGGGCTTGGCGGGTTGGAGCGGGCCCAGGGGACGATCGCGCCCTTCCTGATGCTGAGCGCCTCGTTGGGGACGACCAGCTCGGGATCGAAGAGCTGCTTCTCGCCGAGCCCGTCGCAGCCCGGGCAGGCGCCCTGCGGCGCGTTGAACGAGAAGAGGCGCGGCTCGATCTCGGCGATGGTGAAGCCGGAGACCGGGCAGGCGAACTTCTCGGAGAAAATGATCCGGCCTTCGGGCGCGTTGTCCGCGAGGATCTGGCGCTCGTGCGCTTCCTCCAGGGCTTTCGCGACGCCGGTGCGTTCGGAGGAAAGGTCGGCGCCGGGCGCCTCGACGGCGTAGCTGTTCGGGCCGTCCGCGACATGGGCCGCGGGGGGCGGTGGCGGGGCGTCGGCCGGGTCGAGATAGACGAGGCCGTCGGCGAGCTTGAGCGCGGTCTCGAGGCTGTCGGCGAGGCGGGTCTCGATGCCGGCGCGGACGATGAGGCGGTCGACGACCACCTCGATGTCATGCTTGAAATTCTTCTCGAGGGCCGGCGCCTCCTCGATCTCGTAAAATCTGCCGTCGATGCGGACCCGGGTGAAGCCGGCCTTCTGCCACTCGGCCAGCTCCCGGCGATATTCGCCCTTGCGGCCGCGGACGACCGGGGCGAGCAGATAGAGGCGCGTGCCCTCGGGCAGGAGCATGACCCGGTCGACCATCTGGCTGACCGTCTGCGCGGCGATCGGGAGGCCGGTGGCCGGGCTGTAGGGAACGCCGACCCGTGCCCAGAGGAGCCGCATATAATCGTAGATCTCGGTGACCGTGGCGACGGTGGAGCGCGGGTTGCGCGAGGTCGTCTTCTGCTCGATCGAGATGGCCGGCGAGAGGCCCTCGATATGATCGACGTCGGGCTTCTGCATCATCTCGAGGAACTGGCGCGCATAGGCGCTCAGCGACTCGACGTAGCGGCGCTGCCCCTCGGCATAGATGGTGTCGAAGGCGAGCGAGCTCTTGCCCGAGCCGGACAGGCCGGTGATCACCGTCAGCGTCTCGCGCGGGATATCGACGTCGATATCCTTGAGATTATGCTCGCGCGCGCCGCGGACGGATAAATGGGTCAGCATGGATGAGGCCGTTCCAGATTTGTTCTTGTTGTTAATGGTCGCGGGGACGAGCGTCAACGCGCGCGGTTGCGAGATGGGTGCCGGCGTCGGATAAGGCAAGGATGGGAGGGGGCGCGATGAAGCTCGGTTATTTGCTGGCGGCGGTCATGAGCCTGGCCGGCCCTGCCGCGGCCGCCCAATATCAGGCCCTCGCCCACCCGCCCGATCCGGTGGCCCAGCGCGACGAGCTGATCGCGCTCTATGACGAGATCTGCCTCCGGGCCTTTCCCGACGACGAGGCCACCGCCCGCGCCGCGGGCCGGCATGGCGCCACGCCGCTGCCGGCGGCGGAGGTGCGCGGGTTCCTCCATGACGATCCCGGCATCGGCTGGGCGCTGCGCGGGCGCACGGGCCTCTTCCACGTGATGCTCGAACAGGCGCCGCCCTATCACAGTTGCTCGGTGCGGACGATGACAGCCAATGGCTTTGCCGATCTGGGGCCCTATCACGCGCTCGCCGCCCGCTTCGAACAGGGCAGGCGGTTCCAGCCGATCGACCGGATCGAACGGGATCTGCGGGGCCTGCACCTCACCGGCTTCGGCGAGAGCTTCACCGGGCCCGGCGGCAATAATGAATTGCTGCTCGTGGCGATCGCCCGTGCTTCGGACGAGAATCGCGCGCGGGGCGACACCGCGATCGAGATGCGCTTCGAACACCAGTTCTACACGGCACCGGTCACGCACGAGGATTGAGCGGCCGTTGCGGGAGGGGAAAGGATGAGGCTGCCCGCACAGTTGCCGGCGATGACGGGCCTGGGGCGCTGGCTCTTCACCCTCGTCTGGCTGATCTCGCTGGCGGCGGCTGTAATCGCCCCTTTGGGCGGGGCCTGGTTCCGGCTCCCGGCGATCCACTCGACGGCGGAGGCGGTGAGCCTGGCCGTGGACCTGCTGCCGCCGGCGCTGCTCGTCGTCACCGCCATCCTGCTCCATGCGCGGCGGCGGCAGGACAAGGTCGCGGCCCTGCTCTCGCTCGCCTTCCTGATGCTGTCCGCCGCCTTCTTCGCCTCCGAGGGCTTCTTCCGGGCGCTCGACCTGGGCTGGGTGCGCGAGCTGTTCGCCCATGGCGGGCGCTGCCTGCTGATGCTGGTGCTGCTCTGCTTTCCGGACGGGCGCTTCGCCCCGCGCTGGTCGCTCTGGGTGGCGCTGGCGCTGCTGGTCTGGGCGCCGCTCGCCTTCTTCCGGCCCTGGCCGCTGACCATCGAATATGCCGGCTATCTCGTTTTCCTGGCGCTGAGCGTGCTGTCGATCGCCATTCCCTACCGGCGGCTCGCCGGCGGGCTGGAGCGGCAGCAGGTGCGCTGGGTGCTGTTCGGCTTCGCCGGCGGGACCCTGCTGCTCGTCGCCGCCACGGCTCTACGATGCAGAGGCGGCGATCAGCCGCTCGGCCGGCTATGCGGTGCTGACGCTCCTGCTCGGCCTGACCTTCGTGGTCAGCGCCAAGACCCTCGAATATCTGGTGCAGACCTATCTCGGCCAGGAGGCGGGCGGCCTGTCCGGCGCGATCGCGGCGGGGCTGGCGGTGCTGCTGGTGACGCCGCTGAAGGACCGGGTCCAAAGCTGGGCCGAGCGGCGCTTCCAAAAGGACCTGCTGATCCTGCGCCGCGATCTGCCCGAGGCGATGGCCGACCTGCGCGAGACGGCGTCGCTCGACGAACTGCTCGACGAGCTGCTGGCGCGGGTGGAGGCCGGCGTGCGCGCGGTCCGCGCCGCGATCCGCATGGACGAGAGGATCGTGGCGCGGCGGGGCGAGGGAGTGAACGGGGAGACGGGCTTTCCGATCATTCTCCCGTTGCGCGCGGGCGCGGCCGGGCCGGAGATCGGGACTCTGCTGGTCGGCCCGCGGCCGGACGGAACGCGGCCGGGCCGGGGCGAGCGCAAGGCGCTGGAGGAGATCGCCGCCCCGGTCGCGCGGGCGATCGAGGTGGTGCGAAGGCGCGAGGCAAGAGAGGCGGCGCTGGACGCACGGTTGAGCGCGCTGGAGGCGCGGTTGGCGGCGTCGGGGGGCAAAGGCCCGAAGGGCGGACCGGGAAAATAATGTCTCGGGTGCTTGGGCGCTCAGGTCGGGAACGAATGGAAAATCGGCGGAAAAAGTTTTCGGGCGTGACGGGCGTCACGCGAAGAAGGCCGCCGGGCATTTCAGAGTCGTGTGATTGCGAGGAGGAAGACCATGACTCGGATCACAGGTAAATTGCGGAGCGCGGGCTCGACGGCCATCTTGGCGCTCTGCCTGTTGACGGCACCAGCAATCACATTTGCGCAGACCGATCCGAACGCCGAGACAAATGCGGACACGACGCGGCTCAAGGCGGAAACCGATCGCATCAATGCCGAGGCGGCTCGAATCAACGCGGAAGCGGCGCGAGATCAGGCGAGAATTACCGCGCTTCGCCTGCCCAGCTTCGATGGCACGACCACTCTCAATGCCGGCGCCGGGGCAGTCGAAGCCACGATACTGGCCAGCCACACCGTGATGCTCGCCGCCGAGATGATCAAGCAGCGTGTCGACGCTTCCGATCCCGGACGACTCACGGCAAACGATCCAATCATCATCTTGGCGGGGGATGAGAACCTCGATTTCGGACGTGTCGGCGCAATCAACTCAGAAATGGACGCGATCTACACCGAGTTCGAGCGACTGCGTCAGCTCGACCTCGACGCGCACAATGGCAACCCACCGCAGACAAGCCTGGCGCAGAGCGGCGGCAGTGCGACGGCCGTCATCGGTGCCATCAGCGCCGCTGCCGGCCTCCTGCGGTCGAACACCGAAGTCACTGCGCTGGATCTGCAATCAATCTCCAACCGGGTGCTGGCCACGGCGGTCGCCGCGAAACTGGGCGGGCGCGCGATCTTGCCTTCGGCAGCCGTCGGCGCTCTTCCGCGAGTTCTCCCGCCTCAGGACTGGGACCACGCGACGACGATGCAGAAACTAAACCTGCTTGTCGGGTTGCGGACTGTTGTCCAGGCGGCGCGCGATCGAATTCCGGTCGCTGATCCAAGCAAGCCCACCCAGGCGGAGAAGGACAAAATCGCGCCGTACACCAATGCTTTGACACGCTTCGATGCCTTCGCGACGCGCGTGACCACAGCCGACGCGAACGGGGCTGTCCCGATCGTGCAGGCGGCAAGGCTCGAATCGTTGCTTACCAACAGGCCGCGCATTCTGAGGGTCTATGTCGACAAAGCCGGGGGCAGCCTCATAAGGTCGACAAACATCCTAACCACACTCGCTCTGGACAGCCCGGTCCGCGTTACCGGTGGCATGATCGCGACCTTTACGCTGACCGAGCCGGGAACCGGCGGCGTGCTGGCGGCAGACATAATCACCTGCCGAACGGCGCTCCGGAATCTCCGGGAGGTCCAGCAAGGCGTTTGGCCGCGCATGGATAATCGCACGATCCAGCAGCCCCGTTGCGAAGCTGCATTGCCCGTTCCTCCTCGTCCCTGAGGGGTCAGTCCAATGCCTAATGCTCCGAGTTTCATGGCGCCGGTCATCGGGATTGGAGGGGCTGCATCAGGATTTAGCGGAGGCCCTCAACAAGCCTCGCTGAATATCGCGATGATGCCTCAGGACCAAGGTAACTGGTGCTGGGCGGCGGTAACTCAGGCCATCTTGCGCCACATGCATGGGCACGAAGTCTCCCAAGAAACAATCGCAACTACGCACATGGCACAGACTGGGAAGACGCTGGTCTGTTCCGGAACGGAAAAGGGCAAGGCGGCCGCACAAGCGCAATGCAACCCCGGCCAATGCCAAGGCATCTGCAACAACATGCACCTGCTTTGGGTGATCATGACGGAGCAAGGTTGCTATGGCGGCGCGATTCAAGGCGCCCCGTCCTTTCAAATCATACAGGGAGAAATCACCAACCAAAAACCCTTGGCTTGCCGGGTGGAGTGGTATGGACGCCCGGGCATCGGCCATTTCATCCTGGTCGTCGGCTATGAGATCGGTCCCGACGGGATCCAGAGAGTGCATGTTCTGGACCCCGCGAGAAACGATGGCACGATGCGGATCGCACCGATCGTCCTCCCCTATATTCAGTTCGCCCAGAACTATTTCGGATCGTTCGGTCTTGGCTACGTCAACTACAGCTATCGGGCGGCTTGATCATGGCGATCCTGAAGGCATCAGGACCAGATCGAGGGATCGAACAAGTTGCGGTTGCATTCACCGCAATGACTCATGGGGACGGCGACATCTTTCAGGTCGGAAGTGTGCCGGCTGCCGAAATCTTGCATCCAGTGGGGATTTTTGAGGTGAGCCTCGAGAAGCTTTGGAGCGAAGGGATCACCGCGCTTCACGGTGCCCGCCGCATTGGCTGGCGCTATGTCGTTGCCTTTGACAGCAGTTTGACAGCCCTGGACTTACCCGAAGGCCCTGACCACCACCCAATCATGATCACAAACTCGGACGTCGCCCACAACCTGATCCGCGCCGGCCGAAAAGCAGCGCGCATGGTGGGAGATAAGGCGACTTACGAGCCGCGCATCCTCGATCTGAATATGATTGGCAATTCCGTGCTCTGGCTCCATGACCTCGCAGGACAGAGCACCGAGTTGTTTTTCAGCCTGAGCAAGACACCGCGCATATTGAACCCTGCCTCGCTAATGAAGCGGTTGCAGCGCGAAGCTGGGCGAAAACTGATGGCGATGCCTCCGATTAACGAAATCTCATTTCCTCCCTCCTATTAAACCGCGTCTCGTCAGCCGGTTAGTTCGTGCCGCTGTCGCTGTTGATCGCCATGCTAGCCGTTAGCGGTTCCCTCAGGGTCCTCCCCGTCCGGCACAAGCTCTCCGCCATCGCCTTCGCTCTGGTCGGGCCCTCGCCGCGGATCCAGGCGCCCTGGCCGGAGGCGGCGGAGGTACTGTGGACGGCGCTGATCGGCTGGCTGCTGCTGCTCGGCACCCTGAGGGACGCGGCGGCGCCTGGCAATTAACCATAGATTCCATGATCTTGAACGGCTGGGACGGCAACCTTCCCAAGCCGCGACCGTTACGCGTCCAACCCATCAAGGAGGCGCAGCCATGTCAGACAATCACAGCCTATCGAAGCTCGACGACCTGATCATCACCCTGATCGACAGCGTGAAGGGCTATGAGCACAGCGCCGAGAAGGCCGAGGGCGCGCGCTACAAGGGCTTCTTCCTGGAAATGGCGGAGGACCGGCGGGGGGCGGGGGCTGCGGATCGCGCTCGGCAGCGGCGACGAGGCGATCATCAAGGAGGTGGAGCGCGGCGAGGATTATCTGAAGGAGGAGTTCGAGCGCGTGCTGGAGGACGGGCGCATGTCGCCGGGGGCGATGGCGGCGGTCCGCGAGGCCTATGAATCCGTCCGCCGCGGCCATGACGAGGCGAGCGACCTCAAGCAAAGGCTGGAGGCGGCGGACTGACGGAAGGCGCCGATGGTCGGGGCGATTCCGGCGACTTGTCCCCGTTATCCACGTTATCCACAGGCTCGGAGGGCTTTCGCGAATCGGAAGGCCCGGCCATGGTGGCCTTTCGCGGTCAAGGAGGACCAGCCGGCAACGGCAGGACCCTTCCGAGACGCCGCCAGTGCCGAGAGGGCCGATATCCTTCGGGAAGGAGGCCAGGGACGCTCTGGTGGGGCAGCCGGGAAGAAGCGCGAGGCGGCGGGGAGACCCAAAGCCGAACCCACTTTTCCGGAGTCCGGCGAAACCGGAGCCTTCGGGCGAAGGAATTGCGAAAGGCCGCCCCGAGAGCTTGCTCGACGGGAGACCGGAAGGGACTCGAAAGGTTCGCCTGGAGAGAAACGGACGGTCGGGAGATCGGGTTCGCCCGATGGAAAAGAGCCGCACGGACAATCGCCGGCTTGCCGGAAGGATGTCCAGGGAAAGTCGCCGGCTTGCCGGATGGACGCCCGCCGAACGGTCGCCGGCTTGCCGGAAAGACGTTCGAAGGATGGTCGCCGGCTTGCCGGAAAGACGTCCGACAGGCGGAGATGGAGCTTGCTCTGTCGAAGTCTGAAGGGATGATCGGAGCTTGCTTCGATTGTCCCGGATCGGGCCCTGCTGGAGCTTGCTCCCGTAGTACCCGATTGGGAACCGACCGGGGTCGAGAGACCCCGGCCGGAACCTGAGACGGGGCCGGTGGCGACACCGGCCCCGTTTTGCTTTCGGGGCCCCTTCCCTGCCGATGTCGCGATCGCGCCCCCCCGCCGCCATTGCCCGCGCCCGGTTTGAGGGATGCATCGGCCTGCCCCAGGCAAACCACCGTGCTCCGGCGAAGGCCGGAGCGTTGCGATCCCGAGCGCGCCTTTTCCGGCCGAGGCTCCGGCCTGCGCGGAGCGCGCGGTGACTGCGCCCGCCATTGCGCATTGCTCCCGATCCGGCGCCTGCTATTCTCACCCGATCGTCAACGGGGAGGCCCCATGCATGTCCTTGTCGCTCTTGCCGCGCTCCTCGCCGCCGGCCTCGGCGGCTGCGGCCAGCGCCAGCAGGATACGCGGAACGGTGGCCTGCCGATGCCCGGCCCGCGCCCGGCGGCGACAGCGGGCGCCGACACCGGCTCCGACCAGGCCTTCCGCCAGAGCTACCGGACGATCAATATCGAAAGCTGCGTCCGCGCCGGCCGGACCCGGGTCGCGAAGAGCGGCGGCGCCGTGTCGGAAAACGGGCTCCGGCTCTATTGCACCTGCGCGGTCGACCGGCTGATGGCCGACAGGAGCGTCGCGGAGCTCGCGCGCCTGCAGCCCGGCCCGCGCGAGGCGGCGATCGCCGAGCAATGCGGCCGCGAGCACAGCATCGCGATCAACACCGGCGGCGGCGGCGCCAGATGAGGCTGCGTCCGGGCCCGGTCCTGCTCGCCGTGCTGGCCGTGGCTGCGCTGACCGCCGCGAAGCCGGTGCCGCCGGGCGATGCGCCGGACGGCGGCGCAATGGTCGCGTCGGCCGAGCGCTATCGCAGCGACGCGGTATCGGCCTGCGTCGCCGACCTGCACCGGGTGCCCGGCCTCGATCCGGGCGATCTCGAAAGCATTTGCGCCTGCGCGGTCACCCGCTTCACGGCGAACCGCAATCCGGCCGCGCTGCCGGCGATCGAGCCCGGCCGGGTCCCGACCGCGATGGAAGGCCCGGCCCTCACCTGCGCCGCGGAGACGAGGCCCGAGCTGGCGAGCCAGGTCGCGCGGCGCAACGCCGCCGCGCCGGCGCCGGCGGAGGCAGTGCCGCCGGCGGAGGGCCCGAAGCCGCTCGACGACAATGATG